>Ga0181530_10000075_pt1 | contig 115293 bp, 110 predicted proteins | sample PEATcosm2014_Bin_42_FD_119769 | JGI IMG/M metagenome (GOLD analysis project Ga0181530, IMG submission 119769) | Peatland microbial communities from MTU Mesocosm Facility, Houghton, MI, USA - PEATcosm2014_Bin10_60_metaG | ecosystem: Environmental > Terrestrial > Soil > Wetlands > Peat | place... | reverse complement strand
GACGGCGGACTTTCCTGGAAGCCGATCTTCGAGAAAGAGTCGTCGGCCTCTATCGGCGCCATTGCGCTGGCGCCCTCGAATCCCAGCCTGATCTGGGTGGGCACCGGCGAGGCCAACCCGCGCAATGACATGGTCACCGGCCACGGTGTGTACTTCTCGCCCGATGCCGGCGCGAGCTGGCGTTTCATGGGACTGGACAACGTGGGCCAGATCTCGGCCATCCTGGTGCATCCGACGAACTCGGATGTGGTTTTCGTCGCGGCCCTGGGACGGGTGTGGGGCAGCGGCCCCGACCGCGGCGTCTACCGCACCACCGATGGCGGCAAGAGCTGGCAGAAGGTGCTCTTCGTGAACGAGCAGACTGGGGCCAGCGACCTGGTGATGGATCCCGCGAATCCCATGGTGCTGTTCGCCGGCATGTGGGAGGTTCGGCGCTATCCGTGGATGATGCTAAACGGCGGCAACGCCAGCGGCATCTACCGCTCCACCGACGGCGGCAGCGCGTGGAAGAAGCTGAGCGAAGGTCTGCCCAAGCCGCCGCTGGGCCGCATCGGCCTCGCGATCGCGCCCAGCAATCCGCAGCACGTCTATGCGCTGGTGGACGCGAAGAAGGGCGTGCTCTGGGATTCCACCGACGTGGGCGACCACTGGAAAGAGGTCAGCAACAATCGCGAGATCAACGCCCGGCCGTTTTATTTTTCGCGCCTGTTCGTGGCGCCGAATGACGAGAGCCATCTCTACTTCCTGTCATTCGACATCGTGGAATCGCGCGATGGCGGCAAGACGGCGAAGATCATCGGCAAGGGCGTACATCCCGACCAGCACGCGCTGTGGATCGATCCCGAGCATCCGGATCGCATGATTGAGGGCAACGACGGCGGGGTGTACATCACCGCCGACGGCGGCCGGAACTGGCGCTATCTGGACAACCTGCCCATCGAGCAGTTTTACCAGGTAGCGACCAGCGATGACGATCCCTACCTGATCTGCGGCGGATTGCAGGACAACTTCGGCTGGTGCGGTCCTTCCAGCAGCCTCAGCCGCGAAGGCGTTGTGGGCGCCGACTGGTTTGTGACCGTGGTGGGTGATGGCGAGTACGTGGTGCCCGCGCCTGGAAAGGTGAACGTCATTTACGCCGACTCGCAAAACGGTTACATCCGGCGCCTCGACAACAAGACGGGCTTGACTCGTTTTGCGCGCCCTTACCTCCGCGGCGTGGGGAGCATGCCTCCCTCCGAGTTGAAGTACCGCTTTAACTGGACTTCTCCCATCGCGGTGTCGAGCACCGATCCCAATGAGGTTTACCTGGGCGGCAACGTGGTGTTCAAGTCCACCGACGGCGGCATGAACTGGTCGCCGATCAGCCCCGACCTGACGCGCAACGACAAGAGCAAGCAGCAGCACAGCGGCGGCCCAGTGGAACTCGACCTCAGCGGCGCCGAGACCTTCGGCACCATCCTGTCGATCACCATTTCGCCGGCCGATCCCAAGGTGATCTGGGTGGGCACCGACGATGGCGTGGTGCAGGTAACGCGCGATGGCGGAGAGAACTGGACCAACGTCACCGCCTCGCTGCTTAACCTGCCGGAGTGGGGACGCATCCAGCAGATCGAGGCTTCGCCGTTCTCCGCCGAGACCTGCTACGTGGCCGTGGATCTCCACGAGCTCGACAACGACAAACCTTACGTTTTCAAGACGCACGATTCCGGCAAGACGTGGACAGCCATCACCAAGGGGCTGCCGGCCAGCGATCCCGCGCGCGTGGTGCGCGAGAATCCCAATCGGCGCGGCTTCCTGGTGGCGGGCACGGACACGGGACTTTTCTACTCCGATAACGACGGCGACGAATGGAAGCCCCTGAAGAGCAACTTCCCGACCGTGCCCATCTATGATCTGAAGTTCGTCAAGCGGACGCACGACCTGGTGGTCGGCACTCACGGGCGCGGCGTCTTTGTGTTCGACAACCTGACGGCGCTGGAGGAGATGACTCCGGAAACAGTATCCGGCGATTTCCATCTGTTCAGCGCGCAGACGGCGCATCGCTGGCACCTGTGGAACAAGCGCGGCTTCAGCCAGGCCGGCTTCTCCGCGCCCGATGCCCCGCGCGGCGCGGTGATCGATTACTTCCTGAAGTCGGAGATCGAGGTCACACCGGAGCTGAAGGAGAAACAGCAGACAGCGGTGAAGATCGAGGTCTCAGACGCCGACGGCAAATGGGTGAAGACGTTCTACGGCCCATCGAAGCCTGGCTTCAACCGCGCGATCTGGGATCTCCGTTACCAGCAGCCGGTCCGCTTGAGCTTCCTGCCGCCGCCGGAGCCCAGCATATTCTTCGATGCCAACCTGGGGCCGGCGGTGGTGCCCGGCACCTACCAGGTTGCGGTCACGGTGAACGGCAAGACCGAATCGCAGCGCGTCGAGGTGGCGGCGGATCCGCGCTTCCCCGCCGACATGGAAGCTTTCCGCGCGCAGACCAAGGCGGGACTCGAGGTGCGCGAACAGCTTTCCGACCTGAACCAGGCGCTGAATCGTCTGGACAGCCTCAACTCGCAAATCGGCGTGATGAAGAAGCTGCTGACGGCGGATGAAACCTCCGGCCGCATAGTGCCCGCCGGTTACGCTCCCGTGCTGGAGCAGGCGCGCGCGCTGGAGAAGAAGGTCAAAGCGCTCGAGGAGCGGGCGTACAACACCGAATCCCAGGGACCCGACGCCAAGGACTACATCCGCTTCACGCAAAAGCTGTACGACCACTATGAGGACCTGCTGCGCGGGATCATGATGGACTATGACCGCGCTCCCAGCTCGTTGCTGGTGGAGGAGCATGCCGATCTCTACAAGGAGTTGCAAGCGTTCCTGCAGGACTTTAATGGGCTGCTGAACACGGATGTGAACGGATTCAACAAGCTGGCGGCAGAGAATGGGGCGGGATCGCTGTTCACCGGCGCGCCCATCCAGATGGCCGGCGAGCCGCCAAAGAGCAAGGGCGAATGATTGCCCACGAAGCGCAGCCCGTTCTGTTTGGGCTGTCATCCTTCGCGAGGCGCAGCCGAGCGGAGGATCTGACGAGAACGCTTTCACCACCGCTGCAGATAGCACAGTGCGGAAATCTTAGATTCTCCCGCCTCGCTTCGGTCGGCGGAAGAATGACAGTTTGTGATGCACGGAGGACACATGCCTGACGCAACCATTCCCGAAAAATACCGTGATCTGTTCAACAAGCGTGCCTTCGCCAGCTTGGCCACGCTGATGCCCAACGGCGACGTGCAGGTGACGCCGGTCTGGGTCGATGCTGAGAATGGCACCGTGATCTTCAACTCCGCGCGCGGCCGGCTGAAGGACAAGAATGTCCGCCGCGACCCGCGGGTGACGCTCACGCTCATCGACCCCGACAATCCCTATCGCTACCTCGAGGTCCGCGGCCGCGTCGTGGACATCACCGAGAAGGGCGCCGACCAGCATATCGACAAGCTGGCCAAGAAGTATCTGGGCGTGGACAAGTACCCGTACGCTAAGCCGGGCGAAGTGCGCGTCCTGTACCGGGTAAAGCCCGAGCACGTGCACGCCTACGGATGACGTAGGTTGTTCAGGAGGAATCGAGTCGCGCAACCTCGGTTTTGTGCAGACCTGAGCCAGGGGAAGCTGCGCGGGTGGGGGATCACGTGTCAGGGCACGGCTTCAGCCGTGCCGTTACGGGCCCCCTGTTTCTGGGCTTTTAGCCCCTGCACACTTCGCGTCTGCGGATGAAATCGACGTTCAAACACAGCAGAGGAGGAGCAACACTCGTTCGCCCTCAGGGGCTAAAGCCCGCCAGCCATTAGCCGCCAAACGGCACGGCTGAAGCCGTGCCCTGACACGTGATTGCTCACCAGGGAGTTTTGAAAATCAGGTTCTGCGACAAGTGCAGCGTGTGAGTCCGCAAGCTGCTGGCGCGCATCCTTAGTAGAAATGCCTGTCTCGACAGCCACTCTCGAAAAAGAGCAGGTCTTCGATCTGTTCCGCCGCTGGGGATACCTGGAGGCCGATCTCGATCCACTCGGGTTCCTCAAGCCCGACCCGCATCCGGATCTCGGCCTCGACGGTCCTGACGCCGAGCAGGCCCGCCGTTCCTACTGCGGAACCATTGGAGCGGAGTTCATGCATCTGCCCGACCGGGAGCGGCGGCGCTGGATCGAGCAGCGGCTGGAGAGCATTGCTCCCACTCCGAATCGCGAGCACATCCTGGAGCGGCTGGTGCGCGCCGAGGTCTTCGAGCAGGTGCTGCAGGCCAGGTATCTGGGCACCAAGCGCTTTTCGCTGGAAGGCGTGACCGCGCTCATTCCGCTCCTGGACCAGATCCTCGAAGGCACGGCCGAGCACCACGCGGAGTGGTCAGTGCTGGCCATGAGCCATCGTGGACGGCTGAACGTGATGGCGCACGTGGTCAATCGCCCAGCAGAAGAGATCTTCGCCGGCTTCGAGGATGTTGACCCGCGCAGCGTCCTGGGCGGCGGCGACGTGAAGTATCACATCGGCGCTACCGGCGACTACACAGCGCGCAACGGCCGCAAAGTCCACATCCACCTGGTGTCGAATCCCAGCCATCTTGAAGCGGTTGATCCGGTGGCGATGGGCCGCACGCGTGCCAAACAAGTGCGCGCTGGCGCCAACGGCCAGGAACTGGTTCTGCCCATTGTGATCCACGGCGACGCCGCTTTCGCGGGCCAGGGGATCACGGCTGAGACGCTCAACTTCGCCGGCATCGACGGGTTCTCGGTCGGCGGAACGATCCACATCCTCGCCAACAATCTGATCGGGTTCACGGCCCGCCCGCCGGAGTTGCACACGGCGCGCTTTGCCGCCGATCTGGCCAAGCGGCAGCCCATCCCCATCTTCCACGTCAACGGAGAAGATCCGGAGGCGGTGGTGCGGGTGGGCGCGCTGGCGCTCGAATATCGCTATCGCTTCCACGGCGACGTGGTCATCGACCTGATCGGCTACCGCCGCCACGGCCACAGCGAGGTGGACGATCCCACCATCACCCAGCCGCTGCTCTATCGCAAGATCAAGGACCATCCGCCGCTGTGGAAGCTTTATGCCCAGCGCATCGGCGCCGATGCGTCCGCGACTGCAGCTATCGACGAAAAAGTCAGGACCGAACTCGAAGCCGCCCAGAAGAATGCGCGCAAGCTGGAAAAGAAGCCCACCATGCGCACCCTGCCGGCGTACTGGTCGCAGTTCGCCGGCGGGCGCTGGCTGCCGGAGTATGAAGTCGATACCGGACTCGACGCCGCGGAACTGGGCGAGATCACCGACGTGCTCACGCGGATTCCGCAGGGCTTCCACATCCATCCCAAAATCAAGCGCCTGCTGGAGCAGCGCGCGCAGATGGGGCACGGAAAGGCTGCGGTGGATTACGGCATGGCCGAAGCGCTCGCGTTCGCGTCGCTGCTGCGCGATGGTATTCCTGTCCGCCTTACCGGCCAGGACAGCCAGCGCGGCACCTTCAACCAGCGCCACGCCGCGCTGGTGGACGTGGAGAACGAGCAGAAGCACGTCCCGCTGGCGCACGTCGCGGAAGATCAGGCGCGGTTTGAGGTGTACAACTCCGAGCTCTCTGAAGCCGGTGTGCTGGGATTCGAGTACGGCTACAGCCGCGATTATCCCGAGACGGTGGTGCTGTGGGAGGCGCAGTTCGGAGACTTCGCCAACGGTGCGCAGGTGATCATCGACCAGTTCATCAGCTCGGGTGAGGACAAGTGGAACCTGCTCTCCGGGCTGGTGCTGCTGCTGCCTCACGGCTACGAAGGCCAGGGACCGGAGCATTCCAGCGCGCGCGTCGAGCGCTACCTGCAACTGGCGGCCCAGGACAACGTGCAAATCTGCCAGCCCTCCACCGCGGCGCAGTACTTTCACCTGCTGCGGCGGCAGGCGCTCGGCAAGTGGCGCAAACCGCTGATCGTGTTCACACCCAAGAGCATGCTGCGGCATCCGGATGCGGCCTCGCCGCTGGCTGCGTTCTCCGAGCCGCGATTCCGGCGCGTCGTGCCCGATCCCGAGATCGCCAACGCTTCGCGGCTGCTTCTCTGCACCGGCAAAATCGGGCACGAACTGCGCGCCGAGCGCAAGCGCCGTGAGGATGACTCGACGGCCATCGTTTTTGTCGACCAGTTGTATCCGTTCCCCGAGGAAGAGCTGTCGGCGGAGTTGGAGCGGCATCCGCAGGCGGAGATCGTCTGGGTACAGGAAGAGCCCGCCAACATGGGAGCGCTCTTCTACATGCGACCGCGGCTGCGGCGGATCGCGCACGGCCGGACGATCCTGAAAGTGACGCGCTCGGCCAGCGCCAGCCCCGCGACCGGGTCAGCCAAGGCTCACGAGTTGGAGCAGAAAACGCTGCTCACGCTCGCCTTCGAGGCCGGCAAGAGCTGAGCGGAACCTTCATTCGCCAGCCGACGTATACTCAATGATGCACTGAAGGGTGGGGATCTCGAATACCTCACCCTTGGCAAAACCGGCCAAGGGTAGGGCACCCCAGAGCTTAATTTGTTGTGGGAGACGTCATGCCAGCCCGATCGCGCATACTTATGCGCATTGCAATACCCGCTTTCATCCTGACGCTCGCCCTTTCCACCGCCGCACTCGCCCAGAAGCCCGACGAAGACCGCGTGGAGTTCGGCCACAACATCACCATCCAGGAAGGGCAGACCTCGGGCGATATCTCCTGCTTCAACTGCTCGGTTTATGTGCGTGGCAGAGTGAACGGCGACATCGCCGTGTTCGGCGGACGCGTAGTGGTCGAGGGCAGCGTGAAGAGCGATATCGCGGTCTTCTGGGGAACGGTCCGGCTGGAGGACGGAGCGCAGGCCGGCGGCGACGTGGCGGTTTTTGGCGGCGCCATCAAGAGGGCGCCCACGGCGACGATCAAAGGCGAGACGATGTCGTTCGGCCGGGTGTGGGTGCTGCTTCCGGTGGTGATGCTGGTGGTGATCGTATGGGTGATCATCGCCCTGATCGTGTGGCTGGTCACTCGCAACCGCAGAGCGCCGATAGGCGCCCCGGGACAACCGACGGTTCGATCGTGAACTCAAGCGCGAGCTCTCTGCCGAAATCCCGCGGCTGCCCGCCGGTTTCCTTGACTGCACTGTCTCCGGCGCATACCATCTACCCCCTGATATGAATCAAGATGCTCTCATCGGCCAGTCCCTGCTCCATTACAAGATTCTCCACAAACTGGGCTCGGGTGGGATGGGTGTGGTGTACGAAGCCCAGGACTCCCAGCTCGGCCGCCGCGTGGCCCTGAAGTTTCTTCCTCCTGATATGGCCCAGGACAGCCAGTTGCTGGAGCGCTTCCAGCGCGAGGCGCGCTCTGCTTCATCGCTCAATCATCCCAACATCTGCACTATTCACGCGATTGAGCAGCATGAGCGCCGGCGCTTCATCGTCATGGAACTGCTGGAGGGCGAGACCTTGGCGCAGAAGATGACCCGGCAGCCCATGGAAATGGAAAAGCTGCTGCCGCTGGCCATCCAGATCGCCGACGCGCTCGAATCGGCCCACTCCAAAGGGATCGTCCACCGCGACATCAAGCCCGCGAATCTATTTCTCACCGAGCGCGGACAAGTGAAGATTCTGGATTTCGGCCTGGCAAAGATGAGCCCTGGCCTAGCCGCGCCGGGAGCTGCGGCCGAGGAGGGCGACACCCAGGGCTTCACCAGGGAACTCACATCACCGGGCTCGGCCGTCGGCACCGTCTCCTACATGTCGCCGGAGCAGGCTCGCGGGCAGCTCGTGGACGCGCGAACGGACCTCTTTTCTACCGGCACGGTGCTCTACCAGATGGCCACCGGAACGCTTCCCTTTAAGGGAGAGACCTCGGCCGTCATCTTCGATGCCATCCTGAACCACGACCCCAAGCCCGCGGCCGAGCTGAATCCCGCGCTGCCCGCCGATTTTGTGCGCATCCTGGACAAGGCTCTCGAGAAGGACCGCAATCTGCGCTGCCAAACGGCCACCGAGCTGAAAACCGACCTCAGCCGCCTCAAGCGCGACCTCGAATCCAGTAAACGGCGCGCCCGGGAGAAGACCGATTCCGATTCCGGTGTCCACAAGCAAACGGCAAAGTCGGTGGCCGTGCTCTACTTTGAAAACCTAAGCGGCGCCAAGGAAGACGAATACCTGCGCGACGGCATCACCGAGGATGTCATCACCGAGCTCTCCAAGATTCGGGGACTGAACATCTTTTCGCGCCCCACCGTTCTAGCCTTCCGGGACAAGCCGGTGACCCCGGCACAGGTCGGCCAGCAGCTCGGCGCCGCCTATGCCCTCACCGGTACCTTGCGCCGCGCGGGCGCTCGCCTTCGCATCAACGCCCAGCTCGTGGATACACACACCGATTTTCCGCTCTGGTCGGAGCGCTTTGACCGCGAGATGAAGGACGTCTTCGAGGTCCAGGACGAAATGGCCCGCAAGATCGCCGAGGCCCTGCGCGTCACGCTTTCCCCCGAGGAACTTGAGGCCTTGGCCGTCAAGCCCACGGAAAACCTGCAAGCCTACGACCTCTATTTGCGCGGCAAGCGCTACGCGCGGCGCCAGACCCGCCAGGACCTGGAGTTCGCCCTGCAGATGTTCGAAAACGCGGTGGGGATTGACCCCAGCTTCGCCCTGGCCTACGCCGCCTGCGCCAACGCCTGTGCCATGTTCTTCTGCAACTACAGCCGCGATCAGGTGTGGGTGGAACGCGCGCGCGAGGCCTCCGGCAAAGCCGTGGCTCTGCGCTGGGACCTGCCCGAAGTGCAGGTCAGCCAGGCCTGGGTCCTCTACGCCGCCGAACTGCACGACGAAGCCGTGCGCATGGTCAAGAAGGCCATCGAACGCAAGCGCGACTGCGAGGGCGCCTATTACCTGCTCTGCCGCGCCCTGTTCGCGGCGGGACGCTACCAGGAAATTCTGGACGTTGCGGAAACCGCCATCGAAGCCAGCGGTGAGGACTACAACGTTTATGTGCCCATTGGGAACGCTCTCGGCGCCATGGGCAAAGAGGAAGCCAAACGCAACCTGACTCAGCGAAGAATCGTGGCGTTCGAAAACCACTTGAAACAAGTACCCGAAGATGCGCGGGCGCGTATCCTGCTGGGCGGAGACTATGCCGACTTGGGACGGCCGGACGACGCCCTGCGTGAACTCAACCTGGCGGTCACCTTGCGCGCCAACGAGGCGTCGATTCTTTACAATGCGGCTTGTCTCTACTGCGGCTTGAACCGAAAGCCGGAAGCGCTGGAGGCCCTGCGCAAAGCCTGGGAAGCCGGCTTTAGGGATGCGGTGTGGGCCCGCCGGGACCCCGACCTCAGCCCTCTTCACGGCGACCCGGAGTTTGACCGCCTGTACCCTGAAAAACCGGCATCCGCAACCGCCTGAGGTTAGAACTGGGCCAACTGCCCACTCGTCGGCTCGCTTCAACAAAACCAGGGCTCGGTCAGGTAAGGGATGGTCGCGCGCGCGGCCGGGGGCGGCATCGCCGGAATCGTTTCTTCAAAATCCGCGCCGCGGGCGCGCTGCGTCAGTTTCCAGGTCTGTGCGAAGATCTCGCCGCGGCCCGCTCCCTTCTTGCTCTCGCGCTGGACCACCTCTTCCAGCTCGCGTTGTAGTTCGTCCACGCGCGGATCAGGGCTGCGCCACGGATACATCAGCCGCTCCGGCTCAAACGCGCCCAGCTCGACAGCATAGAGGTCCGTGATCTCCAGCAGGCGTGAGCCCGCGGGGATCAGCAGGCGGATGGTGAGTTGCACCTGCGGTACGTGCTCGATCAATTCCAGTTTGGCGATGGTGTTCAGCAGCTCCTGGTAGCCGTCGAGCGTGGTCCACGGGGTAAACGGCACGAACGTGGGCACGAGGAACAGGCCGAGGGCGCGCATCAGCATCGCCAGGTGGATGAAGTCGGCGCGCGAGTGGCCCTTGTCCAGCATGCGCAGCACGCGGTCGTCTACCGACTCGACCGCCGTGGTCACAAACGCGCATCCCGTCTGGCGCAGCACCGGCAGCAGCTCGCGCTGCTCGAGCAGATGCTCGACCTTGATGGTGACGTCATAGGAAAGCCCGGGAAATTCGTGGTGCAACGCCTGGACGATCTCGACCGCGTGCGTTGGCCCGTTGAAGAAATCCGGATCACCGAAGGTGATGTGCTGCGCCCCGGCCGCGACCTGACGGCGGATGTCCTCCAGCACGACTTCGCGGCCCACGACGCGGAACTTGCCGTTGTACACCGGCACGATGGGACAGTGGCGGCAGCGGTGCTTGCATCCGCGGCTGGCTTCGGTGTAGCCGACCACGCGCGTCGAGCCATCGGGCAGCGTCAGGCGCGCGTACTTGTCGAGCGGCGGCAAGCCGGTGCGGTCGGGTACGAGGAACTCCTGGCGGTCAAGCGAGATTTCCGGCTCGGCTTGCGGCAACTTCGTGAGATCACCTTCCGCCCCAGCCAGCCGTCGCGCCAGGCTGCGCAGTCCGCTTTCGAATTCTCCGCCCAGGATCGTGGCGACACCCAATCCGCGCAGCAGATCGGCGTTCACCGGCGCGTACAGCCCATAGGCGCAGAGATGCGCACGCGGGTTGAGCGCGCGTACTTTCGCCAGCGCTCGCACCCCGAGCCGTGTTGCCGTGTGCATGGGAAGAAAAATGCCGATGAGATCGGCGCGCCGGACCGCATCTTCGTCCAGCGTTTGGCGCGAGAGGTCCAGCAGGTGGACGGAGCGGCCGTCGGCGCGCAACCAGGCTGCCGGGGAGGCGAGCCCGAACGGCTGCCGTCCCAATTCGTAGGTCGAGATGAGCAGCACGCTGAGGTCGCGCATGGCCCGCAGCCTAGGCTTTGGTCTTGGGAGGCACGTACCCCGGGGGCAGGGCCGCGCCCTCGCCGAAGAAGAATTCCTCCAGGTGCTTGACCAGGACCTCCTGGTCCTTCGGGCTGGCGGGATTCAGCCGGTACTCGTTGAGCACCATCTTGCAGTACTCGCCCCACATCTTCCAGGCCTCCTGCGAAACGTTCTCGTAGATGCGGCGGCCGAGCTCGGTGTCGAACGGCGGTTCGTCGAGGCCCGGCATCTCGCGCTGGAACTTCACGCAGAAGACCTTGCGCTGGCCCGAGGCTTCGGGCGTCGGCGGTCCTGGTGTGCTGCAGCAACCCATAGGCGCTCCTCGGAGTAGCTATCGGAAGACACTAGTTTACAGAAAATCCACCCACGCTGCGCTGCTGCGCCGCCGATGGCCCGCTCTAGCTGGTGGCCGCCGCCGCTTTCGGAACCTCTGACGTACACGAGCCGCACCGCGTCGCCTTCAGCGGGATGCTGGCGCAACAATAGGGACACTCACGCGTAGTCGGAGCTGCCGCCGCCGGCTGGCGCTTGAAGCGGTTCACCTGCCGCACCAGCAGGAAGATGACGAAGGCGACGATCACGAAGTTCAGCACATTGTTGACGAACAGGCCGTAGTTGAGCGTGGGCGCGCCCGCCGCCTTGGCTGCCGCCACGCTGTCGAAGTGCCGGCCCGTCAGGCTGAGGAAGAGGTTGGCGAAATCCACTTTGCCGACCACCAGACCCAGCGGCGGCATCAGGATGTCCTCGACGAACGAGGTCACGATCTTGCCGAAGGCCACGCCCAGGATAATGCCGATCGCCATATCCAGGACATTGCCGCGAAGCGCGAATTCCTTGAATTCTTTGAGCATTGGTGTGCCTCCCATCATGCGAAATGAAGAAGCGGGCCGATACTCGCTGAGCGGCCGTGAGTTGTCAAGACGGCACGGAAGGTAGGATGCCGGGTGGCCCGGCGCTGCCTCACCCGGCGAGAATGCGGCGGCGGGGTGAGGTGCGAACCTTTTCATGTCATGCTGAGCGAGTGCGGGCTGCTTTTGCCCGCACGAGTCGAAGCACTCTTCCCCTCTATATTTTTACAAGTAGGGGTCCCTCGACTCGCGCTTCCTCACGTTCGTTCGGTCGCGCGTCGCTCGGGATGACAAATCGGGGTGAATCATGCAGCGCCGGTCTTAGCGGCGGTCAGGTGATGAATCGTCTTCTGCAGTGAGGCTTCGTCTTCCGCGTTCAGGCAGGTTTTGGAGCGGTCGATCTGGCGCAGGAGTCCGCAGAGGACCTTGCCGGGTCCGACTTCGATGAAAGTTTCGACGCCTCGCGCGATCAGCAACCGCACGCAGGGCTCCCAGCGCACCGCGCCGGTCACCTGGCGGATGAGTGCGTCGCGCGCGGCTTCGGGCTTCTCCACCAGTTCGGCATCCACGTTGCACGCAACAGGGATCTGCATCTGGTGGAACTGGAGCTGCGCGAGGTCGCCCGCCATCTTGTCCTGCGCCGGCTGCAACAGCGAGCAGTGGAAGGGTGCGCTGACCGGCAGCAGGATGGCGCGTTTGGCGCCGCGGTGCTTGGCCAGCTCGGCGGCGCGCCCGACCGCGCGCGTGCTGCCCGAGATCACGATCTGGTCGGGAGAGTTGATGTTCGCCGGCGAGCAGACTTCGCCCTGCGCCGCCTCGGCGCAGATTTGGATCAGCTCCGCGAGCGGCATCCCCAGGATGGCGGCCATGGCGCCTTCCCCGACCGGCACCGCTTCCTGCATGTAGCGGCCGCGGCGGCTTACCGTGCGCAAGGCGTCCTCGAAGCGCAGGGTCCCGGCGGCTACGTGCGCCGAATACTCGCCCAGGCTGTGCCCCGCGGCATAGGCCGGATGGATTCCCTTGTCGCGCAGCACGCGGCACGCCGCCACGGAAACGGTGAGGATCGCCGGCTGGGTGATCTCGGTGAGCTTCAGCTTCTCTTCCGGCCCTTCGAAGCACAGTTCGGAGAGCTTGAATCCGAGCGCCGCGTCGGCCTGGTCGAAGGTCTGGCGCGCGAGTGGGTACTCGGCCGCCAGCTCCTTGCCCATGCCGACGGACTGCGATCCCTGCCCGGGAAAAAGGAATGCGATGGCGCTCATGTGGTATGGCTGAGCACGGCGTTGTGCTGGATCTGGGCCAGTTCGTGCTCGATCTTGCGGGTGATCCCGGCGCGCGCGCACTCGGCGGCCACGCGCAGCGCGTTCTTGATGGCGTTGGCATTGGAGGAGCCGTGGCTGACGATGCACGCGCCTTTGACCCCGAGCAGCGGCGCTCCGCCGTATTCGGAATAGTCCAGGCGCCGCTTGAAAGCTTTGAAGGCATTGCGCGCCAGAAGCGACCCCACCTTGGAGGCGATGGTCGACTTCAGCGACTCCCGCAGCATGTAGCGCACGGTATGGGCCACGCCTTCGGAGACCTTCAGGGCCACGTTGCCGACGAAGCCGTCGCAGATGATGACGTCGGCGTGGCCGTTGTAAAGGTCGCGCCCCTCGACGTTGCCCATGAAGTTGATGGGCAGCGCCTTCAGCAGGTGAAAGGCCTGGAAGGTGAGCTCGTTGCCCTTGGTCTCCTCTTCGCCAATGGAGAGCAAGCCGACGCGCGGCCGCAGCTTGCCGAAGATGCTGCGGAAGTAGACCTCGCCCATCACCGCGAACTGTTCCAGGTTGTGGGGCTTGCAATCGACGTTGGCGCCGACGTCGATCATGATGGCAGCCGAGCCGGTGGCGGTGGGGAAGACCGCGGCCAGGCCGGGGCGGTCCACGCCGGGCAGTGTTCCCAGCACCACCTTGGCGGTAGCCATGGCGGCGCCGGTGTTGCCGGCGGTGACAAAGCCATCGGCGCGCCGATCGCGCACCAGCCGCAGACCGACGCGCATGGAGGAGTCGCGCTTGGCGCGCATGGCCTGCGCGGCCTTGTCGCGCATGCCGATCACCTCGGTGGCGTTGACGATGAAGAGGGGCAAGTCGGCGGCGGCGGGATATTTGGCCAGCTCTTCTCGCAACTGGGCTTCCCGGCCGACCAGCATCACCTGGATCTCGTACTGCCGCGCGGCCTGGATGGCCCCTTCGATTTCAGGCTTGGGCGCGCGGTCTGTACCCATCGCGTCGAGGGCTATGACGGTCGGCATCGGTATCCGCAGGATCGTTCGACCGGCCTCGCCTCTCACCACGGCAAGCGGGTGGACGGCCGATTACTTCTCGGTCTTGACTTCCAGGACTTCGCGGCCTTTATAGTACCCGCACTTGGGGCAAGCGCGATGCGGCATTTTGCGCTCGTGACAGTTGGGGCATTCAGATAGTGAATGCACGGAAAGGTGATCGTGGGCACGGCGCTTGCTGGTGCGCGCCTGGGAATGTCTGCGTTTTGGATTGGGCATAAGAACCTTTGCAAGAACGCCACGGATTTCACACGGATCGGCGTCTTTCCGTAGTTTGCTACTGCTTCAACTTGTCCCGGATCCCGTGCAGCGCTCCCCAGCGTTGGTCCTGGAGCGGCTGGCAGACGCAGGCTTCGGAATTCAGGTTCATGCCACAACGCGGGCACAGACCCTTGCAGGCGTCGCTGCACACCGCCTTCAGGGGAACCGCCAGCAGCACCTGCTCGCGCAGCACGTCTTCCAGCAACAAGCCCTCGCCCTGGTAATACGCGATGTCAGCTTCGGCCCCGCGGACGGAGCGCTCCTGCATGCCCGCATCGGCCCCCAGCGGCCGGTAGATCAGGTCGAAATCGCCGGCGACGTCGCGCAGCACCGGCTCCAGGCAGCGCGCGCAGCGCAGCTCGAGTTGGGTGGAAAAATTGCCCACCACCCGAATGTCTTCCAGGGCCTGTCCGTGTCCGCGCCGCTCCTCGACCAGTTCTGCCCGCCCCTGCGCCTTGAGCGGGAGGTGCTGGTCGAGGTCCGGGCCGAAGTCGATCGCTTCCGGCCTAAACTCCTGCGAAAACGGGACTTCGTGGTGTTCTAGTTCGCGGATACTGATGAACATCGCGCCGTTCCCCGGCATGAAATCCGCGAAGCGCGTGCCACGTCCTGGCGCGCCCAGACGCGTTCTCGACTGCAGGGCCGAAACTCAAGAATAAAGGCAGGGTCAGGGGGTGTCAAGGAATCGGCAGAGACAAGAAACGGGCAGCGCCGCCGCTGCCCGTGGTGATCCTCGGTCAGGAAGATGTCAGTAAGTGGTCCCGGTGCTGCTGTTGGGGCGGCTGCTTTCCGTTCCCGTCGCCGCCTCAGCCGACCCGCGGATGGCGCTAATGCCGCTGCGCACTCGCTCGCGCCCCCGCTCGACGGTCTCGCGGGCCGTGTCCGCCAGATCGTTCGCACGGTCCCGGATATTGCTGCGGGTCTCGTCCCCGCTCACGGGCGCAAACAGAACGCCCAGTCCGATGCCGATCCCCAGTCCGACCAAGAAGCTCTTCATCATCCCTCTCCTCGTTATTTGGTGGGCACACCCCGACTCGATTATAAAGATGCGCCCAGCCGCCGGGGGTTGCTGCCCGCTTGTGGTGCAACTCTGGAAAACTCGGCCGTGGCGCAAGCCCTGCTGGAATCGCCCGCCTGCTACACTAACCCGCTATGCTGAGCGGGTTTGCCACGCCGGAAGGCACCGCGCGTTATCGCAGCTGGTTCCCCGAACTGAGCCAGGCCGGACATTTCCGGCGCCAAATGAACGTGCCGGGCGCCAGCGAACTTTGGATTTCTTCCATCGGGCTCGGCACCTATCTCGGCGAACCCACCGCCGAAGCCGACGCGGCGTACACCCAAGCCGTTCGCTTGGCGGTGGCTTCTGGCATCAACCTGCTGGATACGGCCATCAACTACCGCCACCAGCGGTCGGAGCGTAACATCGGCGCCGCCCTGCGGGAAATGGTTTCTGCCGGAGAACTGCAGCGCGATGGAGTCATCGTTTGTACCAAAGCGGGATATCTCTCTTTTGATAGCGAGGTCCCGCCCAACCCGGGCGCATACTTCCGCGCGGAATTCGTGGACAAAGGGATCCTGAACCCCGCCGACCTGGCCGGCGGCATGCACTGCATGTCCCCTGGCTATCTCTCCGACCAACTGGAGCGCTCGCGGCGCAACCTGGGCCTCGAGACCATCGACGTCTTCTATGTGCACAATCCCGAGACGCAACTGGGCGAAGTTCCGCGGGAGCGCTTTCGCCAGCGCCTGGGCGAAGCGTTCGCCATGCTCGAGGACGCCGTAAAGGCCGGCAAGATCCGCTACTACGGCGTGGCGACGTGGAATGGGTTCCGCGTCCCGCCCGCCGCGCGCGACGCCATGAGCCTGGCCGAGACAGCCGAGATCGCGCAGCAGGCCGGCGGTGAGCAGCATCACTTCCGCTTTGTCCAGTTGCCGTTCAATCTGGGGATGCCGGAAGCGTACGCCTACCGCAACCAGACCTGGGGGAAAGAGAGCATTTCGCTTCTGGAGGCGGCGGCGCGTGCAGAGGTGATGGTGGTGGGCAGCGCCACGCTCTCCCAGGGCCAGCTCACGCGCAACCTGCCGGAGTTCATCGAGCAGCGGCTGGAGGCGGGCAGCGACGGCGGCAATGCCATCCAATTCGCGCGCTCGACTCCCGGCCTGGCGGTGGCGCTGGTCGGCATGGGACGGCCCGAGCACGTGCGCGAGAACCTCAAAGCGGCTGCGCTGCCGGCCACGCCGCGCGAGCAGTGGTCAAAGCTGTTCGAACGCGAGTAGAAGTCTTCGAGACGTGCTGCCATGCCCGGTATGTTGCAGTGGGTTGTCCTCGCATTGGTCGCGCTGGTGGCGTCGACGCTGGCGGCGGTTACGGGATTTGGTGGGGCAGCGGTTCTGCTTCCCGTGCTGGTTGCGGCGTTCGGCGTACGCGAGGCCATTCCGATCCTCACGGTGGCGCAGTTGATCGGTAACGGCAGCCGCGTGTGGTTCAACCGGCGCGAGCTTGACTGGCGGGTGGTCGGCTGGTTTGCTCTAGGAGCCGTTCCCATGGCGCTGGTGGGCGGATATCTGTTCGCGAAAGCGCCGTTACATTTCCTAACGCGCCTACTGGGCGCGTTTCTGTTGCTGGTCGTTGTTTGGCGTCATGCGCGTCCGAAGCGGCAGCAGCCTTTTCCAGTCGCTGTGTTTGCTGGGATTGGCGCCGGAGCGAGCTTTCTTTCCGCTCTGCTAGGTAGCGTGGGACCGATCATGGCTCCCTTCTTCCTGGCGTACGGTCTGGTTAAGGCCGCATATATTGGCACGGAGGCGCTTTCCACCGTCGTTATGCACGTAAGCAAGCTGGTGGCGTATCACCAAACGGCTGTGCTGACGCGATCAGGCGTGCTGATCGGACTGGGGCTGGGCCCCATCATGATCGGTGGTTCGTTCCTCGGCAAGCTCATTGTGGATCGGCTGCCCGAGAGGGTGTTCGTTGTCGTCATCGAAGCGGTGCTGGTGGCGGCGGGGCTGCTCTTTCTGGTCCGTGGATGAAGTGCACGAGAGTAACGTATTCCATGAATCTCATTGACGCCGCCCTGCATCCTGTTGTAACAAGTTAATTATCGGTGAAGGAGTTCACCGTATAACCGCTGTCCCACCTTAGCCGGGACAGATGATGACTCCTGACAGGATCTTGTCGCGGAGTCATTCGCCCGGCAACGATCCACACAAAACTCAGGGCTGGAGTTGTCTCATGGAGAACGTGTGGGCTTTGGCTGCTGTGTGGGTGGGACTGGCTCTGCTGGCAACGTTGTTTGCCATCTGGTTCAGGATCTCGACTGCCTTGACCGAGATCATCCTGGGCACGGCCGCGCAAGCGGTGCTGGTCGTGCTGATTGGCGGCGGCGGTCTGGCCGCAAAAACAGGGTGGATCACTTTCCTCGCGGGTGTTGGCGCCGTGATTCTGACCTTCCTCGCGGGCGCCGAGCTCGACCCGCTGGTGTTCCGGACCAAGTGGAAAGAAGCGACGGCGGTCGGCCTGGTGGGGTTCTTCGGGCCTTTCCTGGGCTGCACCGCGGTCGCGCATTACATCCTGCACTGGAGCGTGCGTTCGAGCTGGCTGGCGGGGGTGGCGCTCTCTACCACTTCGGTGGCCGTGGTCTATGCCGTCATGCTGGAACTCGGCTTCAACCAGACCGAATTCGGCAAGGCTATCCTGGCCGCCTGCTTTATCAATGACCTCGGCACGGTAATCGCGCTGGGGCTGATCTTTTCTCCGTTCACGCTGCGGACGCTGATCTTCGTCGCGGTCAGCGTCGCGGTGTTCATCCTGCTGCCGTTCGTCACCCCCAAGTTCTTTCGCCGCTACGGCGGACGGGTTTCCGAGATCGAGGCCAAGTACCTCCTCTTCGTTCTCTTCGCGATGGGGGGTCTGGCCGTGTGGGCTGGAAGCGAAGCGGTGCTGCCCGCATATGTTATCGGAATGGTGCTGGCGGGAACCGTGGGGAAGGACCACACCCTTATCCGCCGGTTGCGCACATTGACCTTCGGATTGCTAACGCCGTTTTACTTCATTCGCGCCGGCTCGTTCGTGTCAGTGCCGGCGCTGATCAGCGCCCCGCTGGTGTTCGTGGCGCTCTTCTTTGCCAAGATGATCTCGAAAGTCACCGGCCTGTTCCCGACGGTAAGGATCTTCAAGTACCAGCGCGAGGAGGGGCTGTACTACACGCTGATGATGTCCACCGGCTTGACGTTCGGTACAATCTCGTCCCTGTTCGGGCTGAACCACGGGATCATCGACCAGACTCAGTACTCGTTCCTGGTGGCCACCGTGATCGGCAGCGCGGTTGTGCCCACTATGATCGCGAACGCATTCTTCATGCCCCGGCATCTGTTGCCGCGCAACGAACAGAAGACCGTGGCCTTCCCGCAGGCCACCGCTTCCACGGCCGATTGAGGGCTGGGGCGAGCTGCAGACAGGAGACCGATGCCTGGCACAAGACAAAACCCGCATTTCCGCAGGATCCTGGTGGGCTATGACGGCTCGGTACAGGCCGAGAAAGCCGCGGACGTCGCCATTTCCCTGGCGGAATCCCTGGATGCCACCGTGCTGGTGTTTGCGGTGGCGCGCCCGCCCGAACCGGCCACCTCGGTGGAACTGGAGGCTGTGCTCGACGATGCCCGCGAACACTACGAACAAGGGCTCAAAGGCGTAAAGCAGAAAGCGCAGCAACACAACGTCAAGCTGGAGACGGACATCGCCGTCGGGCACCCAGCCGAACAGATCATCCATCGCGCCGAGACCGACAAGATCGACCTGGTGATTCTTGGCCGTCGTGGGAGGTCGATGTTCGAGAAGCTGATCATGGGTTCCATATCAGCTCGTGTCCTGCGCTACGCCCATTGCCCGGTGATGGTCGTGACCTAAGGTTCCGGCGTTATGGTTCCGGAAAAGCATGTAGAAGATGGCCTCAACGAGCACCACCTCCGGCGCTTGCTGGTGAGCTGCCAGTACATCGATCACCTGCTCTCGGAAATAGAAAACGTGCTGAATACGGCCAATTCGCAGGCAGTCTTCCCGAAATATTTCATCGATATCAGCCCCGCCGAGCGGCAGGTAATCGAAGACCACTGCGCGCGCATACGCCGGCAGCTACTTCGGCTGGTGGAGAGGCACGGCATTTCCCATCAGCCCGGCATTCCCGCCACGCGCGCGATTCACAGCCTGCTTTCGGTCGCTCAGATATCCGCGGAAGAGTTGAATCCCAGGCACCTCCGCGGCTACGGAAAAGTTCCGGAAAGCGCTGCCGCTGTGCTGAAGCCACTGGTCGGCAAGCTTCAGGACCTAATCGCAGCCCTGGATCAGTTCGTCACCAACGCGCATGGCCACAGCACCAAGCCGGAGGGTTAAGCCCGTGCCGGTACGAGACGCATTGGACTTTGGCGCGGTCCGCTCGGCCATCCTCAGCAACGTGGAGACAATCGTCCGTATTGCTGAGGAACGGGGAGAAAGCGCGGCCGTAGAAGAAATCCGCGAGACCGTCGCGAAACTGACCGACAACCGCTTCTATCTGGCCGTTCTGGGACAGTTCAAGCGGGGCAAGACCACGCTGATCAACGGCCTGCTGGGGGTGGATGTGCTGCCGGTCGCGGTAGTGCCGCTGACTTCGATCATTACCATCCTCAGCTATGGCGAGCGTCCGGAAGTGACTGTGCATTTCCTCTCGGGTGAAACGCAGGCGATTCAGATGCAAGAGCTGGAGCTCTACGTAACCGAGCGCCATAACCCCGAGAACGTGAAGGGGGTGAAGCACGTGGAAGTGCGGTATCCTTCGCCCTACCTCAAGGACGGTATCCTGCTGGTGGATACGCCCGGCGTGGGCTCGACATACCAGCACAACACCGAGGTCACGCATTCGTTCCTGGCGCGGGTGGACGCCGCAATTTTCATGGTTTCCGTCGAGCCTCCCCTCACCCAGGCCGAGGCCGAGTTCCTGCGCCGCGCCAAGGAGGAAGTCCATCACCTCTTCTTCGTGCTCAACAAAATCGATTTGATGACCGAGGCTGAGATGCAGGAATCGTTGGCCTTCACTCGAACCCAGATCGAACAGCAGACAGGCGCGACCGCCATCGAGCTGTTTCCGATGTCGGCCCGCATGGCCCTCGAAGGAAAGAAGGCGGGCGACGAACCGCGGGTCCGGTCCAGCGGCCTGCCTGCGTTCGAGAGCGCCTTGCGCTCCTTTCTCATGAAGGATAGGGGGCTCGTGCTGCTGGAATCGGTGGTCAGCGATGTCCTGCGCCTCGCGGGTGACTTGCGTTTTGCCATTGAGGTCGAGGTGAAGGCTGCCGCGGTACCGCTTGCTGAACTCCAGCAGAAACAAAAGCTTCTCGAGGTCGAGTTGGAAAAGATCGAGCAGGAGCGAAATGACATGAATGTCCTGCTTGCCAGCGAGATCAATCGGCTGGTGGGGGAAGTCGAGTCCGACTTGAACCGGCGGGTGGAAGAATCGCTGCCTCCGGTCCGCAAGCGGTTGCAGGATTTTTACAGCGCACACGCTAACGCCGGCCGTGGCGAACTGGGCCGGCTCCTGGACGATTTCATGAAGGCGCAGGTGGAGGCGGTCTTCAACACCTGGCGGATGGAAGAAGGTCACAAGATGAACCAGGTGTTCACGGCCATGTCTGCACGCTTCACGGGAAAGACGAACACCATCATTCGCAACATCCGCAGCTCGACCTCGCGCCTGTTCGACATCGGCGTGGAAACCTTCGAATCGCCGGAGTCGCTGCGGGCGGAGACGCACCTCTACTACAAGGTGGACCCACTGTTCTATTTTGCGATCGATAAAATCCCATTCGTCCTGCCGAAGTTCCTGTTCCGCAGCTACGTGCTCTCCCAGATGCAGGGCAAGATCAAGATGGAGCTCTACCGCAACGCCGGCCGCATCCGGTACGACTACCTGGAGCGCATCGAGAAAAGCACCCACGAATTCCGCAAGGCGCTGAACCTGAAGGTTGACGCAACGCTCTCTGGAATCCGGCAGGCGATCAAGCACGCCGTCTCGGCTCGGCGGACGTCCGCGGAAGAATACGAACGGCACATGGCGACTTATCGCCAGCGCAGTGAAGAACTGGAAGCCATCGTGCGGGACTGCAAAGCCATACAGCGGCAGGTCACGGCATAGCGGAGGACGGTGCCCCAGTGACGCCGGACTTTTTTTTCGGTCGCGAGGCGGAAATCGAAGGCTTGCGGCGGCGCCTCGGGAAACGGCGGCCGTTCCTCGTGCACGGTCCCTCGGGTGTCGGGAAAACCCTTCTGCTGAAGCGGGTGTTGCCGGAATTCCCCCATGCGCTCTGCTCGCCGGAATCGGCCAGTCCGCAGACAGTGTTCCGCAATCTGGCCTTGGCTCTTTTGACAACTGGAGCACCGCGCTTACTGCGAACGTTCGCCGGGAAGCCGACCGAGGCCATCCGGACGAAATCGGCGACGGCTCTCAAGGGCATAGTGATGGACGCCCTGCGGGAAGGCAGCTACTGTGTCGTGCTCGATCACCTCAGGCTGCCGTCGTACGCCTTTGCTTCAGCGGTGCGGGAAATCATGGGCTGGGGAGGCACGGCGGTTGTAACCGTAGCCCGTTCGGCACACATGGAAAACCTCGGGTTCCTGCAGCCGTTCTATCCCGAGCGCTCCGACAGGTTCGAGATCCGCGGTTTCCCGCCCACCGTGGCCGAGCGCTTCATCGAGGAAGCGGCACGGCGAACGGGCCTTTCGGCGGAAAACATCGGCGAGTTTTTCGAACGCGTGCTGGAGTTCGGCCAAGGCAATCCCGGCGCGATCCTCTCCATGCTGGAGATGGCCAAGCATCCGATGTACCGCGCGGCCGAGCACATCAAGATCACGCCTCTGTACCTGGATTTCCGGCTTAACTGGAAACCGACCGGGGTGCGATGACTGCCTGCGGTGCTATGCTACCGCCCGAATCACCGCCGTAACCCAGAACATGAGGATTTTCACGGATTCCGAAATCCGCTTGCTGCTCCAGCCCGCCGAGGTGGTGGACGCAATCGAAGCTGCGTTCGCGCGCGAATACCGCGCCACCGCCGTGATGCCCGTCCGCACACGCGTGGAGATGGCCGGCCGCGGCGTGCTCCTGGTGATGCCCTGCTACGACAACGCGGTGCCGGGACTCGGGACCAAGCTGGTGACATTCTTCGAAAACGTCGCGGAACGGGTGCAAGCCAGCTATGTCCTGCTCGATCCCGTCAGCGGCGAGCTGCGGGCGCTGATGGCGGCCAACTACCTGACCGACGTGCGGACGGCCGCTACCTCGGCGATCGCCACCCGGCATATGGCGCACCGGGATGCCAAGGTCCTGGGTGTGTTCGGCACGGGAAGGCAGGCGCGATCGCACATCGAGGTGATGACCGCCGTCGGGCGATTCGAGCGCGTGCTGGTCTGCGGTTCGAGCGCTGAGCGCAGCCAGTCGTTCGCGGCTGCGATGGCGGACGAGCTGGGCTTGGCGGTCGAACCGGCCGACGCTTCCACTTGCGCCTCGCAGTCCGACGTGATCTGCACCTGCACCAGCTCCTCGACGCCGATTCTTGAAGGAAAATGGCTGCGGCCCGGCACGCACCTGAACTTGGTCGGCGCGTTCCAACCCGAGAAGCGCGAGGCGGACAGCGAGACCATGCGGCGGGCGCGTATCGTCGTCGAGACTTACGAAAGCGCGCTCGCCGAAGCCGGCGATCTGCTGATTCCGATGCGCGAGGGCGTGATCAGCCGCGAGCACGTGATCGCCGATCTGCACGAAATCACGAGCGGCAAGAAAGCCGGCCGGACTTCCGCGGACGAGATCACCATCTTCAAGAACCTGGGGTGCGCGCTGGAGGATCTGGTAACAGCGACACTTGCCTGCCAGAAAGCAGAGCGGCGCGCGAGCGCGTGAACATGCGACAGCGATACGACGTAGCCGTGGTCGGTGCCGGGGCGTTCGGCGCGTGGGCCGCCTACCAACTTCGACAGCGCGGGAAGAAAGTGGCACTGCTCGACGCCTACGGCCCGGGCCACAGCCGCTCCAGTTCCGGCGGCGAGACGCGGATCATGCGCGTGGGCTACGGTCCCGACGAACTCTACACGCGTTTCGCCCTGCGGTCGATGAAGCTCTGGCGCGAATTCATGCGCCACTCAGGGCAGCAACTCTTCCTGCGCACCGGCATGTTGTGGCTGGCGCGCAAGCAGGACCGCTATCCGCGGGAAAGCCTGGCCACTCTGACCAGGCTACGCGTGCCGTGCGAAAAGCTGTCGCGCGCCGGACTCAGCCGGCGCTTTTCTCAGTTCTCTTTGCGTGGCATCGATTGGGGACTCTTCGAGCCGGAGGCCGGAGTGCTCCTGGCGCGCCGCGCGGTGCAGGCGGTGGTGGCGCAAGGGGTCGAGGATGGAGTCGAGTACATCGGAGAAGCTGTCAAAACGCCTCGCGCCGGTTCGCGACTCGACGCCATCGTTACCAACACCGGCCGGCGTATTGTAGCCGGCGAGTTCGTTTTCGCCTGTGGCGCGTGGTTGCCACGGGTCTTTCCGGATACCGTCGGCAAGCGCATGTTCCCGTCGCGGCAGGAAGTGTTCTTCTTTTCCGTGGCCGCCGGCAGCAGCAGCTATGCGCCACCGGCGATGCCGGCATGGTACAGCTACGCCGATAACATCTACGGCACGCCCGACATCGAGAATCGGGGAATCAAGATCGGTTTCGACGGACATGGGCCGCAGTTCGATCCCGAGACCGCCGACAGGGTGGTCAGCCAGCGCGGCCTGCACGCCATGCGCGAGCACCTGCGCAAATACTTTCCCGAGCTGCGCGATTCGCCGTTGTCGGAGACGAGAGTGTGCGCGTACGAGAACACCTCCAACGGCGACTTTCTGATCGATCGCCACCCGGACATCGGGAACGTATGGATCGCCGGCGGCGGCTCGGGGCACGGGTTCAAGCATGCTCCGGCAGTGGGGGAGTACGTTGCTGGGCTAATCTGCAAGGGAGTTCGCGCTGAGCCGCGCTTCGCGTATGCCACCAAGGCGACGGCTCAAGTCAGGAGTGTTTATTGATGGCCGCTCACTGCCAGCGCCAGGTCAATCCGGCGTCCGAGGTCGTCCAGGTTTCGCCGGTCGAGGTGGCGACCACTCCGTTTTGGGCATCTGCGAACTCGATGCGCACGATGTCGCCGCTCGGGGTGCGGTCGTTCGCCTGCACGCGCACACGCGCCCAGTGCTCTCCACCATCGGCCGAGTGAAAGAGTGCGCCGCCGGATCCACCGGCCCACACCTCAATAACCACGACTGCGACCGCACGGAAGCTGACGCCCTCCGCGACGGCAACTTCCTTCCAGCTTCGCCCGCCATCGAAGGAACGCTGCAGGGCGCCGGAGTCCGAAACGCTCCAACGCGGGCCGAGGAACGCGCGCTTGGTGAAGTTCACGGCAGGAGGGCGTTGAGGAAGTATCATTGCCTCGGGTTTCGGGGCAGCTGCTGCCGCGGCGGAAACTCCGCCCGACGCCTTGGCCGCTGCTGACGGCGCGGGAGGCGCCTTCGCCTGGGCCTGTTCGCCTGCGCTCTCGAACGCCGGACCATCGGTCGTCGTCGCTGCTGCGTCGGCGTTCGCGTGTGGTTTCATCGGAAGCGCGGCAGGCGGAGGGAGATTATGCCCGCCGACACCGGCGCTGCCGCCAATGGCGCTGCCGGTCGCGACCCTGTCGCCGCTCGCGACCTTCCTTCCGCTCACTGCACCCATTGGTTGTGGAGCATTGAATGCCTGAGCACGACGCGGCGGCTTTGCCGTCTCCGCAAGCTTCTGTGGTTGCTTCTGCTGGGGTGGGGCTGGGGCAGTCGCGGGCGCTGATGCAGTCTGCTTTTCAGCAGGTTCGTATTTGGCAATGGCCGGAGCGCTGGCGCTATGTTCCGGTCGAAGCCGCATTCGCGCGCCGACTGCGATCAGTACCACCAGCGCCGCCGCCGTGAGTGCGCTCCAGTGCACTACGGGCGAGCGCCACCAGGAGCGGTTTGCGCCGGCTGACACGCGACCGGCGGCTACCAACCGCTCTTCCTCGACCTGCGGCAGCGCCGAAAGTGCCACCACCTCGCGGCACTCGGCGCAGCGCGACAAGTGGTCGAGCACCAGCGCTCGTTCCTGCTCGCTGAGCCCGCGCTCGGAAAAGGCCGAAAGCAGGTTAGCGTCGGGATGCTCGCCACCCGCCGCTTGGCTGCGCAAGCGCTCGTGCACGATTCTGGGAACTTCAGCCATTTAGTCGCTGCCCTTCCTATAGAACGCAGAAGCGCCATCTTTTTGCGCGAGACGTGCGCTCACGTCCACCGAGACGTCGCGGACGTCGGTCTCGAACGCCTCTTCCGCCTGTCTGCGGCTCATGCCGCGCTGGAGCAACTCATCCATGATCCTTTCCCGCACCGCTCGCGCAATCTTCTCCAGCTTGCGGCTGACGGTGGATTCGTGCACCCCGAGTGTGCGCGCGATCTCCGCCAGCGTGCGCCCGTCCAGGTGGTACGAGGCAAGGATAAACCTCTCTTCGGCCGCGAGCGCGGCCAGGACGGCGTCGGTGGCCTGCACCAGCCGCGGATCGGGCGCCTGCTGCAGCGCTGGATCGGCGGCGGCGAACTGCACGCCCGCTTCGGTCTTCTCTTCCAGGCTGACGTCGTGCTTCCGGCGGCGGTAGCGGTTGACGTACTCCTGCGCCAGCGTGGCTCGTAGCCAGCCTTCAAGGGAGCCGCGGCCGGCGTAGTAGTTCAGTTTGCAGGTTCGCCGGCCCTCGCGCGTTTCTGTGCCGTAGAGGTCCGCATAGAGGGAGTCGGCCAGTTCGCGGGCCGAACTGTCTTCGCGGGTGATGGAGCGGGCGGCGGCGTAGAGCTTCTCGCGGTACCGTGTAAGGAAAACCTCCCAGGCGCTCTCGTGGCCGGCGGCGCAGGCACGAGCCAAAGCCAACTCCTCCAGGCGCAGCCCGCGGCAGAACCCCACGGCATCGCTTTCCTTAGCTCCAGCGGGCAGATGCTTGGCTGCGATCTCGCCGAGGATGCGGGCGAAATCCTCCTGGGGCAGACCAACATCGGCGGCGTGGCTGTGCTGGTAGAGGTCCGCAACCGCGCTGGCGCGGATTTTCCCTGCTACCGGACCGGGCATTTGGGCAGTGCCGCTCATGGCCTCTTACATGACTCCGGCTCAACTGTGCTGGATGGTATCAACTTGGATGCAAGAAAACACTGTCCTGCCGTTCTTCCCAAGAAGGCCAGCGCTCCAACGCCGGCCTCAAGGAGGAAAGAAATGACATTAGCTCGAACGGCATGGATTGGGACTCTGGGGTTATTCACTTTGATGGCGGGTGAGGTTATTGCCTGGGGCGGACGGCAGCCCGAGGATGTATCCGCCGGCGAATATCGCGTACTCGCGCCGATCACGCACGGCAGCCTGACCATCTTTCCCGTGGTCAGCGACCGCCGCCACGATACGCATATGTTCATCACTCTGGACGAAGGGCTGCGCTCGGGCGAGGTGGTGGTGAGCGAGGCCGGACAGGTGCAAGGCCTGGTGCGCCGCCGGCCGCTGCCTCCGCGCCACGACGGGGCGCAGGTGAACCGGCTGGTGCTGGTGAACAATTCCGACAAGCCGCTGCTGCTGCTCGCGGGAGAGATTGTCACTGGCGGCAAGCAGGACCGGGCGGTGGGTAAGGACCGCATCGTGCCTTCCAACAGCGATCCCGTGGACTTAAGCGTGTTCTGCGTCGAGCCCGGGCGCTGGACCGGAACCAGCGCGCAGTTCGGCGGCATGGGCGCCAGCAGCGGCAAGAGCGCATACGTCACGCAGATGGCGCAGCCCAGCGTCCGCGCGGGCGCCATGGCAGACAAGAACCAGCAGAAGGTGTGGTCGGAGGTCAACCGGTCAGTGGCCGATATGGCAGCGGCCGCCCCGGCGGCTCCGGTCGCAGGCACCACTTCGTATGCCAAGGTGATGGGCAACGATGAAGTCCAGAAGAAGGTGGACGCCGTGGCCGCACCCATGGAGCACTCGTACGAGAGCGTGATCAAGCAACTGCGCAACCAGAACTCGGTCGGCGTGGTGGTGGCGATCGACGGCAACATTGTCTGGGCTGACATCTTCGCCAGCACGCCGCTGCTGGAGAAATACTGGCCGAAGCTGGTGCGCTCGTACGCGACGGAATCCATCACGCGCCGCGGCACGAAGGGCGGTGCCGATGTCAAAACGGCGCAGGCGTTCCTCGATGACTTCAGCGGCAACCGCCAGGTGGTCGAGACCGAGCCCGGGCTCTTCCGGCACACCGAGATCGCCGGCTCCGGGTTCCGCGCTTTCGAACTGGCATCGCTGCTGCCCAAGACCGGCTTCGACGTCCACATCAGCAAGATGTCGGAGTAGCGGGGAACATGGTGTGCCATACGAACGTAGGTAACAAGAGAGGAGCGGTGGAAATCGGCGGCAGCGGTTCCGGGCAACCCGGCGATTCCCGAAAACGGATTTGGTTGCACGCTTCAATCAAAATTTTGTTCGCAACAACTAACGTTGGAACGTGTCCAATACGATAGAAGAAGGTGAGGCCAGGGTCGGGGGTGAAAGATGGGACAAAAGTTCAACATATCGGATGTGGCCAATCTGAGGAACGAGTTGATCCAGGGAGGCTTGGATTCGCAGCAGTCTGGTGAGCTGCTGCAGGTCTTCATGATGGGCCACGGATATGGGGTTTCGCGGGATGCGGCGCGGGATGCCGCCAGCCGGTTGGGCAGCGTAGGCTGCTCGCTGGAAGTGATGCGACAGGAACTGGAACACCTGGCGCTGGTGATGTAACCGCAACACAAATCCGCCAGGTGAAGAAAGCCGGACCAACCAGTCCGGCTTTTGGCTTTCTTGAGGGTTATCGCAGGAAGCCGGAGACGAACATCACGCCGAAGATGAGGGCGAAGCCGAGTTCCATCCAGCCCAGGCGGTGCACGCGCAGAGGACGCGGCTTCTTGAAGAACCAGGCGGCGCCGCGCAGGAGCATGGGATGGAAGGCGACCACGCTCATCTTGGGCAGCAGCCGGAAGTGGAAGAAGGCAACCAGCAGAATGACGGTGAGAATCTCGCCGGCGAGGAACTTCCATCCCCGTGCCAGCCGCTCTCTGAGCCCCGCCACCTTGGCGTTGCGGATGCGCAACTGCACCATGTGGACCTGGTTGGCGGCGAACAGCCAGTTGGCAGCCCAGATCATCCAGGCCGTGGTGTCGAAGCGGCCGGTGGAGACGTAATAGGCGCCGGCGGCCGTGGAGGTCAGTCCAACCAGCCCTGCGATCTGTGAGGGCAGGCGCGTCTCGCGGCCGAGCCGGCGCAGCAGGGCCTGGGTGCCAAAGGAGAACGCGGCGATCGTGCCCAGCATCAGCAGGCCGGTGTTGTTTCCATTCCACAGCAGCACGGCCAGCGCGATGGATGCCACGACTGAATAACCTGCAACTGCAGCGATCACCAGCCGCCGTTCAGCAGGGGTGTCGATACGCTGCGGCGATGTGCCGAGTGCAGCTTCGACCGGCGTCCGCAGGCAGAATAGCGACATCGAGGCCAGCAGAAACAGCAACAGTGGAACCACAGCGCCGCCCCGCAAAAGCGCTACGATCGCGCCGGTGACCAACGGCACCAGCAGGATGCCCCAGGCGCCGTGCTCTTGCGGCAACACGAAGGAGCGCAGCCGGGGATGGTTCAGAGTGCGAAGATGGGTGGCCGTGTCGGACATTGAAGCAGTTGTCAGTTGCCAGTTGTCAGTGACGCCTGACTCAGGCTTCGTTCCCGCCGGCCCGTGCATTGGCGGTGCGCGGCTGGTACACGCAGAACGGTTCTTCGTCCAGCATGTCTCCCGTAGCCGCGAAGGCGCGCGCGCGACATCCCATGCAGATGTTGCGGAACTCGCAGCAGCCGCATTTGCCCTTCAAGTTGCCGGTGTCGCGCAGTTGCTCGAACACCGGCGAATCTGTCCACACCTCAGCGAACGTCTGCTCGCGCAGGTCGCCGGCCTTCACCGGCAGGTAGCCGCAGGGAAAGACTTCGCCTTCATGCGAGAGGAAGCACACGCCGGTGCCGGCCAAGCACCCTTTGGTGGCGGCGTTCATGCCCTGGGGATGGCCGCCGGGATGTCCGCCCGGATGGCCTGCACGCTGGGCATGCGGATGCAGCACAATGCCAGTACCGCTGGGCATGAGCGTGTCCGTGGGACCGATAGCGTTGGGATCGGCTGTGTCGGCTTGTGCGGCAGCCTGCGCCGCCTTGCGCTCTTCCACCTGCCGCTGCTTGGCGACGCGAAAGTAATGCGGCGCGCACGTGGCCTTCAACTCGATGTCTCCGCTTTTCGACTGGTCATAGAACCAGTTGAGGATTCGCTCGTACTCTTCCGGCGGGACCATCTGTTCGGCGGCGATGTCCACGCCGCAGCCCACCGGCACCAGCAGGAAGGTGTGCAGCGCGTCGGCGCCGATGGAGCGCGCCAGCTCCATCACCGCGGGAAGCTGGTGCGCGTTGTGGCGGGCCACCGTCATATTGATCTGCAACGACATGCCCAGCTCCTGCAGATTGCGGAAGCCCTGCAGCGTGCTCTCGAAGGCTCCGGGGATGCCGCGGAAGCTATCGTGGGTAGCGGCATCGGCGCCGTCCATGCTCATGGAGACGCGGCGCACGCCAGCTTCGACAATTTTCTGCGCGACGCTTTTCGTAACCAGCGTGCCGTTGGTGGCCAGGGCCACGCGCAGGCCGCGATCGGTGCCGTAGCGCGCGAGTTGGAAGATGTCGCGGCGAAACAGCGGCTCGCCCCCGCTCAGCACCAGGATCGGGTTGGAGAAATCGGCGATCTGGCGGATGATCTCCAGCGCCTTCTCGGTAGGCAGGTCGGTAGGCGAAGACAGCTCGGTGGCGGTGGCGCGGCAGTGGATACAGCGCAGATTGCAGCCCTTGGTGACTTCCCAAAAGACCAGGCGCGGCTTGTTTTCAGTTTGCATTTGGCTACTCCCCACGTGAGCCAATGGCTAACAGGTCGAGGATACGTTCGGCCCGGGCAGCGGGCTGTGACTGGCGTCACAGGCGAGCGGTTAAGAGTCACAGCGGCAGGACGCAGGAAGCAGGCGGCGGGAAACAGGGACAAGTCGAGGCTTTGCGCGGAGAGTTGCAGCGGCTATTATGCAGCCTCCGTTTTGAAAGAACCATGAGGGCGAAGGGAGTCCGATGAAACGGTTCGCATGCACTCTAATCTGCCTGGCTGCCGTGTGCCTGGCAGCCCGTGCGCAACAGTACGACGTGATCATCCGCAACGGCACGGTCTACGACGGCTCGGGCGGGGCGCCACGGGTTTCCGATGTGGCTTTGAACGGCGACCGCATCGCGCGCATCGGCCGTCTGGGCAAGGCTCGCGGCAAAACCGAGATCAACGCCAAGGGCATGGCGGTGGCGCCGGGGTTCATCAACATGATGAGCGGCGAGGAGACGCTGATGGCCGATGGCCGCTCGCAAAGCGACATTCGCCAGGGGGTCACGCTCGAAATCTTTGGCGAGGGTGAGTCCGTGGGCCCGCTCACTCCGGAGATGCGCGACTACTTTCAGAAGCTGCAGGGCGACATCAAGTACCCGATTGACTGGAACACACTGGGCGAAGGACTCGACCGGCTCGCGCACCACGGAATCTCCTGCAACGTGGCGTCCTTCGTCGGGGCCGCAACCATCCGCGAAAACGTGCTCGGCTTTGCCAACCGCGCGCCCACGGCGCAAGAACTCGACCGCATGCGTTCGCTGGTGGAGCAGGCCATGCAAGAAGGGGGGCTCGGAGTCGCCTCGGCCTTGATCTACGCCCCGGGAGCTTATGCCAAGACCGATGAACTGATCGCGCTGTCCGAGGCCGCCGGCAAGTACCACGGGATTTATATTTCGCACATGCGCAGCGAAGGCAATCAACTGCTGGAAGCGGTGGACGAGTTGATCGCCATTGCCCGCACCGCGCACGTGCCCGCGGAGATCTATCACCTCAAAGCTGCGGGTAAAGAAAACTGGGGCAAGCTTGACGCCGTGATCAAGAAAGTGGAGGCGGCGCGGGCCCAGGGCCTGCGAATCACCGCCGATATGTACACCTACACGGCCGGTGCTACGGGGCTGGACGCCTCGATGCCGCCCTGGGTGCAGGAGGGTGGCTATGACGCGTGGGCGGCGCGCATGCGTGATCCGGCGGTGCGGGAAAAAGTCATCCGCGAGATGCGCACTCCGTCAGACCAGTGGGAAAACCTGCTGCTGGGCGCGGGCTCTCCGGACCGCGTGCTGCTGGTGAGCTTTAAGAATGACGCCCTCAAACCTCTCACCGGGAAAACTTTGGCGGAAGTGGCAAAACTCCGCGGCAAATCCCCGGAGGAGACAGCGATCGACCTGGTGGTCGAAGACGGCAGCCGCGTGGGCACGATCTATTTCCTGATGAGTGAGGAGAATGTCCGCCGCGAGGTTGCGCTTCCGTGGGTCAGCTTTGGCGCCGATGAAGGGTCTCAAGCGCCAGAGGGCGTGTTTCTGGAATCGAATCCCCATCCCCGGGCCTACGGCAACTTCGCGCGCCTGCTGGCGACGTATGTGCGCGAAGAAAAGATCATCCCGCTGGCGGAGGCGATTCGGCGGCTGACTTCATTGCCGGCGCAGAACTTGAGCCTGGAGCGGCGCGGCCTGCTGCGCGAGGGCTATTTCGCAGATGTTGTGGTGTTCGATTCGGCGAAGATCGAAGCCCCGGCCACCTATGAGAAGCCGCACCAGTACGCGAAGGGCATGGTGCACGTGTGGGTCAACGGCATGCAGGTGCTGAAGGACGGCGAGCACACCGGAGCAAAGCCGGGCCGCGTGGTGTATGGACCGGGACGAAAGTAGGATTGAGCCATTGAATCATTGGGCCATTGAGCCATTGAGCCATTAATTTTCCGGTTCCAATGGCTCAACGACCCAATGATTCAATGGCTCAATCCTACGGTCCCACTCCGCCGCTGTGGCACTCGTTGCAATTGACCGCGGCGAAATCCATTTCTCCGCCGGGGTGTTGGAAGGTAGCCGACGGCACCTTGGCCATGGCGGAGCCGCCATTTTCCTGGCCCAGAAGGATGTGGCAGCTCTCGCAGTCGCGGGCAATGACTTTGCCTTCCTTGCTGACGTGCAGGCCATCATGGCAGCGGAAGCATCCTTCGGAGTACAGGTGGCCGATGTTATTGGGATGGGTGCGCCAGTCGAGCTTCATCTCCGGGAAGATGTTGGTCGAGAACACGCGCTGCACCTCGGTGATCGCCTGCTTGATGGCAGGCAGCTTCTTGGCGTACACGTCCGGGTACTTGGTCATGTAAGTGGAGTCGAGGTCGGTCGCGATGCCTTCCAGTCCTTCCTGCGTAGTCTTGTACGGCTTGGTCATAACCTCGACCGCGTACTTTTTTACGTAGGGCAATGAGATGTCGATACGCCCGGCAGTCAGCAGGTCGTCCACGGACTTGTCCGGCGGCTGGTAGATGTGCGTCGGCCGGTTGTGGCAGTCGACGCAGTCCATGCGGCGCAGCGTGGCCTTCTTGATGTCATCGGGCTTGACCGGCGAGTCTTTGGCGAAGAACTCGGTGACGCGTCCCTGGTGGTCCTTGATCTTGACGTAGGCGATCTTTTGGCGTTGCTTGTCCGTGGGGACGTACCAGACCTCGTTGCTGATGTTCATGTGCCAGTGGATGCCGGTGGTCATGCCGGTGGTGGGACTGCCGCCGCCGGTCTTGATGAGCAGCTTGATCTGGCGCGGGGTGTTCTTCTCGTCATAGCCGAAGTGATTGATGGTCTTCAACTGTGCGCCGTAAAACTTCTCCGGCCAGTGGCACTGCTCGCAGGTCTGCTGCGCCGGGCGCAGGTTCTCCACCGGGCTGGGGATGGGCCGGGGGAAGGTGTTGAAGGTCGCAGCATAGACTTGGCGCATGCCGGACATTTTGGAACGCACATACCAGCTCGCGCCGGGGCCGACGTGGCACTCCACGCAGCGCACCCGCGCATGCGGTGACGCCTGGTAGGCGGTGAACTCCGGATTCATCACGTTGTGGCAGAGCTGGCCGCAGAACTGGGTGGAGTCGGTGAACTCGTAGGCGCGATAGCTGCCCACCGCCGTCAGCAGCACGAACACCACCAGGAAGCTGCCGACAAAGGTAAAGATCGCCCGCTGGCGCGGGACGTTGAGGTCGATCTTGGTGTAAGTGGGAACTTGGTCGGGTGCGATCTTGCGGCGGCGGGCTCGCTCCCGCAGCATGCCCACGATCAGCAGCACCAGGCCGATCACCAGGAACAGCGGCAGCACCATGTAGGTGAGCACGCCGAAATACGGATTCGATCCGCCCGCCAACACGTCCACCAGCAACAGGAACAGCAGGTTGGCCAGGCACAGCGCGATAACGACGAGTCCGATCAGGCTGAGATAATTGCGGATGAGCCCAGGCACCCGTTGCTTAAGTGGCTCCACCATTTACTTGTTTCCCCTAGATTTGGTTTCGGTGTCCCGCGCCCCGGCAGCCGTGGCGGCGGCGTGTTCTTCGATCGCCCGCAGCGCGTCCAGCGGGTGCTCTTCGTGGTACAGCTCCTCCGACATCTTGCCGTCCCAAAACGCCCAGTTCAGCGGGTACACATCGGGATCGAAGATGACCTGGTAGAAGTGCCACACCACGATGGCCAGCGTTGCCAGCACCGCTTCATAGAAGTGGATGGCCAGCGCCACGTCCACCGACCAGCGCGGCAGGAACCATCCTACGCCCACCTTGAACCAGGCCATCAGCCCGGTGGCGCCCATCAGGAAGTAGCCCCACACCAGCGCCCAGTATTCGGCTTTTTCCGCATAGTTGAAGCGGGCGAAGGCCGGCCGTTTGGATCCGAGGCCGAGATAGTAGCCGAGATTGTCGCGGATGTCGAAGCCGTCCTTGAGCGCCGGCAGCAGGTCCTTCAGAGCGCGGCGGCCCTCCTGGGTCACAATGGCGTAGCAAAAATGGTAGAGACCCACGCCGAGCAGCAACACGGCGGCGGCCCGGTGTCCCCAGCGGCGGATGTTCTCGCCGAATACCATCCCTAGCCAGCTATCCGGGTAAGCCAGCGCGAAACCGGTGACTGACAAGGTGATGAAGCTGGAGAGCAGGCACCAGTGCTGGATGCGCTGCTGCAGGGTGAGCCGGACCACGGTGTGCTCCTGAGACTTGCGTTTGGCCAGCGCCTTCTTGTACCAGATCAGGAAATTGTGCAGCACCATGCCGCCGATCACCATGATGATCAAGGGAATGTACAGCCGCCGGATCCAGCGGATGGCGATGCTGGAAAGATCGGCTGAGATCGGCACGTCGATGTGAACCTTGCCCAGCGCGAACTTCTCAGTGGCGCCGGGATGGCACTGGCCGCAGGTCTTGACCAGATTGGCCTTGTTGATAGTGGAGCGCGGGTCGGAGGAGGGCAGGATGTTGTGAGCGCCGTGGCAACTGGCGCAGTTGGCGACCACGGTCGAGCCCAGCTTGGCGGCCAGTCCGTGATAGCTGGCGGCGTAGGTGGTCATCCGTCGCCCGGAGAAGCCGTACTCCTGCGACATGCGCATGCCTTCGTGGCAGTTGGCGCAGGTGGCCCGGGCGATGTTGCCGGCAAAGACCGACGACTTGGGGTCCAGGTGCGACTTGATGGTGTGGATGCCGTGGCAATCGGTGCACACTGGCGCCTCGAAATTACCGCGCGCCACCGCCTCCCCGTGGATGCTCTGCGCGTACTCCTGCCGGATGTTGTCGTGGCACTTGGCGCAGGTGGCGGGGACGTTGGGATGGTAGATGCTCGACTTGGGATCGTTCGCGGGCCGGATCTCGTGGCTGCCGTGGCAGTCGGTGCAGACCGCGGCCTTGGTCGAACCAGCGGTCACCGCCTTGCCGTGGACGCTCTCCTCGTAGTTGACGAAGGTGGCTGAACTCAGGCCGGACTTCTCCATGACAAACTTCTGCCCGTGGCAGGCGCCGCAGGTGGCCGGGATATTGGCGCGGAAGACCTTCGACTTGGGTTCGCTTGGCGGCAGGATCTCGTGCGCGCCGCCGTGGCAAGAGGTGCAGGTGGGGGCGTTGCCGTCCCCCTTCGCTCTCGCCTGGGCATGGATGCTGTGGCTGTACCCCTGGTCAGCCTCGGTGTGGCACTTGGAGCACGACACCTTGGCCGGCGTTACCTCGTGCGGCGCCGATTTGAGATCGTCGTGGCAATCCACGCACGTCAGGATCGCCCCGTGGATCGAGTTGTTGAACTTGGGCTCATCTACTCCCAGGCTCACCTGCTTGCCCTCGACCTCGTGGGCCAGGCTGGCGTCACCGTGGCAGGCCAGGCAGTCGGCGTTCGTGGGCTTCTTCGCAGCCCAGGCAGAGCTTATAAGAAGTATGAAGACCGGCAACAACCGCCAGTAAGCACGCCGACCGCGAGGCCCAACCGCTCGTACTCGTTCCCTCGCTGGCATTCCCAACCTCCTGTTACCGATATGCGAACAACATGGCGTAAATGATCCAGACCACGATGCAGAACCCCACGGCCAGAGCCGTCCAGGCGAAGACACGGATGGTACGGACGACGATGTCGGGATGCGGCTCCGCCAGATGTTCTTCCAGTTCGCCGCGAGCCACCAGTGCCTCATACTCGCGCGGCTTGTCGCGCTTCAGCTCCGCCAACTGCATACGGCCGGTGAAGATGGTGGTATCCATGGGGAACTTCTCCGGCCGCAAGTGGGTGTTGAAGAAGTGCACCGTGAAGATAAAACCCGTCGCCAGCAAGGCTTCGTCACTGTGAATGATGGTGGCGACGTTGAGAAACGATCCCGGCAGGAACCGCGTGAAAAACACCGGAAACCAGAGCGTCAGCCCGGTGCAACCGATGATGAATATCCCCCAGAACACGGCGAAGTAGTCGAACTTCTCCCAATAGGTCCAGCGTCCATAACGTGGACGCGGGCCCAGGTGCAGGAACCACTTCATGGTGGCGACGAACTCGTGGAAATCCTGCCGGTTGGGGATCAACGTGTCCGGACCGAACAGCAAGGAGCGCCAGGATAGTTGCCCGCGCTTCTTACTGCGATACAGGTCCACCAGGTGAGTGATGAACGTACCGAACATGATTACGGCCGCGAAACGATGGATGTACCCCGCGGTTTGAAATCCTCCCAACAGGCGGGACAGCACCACCGCCCACTTGGTATAGGAGAACTTCAGCGTGAGTCCGGTAGTGGCAAGACTCAGGAAGCTGACGATCATGCAGGCGTGCAGGGTGCGATGCAGGCGGTTGAAGCGGACGAACTCGCGCTCCACAGCCACGACCGGGACGGCAGCAGCACGGGCAACGCCGGCAGGCGCCTCAGCCGCGGCCGCTTCCCGTTCATGCTGCATCGGCCTGTCGAGTTCGTGGCTACCGTCCTGCATTCTTGTCCTCCGCGGGCTTGGCGGGCGGGTTGCCTTCCGCCTCCCGGGCTTCCTCGGCGCGCAGTTCGCGGCGCATCTCGACGGCGCGCGGCAGCCATAGCAAGGTGTGTACCCCGCCTATGACAAACGTCCCCAGCAGTAGCGCCGTCATCCCCCAGAACGACCAGAACAGGAACGGATACTTCTTGGGGTCGTGATGGGTGGCGTGGGTCAGGTATCCGGCGAAGCGCCGGGTGGCGTCGGCGTGGCACTTCTGGCAGGTGGCGACCACGTTGGCCCGGCTCAGGTGCGACCTCGGATCGGTGACCTTCTGGATGTCGTGCGCCCCATGGCAGTCGTAGCACTTGGCGGTCTTGGTGTAGCCGAGGCGCGAGACCTTGCCGTGATAGGTGTCGAAGTAGGTTTTGGCGATCTCGGCGTGGCAGCGGCCGCACCTGTCCATGATCTCCAGCTTGAAGCCGTCCTCGTCGGCGCGGCGGATAGAGTGGGCGGTATGGCAGTCGCTGCACACCGGCAACTCCTGGCCGGTTTTGGTCACGCTCACCGAATGGATGCTTTCAACGAACTGCTCCTGGATCCCGTGGTGGCACTTGCCACAGGTGGCCGGAACATTCCTTGGATTCACCGTGGAATCCGGATCGGTCCGCGGCAGCACCCCGTGAGCGGTGTGGCAGCTCGTGCAGGTGGCGGTGACGGTGAGACCGCTCTTCAGCAGACCCTTGCCGTGGATGCTCTCGGTGTAGTGCTGGATGATCTCGTGCTGGCGCCCGGTATAGCGCATCGCCGCCTTCTGCCCTTCGCGGTGGCAACGCGCGCACAGGGTGGGCACATTGGTGGGGAAAGTGACCGATGCCGGATTCTGCCGGCCCAGAACCGCGTGCGTGCCATGGCACTCCTTGCAGGTGGGGGCATTGGGATCATTAGCAGCCAGGAGTTGGCCGTGCTTGCTGCGCTGGAACTGCTGGGCGACCTCGGCGTGGCAGGAGCTGCAATCAACTTTTTTCTTGATGGTCTCGCAGGGACGCACGCGCGACGCATTCACCTCGGAGTGGCACTGGCTGCACGCCACCTTGGCGTGCCGCGAAGCCGCCAGTTCTGCGGCATGGACCGCCAACGAACGCCCATCCGAGGCCTTCAGGCGCTCGTCGGCGTGGCAGCGCTGGCAGTCGGCGTCAGCCATGCCCTGGGTGTAGAAGACGTTGCGGATCTTGTGCGGCTGGTGACAATCGATGCACGCCGGCAGCACATTCGCTTCTTTTTCCCAGAGTTCGCCGCGGATGGTCTTCCGGTGCACCTGCTCAATCAGTCCGTGGCACTTGGTGCAGGTGGCCGCGATGTTCTTGCGTGCGATGGAGGAATTCGGATCGGTATGCGGCAGGATGCTGTGTGGTGTGTGGCAGGAGGCACAGTTGGGCGCCACTACCAGCCCCTTCCTGAGCAATCCCTCGCCGTGGATGCTCTCCGAGTAATTCTCCACGATGTTGTGCTGCTCGATCGGGCGTTGCGTCTGCACCGGCGTTCCCTCGCGATGGCACTTGCCGCAGAGCATGGGAACATTGAGCGGCGCCACCGGGGAGCGCCGATCTTTCGCCGGCAGGATGTCGTGGTTGCCGTGGCAATTCACGCAGCGCGGCGCCAGCGCGTCGCCGCGGGCCGCCGCTTTGCCGTGAAGCGACTTGGCATGAAGCTCCGCTTCGCTGCTGTGGCAGGTCCCGCAGTTCACCTTGGCCACAGGTGTGTCATGAGGCAAGTCCTTGCCTTCGAGAGAGGCATGGCAGGAGGTGCAGGAAAGCGAGCTGTGAATCGAAGACGCGAACTTCTTCCCGTCCACGAAGAGCGAGACAGTCTTCGCCCCGCGCTTGGTGGTCAGGCTCTTGTCGTCATGGCAAGCCAGGCAATCGGCGTTGCTGGGCGTGTCCGCGGCCCAGCTCGGGCTTAAGAAAAATATGAATACGTATAAAAACAACCAACTGATGCGCCGAATGCCAGGCCACGGAGCTTGCCGTACTCGATAGCCCGCTGACATAGTGAGACTCCCATCGCCCTAACTGCCTCCCGATTGCTTCCGGGATTCAGCCTGACGGATGTACATGCGTAGTCCGGCGAGGACTACAAGAATCGTGATGAGCGTCAAGCCCAGCCCCTTGCGGCGGTAGTCGCGCTCGGCCAGGGCCTTCACCCCGGCGGCATAGGTCTTGTCCGCGATCTTCATGCCCGCCTGCGTGTCCTGCTCCACCTTGTCGGGCTGGAAGCTGTGCACGGTTACGCGCGCCTTGATGAGCGAGTCGCGTCCCTGCGCCTCGTCGAGCCGCGCCTGGCTGATCTCCATGCCGGAGCGCTCCGCCTTGTCGAGAACGTCGTCGGAACGCTTCAGGGCTTCATCCAGCTTGGTCAGGTCGTCGTGAATCCTGCCTGCGGCGGCGAAGCCGGGATCGCCCGCGGCATGGCAGTTGGTGCAAATCGCTTCGTTGCCGGTGCCGATGAGCTTGTCGGTGGGGTGGACGATGCGGTGATTGCTGTGGCAGGTGATGCAGGACGCCGTCCCCATGGCGGCGAAGGCCGCCTTGTGGGGACTGATATCGAACAACTGCGCCTGGAAGACGTGGCAGGTCGAACAGACATTCTCCACCGACGCCACGCCCGGCGGCGCTGCCCCGTGGTTGCCGTGGCAGGTGGTGCAGGTAGGCGCGCTCAAGTCGCCGCGGACCACCATGGCGTCGTGGTGCACGCTGGCGCTATATCCGGCGAACTGGTCGGTCTTGATCTTGTAATCCTTCATGTAGGCTGCATCGGAATGGCAGCGCGAGCAGGTGTTGGCCACGTTCAGCGGGTTGACGGTGGAGCGCGTGTCCTTGGCCGGACGGATGCCGTGCACGCTGTGGCAATCGATACAGACGGCCACCTTGGTGTCGCCCTTGGCCAGGCGCTTGCCGTGGACGCTGGTCTGGTATTGCGCGAGCTGATCGGTGCGCAGCGACGGGTTGTACTGCCGCATGTAGGAGCCGTCGGCGTGGCACTTGGCGCACATCGCCGGAATCTCGGTGCGCTTGGGCTTGCCGCGGAAGCCGGCCTTCTTGCTCATGGCGCCTTCCGGCGACGGGTCCTTGGGATCGCCGCCGTGGCAACCGGCGCAGGTCAGCCTCTTCTGTGCGTGGATGTCAGCCGCCCACTGCTCCTCGGTCACCCCGGTTGGCGCCGGGAAGGAGGAGTGGCAGTCCACGCAACTGCTCTTGGCCGGCTGCGGCGGCGCCTGGTCGGCGAACAAGGACGCAGGAAGCAGGAGGCAGGCGGCAGCGAAGACCAAGCTGGCAGGAGGCAGGAGGCAGGAGGCAGGGCGAAGCAACAGAAGCAGTCGCCGCGCGAGCGTGAGCCTCATCGTGCTCGCTATCCCGTTATTTCGCCAGATAGCCATAGACTGTCATGGACAGCATGTAGGCCAGGGCAAACACGCCCAGGCCACGGATGAACACCTGCCGGCGGCCGTAACGATCGCCGCCCAGAAAAGGCAGAAGCACCCAAACCAGTCCCACCAATCCGAATCCCAAAATGCCCACCAACTCGCCATCGATGGGGCCCAGCTTGGCGGGGATGAGCTTCAGTGTCTGGAACATGAACATGAAATACCACTCCGGCTTGATGCCGGCGGGCGCAGGCACGAAAGGATCGGCCTTGCTTCCCAGCTCCCAAGGGGCGAGCGCGGCCAGCGCGCCCAGCACTCCCAGCGCGATGTACCAGGCCATCAGCTCGTGAGCGAAGAAGTTGGGGAAGAAGGGCATCTCGCGCTTGTCCGGGGGCAGCGCCTTCCACGCGGCTTCCTGGCTGGGCGGCACGCTCATGCCCAGCCGCTGGATCAGCAGGATGTGCACCGCGATCAGCAAGGTGGTGATTCCGGGAAGCAGCGCAACATGGAAGCCGAAGAAGCGCGTCAGGGTGGCGCCCGTGACTTCTTCGCCGCCGCGCAGGAAGATCAACAACGGCTTGCCGATCAGCGGCACCTGGCCGGTGATCTCGGTTCCCACCTTGGTGGCAAAAAACGCCAGCGTATTCCACGGCAGCAGGTAGCCGCTGAACCCGAAGCCCAGCGCCAGAAACAGCAGCACCATGCCGGTAAGCCAGGTGAGCTCGCGCGGCTTGGTGTAGGCGCGCAGGAACAGCACGCTGAACATGTGCGCGAAGGCGGTAAAGATCATCAGGTTCGCCGACCAGGAATGGATGGAACGCACCAGCCACCCGAACTGCACCTGGGTCATGATGTACTGCACGCTCTCGAAAGCCTCGTTGGCGCTGGCACGGTAGTAGAGCAGCAGCAGGATGCCGGTCAGCACCTGGATCACGAAGAGAAACAGCGTGATGCCGCCTAGGAAATACCAATACGATAACTTGTGGACAGGAACGGTCTTGTGGCGCAGGGGGGCGAGCAAGTCCTCCCAGCCAAAGCGTTCGTCGAGCCAGGCCACCAGCCGGTTGCTGTGGGCGGAGGTCCGCGGTGCGGCTTCCGGCGGGCTCGCCATCAGGCCCCCCGCCGGCGGCTGACTACCACGTCATCGCCGTTGATGTGCACATCGTAGGCGTCGAGCGGCCGCGGCGGCGGTCCGGCCACGTTGCGCCCGTTCAGATCGTAGAAACCGTTGTGGCAGGCGCACCACACTTCGCGCACGTCACTGCGGTATTGCACAGTGCAGTTCAGGTGGGTACAGACCGCGGACATGGCGCGATACTCGCCATCGGCGGTGCGCACCAGCAGGCCCGGGCGGCTGCCAAAGCGAAAGATCTTGCCGCTATTCGCCTTCAGATCACCGACCTTGGCCGCCACGACGCTGTCGCCGCCCAGGTCGGTCGCGGCCGGCGGCACCAGGTAGCGCAGCACCGGGTAAAGGAACGCAACCGCGGAAGCCAGCAAGCCGCCGCCCAGCAGGACCTGCATGAGGCGGCGGCGTGCCGGCTCTGGTCTGGTTACGATCTCCGCGTGGTCCATGAATTTCCCTTTCCGGCGGACCTCGCCGGGGTTGGTTACTTCAACGTCCGGACGTACTTGGCCAAATCCTTGATCTGATCGTCGGTCAGTTTGCCTTTGAAGGCCGGCATCTTGGGTGGCTTGCCGTTGGTGATGGTGGCAGCCAGATCGGCATCGCTCATCTTCTGGATATCGGGTGAAGCGAATTCCTTGGTGCCCGCCATCTTCTTGCCATCAGTTCCGTGACACATTGCACACTTGGACTTGTAAACGTCGGCCGCCGCATCGGCGGCGAAGGAAGCCAGCGGTAACGCGAGCATGGCCAGAATCACAGCCACGACCGCCAGTCTCTTACCAAACACTAAGTTCACGATGTTTCCTCCTGGGGGTGAGGTATTTTGCAGCGTTTAAAAATTCCACAAAACCAAGCTTCGCACCCTTTATACACGGATACGTAGGCCTTGGTTCAAGATCCAAGCCAAGGATTTCAAATCTGGAGAGCGGAGGGCTGTGACCCTGTGCACGGTTGATTGTGACCGCCGTCACACTACGCCATTGTCCCTCCATGCCGTTACGGGTCCTGGCCGCGGAAAAGGGAGAACGCGTGGACGCTGTCCGCCGTAAGGGGAAATGGAAGAAATCGGGGCGGCCTTGCGACCGCCCCACAGCTTGGCTCTCCCAAGCGGGTTAGAAGGTGTACTTCAAAGAAACAGTTCCGACATTGGCATGGAAATCCTGAGGGGCCACTACGGTTAGCTGTGACAAGGCCGGGTTTTCATCTTTCGCGTTGTAGTCGTAGTAGCTCCAGAGGCCCTTGAACTGGACTCCCTTGGCGACGTCAATTGCAATGCCGGCAGTAAGCTTGTGCCAATTGAAGTCCTGTGCGCCAAGGGGCTGATCCGGGAACGGACCTAAGAAGGCAATAGTGCCAGCACTGGTAGTGGCGCCGGTCACGACAGTCCCAGGGTTGCCGGGAATGCCGGGTGCATTGCCGAACGCGTCGCCCAGCACTTGTAAGGGTAAACCATTATCGCCACGCAGCCAATTGTCGTAGCCGGTGGTGCTGGTGATTTCATAACCCAGGTTCACGGTAACACGATGGGTTGGCCGAATCGTGAGAATGGCATGGCCGCTGCTCGTGTTCTCCTGATAAGCCTGAGTCACCGGCACACTAAACTGGGCCGCCGTTATGTTGAACTGGGCTGGCACTGTCGGTTGGTTCGTGGTGACGGGACAAACGGCCGGAGCGCCGCCTGCTACCACGGTGGCTGTCAGCACCATGCAAGACGCGATGTTGAACTTCTGGTCCATATAGGTCCAACCAAAGTCAAGGTCGAACCGCCGGTTGGGAGTCAGGATCGCTCCCAGCGTGTAGTAGCGGTCATGGCTCTTGGTGCCGTAAGCAGGGGCATCCACGGTTGGAAACAGATTGACGCCGGGACCGCCGAAGTTCTCGGCCCAGTTATTCCGGGATTCGATGAAATGCACACCACCGTTGATGCCGGCCCAACGGTTCACCTTGTAAACCGTGTTGGCCCGCAACCGCTGCTCATGACGCGGAACAATTTGTGCGAATGCATTGTCGGCACTCAGGAGTTCCGCATCGGCATTGACTCGCCATTTGTCGGTGGGACGAAGAACGACACCGAAGAGCGCCGTGTTTTGGTTGATCTTCTCGGTAGACAGTGGAAGGGTAGAAGTAGTCGGAGCGCCGGGCGGTCCGACGAGGCCGCCTGCCAGTGTCAGGGAGTTGGTGGTTGTTGACAGGTAGGCGGTCCTCAGCTCGCGACGTCCGTAACGGTAACCGACATACGAGCGGAAGCGACGGCTCGGAGCCCAATTCAAGGTCGCCGTGTTGAAGTATGTGCGCTCAGCCTCAAGGGTATTGTAGGCGACTGCCTGGCTAGCAGTGAGGCCCGCTGGTGCGAAACCCGTTGTCGCAATCCCTGGGACGCTGCAGGGAGCGCCAGTCGGAGTCGAGAGGGTCTCGCCAGTGGCGACGTTCGAATAACAGTTGAGGGTCGATTGGTTGAAGACTCCCGGATCGCGCCAATCCAGCCAGCGAAACTTGTCCGAAACGCTCCAACTGTTGGTGAGGTGGTAAGTCAGGCCAAGATCGGCGTTGCCGGAGACACGATTCGTATTCGCCGGACCGGTGACCTGGAAGGCGGTGTTATTGGTTCGCGAGACTAAGCCGTAGAAGATCTCATCATAGTTCAGAACCTTGGAGTTGCCTGAACTGTACGTGCCGCTGGCGGTGACATCCAGCTTGCGGAAGTAGTTGGACCGCAACGACAACTGCGAGGTCGGAAAATTGGAGCGGACATTCGCGTTGCGAGAGTAACTGAAAACACCAGTGTTGCACAACGGGTTGAGAATGCCAGGGGCAGTGATGGGTGGTTGAGGGCTCCCTGCGACGGTGACAACACAGGGTGGAAAATAAAGAGGGATAAAGACATTGGCTCCGCCTGCCCCCAGCGTGAACAGATTCTGAGTGCTGTTCACGTAAGCGATATCGACCTTGTCGTGCTCGAAGAACTGGTCAAAGCTCAAGGTGGTCCGCGGTAGGGGTTGCACGTCAACGCCAAACGTCCAACGATCGGAACGCGACAGAGATTGCTGGGTCAAATCGATGTCTACATCTTCCAGGCTGGAATTGACCGTTCCCTGGTTGTTGTTGCGCGCAAAGCCCAAGCGGACACGGATAGCCGACTGGGGAAACAGGGTCAGGTTGAAGTCGCCCATGTTGCGGGTGGTGTCTTGCAAGTGCGGGCTATTCGTGAAAAAGTAGCTTGCCTGCGGGTTGAACGCTGGGGCGGACGTGCAAGATCTGACGATGCCGCCGACGACGGTGCTGCAATTGGTGATGCCCTGATTCAGCGTCAGCGGATTCGCAAACAGGACGTCATCGAAAAAGTTCTTATCGCGCCGGTAGAGAGCGACGAAGTTATACCACTTGTTCTTCTCGATCCGCAGGCGGACCACGTCGTTCGGGTCGCCACCCAATCCAAAGCTGCTCAGGTACAGGTTGTCGAAGAGCACGCCCTCGTGGTCTATCGATTGCATGGACAGATCCTGGCCCAGAAGGCGCGGACCGCTCTGCAGGTTGACCAGCGTGTCGTACATCTGCTGATTGCCACTGCTTCCGGTGATGCGTCCGCCGAGCTCGATCGACTGCCGCACCGTGTAGTTGCCCCAAACACGTCCGTTCGAGGCGCTGTCATCCTCCTGCGCGGCCTCGTTCTGGCCCATAGCCAGCGACGGAACGAGCAGCGCCAGAACGGCAACAGCTATCAAGTATCTCTTGCTCATACGGCGGCTCCCTGGTAGCGGCCCTCTTCCGGAAAGGAGAGGCCGCGGCGAATTTTGATTTGTATCTACCATCGTTCTTCTCCTTGTCCTTTATTTGAAGAAGACATTACTCAGGTTCGAGCCGTGGATGCTCGAGTGGCAATCGATGCATTGCTGAATCCTCGTGTTCTGAGTGTGCCCGATCGCAGCCGTAGCCGCATGGCACTGCAAGCAGAGCGAGTTCGTGCGTGCGCTCGTCAGCATGCGCGGATTTGTGGAGCCGTGCGGGAAGTGGCAAGCCGTACATCCCTCAACCTTGACCGGTTCGTGTTCGAAAACGAACGGTCCACGCTTGTCGCTGTGGCACTTGAAGCAAACCATATCCTGATCCGGCGTCGACCGAAGCTGGCGTACAGCCAACGTGCCGTGCGCATTGTGGCAATCGGAACACCGAATCAGCCCCTCCTCCACCCGGTGATGGAATGGCTTCTGGAAATCGGCTCTTTGTTCGGCGTGGCAGGAAAAGCACAAGGCGGTCTGCTTCTTGACCAGCAGATACTCCTGCTTCGAGTGATGGACAGAGTGGCAGGAGGTGCAGCTAATACCGTTCTCATTGTGCGTGGAACGCATGAATTCGCGCTGCTCCGGATTCGCCTCGTGGCAGCTCAGGCAGCGCTTGGTGATGTCTTCGCTCTTGGCCTCTTTGAAGGTGAAGATCTTGGTTTTGTCGCCGCCACCTTCCACGTGCGCCGACCCGGGACCATGGCATGATTCGCAACCGTGCGCACCGTGCGTCATCTTGGTTTCCTGGGTGGTCATCCAGTGCGGCGATGCTTCGAATCCCTTGTACAGTTCGTCGTGGCACCCCTGGCAGACGGTCGCGCCAACATATTGGCCCGAATCCGTTGCCTGAGACGATGGCGCTGCGGCTTTAGCCTGGTTCTGGGCGGCCTTGCCCTCGGGAGAGCCTGGATAGGCGCCCATGAGGAACGCACCGGAAAGCGCGCGGGCCGATGGCGGCAGCGCGGCATTCGCGCTCACCGCCAGCGCCGCAATAAAAGCGAGAAGGGCTGCTGTTCGAAATCTCATGGCCGGCTTCGCCTACCCCCGTTTGTGGATTTTTTAAGCCTTCTCCTGGGGATCACCCCGAAAAACGCTACCCTTTTTGCGCCAATCGGGGTACACAAATCTGTGACGTTCGTCACACACGTTGGTTACTGTTGTGCCGAAATAGTTCGGGGATAGCCAAGGCTAGCGCTGCAGTGCGGAAATGGAACACGCCCCCGCTTTTTAGCCGCTTCCCGGAGGTCGGATCGAAAGGATCCAACCCGGGCGCCTGCTGCGCGAACGCGGGCGGGTAGGACTACTTGGGGCTGGAGTCAGCAGCGGCGCGCTGCGCCTCAAGTCGTTGGATGGTGGCCCGCAACCATTCCTTCACTTTCTCTTCCAACTCCTGCTGGTGGTCGCAGCGGTTCGCCGAGTCCACGGTCTCTCCGTTCGGGGTCAGCGGGATATGGTGGCAGGGAACCTCAGCCGCCCGCTCCCCGGGCGGGACGAAATCGATGAGCAGGCACTCCGAGCAGGGGTGCACGCGCTCGGGCTCGCCGAAGTTCAAGCAGCTAATCGAATCTTGAAAAATGGAGGTTGGCTTCCAGGGCGTGCGCACGGAGCGCCCGTAGCCTCCCTGCTCCAGGAAGGCGAGTTCGAACTTCAGCACTTCCAGGACGTCGCGGTCGTCTTGAGCCATGGCCAGCCTCCTCGGCGGAGGATTGGGCGCATCGACAAACCCGGCCACCCCGGTGGGGCGGACCGGAAGCGCTGCCGCTACTATAACTCAGAAACGGGATCACGGCCCCATGATCCTCGGGCTGTCCTGCAGGGTGAGCACCGCGCTTGGCCCAGCCACGGAGATCTGCCGACCCCGCTGCGGCTAGTTGTGGCTGTGGCGCATGCGCGCCAGTCCCAGCGTCCGCACCCGGTCGTAGGCCGCTTGCACGTCGTTGCTCAAAGACTCCACCACCCGCAAGCATACGTCGCTGTGCTCCCGCAGGTAGCGCAGAAAGTCCTTGCGCCGGATGAAGGCCAGTTCCGCCGCGGTGGTGGTCTGGGCGGTCACTTCATGGCCCTGACCTGTCAGAGTCGCGCTCAGTCCCAGGATCTCACCCGGGCCGGCAGCACGCAGCAGCAGCCTGTCGCCGTGGCTGGAACCGACAGAAAGTTTCACCGCCCCGCTGCACACCACAAAGATCCCCTCCGCAGGCTCGCCTTCCTGAAACAAGACGGCGCCGCTCGGATAATCGTGGATGCTGTGGAGATCGCAAAGCTGGCGCAGCGCGTGTGCTGGCAACCCTGAGAAGACACGGTCCGACGCCTGCCCGGCGCCGAGCACACTCACCGGCAAATGATGGTCCCGGTTCATAGGTGCAACTGTAGAGTCCGACGCCGGTCCAAAGCTGTGACCCGAGTCACGGTTTTGGGTGATGGCCTGCCGAACCGCTAGCCCAGATTGGACCGGAGACACGGAAACTACGGACTGACAAGGCCTTCCAGCGCCGCCCGGTTGCGGATGACCAGCGTGGAGCCTTTAAGCTGAATGAGTTGCCGCTTCTTAAAATCGGCGAACAGGCGAGTCACGGTCTCGCGCGAGGTGCCGATCATCTGCGCGATTTCTTCGTGAGTAAGGGTGAGCTTCAGGCGGTCGGGCTGGCGGGCGCCGCCGTTCTTCACCGACCATTCCAGCAGCAGCTTCGCCAGTTTCTCCGCCGCGGAGTGCGACAGGCCGAGTGAGCGGATCTCGTGGCAGGCGGTGTTGTACTTCTCGCTGAGCTGCTCGGCCACACGCAGGCAGACATCGTTGTGCTCGCGCAGGAAACGCAGGAAGTCCTCGCGTTTGACGAAATTGACCTGGCAGGGATCAAGCGTCTCCGCGGTCAGTTCATAGGGTTTGCCGGAGACGCTGGCGCTCAGGCCCAGCACCTCGCCCGCCTCCGCAATCTTCAGGATCAGGGTCTTGCCATCGCTGGAGCAAATGGAGAGCTTCACCCGCCCGCGGCACAGGATGAAAACTCCGCGCGGCGCCTGGCCCTCCACGAACAACACCGCCCCTTTAGGATAAGCAGTGGTGTACTTGATGGCTTCCAGCGCCTGCACCGTCTGGGTCGGCAGATTGCAAAAAATCTTGTCTGCCCGCAGCTTGCAGGTGACGCAGCTTTCGATGATTTCTAGACCGTAAGGCGATAGCACGGCTTTCTAACTATATCACCAAGGCCCCGAATTAAGCGGCCTAAATTGGGGCGCGGGCCAATAGGGACCGGGCCCGAGTGCGTTTTAGCCGCGCGGGTTCCACGCGGTGTAACGCCATGCAAAAGGTACTGCTGCCGGATAGCAGCCGCGAGCCCCTTGTCGCCGCGTTCGCAAACTAAGGACGCGCGCGGCTCATCTCCATGGTGTGCAGGTGGATGATGTTGCCGCTTTCCGGATTCATTTCCGGGCTGATGCAGTAGGTATCGCGCCGTGCTTCGTAACCTTGGGACTCGAGTTCCAGGACCCGCCGGTGGAAGCTGTCGGCATCCCACTCTCGTACTACGATCACGTCCTGCATGGCGGCTCCGCCGCGAGTGTATCAAACCCTGCGCGGCCAAGGCAGTCCGGACAAGTTTTCAGTCGGCTTGGGGTGCGCGTACCGCCAACATGGTATCGCTCCCTGCAACCCGGGCAACCGACCAGCACGCGCGCTGGCACACGGTTCGTACCCTGTGCGCCCAGGCGGAACCGTATCCAGCCGCGACGGCGGTAGTGACGGGTGTCAGGCCGCAACCTTCGACCAGCAACTGTTCCACGGCCCGAATCTCGCGGGCCAGGCGGCGGATTTCTCTGTCCAGGTTGTCCATGGCTCCTCACCGCATGGCGTACATGCGCCAGCAGAGGAAGCATAGGTTCCGCCCGCTCCCCGGAGAAAGATAACGGCCGAGTCTGCAGCGGATAACGGCGGTAACCCACGAAGCAAGCGGCCGCGGCCTGGGGCGGCGGTCGTTCCGATGCTGGCCAGGGCTCGCCAGCCCGCACCGGCAGCGAGTCTTCCAAGCCGCACCGGCGCCAGCGGGGGTTTCCCAACTGGGATTACTTTGGTTACTTGGGACGGTCAGGGTTGCGGACTACCATGCAAGCTATGGTCCTGCAATCCCTTCTCCTGTGCCGTGATCCGGGCACGGTGCGGGTTTTCCGCCGTGCGCTGGATGATTTGGGGATTGCAGTGGAGGTGGCGGCGGCGGCGGAGCCGGCGCTGGAGCTTCTGGACAGGAATAAGTTCGACGCCATCATCGTGGATTGCGACGACGTGGCCGGAGGCGCCGGGGTGCTGACCGCCGTTCAGCAGTCGCCTTCCAACAAGCGAGCCATCGTCATCGCGGTGATCAATGGCGCCACCAACATGCGCGCCGCCTTCGAAATGGGAGCGCACTTCGCGCTCGACAAGCCGGTCACCCTGGAGCGGGCAGTGCGCTCGCTGCGCGCCGCCCACGGTTTCATGATCACCGAGCATCGCCGATACTTTCGCCACGCCGTGGATACCCAGGCTTACCTTACCTTTGGGGTGGTCAAGCGGCTCGCCTGCAAGATCACCAACATCAGCGACGGCGGCATGGCTGTCGCGCTCAGCGAGCAGATCAGCCCGAGCTGGACGGTGGAGGTGCGCTTCGAACTGCCCGGCATCCCCCAGATCTTGGAAGTGAAAGGCGAGTTCGCCTGGTCGGACGGCAAGGGCATCGCCGGCATCCGCTTCATCTACATCCCCAACGAAAGCAAGAGAGTGCTGGGCAAGTGGCTGGGGGAGCGGATCGAGGACGTCGAAACCGGCCCGGGCAAGGGCAACGGCCGGCACTCGCTGGCCATCTGAAACCTTTAACCTGGCTCAGTCGTCCCTACACAGAAGCTCCCGTCCGCTTCCCGCGGCGCGCCCACAGCCAGTTGACGAAAGCGATCACCATAGTGACGGCGATGATCGCCAGTTCGGCGCGGCCCATGCGGCTCACCAGCACCAGCGCGAACCCGATCCCCAACATGGCGAACAGCGGTCCGGCAGGCAGCGGGAAACGCGCCGCGCCTGGCTGTTTGCGGCGCAGCACCAGCATCGCGAGGCAGACCGCGCCATAGGCGAATAGTCTCGCCACCGCCGACAGCACCACATTCCAGCGGAAGTTGCCGGCCAGTGCCATCAGCCACACCAGCGCTGCGCATACCACGATGGAAACGTGTGGCGTGCGAAAGCGCGGGTGCACCGCCCGGAAGATCGGAGGGAAGTCGTCGTGCTCGGCCAGCGCGAAGGTGAGCCGGGGAGTGTTCAGCATGTTGGCGCTAAGGTATCCGTACAGGGAGACGAGCGCGCCCAGGCTGATGAAACGCGCCCCCGCCGTTCCCATAAATTGGCGTGCCGCGTCAGCCAGGGGACGGTCGGCTTGCCCAGGATTGGCCAGCGTTGCTTGCACCACGATCTGAAGCAGCGTGAACAGCGCCCCACACACGGCCAGGGAAACCAGCAGAGCGAAGGGAGCATCGCGGCGCGGGTCTTTGGCCTCCGCCAACGGGATCATGGCGGCTTCGAATCCTCCGTAGGCGAAGACCAGCAGCAGCACCGCCTGAATCCAATTGCCGGCGGCGGGATGGAGCGTGCTGGCCGTAGGCGCCGGTCCGCCCCGCAGCAGCATGAAAGCCGTACCCGCAACGGCGAGCAAGCCCAGCGGGACCAGCTTGGCCACCGTAAACACGTTGCTCAAGCGAGCGCCCGACTTGACGCCGCGATAGTTGATGGTCGCCAGCACGCCCAGCAAGACGGTGAGCACCAGCGCGCGGGCGAATGGCTGCTTGACTCCCGGCCAGAATTCGGCCAAATAGATAACGAAGAGATTGGCGCCGGCCGCAGCCGCGCTCAGCCGTACCAGCCACAGCACCCATCCCATTTCGATTCCCAGAAAGCGTCCGAAGGCAGCACGCGCATAGAGATAGGGCCCGCCGGCCTCGGTGAAACGGGAAGAGACTTCCGCAAAGCAGGCCATAATGACGCCGATCCCCGCTCCTGCCAGCAGATAGGCCCAGGGAGCCGCGCCTCCAACCTGCTTCCACACCAGCGAGGGCAGGCCGAAGATGCCGCTGCCGATGATGGAATTGATGACCAGCGCCACCAGGGTCCAGCGCCCCATGGCGCGCACCAGTCCGGATTGGGGTTGGTTGGGCATGCGCCGAAGGGCGCACGCTACACGACTCGGGCTCATGCGGGCAACTGTGCTTATCCATCAGGCGCCTCGCGCAGGTCACCAACCTGGGGGTGACCGGCGGATGGCGTACTTATTACCAAGGGTTCCTACGAAGCTCTTGACAAGCTGCAGGACCGGGCTACAATACCCGCGTTTCCGGTGCATTTTCCGGATATGAGTTCACTCCAGCCTCTACCATCCTCCGAAGCAGCACGCCAGCGAGTCAGCATGGACAAGCCTTGCACGCACCCGCGTGTGCGCGTCGTGGCGCGCGACGAAGACAGCGAATTCGTCGAGTGCCTGGAATGTGCCCTGGTCTTTGAATCCAGCGAATTCAAAGACATGGCCATCGAAGAGCGCACCGGGACCGAAGACGCATAGCGTCGAGCCTGTCCGATTCTTGGCTGCATCCCCTGATCGCGCCGTGGTGTGCGTGCGCATTCACCGCAGCGGCAGGGAGGCCTCGGCTGAGAGCTCCAGCCCGGCAAAGTCGCTGGCCAGGAACTTGGGATAGGCCGCGGCCGCGATCATGGCGGCATTGTCGGTCGAGAGCGGACGCGAGGGGAAATATACCGGCAGGCCGGCCATCGTGGTCTCGCGCTCAAAAGCCGTGCGCAGTTCGCTGTTGGCCGCTACACCGCCGGTGATGAAGAGGGTCGCGATGTCGAGCTCGCGGGCGGCATTCAAGGTCTTGCCCACCAGGTCGCCGACCATGGCCCGCTGGAACGAGGCCACCAGGTCGAGCGTCTGCCGATCGCAGAGCGTCAGCACATCGTCGGCGGTGGCCGACTTCATTTCGGCGAGCGCGCGCCGACGTTGCTCGATCGCTGGCTCCATCTTGTGGGCCTCGACGTAGCGCAGCACCGCGGTCTTGATTCCGCTGTAAGAAAAGTCGAACGTGGAGCCGGGAGTATCGGCGCCGGACCGGCGACGGCTGCGGCCCGGGCGCGGGCGTCCCTTGATGTGTGCAGGCGCGAACTTCACGGCGTCGGGATTGCCGTGGCGCGCCAGCTTGTCGATCACCGGTCCACCGGGATAACCGAGCGCCAGCAGCTTTGCCACTTTGTCGAAGGCCTCGCCGGCAGCGTCGTCGCGGGTCTGGCCGACGTTCTCGTAGGTCCATCCGCGATCCTGTTCTTCGGCCAGATACAGGTGCGTGTGTCCTCCCGAGACCACCAGCGCCAGCACCGGGAAACCGATCTCACGGTTGCCCTTTTGCTTCTCCTCCAGCAGAACCGCGTGGATGTGGCCTTCGAGGTGGTTGACGGCGATCAGCGGCTTGTCGAGCGCGAACGCCAGCGCCTTGGCATAACTGACCCCCACCAGCAGCGCCCCCGCCAGCCCCGGTCCCTGCGTAACGGCCACGGCATCTACTGATTCATAGGTCTGGCCGGCCTCTTCGAGCGCCCGCCGGACTACGGGCACGATGGCGCGCAGGTGCTCGCGCGACGCCAGTTCCGGCACCACGCCTCCGTAGGGCCAGTGGGTGGCAATCTGCGATGCGACGACGTTCGAGACCGCCTGCTCGCCCGAGCGCACCACGGCCGCGGCGGTTTCGTCGCAGGAGGTTTCGATGCCGAGGATGTAAGCAGCATTCAGCAATCAGCACTCAGCAGTCAGCAAAACCTAATAGTATTTTATCCTTCAGAGCCTTGTACGCTTATGCAGTGGCTGAATGCTGAGTGCTGAATGCTGAGTGCTAAAGACAAAGCGACCGAGATCGTCCGCACCCTCCGCGGCCACGCCCACCAGGCCTACCTGGTGGGCGGATGTGTGCGCGATCTGCTCTTGGGACGCGAGCCCGCGGACTATGACATCTCTACCGACGCTACGCCCGCTGACGTAATGCACATCTTTCCACGGACTTGGGCCGTGGGAGCGCAGTTCGGGGTGGTGCTAGTGCCGGTGGATGACGATGCGTCCAAAGTGGTGGAAGTCGCCACCTTCCGCAGCGATGGCCTATACACCGACGGCCGCCATCCCGACCAGGTCACCTACACACGCGACCCAAAGGAAGACGTGCAGCGCCGCGACTTTACCATCAACGGCCTGCTGCTCGATCCGCTGAATAACGAAGTGCTGGACTACGTCGGCGGGCGCGCCGACCTCAACGCGGGCATCATCCGCACTATTGGCCAGCCGGAACGCCGCTTCGCCGAGGACAAGCTGCGCATGTTGCGCGCGGTGCGCTTTGCCGCGCGCTTCGGATACCAGATCGACCGGGCGACGTTCGAGGCCATCCGCGCGCTGCGTTCCGAGATCCATCAGGTCAGCCGTGAGCGCGTGCGCGACGAACTGGTGAAGATGCTCACCGAGGGCCACGCGCGCCGCGCCTTCGAGCTGCTCGACCAGACCGGGCTGCTGAAGGAAGTGCTGCCGGAAGTGGACAAGATGCACGGCATCGAGCAGCCGCCGCAGTTCCATCCCGAGGGGGACGTGTGGGTGCACACGCTGTTGCTGCTGGAAGGCCTGCCGGAGAAGGCTTCACCCACGCTGGCGATGGGAGCTCTGCTGCACGATGTCGGCAAGCCGCCCACCTTCCGCGTGGCGCCCGACCGCATCCGCTTCGACGGCCATGTCGAGGTGGGCGTGAAGATGGCGGAGCAGATCTGCCATCGCCTGCGGTTCTCGAAGCATGACACCGAGCAGATCGCGCGCCTAGTGGCCAACCACATGCGCTTCGCCGACGCGAAGGAGATGAAGCCCTCCACATTGAAGCGCTTTTTCCGCCTGCCGCGTTTTGACGAGCATCTCGAACTGCACCGGCTGGATTGCCTGGCCAGCCACCGCGACCTCACGCTCTACAACTTCGTGCGCCAGAAGTTGACCGAGCTGCCGGCGGAACTGATCCGCCCCCAGCCCCTGCTCACCGGCGACGACCTGATCGCCATGGGCTACACGCCCGGGCCGCAGTTCAAGCAGATCCTTGCGGCGGTGGAAGATGCGCAACTGGAAGGCCGGATCGCCGACCCCGAGCAGGCGCGCGAATTCGTCCGCCGGGAATTTTGCGGCTGAATCCGCGGCCCAAACCTTCGTAACCGCCTCCCGCACGTTGGTAATGGCGGCTCAAAGTTGTTGAGCAACTGGATGCTACAATCTGGGTTTCACAGTGCATGAGAGCAGTGGCTGTATGCGCGCCATGGAAATTCAGAGAATTGGCCGAGAGAGAGGCGAGTATGGAACCTGCCCGCGCAGGCTTCCACAAGATCGTCGCGGACATATTGCGCCGTGCGCCGGCGGAGGATGCGGCAGGCATTGCCTGGGGGCTGGTTTGCGGCCAACCGGTGGCGGATAAGACCGAGGTGCTGGAGTTCCGTGAGGGAGTATTGCGGGTACGCGTGCCGGACGAGGCCTGGCGCGCCAATCTCGCCACCTTCGTTCCGCGCTACCTGGAGTTGCTGAACACCATGCTGAGCAAGAAGGTGGAGAAGATCGAGTTCGTGCCGCCGCAGAAGACACCGCAGAAGAAAGGCGCGGCCTAGCCGAAGGATGAAGGTCAGCGAAAAAGACGTGCTGTACGTGGCCGACCTTGCCAACCTGGAGCTCACGCCGGAAGAGCGCACCCGCATGGTGCGCGACCTGAGCTCCATCCTCGAATACGTGGAGCGGCTCAACCAGTTGGATACCAGCGGCGTGCCGCCCATGGCCTGCCCTGAGCTTGTCGAACGGGCGCAGGTCTCCGACCGCTACGGCGTCCCGGAGAAGAAGGACATCTCCAGGTTCGAATATGCCATGCGGGCCGACGCGCAGGGCAAGTCGCTCGACCGCAAGCTCGCGCTCGCGAACGCCCCCGAGTCGGACGGGACGTTCTTCAAGGTTCCCAAGGTCATTGAGCGGTAATTCCCAAGGCGACGGAGATTTCAATGCGAAGAGATCAGGAACTGGCCATCCCTCCGGGGGCACTAGAAGATCCACATAGCCGCGAGATGCTGCGCGCCTGGATTGCCAAAGGTGGGCTGCATTGCAGCCTCCAAATCGGTGCATGGAAAGACAAAGAGGCAATTGCCTGGGGGATCGTGCTCTCGGATGCCGCGCGCCACGTGGCCGATGCATTAGCCAAAGAGAAGGGCATCAGCCGCGAAGAAACCCTCGCCGCCATTCGCGAGAGTTTCGACCGGGAGATGGAGTCTCCGACTTCTGACACAGAAGGCAACTTCGTGCAGTAAAAATGGACCTCAGCTCCCTCACCGTCGCCGGCGCCGTCACCGCCATTCGCGAGCGGCAAGTCACCGCCACCAGTCTGGCGCAAGATTTCTACCGTAAGATTGCAGCGGAGGACGGCGAAATCCACTCGTTCCTGACGCTCTCGAAAGAGCGTGCGATGGCAGCCGCCGCCAGTGTGGACGCGCTGGCCGGCAAGGGCGATCCGCTGCCCCCACTCGCGGGTGTGCCCATGGCCATCAAAGACGTGATGGTCACGCGCGGCGTGCGCACGACTGCTGGGTCGAAGATTCTCGAAAATTACATTCCGCCCTATGACTGCACCGCGGTGGCGCGCCTGGAAGCGGCCGGTGCGGTGGTGTTGGGCAAGACCAACTGCGACGAGTTCGCCATGGGCTCGTCGACGGAGAACTCGGCCTATGGGCCGGTGCGCAACCCGCGCGACAAGACGCGCGTCCCCGGCGGGTCTTCCGGCGGCTCGGCCGCCGCGGTAGCAGCGGGTTTTGCGCTCGCCGCGCTGGGTTCCGATACCGGAGGGTCCATTCGCCAGCCGGCATCGTTCTGCGGCGTGGTGGGTCTGATGCCGACCTACGGGCGCGTCTCGCGCTACGGGCTGATCGCCTTCGCCTCGTCGCTCGACCACATCGGCCCGTTCACGCATTCGGTGAAGGACGCCGCCCTCCTGCTGGGGATCATTGCCGGACGCGATCCCTTGGATTCCACCTCCGCCGACGTTCCCGTGCCCGACTACGCGGCCGAGATCGGCAAGCCGGTGCGCGGGATGAGAATCGGCGTTCCCAAGGAGTACTTCCCGGAGGGCATGGACGCGGAAGTCCGCACCGCCGTGGAGGACGCGATTCAACTGCTGGCCGCGAAGGCGGGATGCGAGATTGTGCCCATCTCGCTGCCGCACACCGCTTACGCTATCCCCACGTACTACATTGTGGCGACTGCCGAAGCGTCTTCCAATCTGGCGCGCTATGACGGCGTGCGTTACGGCCACCGCTCACGGGAGAGCACGACGCTTTCCGAGATGTACCGCCGCAGCCGCGATGAGGGCTTTGGCGCAGAAGTCAAGCGGCGCATCATGCTGGGCACATACGCGCTGAGCGCCGGCTATTACGACGCTTATTACCTGAAAGCACAGAGGGTTCGAACGCTGCTGACCCGCGACTTCGAAGAAGCCTTCACCAAGGTGGACGCCATCATCACACCTACGAGCCCCACGCCGGCGTTCAAGCTTGGCGAGAAGGTGGACGATCCGCTCTCCATGTACCTGGCCGACATCTTCACGGTGACGGCCGACCTTGTGGGCGTGCCGGGAATCTCCATCCCTTGTGGCAATTCGCGGGAAGGCCTGCCCATCGGGATGCAGATCATGGCCCGGCACTTCGACGAGCCTACGCTGTTCCGCCTGGGACACGCCTACGAGCACGCGCGCGCTGCCGCGTGAGGCTTCACCACTAAGGCAGAACGGGAAGGCGGGCAGCGGTCGCAGCCATTAAGACGCCAGCCCTTGCTTGCTTTGGAGGCGTCTCACGGCCTCGCCAAAGGAGAGCGCCGATGTTTTCTTCTGCCGGGAATCATTCAGCGACCGGTTGGCGGACATCCGCCACACCGCTTCCTGAAACCCACCCCGCACGGGAGGGGCGCTGCGTTCCTTATCCAAGAGCATCGTGACCTTTTCCGTCCAGCCTTCCGAGGGGTCAGTTTCCATAGGCAGTTCGGGCTGCTGAGACGGAGACAGATAGGCAGGCTTGCCGACCAGAAATGCGACCGCCTGCCGCGGACTGTCGGTCTTGATCTCGGCGCAGAATTCCGCCGCGCTCTCAGCATCGTGCCTGAGATCGATCAGCACGAGACCGTAGGAATTAGCGCGCCAGAGCACGCGCGCCGCAATGGTATCGCTGGCGCAATCCACGTCCATACCCGCTTTGCCCATGATCTTGACCCGCAGGGCACTCTTACCTGGGTTTGCGTCAACGAGAAGGAGTTTCTTTTTCTTTAAGGGCTGGCGAGAGTCTAAGTTCGGAGATGGTTGGTTCACAGTGATATTCCTCGACAAGTTCGGAAATGATTCCTGATACCTAGGGGCAATGGGGCGCGCCTCATTGCACGCCTCGCTCGCAGACACCTTCATGCGGCCTTCTTTGCGGCGGTCTTCTCTGGAGGGGAGTAGACATTGGCCGCGAACCTTCGCCTAAAAAGCTGCCAGAACGGCTCAACGAAGAACTCATACAGCAAGGTTCTCACCGGGTGGTCCACGGTAATCGTCTCCCTCCGATTCGCGGCTTCAGAGCGACTCGCTTCCCGGCGTACGATCGGTGATAGAGGCGATGGACAGCTTGGGCTTCGTCTCCCACCCGCGCAGCGAAACCATGAAGAGAACCAGGGTGATCGCATCCAGGAACAGAAACATGCTGGGAGACAAGGGAACCGGCCGGATGGGATTGAAAAGGGCCGCCGCGGCGAGGAACATGCCGACCCAGAGGTAGCGCCCGGCACGAAACGCCTGCGCCATAACTGCGACAGCTCCCGCTAAGACCGCGAACTGCAGCAGTCTTCGGCTCTCCGCGAACGGGTGCCAGAACAGGGCCAGGAGCAGCGCGGCAATTGCGATCCACTTCATCAGTTTCGGAATCATGGGTAACCTCGATTTCTTTGATTGGTCCGCAGGGTCGCGCCTTTGACTTTGAGGAGAAGAGGAAAGGCCGGCATGCGCCTTTCCTCGGATCCAAAGCTTTCAGGCTGCTACGCGGGCGGCGATCTTGTGGAAGCTGGAAGAGGCGAGCTCGAAGTTGCGCACTTCCGGCGTGCCCTCGATCGACTTCGCCACAGTCTTCAGCACGTCGGCATAGGTTGCGCGATTGTACGTTTCCGCGCTCTCCTTGCTGTCCCACAGGGTAATGCTGACGGCTTCGGGGCCGCCTGGAACCACGCACAACAAGTGGTCTTTGAAGCCCTGCTGTTTGCGAAGCGTGGGAACCACTTGCTGGTCATAGCTTTCGTTGAATTCGCGCTGGGTATTGGCTTTCAAGCGCATGGAAACGATGCGAGCAAACATATCAACCTCCTGGGTTGGGTACGTGGGCTAAGAGGAAAAACTTCAGACGGGCTGACTTAGTTCAGGAGATCTGAAAGAGAGAGAAGAGGTGCTCGCTCACTTGCAACGCTAGCCCCATTTCGCTGGGTTGTCAATCAAGCCGGGCTTGGAAGAGTCCTATGATCTCCGCGTCTCCGTGGTGGATTCTGGCGAGGCTACGCCGGCGCGTAGTAGCTCTCCCCGGCGCAGGCGCGGCATAAGACTTTTCCTTCACGCCGGACTTCACGTTTGAAGTTGATGCCCTCGCCGCACTTCCCGCAGACCACGCGCTCGCCCTTGTAGCCGGGAAACTCCTCGGGCGGCAGCTCGACCTTCACCCATTGCAGATCAAACAGGTCTTCCTCGGGCATCTCGCGGTAGGCCAGCATCTGCTGCTGGTTCTTGTCGGCGTTCTCGGGATGCATGGAGCGGGCGAGGGCCTTGGAGGACTCCTTGGCCGCGACGCGGATCGCCTTCCCGCTGGCGGTATCGACGAATGTAGCCGCCATCTTTCCCCAGTCGCGGAATTTCAGCGCGCGCTTGCCCAGGCGGCATCCGGTGACCACGGCCACGGCATCAGTGGCGCAGCGGTCGATCTCCACGAAGGTCACCAGGCGCTTGCGGTCCTTGCCTTGCGGGTCTTCGATCCCCAGCCGCGCCAGGCCCAGCATGGCCATGCGCACTCCCAGCACCTGCCCGGCGCAGAGGTGGCCGTGGGCACGCTCGGCATCTTTCAAGTATTCGTCAAGCGACTTCATTCTTCGGCCTCGTGGTCAGAGGGCACTTCCGCAGCCTGGCGGTGGATGGCGAAGGTGACGGGCTGTCCATCCTTGGGAACGATGGTGACCTGCACCGGCTGGCGCTGCCAGGTGGGTGCCTCGCACTCGGAATCCGGCATGTCACCGCCGTGGGCGTGTCCCAGTTCCTTGCGCACCAGAGGCTTCTTCACCCCGATCTGCGCCACCACGGCGTACACCTTCTGGGCGTCGCTGGAGAGCCCACAATAAGCGACGTAGTCACGATACCAGCTCGCCGTCGAATAGAACGGGTCGAAGTCCGGCAGGTGTAGCTCGCTGACTCGGCCGGTCGGGCGATCCACCAGCAACCATCCCGCGCGCTGCCACTTCCATTTCGGCGTCTGCTTGGGGTCGGTGGGCAAGCGGTCATTGACGCGGTAGACCTTGCGCGCCACGAAGGCGCGGTCGGTGATGTCGCGTGGCGGGCCGGTGGTGAACTCCTTCAGCTTGCCGTCCACGTACAGCGGGCGGACTTTGAGCTTGAGCGCAGCTTGCTCCCGAGCGCCGACAAACCATTGCACCTCGGTGGCAGCACCGAAATAGATGGCGTGGGACCCGGAAGCCGCCGCTATCACGCCAGCGGTCAGCGCCACCCATACCACCGCAAGGAGCCGGCTCGAGCGCATGATGAAAAGCGTAATCGCTGGTGGCCGATTGGCGCAAATCGGGGAGCACGGCCACGAGCCGGGTGCGGCAGGGAGCACCAAGATCGGCAAGGAAAAATTCGCTGCGCCCCGCCGCTTGTGCCCAATGAGTCTGCGTTTGGCTTAGAATAGCGAACAGGCCAGAATCATGCATCCCTTGGGTAAGGCCGTACCTTCACCGGCTGCAATAGTCGAAGTCCCGGGGCGCCGCCGCGCGCAGCGCATCCTCATCGTGGACGACAATCCCGACAACATCCTCCTCACTCGTGAACTGCTTTCTTCGCGCGGCTATGAGTTCGCCAGCGTCGCCAGCGCCGAGGAAGCGCAGCAGGCGATCCAGAAGCAGCAGCCGGACCTGATCCTGCTGGACGTGATCCTGCCCGGCAAATCGGGATACGAGCTGTGCCGCGAGTTGAAGGAGGACCCCTTCACCCGGCTGATTCCCATCGTCATGATCACCGGCCTGGCCGATCGCGAGGACAAGATCCGCGGCATCGAGGCTGGCGCCGACGATTTCCTGAACAAGCCCATCTTCCCGGAAGAGCTGTTCGCGCGCGTGCACTCGCTGCTCAAGCTGAAAGAGTTTACCGACGAGCTGGAGAGTGTCGAGGTGGTGCTGTTCACGCTGGCCTTGGGAGTGGAGGCACGCGATCCCTACACCGAGGGCCATTGCGACCGCCTCTCGATCTACGCCAGCAACCTGGGACGCCACCTCAAGCTGGACGAGGAGTCGGTCACCGCGCTCAAGCGCGGCGGCGTGCTGCACGACCTGGGCAAAATCAGCATCCCCGACGAAGTGCTCAAGAAAGGGACGAACCTCACTCCCGAAGAATGGGAGATCATGAAGCAGCACCCCATCATCGGGGAGAACATCTGCAAGCCGCTGAAGTCGCTGCGCCGGGTGCTGCCCATCATTCGCAGCCATCACGAGCACTGGAACGGCAGCGGATATCCCGACGGCCTGCGCGCTCACGACATTCCCTTGCTGGCGCGCGTCCTCCAGGTGGTGGACGTATACGACGCCCTGCGCACCGAGCGCCCCTACAAACCGGCGCTGGGCCACGACGAGTCCCGCCGCACCATGGAGGAAGAAGCCCGCGCCGGGCTCTGGGACCGCGAGTTGGTCCACGAGTTCTTCAACATGCTCGAGCAGCAACGGCGCGCGGCCTAACCCCAAGCCACGGATCGCACGGATAAACACGGATCAAGAACTTCGACCGGAGAGAAATCCGCGAAAATCCGTGGCGTTCTTGTTTTTGCGAGAGCGCAGCGTAAGCTGTACGCGGAGCGGCTTACGTACAGCATCGTCATTCCCGCCTATAACGAGGGCCAGCGCCTTGAGGCCACGCTCGAGAAGGTGTTGGCTTACGTGGCCGAGATGGGGTGGACGGCGGAAGTCATCGTGGTCGATGACGGCTCGCGCGACGCCACGCCCGAGATCGTGCGCGAGTGGGCGCGCCGCAACCCGATCGTCCGGCTGGTGGAGAATCCCGGCAACCGCGGCAAGGGTTACAGCGTCCGCCATGGGATGATGGAGGCCGGTGGCGACCTGCTGCTGTTCACCGACGCCGACCTTTCCTCGCCCATCCGTGAGGCGGAGAAGCTGATCGCCGCCATCCAGCAGGGAGCGGATATCGCCATCGGCTCGCGCTGGCTGCAAGCTGAACTGCAGACCGAGCGCCAGCCCGTCTATCGCCAGTTTTTCGGCCGCCTCTTCAACCTGTTGCTGCGGATCGTCCTTGGCCTGCGCTTCAAGGACACCCAGTGTGGCCTCAAGGCCTTTAGCCGGCGGGCTGTGCAAGCAACCTTCCCCCGGCAGCGCATCGAGCGCTGGGGGTTCGATCCCGAGATTCTGTTCCTCGCCAACAAGGCCGGCATGGTGACTGCGGAGGTGCCGGTGGAGTGGGCGCACGACCAGCGCTCCAAAATCCACCCCATCCCAGACGGCCTCAAGATGTTGCTCGACGTACTGCGAATCCGCTGGTACGACCTAACGGGCAAGTACCAGGGCCCGGCCGCCAGCCTGGCCGCCAGCAAGTAGCCCAGGCCACGGATGTACACGGATAAACACGGATCAGGAATCTGATCCGTGTAAAACCCGTGGCGTTTTGGTTCTTACGATGCCGCGGCACGCGTGAGCACTGCCGGTTCGATCGAGATGGTCTCGACCTTGCCCTGGTTCATCACCAGGGTCAGGCTGGTGGAACAAGGCCCGCAAAGCCAGAAATGCTCGATCTTGCGAACCGGTTTGCTGCCGTCCAGCTTTGGTTTAAGAGGGCTACCGTTGGGAGCGAACTCCATGCGGGAAACCTTGCCCTCACGCAAGTAATGGAACGGGGCAGAACAAACGGGGTTAGCGCACTTGGCAATCATGACGACGGACCGGCCTTGAACTTGGCCGCGCCCCCACACTTTACCCGTTTAGCCCCGGATAAATCTCCGCCGCTGCTGTGGAAAACTTTTTATTGGAGGCGCAGCCCGCACTAACCCATTTCCGAACGTGTCATGAAGTGCGAAGGCTCTGTTTTTGCTGGCATTCTACCCGGGACGTGGGGGCCGGACTTGTCGCCTACGGGCGGCCGGTCGGGATCGGAACGCGCGCAGTTTCCGTCGCGCGGCATCGGTTTCTGGCCTATGATACGTTCGCTGAGTCCGGCCCACTTGGCCGTCCATGGAAGGCTTCGATGCAACTGCGCTTGGATGTGGTCAGGCAGGCAGAGGTAGCCGTCGTCCGCTGCCGGGGACGCATTGTCTTCGGCCAGGAGGTGGACGAGCTGCGCCTGACCGTGCTTTCCCTCCTGAAACAGACCAATCGCGTGGTTCTGGATCTTGGCGGCATTGAGCAGATCGACAGCGAGGGGCTGGCGGGGTTGGTGGGACTGTTCATCTCCGCCCGCAACCGCAGCGGCGAACTCAAGCTCGCCGATCTGTCGCCCAAGTGTCGGGAGCTCTTGCGGGTCACCCGGCTCGACGAGGTTTTCCCTACCTATAAGTCGGTAGACGAGGCCATCGCCGCTTTCCATCGCGTGAAAGCCGCCGCAGCGGGCGCCAAGCCGAGGGCGGAGGAGGAGACTCAGTTCTGAGCGCGCCCGCAAAACTGCGGGCCGGAACAGGGTTAGTGGCCGGATTGGAGCAGGGCTCTGATCTCCCGCTCCAGCTTGGGGAAATCGGTCGCGCCTTCATACTTGGCGTGGATAAGACCGTCGCGGCCGATCAGGAATGTGGTGGGCAGTCCCAGCACCCCTCCGAACGCCTCCGCGATCTTCTGGTTGCCCATCACGATCGGGTAATTCAACTTGGACTCGCGGCAGAAATCGCGCAGGGCGCCTTCGGGGTCGTCCAGGGAGATGCCTACGGCCTGGAACCCTCGCGAGCGGTACCGGTCCTGCAACGTCATGAACTGCGGGATTTCGGCGCGGCACGGCGTGCACCATGCGGCCCAAAAATTGATCAATACGACCTCGCCCTTGTAGCGGGAGGGGTTGAGAGCGTTTCCGCTGAGGTCGGTCAGGGCGATCGCGGGTGCAGGCCAGGTTGAGGTCGAGCCTTCGGGGCTGGAAATGCGCCTATGCCAGTAGAGGGCGGCGACCAATCCGATCACCGCTATGAAGACCGCTGCTTTCCTTGTCACCCTGTCACAGACCCGCCGATCCAGTCCGCTACTCGCCCTTGGCGGTCGGGTAGCCTTTCTCGACCCAGTCGGAGCCGAAGCTGTTCGCGACGTATAGCACCTTGAGCCTGGTGAATCCCATTTGCTTCAACTCCTTATATGCCGGCCGGATGTTGGGGCAGTGTTCCCATGGACAGCAGCCGCAGTAGATCACGAGAAACGAATCGCGCGGCAGCGAGGCGGCGCGTGCCCGCAGTCTCTCCAGTCCCTCCGGCTTGGCCGTGGGTCCAATGTATTCGGCGCCGGGGATGTGCGCCTGCACGTAAATCACGCGCGGGCCAACGTTGAGAACCGTGGGTTTCGCGGACGACAGGAGCGCCTTCGCCAGCTCCTCCGGACGGATCAGCTCCGGGCTGCCGGGAGGCAACTCGGATGCCGCCGGAGTTTTGCCACCCCCGCCGTCCTTACCTCCGCTCTGGGCGCCCGCGACCGGCGCGGTGAGCAGTGCCGCGACTGCCAGGCATATCGACAAAACACATTCACTGCGGCGCATTCGATGCATTGAATCCTTCTTGTCCGGGGAAGTGGCGCTTCGTTCCGTTGAGGCGCCCGCCCACGCCGGCTATTTGGCGGCGAGCGCGTCCAGCAGGGCCGCTGCCTTGGTCACGTTGTCAACCCCGAAGACCGCCAGTGGCAGGGCCGATCCCGGCTCCAGTCCGCAGTAGGAGTAGTCGATGTTGATCTGGTTTTCGCCCAGGCGCGAGGCTGCCCGGCCCAGCTCGCCCGGGCGATGCGCCAGCCTGACTACGGCTACGTCCACTTCCTCGAAGTTCATGTGCAGGCTGCCCAGCACCGCGTTGGCGCTGGCCGGATCATCCACCACGAACCGGGCCAGGCTCTCGCCATGCTCCACAAACGATTGAAACGCCAGGATGTTCACCCCACGCTCCCCCAGGGCGAGGCAGCATTTCCCCAGGGCGCTCGGTTTATCTTCAACAGTTACCCTGAACTCCTTCGCCTTCGCCATGCGCCTCACTTCCTCCCTATCCTGATCCTGGCCTGACCTCCTTTTATGGTGGGCCCGCCTGGATTCGAACCAGGGACCAAGGGATTATGAGTCCCCTGCTCTACCGCTGAGCTACGGGCCCGTCCCCGAGTAGCTTACCACTTGCCCCGGAATCCGCTCCCTCGCCCGCACTTTGCCCCGCCGGGTAGAATTCATCCACCATTTACAAGTCGTATTCCCATTTCATGCCATCTATTGATTAGGCGGCAAGCGGCGCTAGCCCTGCTGCTACCATCGCGACGGGACGGGGTAGGAGGAGATGAGAGACGTCTGGATCGCGGCCGCGGCCATGACCCGCTTCGGCCGGCGATCTGAAAGCCTGGAAGACTTGATGGCCGACGCCGCGCTGGAGGCGCTGCGCGAGGCCGATCGCCCACCCGACGCCCTGGTGGTCACCGCCATGGCCCCGGAGGAGTTCGTGGGCGAGGGCAACCTCGCCTCCCATATCGGCACCTACATTGGGCTGTCGCATGTTCCCGGCCTGCGCGTCGAAACCGCCACCTCGTCGGGCGCCGCGGCGCTTTACGCAGGATTGGCCCTGGTCGCCTCCGGGTTCCACAACCACGTGCTGGTGGTGGGCGGCGAGAAGATGACGCACGTTTCCACCCCGCGCGTTTCCGAGATCATCAGCCGCGTCATCGACCCCCACGAGCGCTCCTACGGCGCCACCATGCCGGCGCTGGCGGCCATGGTGGCCCGCGCAGCGCTGGCGAAAGGCCTCTTCAGCGAAACGGATATGGCGCGCGTGGCGGTCAAGAACCACGCTAATGGCGCGCGCAATCCTTATGCGCACTTCCAGAAGCCGGTGACGCTGGAAGAAGTGATGAGCAGCCGCCTGATCGCCGACCCGCTGCGGTTGCAGCACTGCTGTCCCATCTCCGACGGCGCCGCGGCGGTCGTGCTCACCTCCGACCCCACAGGCCTCAAGCTGGCGGGCATGGGCCAGGGCAGCGATTACCTGGCGATTCGCTATCGCAGCTCGCTCACCGGCTTCCGCGCCACCCAGGACGCGGCCAAAGCCGCCTTCAAGATGGCCGGCTTCGGACCCGAGCGCGTGCAGGTGGCCGAGATCCACGATGCGTTCGCTCCGTTCGAGATCCTGGCGTTGGAAGACATCGGGCTGTTTCCGCCTGGCAAGGCCACCAGGGCCATCCAGAACGGTGAGCTGACGCTCGAAGGGCGCCTGCCGGTGAACCCCTCGGGCGGATTGAATGCCCGTGGCCATGCTCTGGCCGCCACCGGCCTGGCGCAGGTGGTCGAACTGGTGTGGCAGCTCACCGGCCGGGCGGTGGGGCGCCAGGTGAAGGCTACCGTGGGCCTGGCACACTCGATCGGTGGCATGGCGACCAACAACTGGGTAACGCTGCTGGAGCAGGTGGCGTGATGGAAACCATCGCAGGCTCCCGCTGTCCGGATTGCGGCTGGGTGGTCGCGCCGCCGGCGCGCATCTGTCCCCGGCACCCGGTGGAGATGACCCCGGTGGAGATTTCCGGCTACGGCTCGGTGCTTTCCTACACCACGTTGACGGTCGCACCCGAGGGATTCAAGCCGCCTCTGCACATCGCGGTGGTCGAGCTGCCCGGCGGCGCGCGCATCTTCTGCCACGGCCGCGAAACCCGCCAGTTGAAGATCGGACGGCGGGTGGCCATCGAGCAGGTGGAGGGTATCTTCTACTTCGCCAGCCTCGGCGTCGCCGACCGCGTAAGCCTGTTCTGGAAACGCCGGGGCGCCGCTCCCGAACGCACCCGAGACGCGGCCAAGAGCGCGATCAAGCGCTTCTTCGATGTGTACAAGAGGCCCAGCGTCGAAACCACGCCGCCGGCTGAGGACAAAAACCGGACGCGCGAGGAAGAGAAGAACCGCCGCCCGGCCGAAAAGCGCTAGCGCGTTCCCGCCAGCGTTTGCCGGATCAGCGCGGGCAGGCTGCGGGGATTCCCCAGCGTCCGCTTCACCATCTTCCAAGTGTGGCGACTGGTGGGCTTGATGCCGCCGCGCGACAGCACGTGCGTCGCATCGTCGATGGTGTAGAAATAGCGCCAGTAGAGGCCGTTTTCAAAGTCAGGGGGATTGGTCTCGCAACCCAGCCGGCAGTTGCGCTGGGCTTCCTCGCCCGCCAGCATCGCCTCGCGGCCTCCGGCGTAGTGCGAGTAAGTATGGTTCTGATGGATGGCAAGCACCACCGCGGTTGCATCCACCACTGCGGCGCCCACCGCGTGCGCCTTCCAGATGAGCCAGTTGTCCCACCAGAAGCGTCCCAGCGCCATCTCCGGCAAGGGCGGGTAGAGGTTGCGCGGGAAGACGAAGTAGTCGATCGAGCGGGCGATGTTCATTGTGCCCTGAGCGAGGGCGCGGCTGCGCAAAGAGGCTTCCCAGCCGTTGGCGTCGAACTGCAGCGGCTCAGCGAGATCGAGGTCCAGCCTGCGGCCCACCATCAGGAATTTTTCGCGGAAGCGGGCGATGCGCTCCACCGCCTGCGGGAAATCGGCCAGCAGGATGATGTCGGAATTCACGTAACAGAGCGTGTCGTGCGCGGCCGCCGACCGCGCCTGTTGAAAAAGATTGCCCATCAGTGGCGTGCCGAACTCGTTGCGGCGGACGTTTGGGATGTGCCGCAAGCCGAATTCCTTCGCGATCTCGGCCGTGCCTTCGTCGTCGCCGAACAGCAGGATCTCGGGCGCCGGCTTGAGCTCGGTCCAGCTCCGGATGGCGTTGCGCTGGATGGTCTCGATGTGGCCGCGAAAAGGCTTGGGCAGGCCGAAGATGGTCAGCGAGGCGCTTTGAGAGTTGTTTCCAGTCATGCCTTCGGAGGGGTTTCGCACGCTCCCAATACAACATAACGCACGCCCGGCTGCTGCTCCAGATGCTTCAGCAGGCGCCAGCAATCCACCACGGTGCGCGGAGCGCCTTTGCGCGCCCACTGCTCCGCGGGGATCGACGCGAACTCGCGCCACGCCGTAGTGATCACCACCAAATCCGCCTCGGCGATGCACTCTTCCGCCCGCGGCGCGAACCGCACCTTGTCGCCCAGCGCGCGCGCGGAATTCTCTTCCCCCACCGGATCAAAAGCGATCACCGCAACGCCGCGCTGCGCGAGTTCCTTGGCCAGCAGCAGGCCCACGGCTTCATCCACTACGTCCGTGCCCGGCTTGTAGGTGAGCCCGAGGACGCCTACCGGTCCCTGCGAACGCTCCTGCACGAAATCGGCGAGCCACTCGACCTGCCAGCGATTGAAGTGGTCCACACTCTGGGCCAGTTCCGGCGAGGTTCCCACCCGCCGCGCCAGCGCCGCCATCGCCAGGTTGTCACGCGGAAAGCAGGGGCCACCATAGCTGATGGCGCCCTTCAAGTACTTGCCGCCAATGCGGGTGTCCAAGCCGAGCGCGGAGGTGATGACGTCCACATCCGCTCCCGGCAGGCGCTCGCTGATGCGCGCCAGCATGTTGGCGAAGCTGATCTTGGTGGTGACGTACGTATTGACTGCGAGCTTGGTGACCTCGGCGTTGACGAAGTTCATGCGCGCCACCGCCGGCTGGTTCTCGCAGACTTGCCGGTAGAGCGCCTCCAGCACGTCGCCGGCGCGCCGGTCGGATTCCCCGATCAGCAGCATGTCGGGATTCAGAAAATCACGGATCACGCTGCCCAGGGCGATAAACTCCGGGTTGTAGCACAGGCCGAAATCCGCGCCGCAACGCTTGCCGCTCGCCTGTTCGAGCAGGCTGCGGACGCAGCTTCCCGTCGATCCCGGCATCACCGTGCTGGTGAGTGAGACCACGTGGTAGTCCTTTTTCGACGCCAGCGCGCGCCCGATCTCCCGGCACGCCGGCTCGACGTACTTCAGCGAAAAGCCGCCGCCCGGCTCGCTGGGAGTCGAGACCACGATGAAGGTGATGTCCGCCTGCGCGACCGCTGGCCCGATCTGGCCGACGGCGGTCAGCCGGTCGCCGCATTTGGCCAGCAGTTCGGCGAGGCCGGGCTCCGCTACTGGCGGCTGGCCGCTGTTGATAGCGTTCACCTTGCGCTGGTCCGCGTCCACGCCGATCACGGTCACGCCGCGCGCCGCCACGCACGCCGCCAGCGGAGCGCCGAGCTTTCCCAGGCCGATAACGCAGGCGGATTCCGCCCTGAATGAATCTCTCACTTCATCTCCCAGTTGTGTTTTCGATAGCGGATGACCGGCGCCAGATCCGGTCCGGGCAAACGCTTGAGTCCGCCTAGCACGACCTGCCGCCATCCCCCGGCGATTACCGGTACCTGCTGTGCCGCAGCGCTCAGCGCACGAAACCCCTTCAGCGTCCTCCGCCAGGGGGCCGACTGGAGTTCCATCCGGATAACTTCCTCGTGGACACGGTGGCACTCTTCGATGTCCTGGAGCCCCAGCGAGTCCGCGTGGGTTCGGAAGCCGCCGATCATCGCATCCACGGAGTAGAGCCGCGCGTAACGGAAGAAGCGTACCCACAGCTCGAAATCGTTGCCATTGCGGCGGGACGCGTCCACGTGACCGCCCGCGCGCTCCCACAAGCTCCGCCGCCAGAACGTCGATTCCTGCTGGATGTAGCGGTTCGCGCCGGCCAGAAAACGCAGCCGCGACCACCGGCGCAGCCGCAACACGCCCACTATCATACCGGTTTCGTTCAGCGCGGTCGGGCGGCCGGTAATCCATTCCACCCGGGGAAAGCTCGCGAAGACGCTGCTCACCACGAACAGCGATCCGGCGTGCAGCAGGTCGGTGGCGCTAATCCAGCCCATCACTTCGCCCGAAGAGCGCGCGAAGCCTTTGTTGAGCGCGTCGTACATGCCGCGGTCCGGTTCGCTGACCCACCAGTGCAGCCGGTCCTGATACTTGCGGATGATCTCCAGGCTGCCGTCGGTCGAGCCACCATCCACGATGCTGTATTCCAGGTTGGGATAGCCTTGGTTGAGCACGGACACTATGGCCTGCTCCAGGTAGCGCGCCGAGTTGAACACCGGCGTAACCACCGACACCTTCGGCCAGCCTGCCGGCGTCGGGGGCGGAGAGTCGACCGCGAGATTCGGGTTGAGTTGCAGGTTTACCAAGGCACCGACTCTCCTGCCAACGCCACGATGTTCTCGGAATCAAAGTGCGGCCGCGATGCCAGCGGCTGCGGAAGGCCAGAGCGCGGGTCGAAGCCGTAGAAGCGGTATCCCTCGCGCGCCAGAAAATCGAGTACCTCGCGGCTGCTGGAGCCCTGGTGCTTCAGGGTGCGATCGGAGACTTCCAGCAGCAACAGGGGATGGAAGCGCCGCAGGGTTTCCGTTGCTCCTTGCAGCGCCAGCATTTCCGCGCCCTCCACATCCATCTTGATCACATCTACGCGGTCGAAACCCACGGTTTGGAGGATGTCGTCGAGCCGCTCCGTGGGGACTGGCTCGGTGCGCTCCGCAATCGTGCCATAGCCAAACCTTCCCAGCGTGTTGTGCCCGGAGTTTCTCAACGGCGCAACCAGCAAATCAGCCGTGCCGCGTCGATCCGACACCGCGACCTTCACTGTCCGCACGTTCTGCAGAGCATTCGACTTGATGTTACCCTCCAGGATCTCGCACTCGCGGCTGCTCGGTTCCACCGCCAGGACTTGGCCTTGCGCCGTCACCCTCTTCGCCGCAAACAGGCTGTACAGGCCCATGTTGGCCCCGACATCGACGAACGTCATGCCGGGTTTAAGCACTCGGCTGAGCCAACAAAACTCGTTCGGCTCATAGCCCCCGGTTACGAAGATGGCCCGGCTGATTTCATTTCGCGGCAGCAACCGCAGGCGCAGTCCTTCCATCCACTCGACTTCAAACTCCGCGCGCAGCCAGCGCCAGAGCTGGCGGCGGGCTCGGGCGCTGATCCCTTGTTTTTCGCCGGCTCCCAGCACCCATCCAGGATACGGCGCGAGCACGGGTGCGGCAGCCAGGCGCTTGCCAAGCCAGCGGCTTAATGTTCCCCGCGCCATCAGCCTTTCAGCAAGGAGACGAGCCGGCGGTTCTTTAATTCTTTTCGCGAAGCGACAAACACGCATCGCAGCGGATGGCCGTCCCGCGCGGCGTCGAGGTTGTTCTGCCACTCGAACCGGAAGTCCCGGTGCTCCGGAGGCGAAACCGGAGCATAAACCTGCGGGAACCCCACCCGGTTCAGCGCCAGCACGACGTAGTGCGGCGTCGGACGGCAGCCCAGGCCACCCAGCGCCTGGTTGAAGTCCGCGCTCTCGTACTCGGCGCGCACCAGCGGCAGCTCGTGGTCGCAGATGATCGTCTCCAGCAGCAGGAAATCGTCGCAAACCGATTGCAGGTTGCGCAGGCTTTCCAGCGGATTCTCCAGGTGATACAGGAGGCCGTAGGAAAACACTGCGTCGAAGCGCCCGAAGCGCGACAGCGGCTCGCTCTCAACATTGGCGACGTGCGCTTCCAGGCCGGGATAGCGCGTGCGCAGACCTTCGATGTTCTCCTTGCGCCCGTCCACGCACACCACCTGGCACCCCATGCGCTCCAGGCGTGAAGCCAAGTGTCCTACGCCGCAGCCAGCGTCCAGCACGCGCTTGCCGGCCAAGGGCAGCCCCAGTGATTCCAGATGCGACATGCGGGCATCATTGATCGCCAGCGCCTCGGGAGCGTCGAACACCTCCAGCCTGCCTCCCCGGCGGATTCCTTCGGTCTCGATCACGCGCCGCCGTGCGTCGACCGGATATGGCGGCGCGGCGCGCACTCCAATCTTTTGCAGGAGTTGGTCAACGTGCTTCATCGAGGTTTACGCCCGTCGTATCAGATCGAACCAGTTGAAGTCATTGTTATGGAAGTTCAGAGCCAGGACCACATCGAAGACAGCCGGCGCGAGAAAAGCCTCGATCTTCTGCAGATCGTGCCATTCCATCCAGGGCGCGCCGCCATCGGTCTTATTTCCCCACTCGCGGAACGACATCCTGCCGTCGCGCACCCAGCGTTCGCGCGGATACGCCAGCTCGATCCAGCGCCCGCCCACCGGGAGATGCTTCAGCAGTTCCTGCGCTTCGATGCGTGTCACTTCCGCGGGAGCATTGATCAGCGAACCGCAGCAGTAGATCGCATCGTAGTCATCGGGCAGTTGCTCCAGCGCCCGTAGGTCCGCCAGGTAGCAGAAGCGGGTGCGGGCCAGCCCCTTGATCTTGCACAGCCGCTCGATGACCTGCAGATTCGGCTGCGCAACGTCCACGAACGTGACCTCCGCCCCGTGTTCGGCGTAGAAGATCGTGTCGATGCCCAGGCCCGCGCCGACGTCCATCACCTTCTTGCCTCGCAAGATGCTCTTGTAGAGGATCTGATACCAGCCTCGCACGGAGTAAGCCTTTCCGGTGGAGGTGTCGTTCCAGAACTCCGTCCAGCGCCGCAGCAGTTCCTCGTCGGACAGCTTCATCAGGTCCTGCGACATCACCCGCGTGAGCTCTCCGGCCGGCACCTCGCCCCACTTCGTGCGCAGAATTTCAAGCGACTTGCGCAGGTGGGCGTCCTCGCCGACTCCCGGCTCAAACGGCCAGGCAGCTTGGTTCAGACCCAACCTTCCCTTTAACCCTAGCTTCATCCTCAAACTCCTCCCCCGCCCACCGCCAGCCTGGGGTTCACCCAGCTTTGCACGCCGCCAGTGAAGTGCACACGTCCCCACGGAGTCTTCTGCTCGGAGTAGCACTTGTACTCGGCCAGACATCTCCAGCCGAACTTAGGCAACAACCGGCGCAGTCCCTTGTCGATGCGCCGGCCATGGGTTTCGATGTGCAGCCGCTTAACACAGCGGCTGACTTCGTCGATAGCGGAAGAGATCACTTCCAATTCCTCTCCCTGGACATCCAAGTCCACCAGATCGACCTGCTCCAGATCCCGCAGGATCTCTTGCAAAGTGACCGTTGCTACCCTGACCGACCTACAGCCGCTGCGGTGCCGTTGGGCAACCAAGCCCAGGTATTCGCCACCGCCGGATAGGACCCCGTCGCGTTTCTTGGCGACGCATTGCCCATACCACTCGGCTGGCCCCTGGTCTTTACCGTCCTCCAACCCGATGTAGAAGAGGGCATCTCCAGACGTCGCACTTACCGCCGCCTGGATCAGCGTGTGTTCTCCCGGATCAATCCCGTTATCCCGCAGGTGCTCGCCAAGCCATTGAAAGTGGCGCGGCTCAGCCTCGACCGCAACCAAGTGGAAAGGCAGTCCGCTGAATTGCCGAACCGCTTGAGCGGCCCGGGCGGACCAGCGCGCGAAACCCGCTCCCAGTTCGATGAACGTGTAACTTCCGCGAGCCGACACGACGGATTCCAGCACATCGATCCATTCCGGGTACTCTTCGTCCTGGAGCGGATAACTATTCTGGGCCACGCCGGTCCGCGTGGAGGAAGGCAGAAACTCCTGCCGGATCTTGCACCCCAGGAAGTCCACCTCGAATCCCGCCGGGGCAGGGCCGATGCGCGGCACGAAGTTATAGAACACCGGATGGTGCTGGATCGCTACGGCCTGCGAAATGGCCTTCTTCCTCCTGCCCGCCTGAGCGCGATTCCCGCATGACAGCTTGGCATTAGCCAACTCCGCCCCAAACGGGAGAACTCTGACTAGCCTATCATTTCGGCGGGAAACAACGAATAACTGCGGCTGCCGGCGTCATGTGCCTCTGCGCTCCAGTTTGAGAAGCTGCATCCGGCCTCTCCATTTTAAGTAGCCTCTTTTCCAGGCGCGGGCTAGCCGGGGAAGCGGATTCCTGGTGCCGCGGAAGCGGCCCGGCTCTCGCAAGAATCTTTCCATGTGCCGGTTGTAACTGGCAATGCCGAACACCGTATGTTCTGCCTGGGTCGCCAGGAGATCAAGAATCCTGTCCACGTCGCAAAGCTGGGATAGCAGAGAATGAAACTTCAGCACCACCTCGGCGGCGCAATCCGGCAGATCGCAGATGGCAAAGATGGCTGCCAGGTTCAGGATCTTGTCTGCGGCCAGGGAGTTGGCAAACTCGTCGTAGAGAACGCTCCCCAGGTCGCGTACATAGATGGCATCACCATGATGAACTCGGCCTGATTCGGTTGGGCCCGGCGCCCGGCTGACAAACCGGCTGGGTAGAGCACTGGTGGAATAGCGGCGCAGGGTGAGGTTAAAAAGTTCAAACCCACGCGCCTTCAGGAAGCGGTCCACGTTGTGGAAGGCGCCATCGGTTTCGCTCGCCGATCCCCAAAAGCGAACCTCGATTCCCACGCCCAAAACTGCCAAGGTGGTCAGAGCCCGGTCGAACGAGTTGAGGAGATCGAAGTCTTTGCCGTCAACATCGATTTTCAGGAAATCCAGGCTGCTGACGCCATTGCGCTGTAGGTGCTCGGGAACGATGATGGGTGACGACCGGTCGGCGAGCTGGGCGGTGGGCCATAGATTGGCCGACCGCTTTTCTTTGTCACTTATCTTTTTGTTCGGGGGGTAAACATTCTCCATGTACTGGAGCGTGCTCAACCGCGGCCAGGGATTGCGCTCCAGATCCGGCTTGCCTTGCTTCTGGATCGCGAATGGATGATCGGGAGCAATGCCTGCGAAGGCATTCACGTACGTGATCAGGGGATTCTTTTCGCGGGCTGCGAGCCTTTCGATTTCCCGGGTGTCAGGATCAATGCCGAGGGCGCGGAGCCGGCGCCCCAGCCGGCGCCATTGCCGGCTAATACCGCCGGAACAGCCGATATCCAGCAACATGAAGGCGCCCGGCGCGGTGATTTCCGCTACGTAGTCAAGCAGTGGGCAGAAATTGACCAAGCCATCCAAGATTCGTCCGCTCTGTGCCTCCCGGACAGCGTATCACCCCGCTGCGGTTTCAGATCTCCCTTCCGGCCGGGTAATTCACGGCGGCACGCCATACCTGCCGCCGTGGCTTAGGGTCCTCGGTCGCCAGAGCCCCCGAGAGCAGCGGCGCCAGCAAGTGGGTGTCGGCGAGGAAGCCATCGTGTCCGTGCTCGGAAACGAGCTCGAGATACCGACTGTGAATGCCGGCCGCACGCAGCCGCGCCGCCAGCGCCCGCACGTCCTCGGCGGGAAACAGCCAGTCCAAAGAGATCCCGACCAGCAGCACCTTGGCGCGTATCCGCTCGAGCGCCTGCTCCTCCGAGGCATAACCGTGCGCCAGGTCGAAAGTATCCATGGCCTTCGAGATCACCAGATAGGTGTTGGCGTCGAAGCGCTCCACCAGTTTTCCGCCCTGGTAATCGAGGTAGCCGGCGATGTCATAGCGGTTCTCCAGCGCGGCCAGCGGATCTTCGCCGTTGCGGTTAGGCTTGCGCGCGAAGCGTTGGTGGAACAGGGCCGCCGACTTGTAGGTACACATGGCGAGGGAACGCGCGATCCCCAGTCCTCGGGCGGGCTGCTCCTCGTAGCGTCCGCCGCGCCAATCGGGATCGAGCTGGATCACCTGCCGCTGCAGATGATTGAGCGCCAGGCCCATGGCCGAGAGCGGCGTAGCGCCGATGGCGACCGCCGTCCCCACCTGCTCAGGGAAGTCCACCGCCCACTGCAAGGCCTGCATACCGCCGATCGAGCCGCCAATCACAATGCTTAGCCGCTCCACGCATAGGTGCGCCAGCAGCAGCGCCTGCGCCCGCACCATGTCGCGGATGGTCACCAGCGGGAAGTTCGGTCCATAGGGCTTGCCGGTGCGCGGCTCGATGGAAGTCGGGCCGGTCGAGCCGTAGCATGAACCCAGCGCGTTGATCCCAATCACGCAGTCGCGATCGGTATCGAACGGACGCCCGGCGCCGAACATGCCCGGCCACCAATCGGCCGCGCGCGCCGAGCCCGAGAGCGCGTGGCAGACCAGGATCGCCTCTTCCCGCAGCTTGCCGTAGACCGCGTAGCGCAGCGTCACCGGCTGCAGCGCGCCGCCGGATTCCAGGCGAAACGGCTCATCCGCCGCAAAAGTAAAGTCGCCTTCCAGTGTCGGTTCCAAGCTCATAACTACCTCCCTGCGGCCGCGGCCGGCGCCACTTCGATGCCAGGAACAGCCGGCTTGCGTCCGCCGCGTTGCGACTTGGTCAGCGCCTGGTCGAGATCGGCGATGATGTCGTTCACGTCCTCGATGCCGACCGAAAGCCGCACCAGTTCGGGCGTGGTCCCGGTAGCGCGCTGCTCGGCTTCGCTCAACTGTTGATGGGTGGTCGATGCCGGATGGATGACCAGCGATTTGGCATCGCCAATATTGGCCAGCAGACTGAACAGCTTCAGCGAGTTGATGAACGTGCGCCCGGCCTCCAGGCCGCCGCGAATGCCAAAGGTGATCAGCGCGCTCGCCCCGTTCGGCAGGTACTTGCGGGTCGCCTCGTACCACGGGCTCTTGGGCAACCCAGGATAATTCACCCACTCCACATCCGGATGCTTGGTGAGGAAAGTGGCCACGGCCAGGGCATTCTCCGAGTGGCGCTGCATGCGCAGGTGCAGCGTCTCCGCGCCCTGCAGCAGCAGGAAGGCGTTGAACGGTGAGAGGCATGCGCCGGTATCGCGCAGTCCCTGCACCCGCGCCTTGAGGATGAACGCCAGCGGCCCGAATGCCTCAGTGAACGAGACGCCGTGGTACGAGGGGTCGGGATCGACGAACTGAGGGAAGCGTCCCGACTTCTTCCAATCGAAGCAACCGCCGTCCACGATCACGCCGCCGATCGAATTCCCGTGCCCGCCGATGAACTTGGTCGCCGAGTGCACCACGATGTCAGCGCCGAACTCGATGGGCCGGCACAGCGCCGGCGAGGGCGTGGTGTTGTCGATGACCAGTGGCAAGCCGTGCTCGTGCGCGATCGCGGCCAGGCGCTCAATGTCCACGATGTCCAGCTTGGGATTGCCGATGGTCTCGGTGTACAACGCTTTGGTCTTGCCGTTGATGGCGCGGCGCAAGCCGTCGTAATCCACCGCATCCACAAAGCGCACGGTGATCCCGTAGCGCGGCAGCGTGTAGTGGAACAAGTTGTAGGTGCCGCCGTAGAGCGAGGTGGTGGAGACGATCTCATCGCCCGCGGCCGCTAGCGTGGTGAGCGCCAGCGTCTCCGCCGCCTGCCCCGAGGCCAGCGCCAGCCCGGCCGCCCCGCCTTCGAGCGCGGCAATGCGCTTCTCGAAGACGTCGGTGGTCGGGTTCATGATGCGCGTATAGATGTTGCCGAACTGCTGCAGCGCGAACAGGCGGGCGGCGTGCTCCGCGTCCTGGAAGACGTAGGACGTGGTCTGGTAGATGGGAACGGCGCGGGCGCCGGTGGTGGGATCGGGTTGCTGGCCTCCGTGCACGGCCAGGGTGGCAAGTCGGTAATGGTTATTGCTGGTGGTTTCGTCGGCCATAATCTTCTCCTTGAGAAATGATGTCCGGCGTCACGAAAAGATGCCGGCAAAAACAAGACGACCCACGAATCATCGTGGGTCGTCTGAGAGCTTGTTAATTATTGCTGTCGCTGGCTCCGATCACGACCCACAATTCGCGGGCATACACATGGCCATGGCCATGATGGAAATGCATCCGCAAATGGAGGTCGAGCGCGACATACTTAATCCTCTATTTCTACGCGTGGCAGGCCGGGGTTGTCAAGAAAATCCCTGCCCAGCGCGCCGCACCTCACTGGCCGGCGCAAAAGCCGTTAAGCTCTCCTGCGGCTTCACTTACCGTTCTTGCGCGCGCTGCCTTTACCTTTCTTAGCAGCACCTTTGAACGTCACCGGATGCTTGGGCTGGTACAGACCAACTTCGCCACCGCCCGGCAGTAGCATGCGCGTTCGCGTTCCCCACTGCTCTTCGGCGATTTCGCCGAAGCGCACACCCTTCTTCCCGAGCGATGCCATCAGCGCATCCAGGTTGTCGCACATGAAGTACATTTCGTGCTTGTTGTTTTCATCCGACGGATGAAAGGCCGCCTCGGCCGCGGGCAGCGCGAAGATCAGCCAGCCGTGTTCCGCGTCGACGGAGCGAAATCCCAGCACGTCGCGGAAGAACGCGCGGTCCGCCTCCGCATCCTTCGTGTAGATCACCACGTGCGCGCCGGTCAGCATAGGTGTCCTCCAGACGCTGGAATCCTAAACTCAGTTCTACCTGGCTGACAAATTACCGGGTTACCGCTGCCGCCGCGCCGTACCGCTGGGTGGCATACCCGACGATCAATCCCACGAGACTCCCCGGCAGGATGATGGCGAAGTAGTGGGCACCCTCCTTGTAAGCGACGAGAAAGGCAAGCAGAAACCCGATCGCCAGCCCGAACACGATTCCCAACGGCAGCGAATTAACCTTGCGCGCGAAGAACCCAATGGCCACCCCGGCAACAATTCCTTTGATTGTGGACCCCACAATGATTCCGGCAAGCTGCGCCCTGGCCTCAGGTGTAAACCACGCGGTCATTCCGTCCACCGCTCCCAGAATCGCCCCCAGCAGGACACCCAGCACCAACTTGTTCATCGAGGAATCCTCCTTTTGGTTCGGGATTCTTTTCCGTTCGACATTCTTTACAACAAAACTGGAGAATCCTTTAACCGCTAACGCCGCAACACCAGCAGCGACAACAGCCGCATGAATAAGTAAGCTGTTATCAATAGGATCGCCACGCGGTGGCGGGCAAAAAGCCGTTCTGCCCGTTCCAGCACGTTCTCCCTGTATGCCCTCACTGGAAGCCCATCGAGATAACTGGAAACGTCCGCCGCCAGATCTGGCACGTTGGCATATCGCTCGCCAGCCTCGGTCGCCGTGGCTTTGTCGCAAATCGCGGTCAGGGGTCTTGGGACGCCGACTTTTCTCTGCTCCGCCGGCTCCTCGAGCGTCGTCACCAGGAACTTCAAAATCGCACCCAGAGAATAGACGTCGCTGCGCGCATCCACGTGCTCCACGTCACCCCGCGCCTGCTCCGGCGACATATACCCAGGCGTGCCCATCACCGCGCCATGGGCAGTTCGCACGCCTTGTGTGGAGGGTTCGTTCACCTCTGCCCGCGGCGCCGGTTCCGTGATCGTTTTCTCCGCGTCACCAGCCAGCACGCTGGGTTCTCTTGTCGCTGTTCCCTTCGGCAGAACCTTCGCCAGACCCCAGTCCATTACCAACACTTCGCCGAAGGGACCCACCATAATGTTCGCGGGCTTAAGGTCGCGGTGCAGCACTCCGCGAGCGTGCGCGAACGCCACCGCGTCACACATCCGCAAGAACACCCGCAACCGTTCTGGGAGGAGCTTGACCGCAATGATGTGCTGGTCGAGTTGCTTCCCCTCGACAAATTTCATGGCATAGAACACACGTCCATCGCTCAGCTTGCCCACGTCGTGCACGGGCACGATCCCCGGATGCTCCAGCCGCGCCAGCACCTGCGCCTCCCGGATCAGCCGTTTCTCCAGTTCGCCGGTGGCATCGGAGAGGTCCAGGACCTTGAGCGCCACGCGCCTGCCCAGCCGCACGTCCTCCGCCGCATACACCACGCCCATGCCCCCGCGCGCCACCCGCTGCAGCATTCGGTAGTGTGTTCCGCTGAGGTCCGGCGCTTCCGCGCCTGCGCGCAGCCGTTCGAGCGCCCGGTCCGAGAGAAACTTCATCGCACTTCCCACCCCAACACTGCCCGCGCTTCCCGGCGAAACTCTTCTTCGCTACCGCACATCTCGCGAAGCCGATCGAGCGCGATCTGCCGGAACTGGCGGCGCGCCCAGGCCAGCGCGTTGGTTACGTCCGTCACCGCCATGCCGAATTCCTGCGCGAGCTGCGCGTAACTGGTGTTCGCGCGCTCTTCTTCCAGGTCGTACTTCTCAAAGAGCTGGTACGCCTTATCCTTCCCCTGCGCTGCGCAAAGCTTTCGCAAGTCTTCTACCGCCCATCCAAACAAGCTGCGCACCCACTCCTTCTCGAAAAACGCCTCCAGCGATTCGGGCGATGCGATCTTCGCCGGATCCATTGCTCCCGCCGCCAGCTCGCTCTCGGCGGCTTCGAAATCGAGGGCCAGGTGCAGGGCGTTGCCTCCACGTTTCTGCCGCCGCGCCGCTTTGTCTTGGTTCATCACGAAGCTGTCCACGCCCAGACGCAGAAACGTCCGCAACCGGCTCTTGTGGGGGTCGTATTTCGCGAGCAGCTCTCGCTCCAGCAGTCCGGCAAAGAATCCCTGAGTCAGGTCCTGCGCGTCCTCAAATTCGCGGTTCCATCGCAGCCGGATGTACTTGAACACCGGCTTCCAGTAGGCGGCCAGCAGCGTCTCCAGGGCGCGCTCTCGCTCGCATGGGTCAGCGCTGCGGGCGGCCACGATCGCCGACCACCGCGTAGCCGGAAACCGACCGCCGGCTCCGCCTTCGCTCTGCTGTGCTTCGTTCACAAGGAAGCAATGGTGATTCAGAACGGCGAGAAGGTCAGGGTCTTGTCTTTTTTTTCCACCCAGATCCGCGCCTTGTCGGCGCGGTGGTTGACGGTGACCTGCACGACCACGCCGCTGCCATTCTTGGGGCGCACCGAGCCATCGATCTGGTGCTCCTTGATCAGCCCCCACTCCCCGCCCGGTCCCCAGTCCACGTGGAACTCGCCAAAGGAATAATTCTTGTACCGCTCGGGGTGCTGCTTCCAGTCGGGGTCGTGCATCCAGACGCCGTACGCCTTCTCATAGTCCTGCTGCTGGAGCGCCTGGAAGAAGTTGTGGACTACGTGCTCGTACGGCCAGTTCCGGAAGCGGAAGAAGATCATCACCGCCAGCACCGCGGCGACCACGACGATGATCGCCACGCGTTTCCTTCTTCGCTCGCGCGCGGGGTCGTACGTCGGCGCCTGGAAGAGCGTGGACATGAGCGCAGGTATTGTACCAACCAGAGCCGCGCAGAACGGTGTTCATCACCGCTTCGTTAAAGGTGTTGCGAAACGCAGCACGCCGAATCGCGCTTGGGCGAGAATCCGCTGGCCTTTGCGGGAAAACCCGGAGTGGAGTTCTACGCTTCCGTCCTCGGCTCCGTCACCCACTCTCAAGCCATTGAAAACAAAATAAGAATGGCCGATGCGGTTCAGGCCGGCTGTGGCTCGGTACGTGCCTATGGTTTTATGCGCGACAGAGCTACCGTGCGCCCAAGTCCAAGGTTGTGGTGATCCTAATGCGTCTGGGGATGGAGAGAAAGCAGGGACACCTGCCCAACGGCAGCATCAAGATTGGCGCCGTCGCAGGCCGGTTCGGAGTTTCCGTCGATCTGCTGCGGCTCTACGAACGCGAGGGCTTGCTGATCCCCATCAAATCTCCCCGCGGCACCCGCTACTTCACCGAGCACGATTACCCCTGGATCGCGATGATTCTGCGACTGGTGCGGGAAGCCCGGATGAACCTTGCGGGCATTCGCCACCTGCTGGCCGCCTTGCCGTGCTGGCAGATCCGCAATTGCGGCTTCGAGAGCAAGCGGGGCTGTCCGGTCATCTCGGATGAGTCACGTCCTTGCTGGAGCAACCGCGCCACCTGCCCGGTGGTCTGCGCGCAGGATTGCTACTTCTGTCCGGTGTACCGCTCCGCCCCCAACTGCGAGAACTTCAAGGCGCTGTTGCCGCCGGTGGCCAGGTCAGCGCCGCCACTGGAAGCCGTCGCGAATTAGCGAACTGCACGGGTCCCCCTGGCAGCGTGGAATGCAACATCGAACGCTCTCGGCCACTCCTGCCTGTGAGACAATAGCCATTACTGCCAATGCCCGCGGTCGCCTCGGAGTGTCTCCCAGGGCAGTAGAGGTGTGTCACCAGACAGGATGGCCACGACCGAGCCAGCCACGCCAGCCAGTTCGGAAGAGCTGGAGCGTTTCTCCGACCGGCATATAGTGCCGGTCCTGGTGCTCGAATTCAATGACGAGCGCTCCCGCAGCCGTTTGCGCGAAGCCGGCCTGGTCTCCATTATCTTCCACCTGCTGCTGTTCATGACCCTGCCGGCTCTGCTCCGCTATTCGCCGGGCAAGAACGTAAAGGTCTGGACGGCGCAGGAAATCATCGACCGCAACCGCGAGCTCACCTACCTGGAGATGCCTAAGGACAACCAGCGGGTGACGAAGCGGCCCAACACCGAGATCATTTCCGACAAGGATCGCATCGCCACCTCGCGCCACCCCACGCTCGACGAGAAGACGATGAAGGAACTGCGCGACAGCTCCATGCGCCCCGGGCCCATCGCGCCTCCATCGCCTCCGCCCCAGGGGCAGGCGGCGCCACCATCGCCTCCCCGGTCTGGCCCGGCAGGGAATCAGACGGCGCGGCTCGAACCGCCTTCATCCACACCCAACGTGCCGAATGTGTTCGCGAAGCCGCCGCTCTCCGCTGGTTCCGCCATCGAACAGGCGGCGCGAGATAGTGCCGCCCGGCGAGCCAGCGGGATGGGCGGCGGTGGCGATGTTGGCGGCCTGGGCGGTGGGGGCCGCGGCAGCCCGGCCCAAGGCGACTTGGATGTCCTCAGCGACACCATGGGGGTGGATTTCGGTCCCTATCTCGCGCGCGTGCTCCACGACGTGCGCTACCACTGGTACGACATCATCCCCGAAGCCGCCTATCCCCCGTTGCGCAAGAAGGGCAGGGTGGCCATCGAATTCGCCATTTTGAAGGACGGCAGCGTGGCGGGCATGAAATTGGAGTCGCCCTCGGGTGACATCTCGCTCGACCGCGCCGCCTGGGGTGGCATCACCGCTTCGAACCCGTTTCCTCCCCTGCCCAACGAATTCAGCGGCCAGTACCTTCTCCTCCGTTTCCGCTTCTATTACAACCCCGACAAGTTCGACCACTTGGAATAGCGGCATTCGGCTGGTTGCCGTCAGCTACAATCCCCGCATGCAGCCGGCGCGCCAGCAGACCCTGGGACTCATCCTCGTCGCTCTGTTGATCCTGATCTTCACTGTGGTGCGCTTCGCGCGCCTCCTCCACTGGAGTGCACGCTGACTTGCCCTCACTTCCGAGAACGACGCCAGATCCGGTGCTGGTAGCCGTCCTGGGTCCGACCGGCAGCGGCAAGACCGCGCTCTCTCTGGCATTGGCCGGGCAGCTCCAGGGAGAGATCGTGAACTGCGATTCCGTAGCGCTCTATCGCGGATTCGAGATCGGCACCGCCAAGCCCAGCGCCGAAGAGCGTGCCCGCGCGCCCCACCACTTGCTGGACATCCTAGAACCAACGGCGGTGTTCACCGCCGGCGATTATGCGCAGGCGGCCCGCCGCGTGGTGGCGGAGATCGCCGCCCGCGGACGGCTTCCCATCGTGGTGGGAGGAACCGGGTTCTATCTGCGTGCCCTTTTGGAGGGACTGTTCGCCGGACCGAAGCGTTCCGAGGAATTGCGCGCGCGCCTGCGGAAAATCGCCGGCGGCAAGGGGTCGCCACATTTGCATCGCCTCCTAGCGCGGCTCGATGCGGCGGCCGCCGCCCGTATTCACGCCAACGACGAACCTAAACTGATCCGCGCCATCGAAGTCTGCCTCGCGGCCCGCCGAAAGATAACGGAGCTGTGGCAACACGGACGCGATCCGCTCACCGGATTTGACGTCCTGCGCATCGGGCTCGACCCCGAGCGCGCCGCTCTGTACGAGCGCATTAACCAGCGCGCCCGGCGAATGTTCGACTCCGGACTGGCCGAGGAAACCGAGCGGCTGGTCGAACGCTATGGCGCGTCCGCGCCACCGATGCAATCGCTGGGATATAAGCAGGCGGGCCAGCTCTTGCGTGGAGAGGTCGATCGCGAATCCGCCATCGCGGCGGCGCAGCAGGCACATCGTAACTACGCCAAGCGGCAGATGACCTGGTTCCGCCGCGAACCCGACGTGCGCTGGCTGCGCGGATTCGGCGATGAGCCGGAGGTGCAGGCCCAGGTCATCGCCCTCGTCCTGGAACACGTGCGGCGATGACTGACAACCCTCCCGACGCTCTGCTATAACCCACTCATGCCCAAAAGGCTGGCCATCATTCTCCTCTTGTTCGTGGGCTCCTGTGTTGGCGATGACAAGTTCCAGCGGCCTGGTCCGGTGCGGCTGACGCACGATGGCGACAAGTGGGCGCAAAAGACCCTGCGCAAGCTGTCCCTCGAGGAAAAAATCGGGCAGATGCTGATGATTCGGGCGCAGACCGAGTTCTTCAATGCGCAGAGCCCGGATTTTCTCCAGCTCCGCGATAACCTCCGCCGCTACCACATCGGCGGCGTGCTGCTCACGGTGGCTTCCGAAGGCGGAGCGGTGTTCCGCAACCAGCCCTACGAAGCCGCCATGCTCGCCAACCAATTGCAGCGCGACTCACGCCTGCCGCTGATCTTCGCCGCCGACTTCGAGCGCGGGCTGGCCATGCGCTTTCACGGGACCACCGGTTTTCCCGCGGCCATGGCCTTTGCCGCCACCGGCAATCCGCGCTACGCCGCCGAGATGGCGCGCGTGGTCGCGCAGGAGGCTCGCGCCATCGGCGTGGAGTGGAACTTCTTTCCCGTGGCCGACGTGAACTCGGCGCCCGCCAATCCCATCATCAACACCCGCGCTTTCGGCGAAGACCCGCAGCAGGTGATCCCCTACGTGCTCGCCTACCTGGGCGGGGCGCGGGAAAACGGCATGCTCACCACAGCCAAGCATTTCCCAGGACATGGCGATGTGGAGACCGACTCGCACCTTGGCATCGCGCGCGTCTCCGCTGACCGCGCCCATCTCGATAGCGTTGAGCTGCCGCCGTTCCGCGCCGCCATCTGGGCTGGGGTCGATTCGGTGATGGTGGCGCACGTCACCGTGCCGGCGCTCGATCCCGATCCCAACCGCGTCGCTTCGGTTTCCCGCCCTGTGATCGACGGAGTGCTCAAGCAGCAGCTCGGCTTCCAGGGACTGGTCATCACCGACGCCATGGACATGAACGCTGTCACCCGGCTGTTCCCGGGCGGACGCGCCGCGGTCGAGGCGGTGAAGGCGGGCAACGACGTGGTGCTCATCCCCGCCGACCTCAACGCCGCCTACAACGAACTGCTCAGCGCCGTGCGCAGCGGCGAGATCCCCGAGGCGCAGATTGATGCGTCCGTGCTAAAGATCCTGCATGCCAAGGCGGCGGTCGGCCTGCATAAAGCGCGGCTGGTTGACATCCAGGCGCTGGCCGAGAACATCGCCCGTCCCGGCGACCTGGCGCTGGCAGAGCAGGTGTCCGATGAAGCTCTCGCCCTGGTCCGCGACAACGGCCATGTGATTCCGGTTCAGGGCAGCGGAACTCCCGCGCCCCTGCCTGCGTATCAGACAACAGGCCCGCCGGGGACCAGTGTGCTCGTGGTGGTTTTCTCGGACGACGTGCGCACCGACGCCGGGCGGGTGCTGGAGCGGGAGGTGCGTGCGCGCATTCCCGGGGTAAACATGTTCTATATCGATCCCCGCATTGCGAGCGGCATGTCGCAGCAGGTGCTGGAGGCGGCGGAGCGCGCGCAAACCGTGGTCGCGGCCGCCATCGCCGCGCCCTCCGCCGGCAAGATGCTGCGCGTCAACGGCGTGCTCACCGGCTCGGTCTCGCTGGATGACGCCACGGCCGCTCTGTTGCACAGTCTGCTGGAGCGCGCCGCCGGCAAGACCGCGCTGCTCGCCCTGGGGAGTCCATACCTGGCGGCGCAGTTCCCGGAAGTCCAGAATTATCTCTGCACTTTTTCCAATGCGCCGGTTTCGGAGATCAGTGCGGTGAAAGCCTTGTTCGGCGAGATTTCAATCCGTGGGCGCTTGCCAGTCACCATTCCAGGAATCGCCGCGCGCGGCGCAGGAATTGACCGCGCGGCTGTGGCGCAAGGAGGTCATCCATGAAACGGCTCTTATCCCTGCACGCGTTTGTGGCCGTGGTGTTGGCGGCCGCGCTGCTCGCCGGCCCGTGCGGCTGCAAGGTACATAAGCAGGGCGAAGGCGCAAACAAGAAGGTGGACATCGAGACCCCGGTGGGCAGCCTGCACGTGAACACCCAGGTCGATCCCAAAGACACGGGGCTTGAGGTCTATCCCGGCGCGACCCGCGCCGAAGACGAGGAGAGAAAACACGCCGCCAATCTGTCGCTGGACAGTGCGCTGGCCGGACTGAAACTGGTGGCCATCAAATACCGCTCCGACGATCCCCCGGAGAAGCTCCTCGATTTCTACCGCAAGCAACTGAAGGCGTATGGCGAGGTGTCGGAGTGCCACGGCAGCGTCAGCTTCGAGCACGGCAAGATGCGCTGCACGGGTTTGAGCAATGAGACCAATCTGGTGGCCGGAACCGAAGACCGTCATCGCATCGTTTCCGTAAAACCGGAGGGCAAGGGCTCCAACTTCGCGCTGGTCTACCTGCAGACCCGCGGGGAGAGAGGGACGCTGTAGAGAGGAACGCCACGGATTTTCGCGGATGGACACGGGCAGGAGAAGAAATGTTATTGATTTATGGAATGCTCGGGGCTATCGGCATCATCCCTCCTCGCGTCAGCCCGGAGAGACTTCCACTGGCGTATATGTCTGGCATATACTGATCGGGTGAGGCCTAACGACCCTCTTGACGGCTGTGTTGGGTTCGATTGGGACGACGGGAATGTTGAGAAGAACTGGGAGCTTCATCGCGTCACCTTCTGGGAGGCCGAAGAGGTGTTCTTCAATGAACCCCTGGTCGTGCGAACCGATCGCCAGCACTCACAGACCGAACCGCGGTTCCTCGCGCTCGGCCAAAGCGATGCGGGCCGTCTTCTTTTCATTTCGTTTACCGTGCGGCACTCGCTCATCCGGATCATTTCGGTGCGCGACATGAACCGCAGAGAGGCACGAGCCTATGAGCGCACGAAAGCGCAAACCCCTTCCTATCTTCGCCTCCGAAGAACAGGAGCGTTCCTTTTGGGCCGAGCACGACTCGACCGAGTACGTTCAGTGGTCCAGAGCCCGAAGGAGCTCGTTTCCTAAGCTTCGTCCGACGCTGCGGACCATCTCGCTGCGCCTGCCCGAATCCATGCTCGGCCAACTGAAGGTTCTCGCAAACAAGCGGGATGTGCCCTACCAGTCTCTGCTGAAGCAGTTCCTTGCCGAGCGCCTCCAGCGAGAACTTTCCAAGGGGGCGCGGGCCTAGCCCCACCGTGCAGCGGGCCCGCCACGCAGGCCGCTGAACTCAAAAGAAAAACGCCACGGATTTTCGCGGATAGAAGTAATCGCTCTTGGCTGATGGCTATTAGTTTTTGGCCAAGAGCCCAGGGCCAAAAGCCAAGCATCGTGGCCGGTTTTTCCCGCCGTTGCACAGTTTGTAGCCCCTCCTGTAACCTGAATTGAAGTGGATCATCCCTGTCATCGCTGCCGTGCGAGCGTGGAAGACGGCGTGGCCTTCTGCCCGCACTGTGGCGCACCTCAGATCCGTGTTTCTACGGCGGCCGTCGAGCCGGCGGTTATGCCGGCGTTCTCCCCTGGCACGCCGGACGAGCTGCAACCTGCGGCGCCGCCCGCTGGCCTGGCGCCGGTGTCGCCAGGAGCAATCGATTGGGCGCAAGGGACGCGCGCTTCGGCGCTGGCCGGACTGCTGCTCGCGCTGGCCATCTTCTTCGTGCCGGCCGTCGTGGCCGGTATTGGGCTGCTTCTTCATCTGGGGCAGGGGGCGATTGGACTGCTGGTGTTGCTGGCGAGTTGGTGTTGCATTCTGGTTGCAGGAGCGCTGGCCGTCCGGTTTTACCGGCGGCGGCATCCAGAGACTGCTCTCACTCCCGGCATGGGCATGCGCCTAGGTGTGGTCAGCGGCTTGCTCGGATTCTTCTTCTACAGTGTCCCTCAGGCGCTGCGCCTGGTCTTCTTCCACCTGGGTAGTTCGGTGCGGGAAGCCATGCAAAAGGCGATCGAGCAGTCGGCCGCCCAGAGCCCCGACCCCAGAGCCCAGGAGATGATGCGTAACCTTATGTCTCCCAGCGCCTTAGCCGCATTCATCACCATCCTCGTGGTGCTCTTTTTCTTGGTCTTTCTAGTGCTTGCCAGCCTCGGCGGGGCCCTCGGCGTCTCAGTGGGAGGGAACAAGCAATCCTCGTAGCGGCGGGCGCCGAATTGGATGGTCGAAGTCGCCGGGGATCGCCGACGCCGATCCAGATCACGGCGATTTCGGCGATCTTGTTTTGCTCGCTGGGCAGCGCGTAGAATGCAGCTTCTTTTGAAAAGTCTGGCCTGATCCGAGGTAGGTTTCCCTATGAGCTCGCAGGCAAAGCCCGAATCGTCGCCGATCGCGGACAAAGATTTGCTGATGTCCGCCTCCGAGATCCAGCGCACCCTGGTACGCCTGGCCCATGAAGTGATGGAGAAGAACAACGGGGTGGAAGGCCTGGCGCTGGTCGGCATACGCCGCCGGGGCTTTCCTTTGGCGCAGCGCATCGCCAAGGTCATCAACCAGATCGAGCATACGCAGATCCCGGTGGGCAGCTTGGACATCACGCTCTATCGCGACGACCTTTCCACCGTCGGTCCCAAGCCGCTGGTACAGAGAAGCGACTTGGAAATTTCGGTGGCGGGGAAGAACGTCATCCTGGTGGACGACGTGCTCTACACCGGACGCACCATCCGCGCCGCCCTCGACGCCTTGTTCGACCGCGGACGCCCGGCGCGGGTGCAACTGCTGGTGCTCATCGACCGCGGACACCGCGAGCTTCCCATCGAGGCCGCTTTCATCGGACGCAAGGTGCAGACCACCGACACGCAGATTGTCGAAGTCAAGCTGAACGAAGTGGACAACCTCGAGAAGGTGCAGTTGGTAGAGAGAAGCGAGCGCGGCCCGACGCGATGAAGAAAAGCCGGTCTTTGCTCGGCATCGAACAGCTCGAGCCCGATGAAATCAGCCGCGTGCTTCGCCTGGCGCGGCGCATGCACGGCGCTCGGCCACGCCCTTTGCTTCGCAACCGCCGCATTGCTCTGCTCTTCTACGAGCCCTCCACGCGCACGCGCGTATCCTTCGAGTTTGCCGCCAAGGCGCTGGGCGCCATCACCACGCTGGTGCAGGCCACCGCCTCCAGCATCGAGAAGGGCGAGACTCTGGTGGATACCGGCCTGACCTTGCGCGCTACCGGCGCCGACGCCATCGTGATCCGGCATCCCTCTTCCGGCGCGCCCCACCTGCTGGCCCGCCACGTCGATATCCCGGTGATCAACGCCGGTGACGGCTTGCACGAGCACCCCACGCAGGCCCTGCTCGACGCCTACACCATCTTGCGACACAAGAAACAACTGCGCGGGCTGAAAGTCGCCATCGTCGGCGACATTTATCACAGCCGGGTGGCGCGCTCCAATATTCACCTGCTCAGTAAGTGCGGCGCCCATGTAGTGCTGTGCGGACCGCCGGGATTGCTGCCCGAGGTGGCCGCCAGCTTGGGTCCGAACGTCCGGGTGACGCGGCATATCGACGAAGCACTGCGCGGCGCCGATGTGGTCATGGTGCTGCGGGTGCAGAAGGAGCGGCTGGCTGGACTGCCGCTGCACATGGACGAATACATCGCCGGATACCAGGTCACGCCGGAGCGGATGCACCTGGCCAAGCGCGACGCCATCCTCATGCATCCCGGGCCGATGATCCGGGGCGCGGAGTTGTCGGGCGATCTGGCGGACGCGCCCGCCTCGGTGATCACCGAGCAGGTCGCCAACGGGGTCTGCGTCCGCATGGCCGTGTTGCTGACGGCGTTGGGAGCGGTGCGATAAAGATTTCGCCGCGGATGGAGCGCGGGTGTGAAGTGTGTTTTAGGGCTAAGACAGCAGGTTTACGCGAGTCTTGTGAAAGGGCACGCCTTTTAGGCGTGCCGAAAGGGTGCAAGTAAAATTGGGCTTTAGCCGCTGAGGAGAATGCCCTCAGGGCCTGAAGGTCAGCCCATCTATGCACCGTCACGATTCATTGTGACGCCAAATTCATTGTGACGCCAAAAGACAAATCCCGCTCCACCTCGCTCCTCATCAAGGGCGGCCGGGTCATCGATCCGGCCAACAAGATCGATGCCGAGATGGACGTGCTGCTGCGCGAGGGCCGCGTGGCCGAGGTGGCGCCGCGCAACAAATTGCGCGGTTCCGCGGATCAGACCTTCAACGCCCGCGGCTTGATCGTCGCCCCCGGCTTCATCGACCTGCACGTGCACCTGCGCGAGCCCGGCCAGTCCTACAAAGAAACCATCGCCACCGGCACCGCGGCGGCAGCGGCCGGCGGCTTCACCACGGTGTGCTGCATGCCCAATACGTCGCCCGTCGCCGACACGCCCGAGATCATCGCCTGGATCACCGACCCGGCGCGGGGCGCCGTGGTCAACGTTTTTCCCATTGCGGCGGCGACGGTGGGCAGCGAAGGCGAGCGGCTCACCGATTTCCGCGCCCTGCAGCGCGCCGGCGCCGTGGCCGTGACCGACGACGGCCGTCCCATCCTGCACGACGACATCATGCGCCAGGCCCTGGCCGCCGCCGCGCAACTCGGTATTCCCGTGGTGCAGCACGCGGAAGACACTCGTGTGACCGCCGGTTGTTCGGTCAACGAGGGCCCGGCATCGTTCCGCCTGGGCTTGCGCGGCATGAGCGACGACGCGGAAGCCGCCGTCGTAGAGCGCGACACCATCCTCGCTAAGAATGCCAACGCGCATCTGCACGTCGCCCATGTCTCCACCGCGGCGGCCCTCAAGCCCATCCGCCGCGGCAGGCGCAACCACGTGAACGTCACCTGCGAGGTCACGCCCCACCACTTCACGCTCATCGACGAGAACATCGGCGATTACGACACCCGCTTCAAGATGAACCCGCCACTGCGCTCCGCCGCCGACCGCGAAGCGCTCATCGTGGCGCTGGCCGATGGCACCATCGACGCCATCGCCAGCGATCATGCCCCGCACGCGCGTTATGAAAAGGAAGTGGAGTTCGACCGCGCCGCCTTCGGCGTCACCGGCCTGGAAACCGCGCTGGCGTTGGCCCTGACCCGGCTGCACCGCGAAAAACGCCTGCCCCTGGCTCGCATCGTGGAACTGTTTTCCGCCGGACCGGCGCGCGCCCTGAACCTGCGCGGCCTCGGCAGCCTCTCCCGCGGCGCCCCCGCCAACGTCACCATCTTCGATCCCGCGCAGCGCTGGACTTTCGACGCCTCGAAGTCACTTTCGAAGTCGCGCAACACGCCCTTCGACGGCTGGCAGTTCACGGGGAAAGCAGTCGCGACCATCGTGGGCCGACGTTTCGCCTATCGAGCAGATTAGGCCATATGACGACAAGCGCGGATGCCACCGAAGTCCTGCTGTTCGACGTCTTCGGCACTGTGGTGGACTGGCGGACGAGCCTGCGGCAGTGGTTTCAGCGCTTCGGTCGGGAGAACAACTTCCAGGCCGACTGGGCCGGGCTGGTGGACGACTGGCGCGCCGCCTACGAGCCCGGGATGGCGCGGGTACGCCAGGGCGAACGGCCCTACGTCACCCTCGACGTGCTCCACCGCGAGTCATTGGACGGGCTGCTGCCGCGATACGGTGTTGAAAACGTGCTGGAAAGTGATCGCCGGCAGATGGCGCACGCCTGGCGATGGCTCGATCCCTGGCCGGACACCATCGCCGGACTCACGCGGCTCAAGCGCAAGTATGTGATCGGGACGCTGTCCAACGGTGGGCAGGGGCTGCTGGTGGATATGGCGAAGCACGCGGGGCTGCCGTGGGACACGGTCCTCTCCGCCGACCTGTTCAAGCGCTACAAGCCCGATGCGGCGGTGTATCTGGGCGCGGCCGAACTGCTGGCCCGGCCCACCAGCGCCCTGATGCTGGTCGCCGCACACAACTATGACCTCGCCGCCGCGCGCTCGCATGGCTACCGCACGGCATTCGTCGCGCGCCCCACCGAGTATGGCCCGCGGCAGAAGAAAGACTTCGGTCCGGAAGACGCGTGGGATTTCTCCGCCGGCAGCCTGGAGGAGCTGGCGGAAAAGATGGGAGCCTAAAAGGCTCTTAGCTTTTGGCTCTTAGCTCTTGGCTTCGTACCGTGGCGTTAAGGCGTTAAGCGGGCAGTCTCAGCGGAGCTCGTGGCGGACGCGAGCCTCTCAGCCGGACAAAAAGCCAAGAGCCAAGAGCTAACAGCTAAGAGCCGCCTTCAGATGATCCCCATCCGCTTGCCAACCTTGCCCAGCACATCCAGCGCCTGATTAAGTTCCTGGTGGGTGTGGGTAGCGGTCATGATGGTGCGCACGCGCGCCTTGCCTTCGGGCACGGTGGGGAAGACGATGCCGGTGCCCAGCACGCCTTCCTTGAACAGTTCGCGCGAGAACTCCATGGTTCGAGCACCGTCGCCGATGATGATGGGCGTGATCGGGGTCTCGCTGGCCGGCGTGTTTACGCCGCCGATGTTGAAGCCCAGCCCGCCGAGCTCTTTCTTCCAAAAACGCGTGTTCTCCCACAGTTTCTCGATGCGCTCCGGCTCTTCTTCCAGCACCTCGAAGGCGGCGATGCAGGTGGCCGCGACGGACGGCGGGTGCGAGGTGGAAAACAGGAAGGACCGCGCGCGGTGGTAGAGAAAATCGATCAGATCGTGGGAGCCACAGACGTAGCCGCCGAGCGCGCCGATGGCCTTCGAGAGCGTGCCTACCTGGATGTCCACACGCCCGTGCACGTTGTAGTGGTCGATCGTGCCACGACCGTTGCGGCCGAGCACGCCCGAGGAGTGCGCGTCGTCCACCATCATGATGGCGCCATATTTCTCGGCCAGGTCGCAGAGCGCGGGCAGCGGCGCGATGTCGCCGTCCATGGAGAAGACGCCGTCGCTGATCAGCAGCTTGTGGCCGGGCTTGTCCGCGACTTCCTTCAGCAGTTCTTCGGCGTGCGCCGTGTCTTTGTGGCGGAAAACCTTGATGGTTGCTCGCGAAAGCCGCGCGCCGTCGATGATGGAGGCGTGGTTCAGCTCGTCCGAGATGATGAAATCATCTTTGCCGAGGACGGCGGACACCGTGCCCGCATTGGCGGCGAAGCCTGACTGGAAGACCACCGAGGCTTCCACGTTCTTGAAGCGCGCGATCTTCTCCTCCAGCTCCATGTGGATCTTCATGGTGCCGGCAATGGTGCGCACCGCGCCCGAGCCCACGCCGTACTTCCTGGTGGCTTCGATGGCGGCCTGGCGCAGCTTGGGGTGCGTGGCAAGCCCGAGATAATTGTTCGACGCCAGGTTGATCACCTTCTTGCCGTCGAAGGTACACACCGGCGCTTGCTCGTCCTCGAGCACCCGCAGGCGAAAATGCGTGCCCTTCCTCTTGAGCTCATTCAGTTGTTCGGATAGATAAGAAAGCTGCGGGCGGGAGGATGTCTGCGTAGCCATGGCGGAATAAGTGTAATACCGGCCGACGGCCGACGGGCTACTTTGCAGTAGGATTAAACACTCATGGAAATAGCGGATGTCGTTATCGTCGGCGGAGGCATCGTCGGCTCCAGCATCGCCTATCACCTGGCCGAGTCAGGATGCACCAACGTCCTCGTGATCGAACGCGAGACCCACCAGGGCAAGGGCTCGACCGGCAAGAGCATGGGAGGAGTGCGGGCGCAGTTCGCGACTCCGGTGAACATCCAGATGTCGCTGTACTCCATCCCCTTTTACGCCAGTTTCGACGAGCGGCTGGGACATCCTGCGGGCTACAAGCCACAGGGATATCTGTTCGTTGCCACCAGCGAGCGCCACCTCGAATATCTGCGGACGAACCAGGAGAAGCAGATAGCGCTTGGCCTGAAGACCGCGCGCATCGTGAGCGCCGATGAGATCCGGAGCATGTTCCCGCAATTGCGCGCCGATGACATTGTGGGCGGCAGCTTCTGCTCGACCGACGGCTTTGTCGATCCCTACAGCGCGATGGTGGGATTCATGGCGCGCGCCGCGGAATCGGGAGCGCGGCTGTGGCGCAACACGGAGGTGACGGCCATCCACGCGGACGGCCACGGCGTTACTGGCGTCGAGACCACCCGCGGGCCGGTGGCTACCCGCACCGTCGTAAACGCCGCCGGGCCTTGGGCGGCGCAGGTCGCCAGGCTCGCCGAAGTGGAGCTACCTGTCGAGCCGCTGCGGCGCATGCTGGTGCCCACCGAGCCGTTCGACCAGTTCCCGCACTCGGCGCCCATGATCATCGACATGTCCAACGGCTTCCATTTCCGGCCGGAGTCGCTGGGCTTCCTGCTGGCCTGGAACGATCCCGAGGAAACGCCGGGATTCAAGATCGACTTCGAACCGGGATTCATCGAGAAAGTGTTGACGCGCGCCGCCGGCCGCGTGCCCTGCTTCGAGAACCTGGCGGTCAATCCCAAGCGGGCCTGGGCGGGCCTGTACGAGATGACGCCCGACCACCATCCCATCCTCGGCCCGGTGGCGGAGGTCCCCGGGTTTTTCCTCGCTAACGGCTTCAGCGGACACGGGGTGATGCACGCCCCCGCGACCGGCAAGATCCTTTCCGACCTGATTCTTCACAAGAAGTGCGATCTGGTGGATGCCAGCCTGCTCGCGCTCGACCGCTATCGCGAAGGCCGTCTGATCGAGGAGACGGCCGTTCTGTAGCCATGTCCACCCTGGCGGATATCCTCCACCAGCTCTGCCCGCGCTGCCGCATGGGAAAGATCTTCCGCGGCTCGCTTTTGCGCGGCTTTCCGCGCATGCACGAGCGCTGCCCGGTCTGTAATCTGAAGTTCGAGCGCGAAGAGGGTTACTTCCTCGGTGCGATGTACATCAGTTACGGCATCGGGGTGGTCGTGATCTGCGTGTTCGCTGCCGTGTTGTGGATGCTGACCAGATGGTCGCTTCCGAAAGTTGTGCTTTGGGGCGTGCTCCTGTTCGTGCCGTTCGTGCCGGGCATCACTCTCTTCTCGCGCGTGCTTTGGATTTACCTGGACCGCTCCGTCGACCCCGAGCGGGACGGGTGACGCAGATGCGTCGTGTAAAATCGCGCTATTGATGTCTTCCCCCGCGGAATCCAATCCCAAGCCGGCGCCGGGCTTGTTGCGGCGCGCTATGCGGCTGTTGCGTCCCTCGCACCAGCACTCGGCCTTTTCCGCGACGCTCCTGCTGATGAGCGCCATCATGCTCTCGCGCGTGATCGGCTACGTGCGCGAGGCGTACATCGCCTGGGCCTTTGGCGCTGGCCTCCAGACCGACGCCTACGTCGCGGCGTTCACGCTGCCCGACTGGCTGAACTACGTGGTCGCCGGCGGGACGGCTTCCATCACCTTCATCTCCATCTTCACCCGCTATCTGTCGGAGAAGCGCGAGGACGAGGCGCAGAAGGCGTTTTCGGTGGTGATCACGGTAATGACCGTGGTGCTGGCCATCGGCATCGGGCTGGCCGAGGTCTTCACCCGGGACATCGAGAAATACATGTTCCCGCACTTCCGCCCCGAGCAAATGGATCTCTGCGTTTACTTGACGCGCATCCTGCTGCCGGCGCAGCTCTTCTTCTACGTCGGGGGAGTGGTTTCGGCGGTGTTGATGTCGCGCCGCATGTTCCTGTTCCCGGCCATGGGCCCGCTGCTCTACAACGTGTTCATCATCCTGGGCGGCGTGGCGCTCTCGGGGCGCATGGGGATCGCGTCGCTGGCGGTGGGAGCGGTCGCCGGCGGAGTCATCGGGCCGTTCCTGGTAAACGCCATCGGCGCCGCGCGCGCCGGCATGGGCTACCGGCCGTCGTTTGACCTGCGCCATCCCGCATTCCTTCAGTGGGTGAAGCTTTCCATCCCGCTGATGCTGGGGGTGTCGCTGGTCACTGCTGACGAGTGGATCCTGCGCTACTTCGCCTCCGGCGGCGCCGGGGACATCACCCGCCTCAACTACGCCAAGCGGCTGTTCGCGGTGCCGATCGCGGTGCTGGGACAGGCGACCGGGCAGGCGTCGCTGCCGTTCTTCGCCCGCCTGTTCGGGGAAAAACGCATGGCCGACTTCGCGCAGACGGTGAACGCTGCCGTGTATCGCGTGTCGGCGGCGTCGTTCCTGGCCACCGCCTGGATGGTCGCAGCCGCGTTGCCGGTGGTCGACCTGGTGTATCGCCGCGGACGCTTCCACTTTTCCGACTCGCAGGAGACTTCCGTCTTCTTCTTCTGGTTCGCGCTTTCGCTCGCCTTGTGGGCGGCGCAGGGACTCTATGCGCGCGCGTTCTACGCCGCCGGCGACACGCTCACGCCCATGATCGCCGGGACCGTCATCACGGCGGTCTCGCTGCCCATCTATGCCGCGCTCTTCCACGCATACTCGGTCGTAGGACTGGCGATCGCCTCCGACCTGGGGATCCTGGCAAACACCCTGGCGATGTTTCTTCTGCTGCACTGGCGCAAGCTGGTGCCCGCCACCGGCATGCGCTGGGGAGAGCTGGCCAAGGCGCTGGGGACAGCCGCCTTTGCGGCTGCGGTGAGCTACTCGGTGGCACGGTTAGTGCCGGTGCATGGGAGCCGCAAGGCGGACGTGATCTCGCTGGCGCTGGTGTCGCTCACCTGGGCGGCGGCGGTGGCGGTGGGATTGCGAGTAACGCGCTCAGAATTGCCAGAAGCGCTGCGGCGGAGAAAGCAGCCGGAAGTCGCTCCGGAACCGGCGGCCGATGGCTACACGCGGGAACTACAAGAACCCTAAGTCGGTGGTCGTTAGTCGGTGGTCGTTTGGAAATGCCCGTGGGCGAAGGATTTCCTCGCGGCGTGCGCCATGAGGCTGGAATAGCTGACTCAAGCCGACCGCCGACAGCGGTCCTAGCGCACTACCCGCATAGTGCTCCAGTCGTAGCTGAACTTCTTGCCACAGTCCAGGCAGACGACATAATGGCTGGGGCCGCCGTGGCCAACGGGCATCCAGTCGGCGGTTTTGTAGCCACTATCCAATTCAGCCGTGAACGGCTTGGAGAGCTTGCGGTGGGCACAGGCGATCGAGAGAAGCTGCAGGACCTTTTCCAATATCACAGTAGGCGGACCAGTGGGCGCTCATAGGGATTGAGATCCCCGCTCCCGCATTCTGCGGTGCGGGAGCGGGGAAACTTTGGTGGTTCTTCACGACACCCCACCCGGGCTTCGCTACCGGTGGGGTAGTCGGCGTACTAGACGCGGGCTCCGACGGGCGTTTTGTCTTCCGCTGTCGGGACTTCCTTGGCGTCGCCGTTGGTCTTCTGACCGGGCTTGCGGATATCGATGCCGCCCTTGAAGAACGCGCCATCTTCAATGGAGATGCGCTGGGCAACGACATCACCGGTCAACGAGCCTTCGCTGCGAATGTCCACGCGGTCGCTGGCCACCAGGTTGCCGCGCACCTTGCCCAGCACCACGATCTCGCGGGCATTGATGTTGGCGGCGACCACGCCGTTGCGGCCGACGGTCACGCGGTTGCCGGCGAGGTTGATGGAGCCTTCCACCCGGCCGTCGATGTAGAGCGACTCCGAACCTGTCACTTCGCCCTTAATCACCAGGGATTTGCCGATGGTCGCTTGCTCGGCGGAGTTGATAACGGCATTGCGGGGGGCGCCCGCCGGTGTAGGCTCGGACGGGGTCATGCTGGGTGTGCTCGCGCTCATGGGCTTCTCCGGTTGTGAAGGGGTTGCGGGTTGATTAGTGGGCTTCCACATGGTTCTCTATAAATCCTTTCCTTGAATTCACCGTTCGGTCACGACGCGCACCAGGGTCCCCAACCCCACCCCGCTTTTGGTGTGCTGAGGACGGCTTGCCGTTCTCTTGCTGTTTAACCCTTGCGCTTGCTTTCGAGCAAGAAAAATCGCTCTCCACGTACCGGATAAGGAACAACTCATTCGCACTTCCGTCGCCAAACCATCCCTTCCTGCCGCGTCGTGCCGGGAAAGGAGAGTTGCTGCAACCACGGCACTTGCGGAGCGAGAGCGCTCGCCGCCTCCGGACTTTCACATCTGCCGAACCGCGGAAGATGTAATTATTCCTGTCCGGATTGAATTTGTTATATCAGGCCAAGGCCCGATCAGGAAATCCATTCCTGCTTAGGATACAGTTACGTTGGGCGTAGAACGGCGGCGCAATTCGCTGTTCCCGTTCCTAGACTGCCGGAATCATGCTTTCCGACCGCTTCATCCTGGACAAGATCGATGGCCAGCCGAAAAAGACGGCCGGCTTCAAACAACTGGTGCGCGAACTGGGTGTCCACGGGGACGAGCGCCGGGAACTGAGCCAGCATCTGGATCGGCTGGTCGAGCGAGGCGAGCTGGTCGAAGTGCCCGGCGACCGCTACGCCATCCCCCAGGCAGCCGGCCGCAACCTGGTGCTGGGACGCCTCAGCATGCACCGCGATGGCTACGGCTTCGTCATCCCCGAGGCCGCCGACGTCAAACAGCGCTTGAGCGGCGACATCTTCATCCCCGCGGTCGCGATCGAGAACGCCATGCACGGCGACCGCGTGCTGGTCGAAATGGGAGCAGTGCGGGACGGCCGCGCCGAAGGACGCATCGTGCGGGTCGCCGGCCGGGCTCACCCCACGGTGGTCGGCACGTTCCATTATGGAACGCGCTTCAACTCTGTGACTCCTATCGACGAGAAGATCACGCAGGAGATCGTGATCCCGCGGGGGATGGAGGTTCCAAAGACTAACGCAGAGGACGTGGAGGGACAGAGGCACAAGAAAGGCAGCGCCGTGCACCGCGTCATCGGTCAGGAGGCGCGCCGCAAGACGGAATTTACTGACCTGGAAGGCCTGGTGGTGGACGTGGAGATCACCGACTGGCCCTCACCCACGCAGAATCCGCGCGGGCGCGTGGTCGAGATCCTCGGCTACGAAGACGACTTTGGGGTAGATGTCGAGATCATCATCCGCAAGTTCCACTTGCCGCACCGCTTCCCGGCCCAGGTGCTGGAGGAAGCGCAGAACATCGCGGACATCATCTCCCAAGACGAGCTGCGCCGGCGACGCGATTACCGCGACCTGCCCATCGTGACCATCGATGGCGAAACCGCCCGCGACTTCGACGATGCCGTCTTCGCCCGCCGTCTCGCGAACGGCAGCTACGAGCTGCAGGTCCACATCGCCGACGTTGCGCATTACGTTACCGACGGCTCCGCGCTTGACCGCGAGGCCCGGCTGCGCGGCACCTCCGTGTATTTCCCCGACCGTGCCGTGCCCATGCTGCCGGTCGAGCTCTCCACCGATATCTGCTCCTTGCGCCCTGACGTGGAGCGGCTAGTGATGTCCTGCGTGATGGAGATCGACCACCAGGGCGAGATCACCGGCTACGAGCTGCACCCGGGCGTGATCCGCTCGGCCGAGCGCATGACCTATACCAACGTCAACCTGGTCCTTGAAGGTGACCAGCCGCTGCGCGAGCGATATGCGCGCCTGGCCGGGAGCTTCGAGCTGATGCGCGAACTGGCGCTCATTTTGAACCGCAAGCGCGGGCGCCGCGGCTCCATCGATTTCGACCTGCCGGAGCCGGTGATCGAGTTCGACGAGGAGGGCATGATGCGCGGCGTCACTCGCTCGGAGCGTAACATCGCCCACCGCCTCATCGAAGAGTTCATGCTCTCGGCCAACGAATGCGTGGCTTCCTACCTCGAGCACAACGGTGTGCCCTCGCTCTATCGCATCCATGAGAAGCCCGATCCCAAGAAGGTGTTCGATTTCGAGACCATCGCTACCGGTTTCGGGTACTCGCTCGGGGTGGGCGCACTGCCGGTGCGGCGCATGGAGATGCGCGCTGAGCGCCGGGCGCGGCACGGCACCGGCCGGCCGGCGCACGTGATCGAACTGCCGGAAGAAGTCCACATCACCCCGCGCATGTACCAGAAGCTCACCGAGAAGATCGCGGGCAAGCCCGAGGAGCGCATTCTCTCGTACCTGATGCTGCGCTCGCTCAAGCAGGCCCGCTACTCGGAGGATAACGTCGGGCACTTCGCGCTGGCGGCGCCTACGTACACGCATTTCACCTCGCCCATCCGACGCTATCCCGATCTGATCGTTCACCGCATCTTGAAAGAAGTGCTCCGCGCCGAAGATGGGCGCGGCGTGCCCGTGCACAGCGAGACGCCGTCGCCGTGGTCGAAAAGAAGTGGGAAGTGGGAAGTGGAAAGTGGGAAGTCGAAAAGAAGTGATAAGTGGGAAGCGGAAAGTGGGAAGTCGAAGAGCACTGTATCAGGGCACGACTTCAGTCGTGCCGATAAGCGCCTTAAAAGGGAACGGGCTTTAGCCCCTGAGACGATCTCCGAAGAGGCGCTGCACGATATCGCCGAGGAGTCCAGCCAGGCCGAGCGCCGTGCCGACGATGCCGAGCGCGAGCTGATGGAGTGGAAGAAGATCAGGTTCATGCGCGACCGCGTCGGGGACGAATTCGATGCCCTGATCGTGAGCGTCACCAAGTTCGGTTTCTTCGTCGAGCTGATGGATATGTTCATCGAAGGCCTGGTGCCAATCGCGACGCTCACCGGCGACCGCTACACCTACCGCGAGAACACCAAGCAGATCATCGGCGAGCGCTCGAAGAAGAAATACTCGCTCGGCGACCGCGTCAAGGTCGTGCTCGACCGCATCGACCGCATGCAGAGGAAACTGCAGTTCGCCGTGCTGGAAGAAGAGCCGTCGCGGGCGCAAAAGCGGCACCGGCATCGGTAGGGAGGAGCGCACATGGAACGGGTAACCGGAATCCGCGGCATCTTCTTCAAGTCGGATGACCCGGGCAAGCTCTACGAATGGTACGAAAAGCACCTCGGCATCAAGGTTGACCCGCAGTACGGCAAGATGTTCGAGTGGCAGCAGAAGGACGGCAAACCCGGCGGCACCGCGTGGAGCATTTTCTCGCGCTACTTCGACCCCAGCCGTGCCGGCTTCATGGTGAACTATCGTGTCGACGACCTGGACGCGCTGCTGGAAGCGCTGCGCGCGGAAGGCGTCTGGATCGACCCCAAGCGCGAAGACTACGACTACGGCCGCTTCGCCTGGATCATGGATCCGGACGGCAATCGCATCGAACTGTGGGAGCCGCCGAAGGGCAGTACCTAGTACTCAGTACGCAGTACCCAGTACGCAGTACTCAGTACGCAGCGTGGTTAGACGGCGCGTGTTGCGTCTCCTGCAAGAACGGAGTACCGAGTACTGAGTACTGAGTACTGAGTACCGACTACCGACTAATCAGATAGAATCCCCCCATGTTGCGCTTCTCCACCGCGGGTGAGTCGCACGGCGAAGCCCTGGTAGCCGTCCTCTCCGGGGTGCCGGCCGGGTTGAGCATCGACTCCGCCTTCATCGACCGCGAGCTGTGGCGCCGGCAGCAGGGATACGGCCGCGGCGGCCGCATGAAGATCGAGCGCGACAGCGCGCACATCCTCTCCGGGGTCCGGCACGGCGCGACCATCGGCTCGCCCATCGCCCTGACCATCGAAAACCGCGACTGGAAGAACTGGCAGGAGGCGCTGCCCGTGGGCGCGGGCGATCCGGAAAAGCACAAAGCGGTGAACTCGCCCCGGCCCGGCCACGCCGATCTGGCCGGCGCGCTCAAATACAACTTCCGGGAAGCCCGCTACGTGCTGGAGCGCGCTTCGGCGCGGGAATCGGCGGCGCGCGTTGCTGCCGGGGCCATCGCCAAGCTACTGCTGCGGGAACTCGGCATTGAGGTGCTCAGCCACGTCCTCGCGGTCGGTAGCGCAGCGGTGCGGGACGCGGAGACGCCGTGGGAGAAGATTCAGGCTCTCTCTGCCACCGAGGAAGTGCTGCTGAACTGCGCCGATCCTGAAGCTGAAGAGCGCATGAAGGCGGAGGTGGACAACGCGCTCAAGACCGGTGACTCCGTCGGCGGCGTCTTCGAAGTGGTAGCGCACGGCGTTCCTCCGGGCCTCGGCACCTACGCCAACTGGGACGAGCGCCTGGACGCGCTGCTGGCCGCCGCCGTCATGTCGCTGCAGGCGGTGAAAGCGGTGGAGATCGGTTCCGGCATCTGCGCTGCAGCCTCCCCGGGGTCGGCCGTGCACGATGCGATAGGATATGAACGGCGCGCGCAGGGCGACGGTCGCGCCGGCTACACCGGGTTCACGCGCAAGAGCAACCACGCCGGCGGGATCGAAGGCGGCATCTCCAACGGCGAGGATATCCTCGTCCGCGGCTACCTGAAGCCGATCTCCACGCTGCGGCGGCCGTTGGAGTCGGTGGACTTCCGGACGCGCGAGCCGGTAAAGGCGGCTTACGAGCGCTCGGATGTGTGCGTGGTACCGGCAGCCGGCATCGGAGGCGAGGCCATGGTGGCTCTCACGCTGGCGCGCTGCGCGCTGGAGAAGTTCGGCGGCGATTCCATGGGCGAAGTGCTGCGGAACTTCGAAGGCTACAAGAAACAGCTTAAGGATTACTGATGACGCGCGCTGACAACTGGCAACTGGCTACTGACAACTGCTCCTGATGATCTATCCCGTCGTCAAATATGGCAACCCGGTTCTGGAGAAACCGGCGGAAACCATCACCGTCTTCGACGCCGCGCTACGCAGGCTGGTCGAGGACATGTTCGAGTCCATGTACGCGGCGCATGGCGTAGGGCTGGCGGCGCCGCAGATCGGCGTCTCCCAGCGCCTGGCTGTCATCGACGTTACCTTCAAGGAGGATCCCAAGGCCAAGCTGGTGCTGGTGAATCCCGAGATCGTTCGCACCGAGGGGAAACAGCGCGGCAGCGAAGGCTGCCTGAGCCTTCCCGAGTTCCGGGAAGAGGTCACGCGTCCGCTGCGGGTCACCGTGCGCGCCCAGGACGCGTCCGGCAAGCACTTCGAGACCACCGGCGAAGAACTGCTGGCCCGCGCCCTCGTGCATGAGACCGACCACTTGAACGGCAAGCTCTACATCAGCCACATCAGCGCTCTCAAGCGCGACCTGATGAAACGCAAGATCCGCAAGCTGATGAAGGCGGGAGAATGGTAGGAATCGGGTAATCGGGAGATCGGGTCATCGGGTGATTGTTGGGTAGGTTTCAGATGACCCGATCGCCCGATGAGCCGATCACCCGATCCTTAATTGTTCTCTTCAACATGGACCTCATTTTCTGCGGCACTCCCGAGTTCGCCGTCCCCACGCTGAAGAAGCTGGTGGAGGCCGGCCATAACGTCCGACTAGTGGTCACGCAGCCTGACCGGCCCAGCGGACGCGGCCAGGAACTCGCTGCCCCGCCGGTCAAGCGGCTGGCGCAGTCGCTCGGGCTGCCGGTGGTCCAGCCAGACAAGATCAAGAACAACCAGGAATTTCGCGCGCAACTCGAAGCGCTGAAGCCAGAGGCCATCATCGTGGTCGGCTACGGGCGCATCATTCCCAAGTGGATGATCGATCTGCCGCGGCACGGCAACATCAACCTGCACGGTTCGCTGTTGCCCAAGTACCGCGGGGCAGCGCCCATCCAGTGGGCCATCGCGCGCGGCGAGACCGTCACCGGCATCACCACCATGCGCATCGACGAGGGGCTCGACACCGGCGACATCCTGCTCGCGCGCGAGATGCCCATCGATCCCGAGGACACAGCGGTGGCCCTGGCGCCACGGCTGGCCGAAATTGGCTCCGAACTGATGCTTGAGACCCTGCGCGGCCTCGAGGCCGGCACCATCCAGGCGCGCAAGCAGGACCACACCGAGGCCACGCTCGCGCCTATCCTCGAAAAAGACGAAGGGCGGATCGACTTCAACCGCGAGGCACCCGAAATCCTGAACCGCCTGCGCGGATTCCAGCCCTGGCCGGGCGCGTTCACCAGCTTCCGCGGCAAGAACCTGACGCTGCACCGCGCGCGCCTGGCCGCCTATGGTATGGGGCCGCTTGTCCCCGGCGAGATGAAGGCCGCCGGCGAAGACTTGTCCCTCGGATGCGGCGAAGGAACCGCGCTGCAGATAATCGAACTGCAACCCGAAGGCAAGCGGCGCATGAGCGCGAAGGACTTCATCCACGGCTACCGGCCGAAGGCGGGGGAAAGATTGGGGGATTGGTAAGTTGTGATTGGTAATTTGTAAAGTTTCTAAACCAGTTTGCAAGCACGGGACAGATCGGCATCACGAACAACCTGCACACTTCACAAATTACCAATTACCAATTTGAAATGCTTTCTCCTTCCCGTTCCGCCGCCTTCGACATCCTGATGCGCGTCGGGCAAGGCGCGTTCGCGGATGAACTGCTGCACTCCGAGCGGCTGAACGACCTCTCTCTGGCTGACCGCGCGCTGTGCACCCAGATCGTGATGGGCGTGCTGCGCTGGCGATCGCAGCTCGACGAAATGATCGCCTCCTGGTCGAAGGTTCCTCCGCACAAGCTCGACTTGGAAGTTGCCACAGCGCTGCGCATGGGCGTGTGCCAACTCGCGCACCTGGAGCGCGTCCCGGCGCATGCCGCCGTCGATCAGACGGTGGAACTGGTCAAGCGCTCGGGCCGGCGATTTGCCGCGCCCATGGCGAATGCGGTCATGCGGAAGATCGCCGGGTCAAAGCCCGCTCCGCCGCCGGCGATGGGGGAGGAAGAATCTCTCGATCGGATCGCAGCCGTCACCGCGCACCCGCTCTGGCTTCTGCAGCGATGGTCGGCCGAGTACGGCCTCGACGCAGTCCATCAGATCACGCGCTACGACCAGGAAATCCCTGTGCCCACGCTGCGCCTGCGAGATCCCAAAGCCGAGAGCGACTTGCGGGACGAAGGCATTGAGCTTGCGCCGGGCGCGTTGGTGGCCAGGGCTCGCCGCGTGACCTCGGGCGACGTAACCAAGACCCACGTCTTCGCTGAGGGTCGCGCCTATCTGCAAGACGAAGCCTCCCAGCTCGTGGCCCTGCTGGTCGGCCGCGGTGCCCGGATCCTCGACTGCTGCGCTGCACCTGGCGGCAAAACCTCGGTCATAGCGGAGCGCAACCCGTCTTCGCTCGTAGTCGCGACAGAGATTTGGCCGGCGCGGGCCCGGCTTACGCGACGACTAGTGCGAGCGCGCAATGTGGGCGTGGTTGCCGCCGACGCCGAGGCTTTGCCGCTGGTGGCCAACTTCGACCGCGCGCTCGCCGACGTTCCCTGCTCGGGCAACGGCACGCTGGCGCGCAATCCCGAGATCAAATGGCGGCTCCGGCCCGAAGACCTCTCCGGCCTGCACTGCCGCCAGGTGTCGATCCTGCGCGCGGCGCTCACCTGCCTCGTCCCCGGCGGACGCCTGGTGTATTCCACCTGCTCGCTGGAACGGGAAGAAAACGAGGATGTGGTGGCTGAGGTAATGCGCAACGACCTCCGCCTGCTCGACTGCCGCGACGAACTGCAGCGGCTCCAGGCCGAAGGCGAACTTGCGTGGGCTGACCTCGACTCTCTCGTCCGCGGCAAATTCCTGCGAACCCTGCCGGGCGTTCATCCGTGCGACGGCTTCTTCGCCGCCATTATTGAGCGCGCCTAGATTGTGGGGGAAACTACGGAAGAAAAACGCCACGGATCTGCACGGATCATTACGGATAATTCCTGTTACTTTCGAAAAAAATCTGTGTAAATCCGTGGCTGTTTTACTGCGCCACCTCGAGCGTCACTGCTGTTCCTGGCGTGACCTTCTGCCCCGCCCCGGGTGATTGCTTCAGCACGGTTCCCACGGGCAATCCGGGAGCCGGCACAGTGTTGACCACGGCCAGGCGCAGGCCGGCGTCCTGAATGGCTTTGCTCGCGTCCGTAAGCGTGCGTCCGGTCAAGCTGGCCATAATGAGCGCCGCAGTCTCCGCCGGCGAGGTCACCAGAAGATTGATTTTGGGCGAGGCCACTCCCTGGGCGTTGGGCGGCGGGCTCTGTGCCACTACCTGATCGGGAGGCTGGTCTGGAATGTGCGCTACGGCCACGGTGCCGACGTCCAGCCCGCGGCGCGTGATGTTGATCTCCGCCGCGCGCTCGCTCTGCTTCAGCAGGTCGGGCACGGCGGCGCGCTGCGGACCCAGGCTCTCGGCGACGCGCACATGCCATCCCCGCCGCACCAGGGTGCCGGCGGCCGGAGCCTGCGACAACACGCGTCCTTCGGCCAGGTCACGGCTGTAGAAACCGCCCTCCCGGTCCAGCAGCAGACCGGCCCCGGCCGCAGCCTTGCGCGCCTCGGCCACGCTCATGCCCACTACTTTGGGCACGCGCGCCTGGCGCCCGTGGATGGCCAGCCGCATGGCGGTCAGGGCGGAGATCATGGCCACTGCCACCAGCACCAACACCAGCAAGACCAGTTGGAAGAACCGCTTCATGGTGAGCGTGGATTCGATTGTACCGCGTGCATGCTTGCTGGCCGGCGGCGCGCCGGAGTGCTGGTAAACTTAAGCCGAGGCCGCATCGCGGAGAGGTGCGTGAGCGGTCGAAACGGGCAGTCTTGAAAACTGCTGTGGTCGGAAGGCCACCGGGGGTTCGAATCCCTCCCTCTCCGCCAGCCTGACTTAGGAGGTCCCTTTCCCTCCGCCAGTATTGCTGGATCCCTTACGAATTCGGGGCACAGCCGCCGTAAAAACGGTGTAGCCGCTCAGGCCTTCAGCTTCTCCGCGAAAGCCTTGCGGAACTTCTCCAGCTTGGGTGCGATGATGAACTGGCAGTAGGGCTGGTTGGAATTCTCGTTGAAGTAGTTCTGGTGATAGTCCTCGGCGACGAAGAACGTCGCGGCCGGTCCGATCGCGGTCACTATGGGCGCGGAGAACTCGCCCGCGGCCGTCAGCTCGGCGATCGCCTTCTCAGCCTCCTGGCGCTGCTCGTCCGAGTTGCAGAAGATGGCGGAACGATACTGCGTGCCCACGTCGTTCCCCTGCCGGTCGAGTGTGGTGGGATCGTGGATGGCAAAGAACACCCCGAGCAGATCGCGATAGCTGGTCTGGCTCGGGTCGAAGGTCACGCGCACTACCTCCGCATGGCCGGTGGTCCCGGTGCAGACCTGCTTGTAGGTGGGATTCTCGATACGGCCTCCCATGTAGCCGGATTCCACTGACTTGACGCCCGGCAGGCGCTGGAACACCGCCTCCAGGCACCAGAAACATCCTCCGCCAAAGACTGCGGTTTCAAGGTTTGGCATACGCGTTGGATGCGCAGAGAGCGAAGAAGTTCCAGAGCTAAAGACGACCGCTCCTGGTTTAGGGTGCGGGTTGCTGCCGACGCCCGAACCGCTGCCCGACCACTTGCAGACTCTGGTTCAGGTCCACCGACGCCCCCAGCGGCGTCGAGCGTCCGGGATAGCGGTAGCGCAAATCGATAAACCGCACACGGTAAGCCACGTCACGCTCCTCCAGCGGTTCGGTGATGAGGAGCGGGTACTTCGCCCAATCCAGATACACGCGCCCGAGGTACGAATTCTTCGCCGCCTCCAGCACCGGGGTTTCCTCGGGCTTGTAGTAGGTGCGCGCGCGATCCTGAGGATCGACTTCGCCCCGCCGAGAATCCACCAGCAGGGTCTGGTAGAAATCCCGGGTCTCAACCACCCCGTGCCACACAAACGGATTCAAGGCGTACGGATAAGCGGAAACGCGCACCGGGTCCTGGCCCTGGTAGACGCGCTGCTCCAGCGCGGAGACGGCGCGGCGATGATAGAAGTCCCGCACCCCCCACATCAGCACCACGGCCGCCAGAGCCACGATGGCGCCGGTACGTCCACGGAATTGCGGTTGCCGCGCCCCGATCTCTTCGTTGATCAACCCAAAGAGGTAGGGCAGAACCAACCCCAGGATCAGCACGCCCAGCATGAATGGCTCAATAATCGAGACGATGTCCCACTCGTACCACTTGTAGGAGAACGGCTCGAACATGCGGATGCCGTAGGCAGTGGTGTAGTCGAGCAGGATGTGGCTGAGCGGCCCCAGCAGCGCGATGGCGTAGAGCACTCCCCAGCGCACCGGGGGGGTGGGATCGAGGCGTGGTTTCCGAAACCGGTTCCAGGCCCACACCACGAGAACCGCAAGCCCAGCCATAACCGGCACGGCGATGAAAGAGTGCGTCCAGCCGCGGTGGTGCTGCAAGGCGGCGGCCCGGCCGTGGATACCGTAGAAAACGTCGAGGTCGGAGGCCTCCGCCGCCAGCACCAGCGTGGCGGTTGCCAGGCCGGTCTTGCGGTTCAAACCGGCGCGGCTCATGCAGGCGCCGGTCAGCATGTGCGTGAGAGGATCCAAGGCTTGCGCGCAAAACTCAGCGAAGTTTCAGCGTAACACATCCACCACGGAGAGGATCGAGTCATCGGGTCATTTGAAGCCCGCCGCCAGGCGCCCCAGCTATCGTGCGGAAGCGACCCGGCAATGACAAGCACGTCAGGCTTCGTGCAATCACCCGATGATCCGATGACCCGATCCGATTACTTCTTCGGCACAAGCAGGGTGAGGGCTTCGGGCACGGTGCTGAAGCGCACTGGCAGGCCGCCCAGCAGTTCCCCATCCGCCTCGGCGTAGATGTTGCTCGCGGACTCGCCCGCGATCGGCCGGCAGAGGGCTTGGCGCGCGCACACCAGGTCCACGCCCGGGGTCTGCCAGCGCTGCTCGAGCAGCGCGCGCAACAGGTACAGACAATACGAGACACGGCTCGCGGTCCGGAACAGAACGAGCTGAAGATCGTCGCTCTCCAGGGCGGCATCCGGCGCGAGCCAGCGCAAGATGCCTCCGAACTGGCGAAGGCGCACGGCCAGGATCTGCGTCACGATTACGCCGCGGACTTCGCCCTGGCGATCGCTCCACTGGACTTCGAAGCGCTGGAAACGGTGGGTCAGGAAAAGGTGCAGGGCTTCGCCGTAGTAGGCGGCCATGCCTTGCCGCTGCTTGGCGGCCACATTCATCTGGTAGAGCATGCGGGCGTCGACGCCCGCGCCTGCGATCACGATGAAATAGCGTGCGCTCTCGCGGCCGGTCCCGCGCTCCGGATATTCGACCTTGCCGACCGCGATCCGGCGCGGCTCGCTGGCGAGTATTGCCCGGGCGGCGCGCACGGGGTCGCGCGCGAGCCCGAGATCGTTGCCCAGCGAATTGCCCGTGCCCAGCGGGATTAGGCCCAGAGGCGTATCAGTGCCGACCAGTCCCTGGACCGCCTCGTGGACGGTGCCGTCGCCACCACAGGCCAGCACCGTGTCATAACCCTCGGCGACCGCCTCCCGCGCCTGCTCGCCGGCCGAGCCGGGCGCACGGGTCGCCACCGGTTCGGCCCTCACACCGGCAGCGCGCAGCACCTGGGCCGCCGCTTCTACGTCGGCACGCCTACGGTTGCGGTTCTTCCCAGCTATAGGGTTGTAGAGCAGGACGACCTTGCGCATGCAAAGCTAAACATAACGGATTGTCGAGCACGGCGCAGGTACGAATCATGGAACAGCGGAATAAACAGGAGAGGCGTAGCATGTACGCCTCTCCCTGTCCTTGCGGGCCTACGGCTTGCCTTCGGCCTTGGTCGCGCTCACGCGCGTGTATTTGATGGTCATCATGTGCTTCATCTCGCCGCCAGGCGGGCCGCCGTCGATGGCGACGGTGAAAGAATTGGGAGTGATGTCGCTCCAGGTCATCTTCATCGCCATCTTCTGGCCCATCATCTCAGACTCATCGGTTTCCACCAGGTTGCTACCCTCCCACTTTGCAACGCCTTCGGAATCGCAGCCCGCGGAGTCGCACCAGACGCCCTTGTAGCCGCCGGCCTTGGCATTCCACCACCGGACACCGTGCCCGGTGAAGCTTCCCTTGCCGCTGGAAGACTTGTAATCCTGGATTACCGACAGGCCGCCCGGTCCGTTCTTGAACACAGCCTTCCCCTTGGCGGTAGCACCCTTGGGCGCCCACGGACTCGGCTCGTACTTTTCGGTCACCATCTTGCTGAGCTTTTGCATTTCTGGCGAAGGCTTGGGCATGGCCATCTGCCCGCCCTCGCCGCCCGTCTTCTTCTCCATCGGCTTGGCCACATCCTCGCCGGAACTCTTGGGTTTGTCCTGGGCCGCGGCTACAGCGCAGAGCCCCAGCACCAGGCAAATTGCGATCTTCTTCATGTTGCCTCCCTGTGTGATTTAACACTTCCGATTTTTTCTGAGCCCGGGTCCTGGTTCGAAGGAGAGCGTCAGAACTATAGACGAATCGGATACGGCGTCAACCCCCGGGGCCACGAAGTCTGCGACAATGCGCCGTCTATAATTCTGCCGATGCCCACAGCCGCCCAGGATGTGCCACACAAAGACGCGCAGCGCAAGGTCGAGGCGCTGCGCGAGAAGATCCGCCATCACGAGTACCTCTATTATGTCCTCGACCAGCCTGAGATCTCCGACGCCGACTTCGACCTGCTGATGCGCCAGCTCAAGCAGCTCGAAGCCGAGCACCCCGATCTGGTCACCCCGGACTCGCCTACGCAGCGCGTCGGCGGCAGACCGCGCGAGGGCTTCGTCAAGGTGCCGCACTCCAGCCCCCTGCTCTCGCTCGACAACGCCTACAACGAGCAGGAGCTGCGCGACTGGGAGCAGCGTGTGCGCGAGCTCTCCGGCCGCGACGGCATCGAGTACGTCTGCGAACTCAAGCTCGACGGCCTCTCCATGGCCCTGCGCTACGCCCGCGACGAACACGGCAAATCGAAGCTCGTTCTCGGCATCACCCGCGGCGATGGCTCGGTGGGCGAGGACGTAACCCCCAACGTGAAGACCATCCGTTCTGTCCCGCTCTCCATCGCGGCGGCCACGCTGAAGAAGGCCGGCCTGCCGCAGGAATTCGAGGTGCGCGGTGAAGTCGTCATGCCGCTAAAGGCCTTCGAGCGCATGAACGAAGAACGCGAGCGCCAGAGCCTGGCTAAGTTCGCCAACCCGCGCAACGCCGGAGCCGGAGCGGTGCGCGTGCTCGATCCCAACATCACCGCCCAGCGGCGACTCGACTTCTACTCCTACTTCCTGCTGGTGGACGGCCGCACGTTTCTCGGCCATCAAGCCGAGGCGCTCGAAGCCCTGGGTATGGCCGGGTTCAAGGTCAATCCCAACCGGCGCCTCGCGAAGAACATCGACAACGTCTGGGGCTTCATCAGCTCCTGGGAGCAGAAGCGCGACAGCCTGGGTTACGAGATCGACGGCGTGGTCATCAAGGTGAACGACACCCGGCTTTGGCGCGAACTTGGCTTCACCGGCAAGGCTCCGCGCTGGGCCATCGCTTACAAGTACGCGGCGCGATCGGGCGTCACCCAGATCGAAGACATTCACGTGCAGGTCGGCCGCACCGGCAAGCTGACGCCGGTGGCGCACCTCAAACCTGTGCCCATCGGTGGCACCACAGTCAGCCGCGCCACGCTGCACAACATGGACGAGATCGACCGCCTGGGCGTGCGCATCGGCGACTGGGTTACGGTCGAGCGTGGCGGCGACGTGATCCCCAAAGTGGTCGGCGTGGTCGAGGACAAAGACCATCCGCGCGGCACGCGGCACTTCCACATGCCGGAGCGTTGCCCGGAATGCGGCGGCCATGTGGTGCGCGTGGAAGGCGAGGCCGACCACCGCTGCGTGAATGCGAACTGTCCGGCCAAACTGCGCGAGTCCATCCTGCACTTCGCCTCGCGCTCGGTGATGAACATCGAGGGCATGGGCGACGCGCTCGTCAACCAGCTCTGCGACCGCGGGCTGGTGAAGCACGTCGCCGACATCTATCGCCTGACCAAGCCGCAGCTCGTGGACCTGGAGCGCATGGGCGACAAGTCGGCGCAGAATGTGCTCAATGAGATCGCTGGCTCGAAGAAGCTGCCGCTCGAGCGCGTGCTCTACGGGCTCGGCATCCGCTTCGTCGGCGAGCGCACGGCGCAGTTCCTGGTTGAACACTTCGGCTCCATGGACGACCTTGTCGAGGCGGCCACTTTGAAAGACGAAGCCGCAAGCATCGCCAAACTGGAAGAGGTCGAGGAGGTCGGGCCCCGCATCGCCCAGAGCATCCGCGAATTCTTCGAGGAACCGCGCAATCGCAAGCTGGTGGAAGACCTGCGCAAGGCCGGCCTTACTTTCAAGGGCAAGAAGAAAGAGCGCGGGACCAAGCTCGCCGGCCAGACCTTCGTCCTGACCGGGACCCTCGCAAACCACTCGCGTGACGAAGCCAAGAAGCTGATCGAGGATGCCGGCGGACGTGTCTCCGGCTCCGTCAGCAAGAAGACCGACTACGTGGTAGCCGGCGCCGATCCCGGTTCCAAGATCGACAAGGCACGTGAACTGGGAGTGAAGGTGATCGGCGAAAAAGAGATGGAAGAGCTGTTAAGGGGGTAGGTCGGTGTCAGAAAAGATGCGCTCGGTAGAGGGTCTCTCCGTCGAAAATGTCATCCTTCGCGAGCCGAAGGCACGCGGAGGATCTGACGGAACAGCCGATGCTACCTTGGGTGGTTGTGCCGCCATCACCGCCAGATTCTCCCGTCTCGCTTTGCTCGACGGAAGAATGACACTGATTCAGGGACAGTCGCCGCCGGGGCTGAACCGCAACTGGCAACTGGCAACTGCTTACCCGATCTCCAGGTAGCTGTCGATCCAGCGTTTCACTTCCAGGCGGCGTTCGTCGGTGGGGTCGAAGCGGAAGCCGAGCATGGCGGCGTCTTCGCGCTTCCAGCACACGCTGGCACGCGAGACTACGACTTTCCCGTTGGGCGGCAGGCTGAAGGTGACCTCCACCGGGTGCTCCTTGGAGAGGCGAACGTCGGTTTTCATCGACATGCCGCCGGCGCTGATCTCCACGGTGGTGGCTTGGAAGCTGCTCTGCCCGCAATTCACTTTCACTTCGGTGACCACCGGCAGCCGCACATAGCGCCGCAGCTCATGCACCACCAGCAGGTGGGTGGAGCGCACCACCTTCAGCGCCGTCTGCCGGTCCACGGGATGATCGATCACGGCGTTGATGCCGAGCTTGGAGAAGCGCATGGCTTCCTGGGTGTCGCGCGAAATGCCGTAGATGACAATGCGCGAGTTGGAGGAGGAGTTGCGGGCGGCGTTCAGCACGCTCTCCGCGTCCGCTCGGCCCAACTCCACCACGCAGGCTTCGAACTTCTCTTTCTGCAGCCGTTTCTCGGTGTCGCTATTGCTGCTCACGGTCTGGATGCCAAATTGCTTGAAGCAATCACGCAGCACCGCGCAGGTGGGCTCCGCGAGTCCTGCAAGCAGGACGCGGGCAACGATCCTCTTGGGGACGAAGTTCGCGTAGGAGGGGGAGATCGGTGGTGCAACAACCTTGGCCATTGGGTATTAGTCCGGTTTTATTGTGCGTTCTGCAGGCCCGTAGTGCAACCCTCTTGGGTAACCCTTCGGACATTGCCGCGCGGGAAACCGGCGTAGCACTTCAGGTCGCAGGGTTGCCCAATATCCTGTGCAGTGGGGTGAAAGTCAGAAGGTGCCGCGCAGCATCTGCGCCGTGACCACGCGGTTGCGGCCGGTCTGTTTGGCGGCATAGAGCGCCTCGTCGGCGGATTTGACCAGCTCGTCGCGCGTGCCTCCCTGGGCGGGAAACTCCGCCACCCCGGCGCTGATGGTCACCGGGCGCGCCACGCCGGGAAAATGCCAGCTCTCCACCACCCGCCGCAGCTTGTCGGCGACGGCCAAGGCGCTGTCCAGGCCGGTTTCCGGGGTGATGATGGCGAACTCCTCTCCGCCATAGCGGCTGAGCACGTCGCTCTTGCGCAGTTGCTGGGCAAGGATGGCGGAGGCCTGGCGCAGCACCTCGTCGCCCAGCAGGTGCCCGAATTCATCGTTGAGCTGCTTGAAGCGGTCGATGTCCACCATGATCACCGAGAAGATCAGGCCGTGGCGGGTGCTGCGCGCCATCTCCTCGGCGATGCGCAGCTCGAAATAACGGCGGTTGAAGATGCCGGTCACGCCGTCCAGGTACGCCAGTTGGCGCACGCGGTCGAAGTGGCGCGCGTTTTGGATGGCGGTGGCGCAGATGTCGCTGACCGATTCCAGCGCGTTCACGTCCGCCGGCAGGAAAGCCTCGCACGACGCGCTCTCCAGCGCCAGCACCCCCAGCACCTGCCCGAACGAGACCAGGGGAAGGCAGACCGCCGACACCGTCTCCCGGAATCCCGGCAGGTACCCAGGGACTTTGCCCACGTCGTTCTCCACCACCGCCTTGCGGGAATCGATGGCGCGGGCGAACAGGCCCTCGCCTGCCGGCAGCTCGTCGCCGATCTTGAACAGCGGCGTCAGCCGGCCCTGGTGCGCGCGCAGCACCAGCCGGTCGTCTTCGAACAGCAGCACGCTGGCATGGTCGCCGCCGAACGACTCCAGGATCAGCGAGCACACCTGCTCCAGCAGCTCCCCGATCTCCAGCACCGCCGTGGTCTGCCGGGCGATGGCGTTGATGGCCTCCAACTGCGCCCGCCGGCGCTGCTCCAGAGAATAGAGACGGGCGTTGGACAGCGCGATGGAAGCTTGCGTCGAAAACAGCCGCAACAGCTCCAGCGTATCCTGGTCGAAGAAGTCCAGTTGGTTGCTCTGGCAATCGAGCACGCCCACCACGTCTTCCCGCACCACCAGCGGAATGGCCACTTCCGAGCGGGTGGCGGCAACCGGGAGGATATAGCGAGGATCCTGGCTTACATCGGGCGCGTACACCAGCTTCCTGGTCTGGGCGGCGGTCCCGCTCAGCCCCTTGCCCAGGGGCACGCGGATGGTCTCACCCGCGAGATCCCATCCGAACTGGGTCTTGACGTAGAGCTCCTGCATCTTGCCATCCAGCAGCATGATGGCCGCCTTGTCCAAGTGGAACACGTCGCGCACGATACCCAGGATGCGGCTGAGGACCTCATCCAGGTCGAAGGTGGAGAGCACCGCCTGGCTGGCATCGTAGAGGATGGCGAGTCTCTGCATGCGTTGGCTGCCCGCGTTTCGCAAACAAGAAACCGGGCACCATCCCATCTTATCGCCGGAAAGGCAAGGCTCCGAGCGGGATTTCGGGAATGAGGTTACCACAGGGATCACCGGTTGTGGCGGGGCCACGCGAGGCTCACCAACGCAAACGCGACGGGTAGATCCTCCTCAACCCGCAATACATGATCTACTTGAAACTTGAAACGTGAAACTTGAAACTGGTTTGAATGCTCGAACTCCACACCCCCGTGCAGTACGTCAAGGGAATCGGTCCGCGGCTGGCGGAGATCCTGGCCGGCAAGGGAATCAGCACCGTTGAAGACCTGCTTTACTATCTGCCCTTCCGTTACGAGGACCGCATCAATCCCCGCCACATCGCCCAGTTGCGCCCCGGCGAGATGGCCACCATCATCGCGGAAGTCCGCGGCGCCGGGCTGTTTCGCACGCCCCGGCGCGGCATCCAGATCTTCCAGATGACCGCCGGCCAGGGCCGCGATTCCATCACCTGCCTGTGGTTCAACGCGGCGTATCTCCAGGACAAGTTCAAGGCCGGGCAGACGGTCGCGCTCTATGGCCGGGTGGAAGAACCGCGCAGCGGGCGCAATCGCATCCAGCTAATGCAGCCGCAATTCGAGGTCCTGACCGAGCCGCTGGCAGAAGCGGCAGGGAAGTCGCCCGAGGATCTCGCGGCTGATAGTTTGGAGATCGGGCGCATCGTCCCAATCTACGAATCCGCCGCCTACGGCCGGCTGAGCCCGCGCTGGTTTCGCCGCGTTGTTCATCGCGCGCTCGAAGACCTAACGCCCGAGCTGCCCGATGGCATCCCGCGCGCCATCCGCCAGCGCCTGGACCTCATACCCCGGCGCGAAGCTTTCCGCCTCGCCCACTTTCCCGAGCCCGAAACGCGTTTCGAGGACCTGCAGAACGCGCGCACGCCCGCACACCGCCGCCTCATCTTCGAGGAATTATTTTTCCTCGAGGTCGGACTGGAGCTGAAGCGGCGCAATCTGCGCGCCCAGCCTGGCATCACGTTCGCCATCACCGACGGCGTGCGCGAGGCGCTCAAGCGCGTGCTGCCTTTCCATCCCACGGCAGCGCAGAAGCGGGTGTTGAAAGAGATTGCCGAGGACATGCAGCGCCCCTCGCCCATGCGCCGCCTGCTGCAAGGCGACGTGGGCTCGGGCAAGACCATCGT
>Ga0181530_10000074_pt1 | contig 115326 bp, 114 predicted proteins | sample PEATcosm2014_Bin_42_FD_119769 | JGI IMG/M metagenome (GOLD analysis project Ga0181530, IMG submission 119769) | Peatland microbial communities from MTU Mesocosm Facility, Houghton, MI, USA - PEATcosm2014_Bin10_60_metaG | ecosystem: Environmental > Terrestrial > Soil > Wetlands > Peat | place... | reverse complement strand
TCCGCGAGGTATGGTTCCACGAATACAGCTGTCCCGGTAACCGGATAGGCACTCGTATGTCATCGTTTGCCGATTGGCGGGAATCATGTGACAGCGCGGAAATCGCCAAGATGATCGCGAACGCGGAACTTACGCCTATCCCGGGCTTCGAGCAGATTCCACAGTGGACGCCGGGGTCGTGAGTAGCTCGCGGCGAGTCTTCGCACTTCTCCACCCTGGTGCAGCCGCACCCGTCCCCGATGAGTCCTTACCGGCTCATCGGGGACACCCCAGCAATCATTCTTCTCTAGGTCGGCGCTCTCAGCGTCGTGCGCTGTGTCCCGCTCGAATCGTGAGGGTGACCTGCTTTGTCTGCGTGCCGCCGACGTTTGGTTTGAACGTCGCCACCTCGATCACCCGCAGAGACTTCGCCTTCTTGAGCAGCTTCCGACCAGCGGCGGTCAGGCGCAGCTTGACGACTCCACGTCCGTCCGCGCTAAAGCCACAGGAGCCGGTGGCAATGATGATCGGCTTGGCGTGGCTCGTGTGCTTGCTGGCCTGCGCGGATGGGCTGCTCCACTGGATTGAGAGCTGTCCCGGCCCTGGAGCCGTGAAGCCAATGTTGTAGCTGCCGGTCTTGAGCAGACCCGAGATCGTCGGTGGTCTCTTGAGGTTCAGCGCGCCCGACAGAGCTGCGGCGATGGCGCTGGCGGACGTTCCCACCGCGCCGCTTGAATCACTCGTTCCGGCGGAGCTGCTTGTGGAGCCGGTGCTGCTGGTCGTTGGTGTGCTCGCTGGCGGCACTACCGCCGGGGATGTGGAGTAGACCAGCGCGTTGCCCGCGTAGTCGACGGCCGCGCAGAACGAGATTTCGGGACAGGACACCGATGACAGGTCGTTCCTGCCGTCGATGGTGACCGCCCCACTCCAGACGCTGCCGTTATAGGCGAGCGCCTGTCCTTCCTCGTCTACCGCGACGCAGAACGCAGCCGATGCGCACGACACCGAACGCAGCGTCGCTGCGGCCACTTCGGTCCGCGGGCTCCACGCAGCGCCGTTGTAGGTGAAGGCATCACCAAAGCTGCCAACGGCAGCACAGAACGATTCCGAGGCACACGAGACGCCGAAGATGTCCATGCTGTCACCGAGAGTAAACGGTGCTCGCCACGAGCCGGCCTTGTAGCTGACCGCTTCGGCTTCATGGCCAACGGCGGTGCAGAACGACGAGCTGGGGCAGGACACCGACGACATCTGGTCGATTGCGATCTTGGTCGCACTACTCCATGAGCTGCCGCCATAGATAAGGGCGCCAGTGCCCCCATCGTTGGTCGGCCAGTCACCGCCAATGGCCATACAGAAGGAGGCTGATGGACAGGACACCGAGTCCAGGCCATCTCCACCGTCGATGCTGGCCGGTGCACTCCACGCGCCGCCACTGTAGATCAGTGCGTTTCCCGGCCGATCGACCGCCACACAGAACGAGGATGACGGGCAGGACACGGAGTTCAGTACGCGTCCGCCATCGATGCTTGTTGGCGCACTCCACGAGCTGCCGTTGTAGGTGAGCGCGTTGCCGGCTTCATCCACCGCCACACAGAACGAGCTAGAGGCGCACGAAACCGACGTCAAAGCCGACGCGGAATCGATCGGGGATGGCGCTGACCATTCCGCCGCCGACGCCACAGACGGGGCCGCAAGCACGCTAGCGGCCGGTACGGCCGCGAGGCAGACCACCAGCCCGACCACGCTCCTTGATCTCCGACTCCGGCCTGCTCCCATGCGCAGTTCGCTCCTTGGTAGGTCGGGAAGGGCCTTGCGAGTGCCGCTGCGGGATCACTACCGGCTCCGCAAATCCCCTCTACTGGAATGTCATGAGCGGGACCGTAGCGGATCGTCTGCTGCCATGTCTACCCGGATGTCATTGTGCTGTAGGCGGGTCACCGGAAGGCTGGCTGGATGCCCGCAACCCCCGCCTTCCAACGCGCCCTCGGCCTCGCCGTCAAGGCACGTCGCGAAGAGCTTGGGCTGACCCAAGAGCAGCTCGACAACGACAGCGATCTACACCAGCGCTGGATCTCAAACGTCGAGAACGGCAAGCGCAATCCGAGCTACGCCAGCCTGCGACGCCTGGCCGCTGGGCTCCACCTCACGACCGCCGAGCTGATCGCCCGCGCCGAGCAGATCGAGGGCGACGAGGGCACCGCCGAGCCAACCCGGCTCTCCGCGTCCACCTGAGCGACCCGGGGGCCATTGCTCCGGGCCACACTTGACCGCTCATCTGCCACAGGTCTAGCGTCGCCGGCTCCATAAGCCCAAGCGGCCCCGGCACGGCTGGAACCCGCGCCGAGGCCCGGACACGAAGGAGCTGTGAACTCCCCATGACCGATGCTCAGCCTACCCCCGACCCTGCCGAGTGCCTCCGATCGACCGAACTCGAGATCCTCTACGCGCTGACCAAACCCGAGGACAACCCGTTCCTCTGGTCGGTCGAGGAGCTTGCCCGCGAACTCGGCGACGGTGTCTATTTTGAAGACGCCATCACGCGCCTGCATGGGGCCGGCCTCATCCACCGCACCGCCGACGGCTTCATCTTCGCCAGCCGAGCCGCCGTACACCAGATCGAGCTCGTCGGCTACGGGGTCATCTGATGCCCGAGACAAAGCTCACCCTCACTGGGCTGCCAACCGACGAGCAGCTCCTGGCCGCGATCGACCGCGCCGAGCGCCACCGCGGCGGAACCGACCGTGGCGTCTTGCTCGCCACCTTCAAGGAACACCTCGGGCTATCCCGCGACGGATGGAGCACTCGCAAGCTACGCCCTCAGCTCGACAGGCTCCTGGCCGCCGGCCTGATCGAGCAGCTCCGCCGCTCTGGCCTCGACGTTTGGAGTCTCACCGACGTCGGTCGTCGGCGCCTGGCTGCTGCCCGGCGGGCTGGCGGCATCCCAACGCTGCCCGAGGCACCGCAGCATCGGGTCTGGCGCGAAGCGCGCAGCCAAGCTGGCCAACGGATCGAGAGCTTCCGCAAGGACATGCGCCAGCGGCTCGACGCCGCCATCAGCCTGCTCGACGCCGGCGACGAGACCAACTCAGACGCCTGGCTGGCGATCGGTGAGCGCCTCCAATTCGGCTGCAAGCGGCTCGCGTCAGCGACCTACTGCCTCTCCGAGTGGTCCGAGCCCGACGACCGAACAGCAGACGTCTACCAGCGCGAGCACCGCGGACGACGAGACACCCACGGGTGGGATCGATCGTGAACCGCGCCGCACTCGGCCTCGTGCGCGACCGACGCCCAAGCCCAGGCAGCGTCGAGTGGGTCATTCTCGACCTACTGCTTGAGCAGCGCCACAGGAGCTGGGGCGTCGGAGAGCTCGTCGACGAGATCGGCAGCCCGATCGCCGTCGCCGAAGCCCTTGAAGCCCTCCAAGCCGCCGGCCTGATCGAGCGCAAGGACGCGTTCGTGCGCATCGCGCTGAGCTGACTCCGCACATTGGCACTTGCGCGACACCGTGCGTAGAGCCCGCGCGGGTCTCCTCGGTACTCGTTCGATAGGCTGGCCCCGGTGGGGGAGACACCTGCGGACAAAAAGAAGGGGCTCATGCGGTGGTGGGACACAATAAGCCACCACCCGCTTTGGGCAGCACTGATCGCCGCGCTTCTCGCCGGAGGAATCGCAGCGCACTCCGGCGGCGTGTTTGGCGGCGGTGCATCGGGTGCGCAAAGCGCCGTGCGAACGCCACACAAAAGTCAGACCCAAACGCGTCCACTGCGGGCCGCTTTCGTCCAAGTTTCTCCTGCTATATACGAGGTCGCATTCAACAGGCCTGTCAGTTTGCCGAAGTCGACGGAAGAATGGGAAAGCCTCCATACTCGCGGCGGAGTTGACGTCGGCGAGAGTAGCTTCCGTCTGACGCTAGCGAACCAATCAAATTCGCCGCTTACTATTACGAATGTACACGCCGTGGTGTATGGCTCCCAGTCACCGCCAACCACAACGTTGGCGTCGGTTTACACACAGGGTGCCGCCTTGCTGGAAGAATTCGGTGTGGAACTCACAAGCGCTACCGTCGGTGCCACGGCTCAGTTTCACAAGCAAGAACCAGGTGAACTTCAGACGATGTCGCCGTCGATTGCTCCCCTCTTCTTTCAGCGTCACGACATAACACTTGCGCCGGGCGAGATCTACGAAGCCAAGGTCCAGATCATCGCCCGCGTCAATGATGAGCTTGAATACGGCTTTGTCGTGATGGGCAACACAGCAAATGGTGGCTTTTCGTATCAGCTAACACCCCACTTCAAGATCGCGAGCTATGGACAGCAACTCGCCAAATTCCAGCACTCCTACTGGTGGCTGCCGCAGCCTTTGGGCGGGCCATGCTGGATAGTGCCTTATGAATCGAGTAACGGCCAAGAGCCTCGATGCCCATAAGTGCGCAGGATGTCCCATCGCGCGTAGATACGACGCGAGATTTGCGCTTCGCGGATCGTCGCTTGTCCGACGCGCTATCGGCGACGGCGTGTGTATTCCGAGGCGCCTCCCAGCTAGAATTCTGCGTCGACGAATGTGGGGAAGAACCGATAGATGTCTGCGTACGCGTCGCGGTCCCGTTGAGGAATCATTGCGACGCCGGTACCGGCAGCGGTCGCGGGGAGGTGCCTATCGAGCCACCGAACCTCACGATTGGTTAGAAACGGTACCGAGATGAGGCATGCGTCGCTGCCCGACTTAATGTAACTCAGGTCTTTGAAAGAGCAGCGGTCGAGTTCGCTTCGATGGCCCGCGTCGAGCAGCACCCCGCCCACCGTTGACATCCGCACTCCGTCTCGATAGTGGAAGTTGAACAGTTGCTCGTACGACATTTGCGCGGCTCGCGTCGAGCGGTCTCGGACCGCTTCGCGGATGGTGCTATCGATGACCGTGCGTCCGACTTCCGCAAGTCTCCAGTCCGCTAGGTGCCCGTCATTGGTGATTCCATTGGGCACATTCTTCGCGCCGATGTTCTTCTTGAGCGTTCTGATCCGAGCACCCTTATCGTCGACGCTAATAGCGCCGGGGTCCGCGCGTACGGTGACGATCAACACGCTTCCTGATGCCGCCGCTGAGCAGACCCAGCCGATATCCGCGAGCACAGAGTTCGTCAACGGTCCGTCATAGTCCAACCAAACAATCGAGGGCGTCGTCCACGCAAGTGTCGGCAACACCGCATTTGAGTGGCCGAAGATCAGCTTGACGGTACGAAACGGCCGGTTGAACAGAAAGCGGGCGCGCTTCGCTTCGTCCTCCTCGATGCTGATCATTTTGTTGATGCCGAGCACCCGGTGAACCACGATAAAGTCAGCGAAATACGTCGACCCGAATCCGATGTAGCGATATTGCCGAAGTGGAGCAAACACGCTCAGGCGTTGTAGGGCCTCGAGAATCATCCCGCGCTCGACATGCTTAGCCGGTCTGAGTCTGTAGTTCACTCGCTCGTAGCTTGGCGTTCTCTCGCTCATGTGTCATCGCACTCGGCTTCGTAGAAGTAGTCGAAGGTACGCTGTCCCACCTCTACATAGGTTGTCGCCCCCAAGACCGCCTTCACAGCGTTGATCTGGCTCACCGGCTTGTCGTACTGGATACGCCCAGTCTTTGGTCCGGACGGTTTGGGTTTCGCCTTTGGCTCGGGCCATGTAAAGGCCACGGACGGCTTGGTCTCTGCGAGCGGTACCGGTTTCGCGCTCTCGACCGCCACGGTCAGCGGTCCTGGACCCTCCTCTTCCTCGCGATCGTTCTCCGCGTCGAGGCGGTTCAAGAAATCGATTACGGGCCGCATGACCTGGAGCATCTCAAGCCTGACGCTGCGGAAGACCTCGGAGTCGGCGTCAACTCCAGTCTTGGTGGTATTCCATGGAAGACGGCCGGCATCGTTGCTCTCCATGAATACGTAGCCGCGGAACGTGGCGAACTGGTTGTGGTAGGAAGGGATCGCCTGACCGCCGCGTGCCCCCCAGCCCGTCGCACTTGTCTGGTCCGCCTCCATCACGAGGCGACCGTTACAGAAAACATACCAGCCGGCGTCTCGCGGGCTTGACTCGCCTATTCCGCAGTAGATCGTCACATCTACACTGTCCGGAGCTCCATTGAGAGAGAATTCGCGGCGCGCGGGGCGTATGGCTGCTGACTGGAGTAGGGTTCCGAGATTCACGTGTAGCGGAGTGCGGTTCAGGGTGATCGCGAGACCCTTGCTGATGGCGTCCTGGTGTGCCCGTTCTATCTCCTCACGTAGATTGCTCTGGAACGTCTCGAGTGCAAAATCGGCGGCAATGGTTGGATGCAACGGATCGACGGTGATCGTAGTGCCACGTTTTGCGACAGGCGTTGCTTTGGCCGAGCTACTACCCTCGAAAGGCAGTTGCCAGCTATCCTCTTTGCTCCACTTGGAAACGTCGACCGCCAACGCAAACGTGGAGTGCTCCGCAGTAGATCGGACCGTGAATGCGGTCCCAAGCTTGAACAAGGCCCGCTTCATGCCCACGCCGAACTGTCCGATCGAGTGCGCAGTGGGTGCCATCTTGCCCGGTCGACCAAACCGGAACGCATATTTAGTCGCCGTTTCCAGATCGATGCCGCCGCAGTTATCGCCGATCACAAACGCTGTCGGGGTTATCGTCAGACGGACGTGCAGCCCCTCGTAGGGCCCATCCGCTTTGAGGCGGCGCGCCCCGTCGACACAGTTGTCTACGAGATCGATGATGGCGGGAATGAGTTCGATGTCCCGCGTCAGCATCTCGATAAAGAACTCCTTGGTAGGACTCGCGTCGATCAGAGGTGGGTTCGGTGGCATATGTGATCTCCGGATGACGACAATGGTGCTGTTGGTCTAGGCGGCCGCTGTCGAGGCAGTCGACGATGGTCGAGTGCGCAGTGCGTTCCGCGGCATTCGCGTGAGGTCGGCGCCGAACAACTCGGCAGCTTGCAGGTTCTCAAGCGTCAACAGGTCTGGCGCCCCGAGGGCGATCGCCCGTGTCGGACGTCGCGGCTCTACGTCCAGCGCTCGGACGACCTCGCGCCCTAGCGCGCGCCCTAGTCGCGGTGGCAAGGCGTTACCAACCTGCCGAAAACCGTGCCACTTCGTCCAATGCAAGCGAAACCAGTCGGGAAACGAGTGGAGGCGGGCCGCCTCCCTTACCGAGATCACGCGAGGATGACTTGGATGTATCGGACGCGGCGCATTGAACGAACCGCGTTCGTAATGAGTACCGGCACGAAGCGTCGCACTTATGCCCTGAGGGTGAAGCCGAAACAGGCGACTCGTCGGCTCGGAGCACCCCTGCGGTGTCGTGGCGAACCGTCGCGCCACGCCCGGCGCATGGATGGTCCGATACGAAGAGGTGAGAGTCGCGTTGTCCCATCTCCTCGGATGAGAATAGTCCTCATCATCACCGTCCAGTCCGATCAGTACCCGAGCGTACTGTGCGGCAGCGCTGTGCATTTTCGCGAGGCCACGCACGGTGAGCTTGATCTCGTCGGTGAAACGCAGACCATCGAGGCTGTCAAGATTAGGGAGATCGCCGATCGCTTCAGACACCGTGGGGCAAAGGGGGTTGCCATCCGGAAGGGCAACTGCGCTCTCAGTCTCGCTAGGGCGCTTGGCCCGAGGCAAAGTCTCGGCTTCGGGGTATTTGACAGGTGGACAGTCTTCGCGCGTGCCCATGAGAATCAGCCGTCGCCGGTCTTGTGGAACGCCGAACTCCGCCGCATTGAGCGTCTTTGGTGACGCGACCGTATATCCCTTTGCCGCGAAGTCGGCGAGAAGCACATCCACAAGCCTTGGTGCATCGTCCCCAGGGCCAGCGAGAAGACTCGCCATGCCAGGCACGTTCTCCATCACGAAATAACGTGGGCGAAGTTCACCCACGAGCCGCGCAAACGAAAAAACGAGCTCGTTCCGCGCATCGTCGTACTGACGCTTTCCGATCACCGAGAATCCCTGACATGGCGGGCCGCCGACGACAACGTCCAGCTCGCCGTCCCAATCGGCGGGACGGTTGTGCCGTTTCCATCCCAGCTCGACGGCGTCGCGAACACTCTTCGCGGCTACGGCTCTAATATCGGCGCACACGATCTCTGTCCGCGGAAAATTGAAGGCATGCACCGCGCAATGGACAGGATCGTACTCGATCGAGGCGAGCACATCGAATCCCGCCTGCTCGAATCCGAGCGAGAAGCCGCCAGCTCCGGAAAAGAGGTCGACAGCGACAGGCCGATCTGCGCTGAGCGATACGCGGCCCCCCTGTAGCGATGCTGTTCTGCGAGCCCGCACCGACGTAGACTAGCCGGGGCAGCGGTCGGGCCGCGGCCCAAGATCTCGGCCCCATGAGTCTACCTCGTCAAAGCGACGTCCCGAGCCAGTGACCGACACGCGCACACCCGAGCAGCGCCGCCGCATCATGGCGGCGGTGCGGTCCAAGAACTCGTCGCCCGAGGTGGCCGTCCGCCGGGCGCTTTTCGCCGCTGGCGTCCGAGGATGGCGATGCCACTACAAGGGCGCCGCTGGAACACCCGATCTTGCGTGGCCTGCGCTCCGCGTGGCGCTCTTTGTCGACGGAGCCTTCTGGCACGGTCACCCTTCGCGACACCGCCCAGGTCGGTCGGGGCGCTACTGGGACGAGAAGATCGCAGGGAATATTGCGCGGGACCGGCGTGTCGACGCGCAGCTGAGCGCCGCGGGATGGACGGTGCTGCGCGTATGGGACTTTGAAGTCCGCCGCGACCTGCCGGGCACCATTGCAAGGGTTGTGGCTGCTCTACGGGCGAAGGTCGACACCCAGCGTGCAGGCTGTTCGGATTGGCAACTCGCATTGGCAAGGCATCGTGAGCGCTAGAGGCGGACCGCCGCTAAGGCTGCCACAGCGCCATCTACGGGCCGAGGCATCTAGCCTGACACCGCGTAACCGCTGATGGGGTGCTTGATGCCGTCGGCGTGGTTTTCGAGTGTCTCGTTGGCGTTGGTCAGCGTCAGGGGCGGCGGGTCCAGTCTAAGAAGACGCAGCGGTCAGGGCCTGAAGGAGTTGCCGAACCCGTTCCGCCCGGCACTTGGACGCCGAAGCCCCGGCCTCCATACCGGGGACCGGGGCGTTTCGACTGTCCTGCAAATGGTGGGACTCCTTGGAGCGTATTCGAACCCCGAGATCCAGCGCCGGCTAAGACAGCTGTCCGAAAAGCTGGATCGGCTGGCCGCCAGCAATGCGGCTCCCCGCCACAGCGGCCGCCAAGACCGTCGCTTGCGAGGCGGCTTGGTTCCGAAGGCCATAGAGCAGGTCTTGCACGAAGCCATCGGCCCAATGCGAGCCCGCGACATCCACGCTGAGGTCGAAGAGCTGCTCGGCAGGTCGGTGCCGGCCTCCTCAGTCAAGAACTGGCTGGCCAAGCGCGCTCACGGCGATCATCCCCGAGTAGTGCGGCTGGGAAGAGGGAGGTATCGGCTGGCCGTCTCGTAGGCACGCTAGCCGAGTTCGAATCCCGCTCACCGGGGAGTTCGGGACGCGTTGCAAATCGCATTTCGGCTTTGCTAGGCCAAATTATGGACCCTGAGGGGCGCCAGATCCGAACTCGGGCGGCTGAGGCGATCCGGGCGAAGGCTTGAGGCTTTGCGAGATGCGCTGACGAGAAAGTATTGAGTTCGGCGATCCGCTCACAGGTCCGGTAGCTCGGCATCCGCATCAACACGATCCTCCAACTCCATCGAGGCGTTTAGTGCCGTGAATACGCTGTCTATGGTCTCTTTGAGCGTCTCGGCATCCGCCAGCTTTTGAGCTATTGAGTAGCCAAACTGCGCAAACGACATTCCCGCGGCCCCAACATTGGCGCGCTGGTAGACGCCTCGAAGAAGCGGCTTGCCGCGAAACTTCGCCGTAAAAGTGCCGTCGGACAGGGCACCGTCGACAGAAGCTGCCGCGCTGTCGATCGCCGCTGTGATCTCCTCATCGGTCCGCTGCATACCCGCGACCGCCGTGCTCACCGACTCGCGCACAGAGGCCAAGGTCGCCCCCTTTGGTCGAACGGTCGTGGCCCCAAGTGCTGCCGTGACTCGAAGTGCAACCTCCTCGTCCCGCTGAGCCGTAGCTTGCTCCCGGACGTAGGTCCGTACCGTCTCCGCGGTCTCCGTGCGCCCCGTAGAATCCGAAATCACGGTGGCGATCGCCTGTGCGTCCAGCAGCAAGTTCTCGATCATGCATACTGGCCACCTAACGACCCCCCTTGTGCCGGGCGCGACGGCCCGATCGCTATCAACGATCCCCGCAACCGATATGTCGAGACGCTCCTGATCTAGCTCGTTCCGTAGCTCCGTTACGACTCGAATGACGTTACCCTTACCGCCGACGGGAACAAACGTGTAGCGCGACGCAGCCGGATGTAGCGTTTGAAGTAGCCCTAGATCAGTGGGACCATCGGACGTGTGGCGCTCCCCCTCGAGGCAAACAATCGTCCTACCGGTGGTAACTGGAAATGTACTTCCGGTCAGTGACCGCAGAGTGCTTAGCCTCTCCGCAGTTGACGCCACGCGCCTCAGCTGATTCTGATCGTCAGGTTTCGCAAATCCCAGGACATATGGCTCCTCGTCGAACGCCTCATCAACTAGCGTCGGCGAGTGACTCGTAACTACGAATTGAACATTGTTCCGCGCTGCTTCCTCCCTCATGTAGCCCAAGAGGCGCGCCTGTAGCTCCGGATGTAGATGCTGCTCGGTCTCATCAATCAAGAACACACGATCCTGAATGGGCGCGGGCTCCGCCCCTCCATCGCCACTGGTCAAGGTGTTGAGTCTCGCCGTTATATCTGTCTCGATTAGCGGCAAAAACAGGATAAAGATGGCCTTCTCCCCCGAGCTGAGATCATCGAGATCAAGCTCAGTAGTCTGGACATCGTCGGTGCGTTTGAACGCGCACCTAATATTGTCCTCGTTAGTGAAATCAATCTTCTCGAAAGCGAGATGCGGTAGCAACCTTGCCGTGAGGCGGCGGATCGGCTCGAATACATCTGGCAGGTCCGCAGTCCTGACATCCTCCTGGAGGGCGCTTTGCCTATCCACCAGTGTGGCCAAGGCTGTCTGTCGGCGGTTCTCCAGGCGTCCTAGGGTGAACTTCAACACCGAACCCGCCTCATCGACGTTATCCGGCGCCCGGCTTGGAAAGGGTATCTGCAATCCTTCAAAGCCGCCGACCGATTCATCGGAAAATGTCTCGCCAAGTGTGCGGAGAGCGCCCCCGGTTAGCCACCGCCGCTGGACCTGCTGGCGGCGGATCGCTCGATGGGGAGGCTGATAGATGATCTGCGTACCATCATCCATCGTAAGACCGGTCCGCCGGTGTAGCGCATACAGGAGGGTGGACTTACCAACGCCGTTGGGTCCTGCGACAACCATGACAGGGGGCACACCCTGGCACTCGGCAAGCCGAAGCGCGCGATCATTCTCGACTCGAAAAGCCGTCAGTGCCATCCTAAGCGTGCCTATCTAGCTTCTGGTTGCCATCCATGCTTTCCAGCTTACGGGACTTCGGCGGTGCGTGACAAGAGAGGTCCTATCGGTTGGTGAAGCGCAAGCGTCGCAAAAGCGGCATCGGGCGAAGCTGAGTTGGAATGAAAACGGCTCCAGCTGCCCCCAGTACCCGAAGGTGTTAGAAGCAAAGTGGAGCCGCGAGGCCAAGGGTTCAAGGGCAGTGAAGCACCAAGCACCCAAGAGCCAAGGGTACTACTTGCGGAAGGCCAAGAAGCGGCAGTCCGCATTCCAGCTGCCGTCGCACCAGGCGAGGTAGAGCCTCCGGCGGGCATCGTCCCCCCAGAGGTAACCGACGATGCGGTCACCGCGCGGGTTCGTCCAGACGGAGCCGAGGGAAACAACAGGGAACTGGCGCTGGATGTCCGGGTGCTGCTCACCGAAGTGAGCTAGCTCGAACATGGTGCCAGGGCGCAAGCCCCGACGCTCCAACTCAGCCAGGACGTCATCGCTTTCGGCACCTCGGTCGAGGTGGACAAGGACGGCCTCGGTCACATGGACTCCGCCAGGCACCTCCAAGTCCCCTTTGTCCGTCGGGAAGTTCTCCTCGATGATGCTGTCGTTGGTGTAGCTGTAGTTACCAGCTGCCACCACCTCGGCCAGCGGCCGGGAGTAGTCGACGGAAAGGTCGAAAGCGCGAGGCTCCGACCGGGCAACAAGCAGTTCGGCGACTTGCCGAGCAACACCGTCACCACTGATGATTTGACGCAGGTCGTCGTCGATCCCGCCGAGGTCATTGACCTCATCGGATAGCTTCTTAACCAGCTCAAACACCGTTCCGGCACTTGAAACGAACTCTCTCTTGGTTCGGGTACGGGGCATGGTATCCCTCCTTGGGGACTTGGGGTACACCTCTTATCCGGGCTTTAGCCAGGACACAAGGCTCACCTGGTTTGATGCCGCGCGGAATGTAAGCCGCAGCTTAGGAGGCTACTGTTTTGGTAGACCCCAAAGCCACGTCTTACATGCAAGTAGTTAACCTTTTAAGGAACTAGTCACTATTATACGTCAATTGGTTAAATTATGCAAGCTTTTTAGGTGAGGCTACGTCGCACAAGTGCCGTTGAGCGGCGTCTAGCTACGTCACATACACATGATACGTACGAACGCGCCTGTGCGCTCGATGAGGGCGGCGGCTTGGAGGGCGTCCAGGGCTTCGGCGACGAGGACTGGGCTGCCGATCTCGTCAACCAGCTCCCCGACTCCCCATGATCTCATTCCTTGCTCAAGCAGCAGGTCGAGGATGGCCCACTCGACGTTACCCGCGCTTGGACGTCGGTCGGGCATGAGGCCGAGCGCAGAGCGGCTCACCATCGATCCCACCCGTGGACGTCCCTCCGTCCGCGATGCTCGGGCTCGTGGCCATCTGCGGTTGCATCGTCGGGCTCGGACCACTCGGCTAGGCAGTAGGTGGCTGATGCGAGGCGCTTGCAGCCGGACTCCAGCCGCTTGCCGGTCGCAAGCCAGGCGTCGGAGTCGGTCTCGTCACCGGCATCGAGCAGGCTGATGGCGGCGCTGAGCCGCTCGCGCATGTCCTCGCGGAAGCTCTCGATTCGCTCACCGGCTTGGCTGCGAGCTTCGCGCCAGCGCCGGTGCTGTGGTGCCTCGGGCAGAGGCGGGACGCGGCCAGCGCGCCGGGCAGCGGCCAGGCGGCGGCGTCCGGCATCGGTGATGGTCCAGACGTCGAGGCCAGCGCGACGGAGCTGCTCGAGCAGACCTTCGGCAAGGAGCCGATCAAGCTGAGGGCGCAGCTGGCGGGTGCTCCACCCGCCGCGAGGGAGCCCGAGGTGCTCCTTGACGGTGGCCAACAAGACGCCACGGTCGTCGTCCCTGCCGAGGTGGCGCTCGGCGCGGTCGATCGCGGCAAACAACAGCTCGTCCGACGGCATTACGTCAGGGGTACGCTTCTCTTTGGGCATGGGGAGTTCTCAGCTCCTTCGTGTCCTGGCCTCGGCGCGGGAGAAGACGTGCCGAGGCCGCTTTGGTCAGGAGCCGGCCAAGTTAGTTCTGAGTCGCCTGAGCGGTCAAGGCGTGGGCCGGCGCGACGGCCCGGATCGCTCAGTGACGGCCGGCAGTTGAGGCCGCGACCGCTGGCGGCGCGCTCGCCTCGATCTGCTCAGCGCGGGCGATCAGTTCGGAGGCTGAGAGGTCGAGCCCGGCGGCCAGGCGGCGGAGACTGGCGTAGCTCGGGTTGCGCTTGCCGTTCTCGACGTTTGAGATCCAGCGCTGATGGAGGTCGGAGCGAAGCGATACGCCCTCTTGGGTGAGCTGGAGTTCTTCGCGGCGGGCTTTGACGGCCTGCCCGAGGGCGTGCTGGAAGGTGGGAGCGGCAGGCATCCGGCCAGCCTTCCGGCTGCCCACGCTCCTGTCGATGACATCGGAGTAGACACGGGCGCAGACAATCCACTACGGTCTGCGCCTATGACATTCCAGTAGAGGGGATTTGCGGGCACAGGCTACGGCCATCCCCACGGGCCTCGCCGCGCCCGCATGGCCCCTCTGAGACCAATCAAGGAGGCGGAGCGCATGGGAGCTGGCCAAAGTCGGAGATCGAGAGTGGTTGTGCTGGTGGTCTGCCTCGTGGCCTCGGGCGTCATGGGGCTGAGTCCGACCGCGAACTCGTCGGCAGCATCAGGACCAACAGCTCAAATGGCCTGTTATCACCTCTTCGAAAAGGAACTGAGCTCGCCGTGCCGGGTTGGCAATGAACTCATTACGTGCGGGTATGTGTTTGGCGCTTGTGAATCCTCAAGTCACCTGAAGTGCAAGCTGTCGGCTGAGGAGGGCAAGGTCGTCAAATTCATGCAAGAACCGAAGGAGGACATTGAAGGGCAGCGGATTGAAAACCCACACAAGACCGTCACCTGTAAAGGCTCGGCTACAATCCTGGCGGTGTACTACTGGGAGAATGGCATGCGAGGCCATCACTTTGAACAAGTTCGGCAGCACGGCACACACTCGCTCACGGTTACGCTCTACGCTCGCTCGCATGGCTTTCGTGACGATGGACTATCGGTCATGGCTCAGAGCTGAGAGCGGGTGATTATTGCTGGGGGTGTCCCCGATGAGCCGGTGAGGGCTCATCGGGGACGGGGAATCGCGGGGCTCTATTTGAGCCAATCGAGCGGCTCAGCGTAGCGGCCAATCCGTGGCAATGAACCCACGCGCTGAAGCTTGCCCTGCGCGACCAGACTTGCGAGAATCTCGGCATTGCCTCCTACCTGAAGGAGTGCGTACTCGGGGCAGGTTGGCCACTCCCCAGTATTGTCCTCTTCTTCGTGAAGCCACGCCCCCTCAGAGCGCAGCGCGTGCATCTCGCGCATGTGCCACTCAAAGCACACGATCAATAGCGGCACGTCCTTATCGCCTCGATCGTAAGCCCATACTGAGTAGTCCCACGAGTCCAATACAGACTCTTTCCCCTGATCGGCAGCCCGATCACTGTGGGCCTCCATAATGCTCCTTTCGCCAGAAATGAAGCTGCCGTCTTCACCAACAACAGCAGCTCAGAAAGGCGAAAGGAGAAGCCGAGACCCTATTTTATACTATTCGTGCCATATCGCAATGGTCTCATCGGCGTTTGTTCCAACTGAGAGTGTACTTCCGGTCTTGGCGGGGCTCCGTGATGGAATAAGCGACCCGTTCGGTATCGTCCATAAATGGCGGGAAGGTCCTTGTTCGCTGGTCGTGTGGCCCACCGTGCTCTTGGCATAGGTGCCGACTATCATCGTGTGGATATATGTTCGAGGGGAGGGTGAGTCCAAACTCGAGCGTGTCCAGCGTCCTGGTGGGCACGTAAGTTAGTTCGCCTACGCAGTCTGGGTCGGAGCTGCGGTACTCAATCAGAACCTCGATCTTTGCGAGTGTGCCAAATGGGGGAGAAAATGGGAGCAGGAGCCCGAGCCAGTGACGCGGTTCTCTATCCACGACATCATCGCGGTAGGTAGGCGCTTCGCAAGGCTGCTCATTGAGAGAGGCGTGTAGTTTCTTGACCACGAATGGCTTGAGAGTGCGGTGAGAAAAGCTAAAGAAAGCAAGATCAGACACCGTGGGCACAATCGTCCAGCGAAAGAGTACAAAGCAGCGTTCGTGTTGACCCTCACGAAACGTACTCTTGTTCTTCACGACCACGTCAATATCGAGATCCACGAGCCTGTAGCTCTGCGTGTTGCCGCTTTCGCGCCATAGCCCCAGCAGCTCGACGGCAACGCGCGTAAAGATCGCAGTAGCGTGGCATCTTCTAGCGTCACCCGAATATTGCTTGGCACCAACAGCTTCCCAGCGCTCCGTCTTGCCCCTTGGGGTCGTGATGTCTAGGAGCACATCCGCGCCGTGGCGAAGCTCTGCGGGAAGCCGAGCGATGGCGGATGTGAGGTCCCTGGCCAGGTCTGCTGTTCGGTCATCACTCGCCTGGTAGCGAGGGTCTTCGAGAAGCCGCGACGCGTGGCCGAGCGTGGTCGGCCACCTTTCTTTTTCCGCATCCAGAACCTTTCGTAGCTCGGACACCACAAGGTCAATATCTGCCATCGGCGCAGATCCTAGACGCCGTGACAACTCGTTTGTGCCTGCCAGGGGCTAGGTCTAGATAGGTCTATCTAAAGATTGGTTAGACCTCCTTCCGGTCTTGTTGGGTCACGGGCTAAAACCGCTGCATAACAGCCAAATACGCCCGAAAGGACCCCCCAATGCCCTCCAACAACCTTCCCGCCCTCTCCGGCGGACTCTTCCCCACCAAGGCCCATCGCCGAGGCTCCAAGGCTCTGGAAGAGCTTGAAGCCAACACCGGCCTGGAACTGGCCCAGGTCGGAGCCGCCGAAGCGGTCGAGATCGCGAAGATGGTCGTGCTGGAGACCGTAGGCCACGTCGGTCTCGCCTCAGCCGGCAGCCTGACCGCGCATCGGCGGCAGGTGATCGAAGGCGATCCCACCGCGCTCGGATGCGCCAACTTCATCACCGAGACGACAGTCCGCGCCATCGGCAACCGGATCGAGTTGCTGAACAGGAGGCTCGGGTAATGGGCGATGATCCTGTCGCTGGCGTCGTGATGTGGTTCCTGTCGGTTGCCGCGCTGGCGGTCGTCGTGCCGGTGGCCGCGGCAGGTGGTGCCATCGTCGTAGCCGGCCGGGCGCTGGTATGGCTCGGCAGGAGGGGCCAAGACCTCATCCAAGGCCCGCCGGTTGCGCGGGAGCTTCAGCGCGTCAGCCGGGAGCGCAACGACGCCATCCGCGACATCGTGACCCTACGCAACGAGGGCGAACGCAGGCTGCGCAGCGTCGCCGACGGGAGGGTCGCCGATGCCACCGCAGAGGAGTGGGGCGATGACTAAACGCCAGCAGCTACGGCGCCTTCGCGAGTGGACCAGCGATCTCGTGCGTGAGAACAGCCGCCTCCGGCGGGAGCTCAGCCGCAGGGAAGAGCAGGTCCGCGAACTGAGTGACGCCAACGCGAACCTCGTGATCGAGCGCGACGCGGCCGATGCGCTGTTGGCGAGGCAGGTGTCGCCGGAGACAACACTGTGAAGCTCGGGCGCATAGCGGGGGCGATGATCGTGCTGGTCGTCGGCTTGATTGTCGTCGCCCCGCTCGCCGTTCGCACTGTTCACGAGCTGCTTCTGCCCGCGGTGGTGGGGGTGATTTTGTACCTCGTCGTCCGTGTCGTGAACGCCCGCTTGAATCGCTGGTAGCTGCCATCTGTCGCAACAAGAATCCTGTTTACAAAAGAAACAGGCTGAGACACAATATCTGTATACAAAAGAAACAAGCTATGAGTGAAAGGGGGTGTGGGAACATGGGAAAGAAGAAGGTACGGATTCGCTCTAAGCGGCTCGACCAACTGGACGAGTCCAAGTTGGCGCTCGCAATTTGGTTGATCGCCCGTGATTTGGTCGAGAATGAGACTGCCCCGCCCGCACCCGAAATCGATGGCACTGACCAGCCGGACGAGGCCGATGAGGACGCGGCGTAGTGGAGCTGGCAGGTCTAGTGACGGTCATGCTCTTGGGGATTGCGATGTACGGAGGGATCGCGTGGCGTGAGCGCCCGGAGCGCTCGCTCCAGACGGTGGAGTTGCGGTTCGGCACCGATGTAACCGCTGACGCCGTCCAGTCGATGCTCGCCTGCGTTGCCGGGTTGCCAAGTAACGCGATTGTGCTGCTTGATGCCGTTGCGGATGAGAACGGCATCAAGCACTTTTTGCGCGCTTCTCAGCAGACGCTCGACACGCTGCGCAGCCAGTGGCGGGGTGTGTTGCCGAGCCTGCGCATGGACCCGGTCGAGGACATTCCCGCGATCGACTGGACCGGCGGGGTTCTGTTGCGGCTGTCGGGTAGGCATCCGGTTCTGCGTAGTGACGGTGCGGCCGAATCGGCGGCGGCGATGCTGGGAGCCATGCAGCCGCTCTCAAGCTCAGGCTCCGAGTGCCTGCTGATCCGATGGCTCCTTGCGCCGACACCTCATCCTGCACTACCGCAGCCGCTCTCACGGCGGGACATGCGCCATGCGGAGACGAGCGTGGCCCACCTGCTGTTGCATGAGGCCACGCCACGGGCGGATCACCTGCGTCTGCTTCGAGCCAAGTACGCCGGGCCGGTGCTCAGCGCTGCCGCGATCGTCGCGGTCAAGGCCGGCCATCCCAAGCGTGCCGCGCATCTGGTGAGCCGGGTGGTGTCGGTCGCCCGTTCTCGTGGGGGCGCCTACGGGCATGTCGTGGTGCGCCGCCGGGGGCCAAAGCAAATCGCCCGCCTTCTCGATCGCCCGAGCCTGCGCAGCGCGAACATCTACGCGCCGGTCGAACTCGTCCCGCTGATCAACCTACCGATCGACTCGCCACGGTTGCCGGGGCTTACCCTCGGCACCGCGCCGCTGCTCATGCCCTCGCCGCGCATCCCGAGTACCGGCCGGGTGTTGGCCGTCTCGAACTGGCCGGGGTCGGAGCGGACGCTCGCCCAGTCGATAATCGGTGGACTCTCACATACGCTTCTCGCCGCGCCGACAGGCGGCGGAAAGTCGGAGCTGATCGGGGCGCTGTCCGTGCAGGACGTTCTAACGGGACGGGGTCTGTTTCTGCTCGATGGCAAGGGCGATACCGCCGAGAGCCTGCTGGCGCACATCCCCGCCCACCGGCAAGGTGACGTGGTCGTGCTCGACCCCGGCGCCGGTGGGCCGCTGCCCGGTCTGCGGCTGTTCGGCCGAGGCGCGGACCCGGAGCTGACCGCCGACCTGGTGCTCGGCATCTTCGCCGACCTATTCAAGGACTCTTGGGGGCCGCTTAGTTCCCGTTGGCTGCGCGCTGGTCTGCTCCTCCTAGCCCACGACGAAACGGCGACGCTCGCGGACTTCCCGTTTATTTTCGCTGCCGACGGAGCGTTTCGCCGTCGGCTGATCGCTCGCCTCGGGGATGACGCGATAGCCCGCGAGACTTGGCGATCCTTTGAGGCGATGGGTCAGGCGGAGCGAGCCCACCAGCTTGCCGCCCCTTTGCAGAAGGTCGAAGAACTCATCGGCCGCAAAGTCATCAGGACCGTGCTCGGCCAGAGCGAGCCGAAGCTCGATATGCGCGACGTGCTGGCTGGCGGCAAGATCGTGATCGTCAGCCTCAACGCCGGCAAGCTGGGGTTCAACGCCCGCCTGATCGCTGCCTTGGCTCTGTTCAAGTTCTTCGAGGCGGTGCAGGCCCGCGCCGCGATCGCCCCGGCGGCCCGTCGCCCCGCCTTCGCCTACATCGATGAGCCCGCCATTTTTGCCGATGTCCCAATACCGCTGGACGATGCCTTTTCGGTCGCGCGCGGACTCGGAGTCGGGCTGCTGCTCAGCTCGCAGTCGCTGGCTCAGCTCCCGGTCGAGCTGCGCAACGCCGCCTTGACGAACGCCGCCTCCCTGATCGCGTTCGGCCAGAACTCAAACGCCGATGCCCGGCTACTTGCCGGCGAGCTGGGCATCGAACCCGAGGGCTTGCAGCATCTCGAGAAGTTCGAGGCCATATTCAGGATCGGACTTGGACCGGGAGATGTCGCTCCGCCGGCGAGCGGGCGCACGCTTCCGCTGCCACCAGCCATCAGCGATCCCGAGGCTATCCGCCGGGCCTCAGCCGCTCGCTACGGAGTAGACCCGGCCGAGGTCGACGCGGCCCTGCGTGCTCGCCACGACAAACCCGAGAGCCAGCACGAGACGCCGGTCGGACGGCTGCGAGGCGACCGATGAGCGCTCATATCAGGAGTCCGTTCGGTGGTCCGTTCGCGTCGAGTCGAGCTGCGCGGAATCCCCGTGCCCGTGGGGCTTCGTGGCCGCTAACGCGGATGACACTATCTGTCCCTCCTTTCCTCTCCTTCTTCTCCGCCTCCACCACCTCTCCCTGCTCGCCTCCCGGCGATCGTGGAGGTGCCTCGTGAAGCGCGCGACGACGGTGCGGTTGCTCGAGCTGGCCGGCGAGCTGTCAGCGCGTGACCAAGAGATCACGGAAACCGCTGGGACGCTGCGCCTCGTCAGTGGCGATCAAATCCGTCGTCTCTACTTCGCCGGCAGCGAGAATCCCGCGACCGGGGCGCGGCTGGCCAGACGCGCGCTCGCACGGTTGGTCGAGCGTGGGGTGCTCGGCCGCCTGGAGCGCCGGGTTGGAGGTGTCAGAGCCGGCGCAGCCGGACACGTCTACTTCACGGCGGCGGCTGGTCAGCGCTTGATCGCCTACTGGCAGGGCGAGGGCCTGCGGCGGACTCGCAGCCCATACGAGCCCACAGCCGGGCTCATACGGCACACGCTAGCCATTGCCGAGTGCAACGTCCAAGCGGTCGAGCTCAGCCGCAACAGCGCCGCGACGCTGCTGGTGTTCGAGGCCGAGCCCGCCACCTGGCGATCCTTCATCGATGCGCACGGGCGGCGGCTCATCCTCAAGCCGGACGCACGTCTGGTGTTGGATCTTGGCGGCGGCGAAACCGTGCACGCTTGGCTTGAGATCGACTGCTCGACCGAGGGTCGTCGGGCGCTGGAGCGCAAATGCCACGCCTACCTTGCCGCCTACCGCGCGGGGGTAGAGAGCGAGGTGTTCCCGCAGGTGGTGTGGGTCACGACCACCACCCGCCGCGCCGCGCTGATCACTGAGGTCTGTGCGTCGCTTCCCGCCGAGGCATGGAAGCTGTTCGTCGTCACGACACCTGATCTCGTGTTCGACCTCTTGACCGGCTCGCTGCCAGAGATCGGCGGGCAGCCATGAGCCGCAAACCCATCCTTTACGGCGACGCCAGGCGCTGGGGGCTGGTCCACGCCGACGCGCTCGATCTGCTGAAACAGCTCCCGGCGAACAGCGCCGACTCCATGCTGGTTGATCCGCCTTACGGCATCGACTTCGGTGATGAGAGCTGGGACGGTGCGGACATTCGCCGTGCGGCCGGTGATGGCGTGAGCCAGGGCGAGGCATTCGAGCGCTGGACGGAGGGGTGGGCGTCGGAGTGCCGGCGGGTGCTCAAACCCGGCGCCCATATCGCCGCCTTCGGCGCGCCGCGGACCTTCCATCGCTTGGTGAGTGGTGTAGAGGATGCGGGGCTGGAGGTTCGTGATGTGCTCGCGTGGCTTTTCAGTACCGGCGTTCCGAAGGCGCGGCGGATGCCCGGTGGGCAGGGCACCGGCCTGAAACCGGCGTATGAGCCGATCGTGCTCGGCCGGGCGCCCATCGCTGGCACCGTTACGGCCAACCTCAAGCTGTGGGGCACCGGGGCGCTGAACATCGATGCGGCCCGTGTTGGCGAGGGTTGCTACTGGCCGGCCAACGTGATGCTCTCCCACGCGGCCGGCTGCTCGAAGCGGACTTGCGTGCCCGACTGTCCGCTGCCGCTGATCGACCAAGCGCGGCCGGACCTGCCTCCAAGTCGGCTGTTCTTCTGTCCGAAGGCCACCCGGCGCGAGCGCGAGGCAGGCTGCAAGCAGTTGCCTCAGCGGCCGGTGCAGCTCTACCGAGGTAGAGCTGGACGGATGGTGCGCAATCTCCACCCCACGGTGAAACCGCTGGAGCTGATGCGCTGGTTGGTGCGGTTGGTGACGCCGCCGGGCGGAGTGGTGTTGGACCCGTTCGCCGGCAGCGGCTCGACTGGCATCGCTGCGCTGTTGGAGGGACGGCAGTTCCTCGGCATCGAACGGGAGTCCGCATACGTGCAGGTCGCGCGGGCGCGGCTCACGCATTGGGCGCGGGCGGCATCGGAGGGTGCGCGGTGAGGGCTGGATGGCCTCACGGTGCGCGGAAGAACCCGTTGGGAGCTTTCTGCGTGCCGGCATGTCCATCGAAGTTCCCAACCCAAGGAGGAACACTCTCATGGCCACCAAGGCCGAGAAAATATATGAGGAAGTCAACGGCTTGATTGACTCGGGCGTGGAGCGGCGTGACGCGTTCAAGCAGCTCGCCGATAAATATGGGCAACCTGTAGACAGCATCCGAGGTGCCTTCTACGGTGCCAAGAAAAAAGTCGAGGGCGGCGGGTCGAGTCGTCCACGCCGTCGTGAGACAACAGCCGCCGATGCAGTCGAGCTGGCTACCGCCACGTTGCGTAAAGCCATTGCGGCAATCGATGTGGAGATAACGGCCGCCGAGGAACGCGCCGCAGAGAGTGCAGCCGAGGCCAAGGCCCTCAAGGCCAGCGCCGCTGAGCGCAAGGCCGAGATCGAAAGGAAGATCACGGCCCTGGAGTCCTAGACCGACTCAACAACGGTGGCCTGGATCACACACTGATCCAGGCCACCCACACCTTCACCATCACAACCACTCAGAGGTAAAATTAGGGGCGAGAAATCTTGTTTACAAAAGAAACAAACCGTCATAGAATAAAGATAAGTAAGCGGAGTAAAGTAATGAATGATGCCCAGGCCGCACGACTCGGGCGCTTGCTGGCTCAGGCCAGGCGGAAAAAGGGCCTCACGCTACGGGCAGTAGCCGAGGTCGCCGATGTGTCCCACCTTTGGCTCTCGCGAGTTGAGCAGGGGTTCTTCAACCAGCCGGCACCCGAGCGCATTTCGCGAGTTGCCGAGGCACTTGATATTGACCCGGAGCGGATCAACCGCATTACCAAGGGCCACGTCGCGAACAACCTGCCCGGCGTGCGGACCTATTTTCGCAGCAAGTTCGACCTCACGCCGGGCGAGATAGACGAGATCGAGCGCACCGTCAGTGACATACAACGCAATCACGAAAGGGGGAACGCATGACAGCAACAGCCACAAGAACTACCACACAAACCACAGGACTACTCGCCCGCTTGCGCGAGCTGGTGCCACGCCGCGGGCTATCTCCCGCCGAAGCCCGCCAGGTCGCCGAGCGTCAAGCCGCCATCCTGCTCAGCCACTCGGGCGTCGAGAGGCCGGCGGTCGATGAGGGGATCATTACTGAGCTGCCATTTGTCGCCATCACGCACCGCGTAGGCTTCCCGACCTCTGGCATGGCAACCCAAACCGATACCGGCTGGGTGATCGTGCTACGCGCCGAGGAAGCAAAAGTCCGCCAGCGCTTCTCACTCATCCACGAATTCAAACACGTTCTGGACGACCCCTACATCGAGTGGCTCTACCCCACGCGGAGCGGCTACAGCCCCGAAGATCGCGCCGAGCGCATCTGCGACTACTTCGCCGCCTGCGTGCTGATGCCGAAGATGTGGGTCAAGCGCGATTGGGCCGGCGGTGGCATCCAAGACATCGCCAGGCTGGCTCGCCGCTACCGCGTCTCTCAAGTGGCGATGGCTGTGCGCCTGGCCGAGCTTCGACTGCTACCACCAACCCCGCGCTGCGCTGGGACGACAAGGATAGGAGAGGGCAAATGAGCATTGAGCGCAAACGAGCAGTCATCCTGCTACGAGTCAGCTCACGTGCACAGGTCGAGACCGACTACGACCCCGAGGGCCTGTCACTTCCGGCCCAACGGCAGGAGTGCGAGCGCAAGGCCGCCGCCGTCGGTGCCGACCCCGTACTTGAGTACATCGAGCCCGGCGTATCCGGCGGTGACTTGGTCAAGCGCAAAGTGTTCCGCCAGATGATCGCCGACATCCGAGAGCGAGGCGACATCGACTTCGTGATCGTGTGGTCCGTCAGCCGGTGGGCGCGCAACCAAGAGGATCACTGGACCGCCCGCGGGCTCATCAACCGCGCCGGCGCGAAGCTCATCGCGGTCAAGGAGCCGATCGGCGAGGACACCAGCCACGGCGTCATGCTTGAGGGCGTCATGGCGGCCGTAGCCGCCTCCCGGCGCATCGAGATCGCCGAGGATGTCAAACAGGGAGTCCGCCGCAAGATCGAGGTCGGTGGCTTTCCCGGCTACGCGCCCTTGGGCTATCTGAACGTCCGTGAGCCGCTGCCCCACGGCGGGGAGGTGCGCACCATCGCCGTTGATTGCGAGCGCGCCGAGATCATCCGCTGGGGCTTCGAGACCTACGCGACTGGCCTGTATTCGATCAACGACATGGTCACGCTCCTGGCAGCCCGTGGCCTGCGCAGTCGCGCGACCCGCCGCTACGCCTCCCGGCGTCTTGAGCACTCATCCGTCTATGCGCTGCTGTCCAACCCCTTCTACATCGGAAAGTTCGTCTACAACGGCAAGCTCTACAAAGGTCGCCACGACGCCATCGTCAGCGAGGAACTGTTCGATCAGGTCCAGGCGATCTTGAAAGCCCACAACAAGAGCGGCGAGCGCGACCGCCAGCACCCGCACCACCTCAAGGGCTCGATCTTCTGCAACGAGTGCGGACACCGCCAGGTCTACTCACGCCATAAAGGCAACGGCGGCACCTACGAGTACTTCGTCTGTCCCCTCAACCAACGCCGCGAATGCTCCAACGGCTACCACCGCGTCGACGAGGTTGAAGCCAAGATCGAGCAGCACTACAAGACCATCGCGCTCAGCCCCGAGTCCCGCGAACGCATCGCCGCGCACATCGAGCGGCACTTCGCCAAGCACGCCGCAACCAGCAAGCGCGAGCTTGACCGCTGCAACGCGCTCCTCGCCGACCTCAAGGACCAGGAGCGCAAGCTGCTCGCCAGGGACTACAAGACGGGGGTATCCGACGAGCTATACAGCGAGGAAGTCGAGCGCATGAAGCGCGAGCGCCTGGACGCCAAGGCGATCATTGCCCGCCTGACGATCCGGCACGAGGCGCTGACCGAGTTCCTCGCGCTCGTTCTCAGGCTCGCCAGCTACGACCTGCACCACCTCTACCTCTGCGCCAAGCCATATACCCGCCGCCTGATGAACCAGGCCATCTTCGAGGCCATCTGGATTACGACCGAGCACGACGTCCGCTCCCAACTCGCCAGCCCCTGGAAGGAGCTCGTGAAGCTCGACGCCGACACCACCGGGATGATCGAGCGAGTCAAGGCCAAGAGGCGCCTCAACCCCGACGAGCGCATCCCGGTCAGCATCGGCGCCGGCGACAGCGACGAAGCCTCCGATGCCTGGGAGGAATCGGAGGACTTCGCCCTTGGTTCGATTAGTGCTTCTATGGTGGGCCCGGCTGGACTCGAACCAGCGACCTACCGATTATGAGTCGGCAGCTCTAACCAACTGAGCTACGGGCCCGCCGCGCGCGCGGCATACGTGCCGGTGCGCGCGTGCCAGACGCTACCAGCGGGATGTGCGGATGAGGATGGCCGGTTCGCTCCCGCGCGCCGCCCGGCCCCGAGCCCAGATGTGGGATGCTCCCGCGCGCCGCCCCGGCGTCGGAGCGGCTACGTCGATTCGGCCCATCAACCTCGGGGGAGGACCCGCAGATGTCAGCAGAGCGTGCAGCGATCGTCACCGGAGCGTCGAGCGGCATTGGCCTGGCGATCGCGAGGGTGCTCGGCGAGGAAGAGTTCGGCGTGACGATGGCCGCGAGGCGGCCGGACAAGCTCGACGCCGCGGTCGCGCGCCTGGCGGCGGACGGCTTCGACGTGCACGCCGTCGCGGCGAACGTCTCCGATGAGACCGAGATCAAGCGGGTCGTGGCCGAGCACCGCGAGCGCTACGGTCGCCTGGACGTGCTCGTCAACAACGCAGGCGTCGGCGTCGGGCAGGCGGTGGCGGACATAGAGACGAAGCGGCTGGACATGCAGCTCGACATCAACCTGCGCTCGATCGTGCTGTTCTACCGCGAGTGCGTGCCGCTGCTGAAGGAGGCCGCGGGCGAGCACAAGAACGCGCTCGTCGTCAACACGTCGTCGATCTCGGGCAAGCGCGGCGAGGCGTGGCTGTCGGTGTACTCCGCCACCAAGCACGGCGTCGTCGGCTGGACCGAAGCGATGAACAAGGAGCTCGGCGCCGAGGGCATCAAGTCGACCGCGCTGTGCCCCGCGTTCGTCGACACGCCGATGACCGACTTCGTCAAGGAGCACGTCCCGGCCGAGGACATGATCCGCCCGGAGGACATCGCCGAGGCCGTGCGCTACCTGCTCAAGGTCTCCCCCGCGTGCGTGGTGCCGGAGATGATGTTCGTGCGGCCGGGCGACTCGATCTGATCGAGCTGGACGCGGGATCAACCGCGCGCCCCGTGCCCGCGCGGGCTCGATCAGCCCAGCGCTGAGACCGGGGACGGTGGCCGTCGCTCGGCCCGCTGAGCGACATCGTCTCCCAAAAATCTTCTCACCGACGGCCTGCGCAGGCGCCTGGCGATGATCTCGCCCGACGGGTCCGCAGCGTCTGGGAGCCGCCGGCGTGCGCGCAGGCGGCCGCGGCTGACCAGCTCGCGGTGCTCCTTGATCGCGACGTCCAGCTCGACGGAGCTCGCGCTCGCGAGGCTGTCCTGGAGCTGCGCGAGCAGGATGCGCACCTCGCGCTCGGTCGCCTGGCGCGAGCCGCGTGTGGAGCGCGTGAAGCGGTCCCACGAGCGCGCGAACGACAGCAGGTCGGTGCGCCCGCCGGCGCGGTGCGCGGCCAGCATCGGGCACACGCCGCCTTTGCCGTCGACGTAGGCGCCGGCGATGATGCGCTCGTTCGCGCGCACGCCCGCGAGCATCGCTTCGCGCGTGCCGACCGGCAGGCAGTCGATCGCGAGACGCAGGCGCTCGACGGGGCTCGCGCTGTGGCGGTGGCGGTTTCGCATAGGCTGTGCACCGCCGCCTTGGCTGTACAGCCAAAGCTCGGTAGCGCGCGGCCAAGCGTATGGCACGCCTTCCCGGCCGGCAACGTATTCCCTCCCCCTGAAAGGAAACTTGCACATGAAGCTCGGCGTGCACATCGGCTACTGGGGCATGGGCCTCACGTCGGAGGACCAGCTCAGCATCGTTCAGGAGGCCGAGAAGCTGGGCTATGACTCGGTGTGGGCGGCGGAGGCGTACGGCTCGGACACCGCCACGGTGCTCGGCTGGCTCGCCGGGCAGACCAGCAAGATCCGCCTCGGCGCGGGCATCTTCCAGATGCCGGGCCGCTCGCCGGCGATGACCGCGATGACCGCCGCCACGATCGACCAGCTGTCGCACGGGCGCATGATCTGCGGCATCGGCTCCTCTGGGCCGCAGGTCGCCGAGGGCTGGCACGGGCAGCGCTTCGCCAAGCAGCTGCAGCGCACGCGCGAGTACGTCGCCGTCGTGCGCATGGCGCTCGCGCGCGAACGCGTGGAGTTCCACGGCGAGACGCTCGAGCTGCCGCTGCCCGACGGGCCCGGCAAGGCGCTGAAGCTCACGATCTCCCCCGTGCAGGAGCGCATCCCGATCTACCTCGCCGCGATTGGCCCCAAGAACACGGCGCTCGCCGGCGAGATCGCCGACGGCTGGATCCCGACGCTGTTCTCGCCGGAGCACGTCTCCGAGCTGCGCCCGCTGCTGCAGGAAGGCGCCGCGCGCTCGGGCAAATCGCTCGATGACTTCGACATCGCGCCGACCGTCAGCCTGTGCATCACCGACGACCTGCAGGCCGGCCGCAACACGATGCGCCCGTTCGTCGCGCTGTACGTCGGCGGCATGGGCTCGCGCAAGCAGAACTTCTACAACCAGCTCGTGCAGCGCTATGGCTACGAGGCGGAGGCCAAGACGATCCAGGACCTGTACCTGGAAGGCAAGCGCGACGAGGCGATGGCGGCGATCCCCGACGAGCTGATCGACACCGTCTCGCTGTGCGGCCCGCCGGACGTCATCCGCGAGCGCCTGGCCGTCTACCGCGACGCTGGCGTCGGCACGCTCGGCGTGACGCCCACCGCGTTCACCGCCCCCGAGCGCCTGCAGCAGCTGCGGCTGCTCGCCGAGCTCGCCGCCTGACCGGCCGCACCGTGGGCCCGAAGCGCGTGTTGCTCGGCGCCTTCGGCGACCCCGGCCACGCGTTCCCGATGATCGCGCTCGGGCGCGCGCTCGTCGCGCGCGGACACGACGTCACGCTGCAGACGTGGCGCCGCTGGCAGCAGCACGTCGAGGCCGAGGGCATGACGTTCGCGCCGGCGCCCGAGTACGAGGTCTTCCCGTCCGGTCCTGAGCCGCTGGACTTCTACGAGGCGGTCGTGCACGCCACCCGCGACACGCTGCCGCTCGTGCGCGAGCTTGCGCCTGACGTCGTCGTCGCCGACATCCTCACGCTCGCCCCCGCGCTCGCCGCCGAGCTCGACGGCCGCCCGCGCGCGACGCTGATCCCCCATGTCTACCCGCACGGCGCGCGCGACTTCCCGATCTACTCGCTGGGCGCGCGCCTGCCGCGCACCGGCGCCGGGCGCGCGTTCTGGCGCCAGGCCCAGCGAGCGGTCGACAAGGGCCTGGAGCGCGGGCGCGTCGAGCTCAACGACACCCGCGCGCGACTGGGGCTCGCGCCACTTGACTACGTCCACGGGGGGATCAGCAGGGAGCTCGCGCTCGTCGCCACCTTCCCGCAGCTCGAGTACCCGCGCGCGTGGCCGGCGCACGTGCACGTGGTCGGGCCGCTGATGTGGGAGCCCCCCGCGCGCGACATCGAGCTGCCCCGCGGGGGCGCGACCGGCAGCGAGGCCCACGGCGCAGTGCCCGACGCGCCGCTCGTGCTGATCGCGCCCTCCACCGCCCAGGACGCCGAGCACAGGCTGTTGCGCGCGGCGCTGCGCGGGCTGGCCGACATGCCCGTGCACGTGCTCGCGACCTATAACCGCCGCCTGCCGCCGCGCGCGCTGCGCGTGCCCGAGAACGCGCGCGTCATCGACTGGGTCTCCTACGCGCGCACGATGCCCCACTGCGACGTCGTCGTCTGCCACGCGGGCCACGGCACGCTCGTGCGCGCGCTGTCCTGCGGCTGCGCCGTCGTCGCCTGCCCGGCCGTCGGCGATATGAACGAGAACGCCGCGCGCCTGGCCTGGGCCGGCGCGGGCGTGCGCGTGCCGCGGCGATTCGTCACGCCGCGCGTGCTGCGGTTGGCGGTTGAGCGCGCGCTTAGGGAGCCGGCGATTCGGGAGCGCGCGCGGGAGCTCGCCGCATGGGCCGAGGGGCACGACGCCGGTGAGCTCGCCGCGGGGCTGGTCGAGGGGCTCGCGGGCTGACGCGGCACGCGCCATCGCGAAATTTCCATCCGGTTCTCGATCTAGCCTTGACAGGGCTGTATGTCGGCAGATCTCGTTGTCACGACGGCGATCACGACGCCTTCCGATCCAACGAGCGAAGGCGGTCCGATCGCTGCCCGCAGAGGCATTCGCAGGCTGACCGGCCCGGTCCACGCGCGCATCGTCACGGATCCGGAGCACTACGACGGGTTGCGCACGATCAACGTCGGCGATCCGAGGTCGAGCAGATCGGCGAGAGAAGTACAGACCACCGCGCGCCGGCTGTGGAGCGGCTATCCGGGGACGGAGCACACACCCGTCGTGGTCGAGGCCGAGTCCGGCGAGACGATCGCGTTCGCGACGATCAGGCGCAAGCCGCTGGGCGTGGAACCGCGGGTTGACATCACAGCCTTCGGACGCGACGTCGCCTACAGAGGCGTCAAGCTTCGCGACGGCGTCACGAGCTGCGGCGAAATCGCCGTGATCGCAGCGCTGGACGCCATCGCCCTCGCGTTCGGTGAGCTGATGCCGCGAGTCTGGGCCAGGGTGCTCCCCGACAACACCGCCAGCCATCGGATCTTCGGGAACCTCAACTTCATTCTCAAAGGCCCCTGGTACGAATCGGCGGGCCCAAACCGGGTCATCGTCGAGGACCAGCTCATTCAGCTGCTCCCGGCCGAAGAACCGCTCCCGTGGCCGCTCGATCCCGACGTCTACGTGCCTCCCGAGAGGCCTTCGACGCCGTTCTTGATCCCGCTCGATCCGACCAAGCAGTTTCCGAGCCCACCCGCGCTCGGGCGCAACGACCTGTGCTGGTGCGGATCGGGACAGAAGCACAAGAAGTGCTGTCTGCGGTGACTACCTAACAAGAGCTCCGGGGGTGGGATTCGAACCCACAACCTCGATCTTAACAGGATCTTGCGCTGCCGTTGCGCCACCCCGGACCGTGCTACCTCGGAAAAGCCGCTGCAGCCACGTCATTCTACGGCACGGCAAGGTCGTTGTCATCACTCTTGGGCAAAACCGCCCGAAAGCTCGACAAACCCCGCCTCCACCTCGGCGTGGCAGTTTGAGCACAGCAGCACGCACTTGCGAATCTCGGCACGCAGACGCTCAATGCTGCGAGCCATGCCATTCTGGGCGACACCAAACTCCTTTGCAGTCGGATCGAGGTGGTGGAACTCCAGGGCCGCCACACAGCGGTCGTAGCCACAGAGCCGGCAGCGTCCACCAGACTCCTCGACGAGGATCTCCTTCACGCGACGGCGCCGCCGCACCACGGCCTCCTGACGACACCGGCGACAGCGGAAATATCCCTGGGTGTCTCGGACGTGCCCACCCTCGCCGTGCCTAGGACACACCAGCGTCGCCTCCTGCAGGCCCGCTTCGCGAGCCGCGCGAGACGCCTGTGCCGAGCGTCTGCCCAGTCCGCCGCCGGTGCGCATTTCGTACTTCCCCAGCCAGTGCCGTACCGTCGCCTTGCTGCGGCTTAGCTCCACGGCAATCTCGGCGATCGACATGCCTGCCTCTACCAGCGGATTCAACTCGTCGCGAGTGATGCCTCCCTTGGCCACGTGCTTGCTGTGGTTTGCCGCCTCGAGCCCATATTTCTTGAGCCAGTAGCTGACCGTCGCTTCATGCCGGCCGACGCGCCTGCCGATCTCCGCCAGCGACAGACCCTGCCCAAGAAACTGCTCCAACGAAGCGCGATCCATGCACTGCATTGTCCCACGAACATATGTTCTGTTCTGTGTCTTCTGTGCCAACTTTGTGACTTCTGTGAGACAGCGGACCCACTGCCCACCACCCCCGACGGGCGGGCCGACCCGCCAGCCCAACAGGTCGGCCGGCAAACCTCAGCCCTCCCGATCCCCCGTCTGCTCCAACACCTGCCCGTACGCCCGGTCGAAGTCGCGTTTGACCTCGGCCTTGCGCTGCGCCAGCGAGCTGATGTCGCCGCCGTCCTGCCCGCGCGCGCGCTGGATCTGACGATCGACGCGCGCGAGCTCCAGCTGCAGGCGCTGCACCTCGAGCATCGCCGTGTCAGAGCGCTCGCGTCCCGCTTCCACCACCAGCTCCGCCAGCAGGCCTTTCAGCTGCGGGTCATCATCCAGGCGCTCCTGCGCGCCGTCCGGGTCGCTCATCGGCGCGCGCAGATCGCCCGCCGCCAGGTGCCTGGCCGCGCGGCGCAGCAGCCCGCTCGAGAAGTGCTCGTCGATGTCCAGGCCCGAAAGCGCCAGCGCGCCTTCCTCCGGCGAGGCGATGCACAGCGCCAGGAAGGCCCGCTCGGTCTCCTCGCGGCGCGTCATCTCGCTCACCCGCGGCTGGCGGGTTCGCGCCTGCTCGCCTTCGCCCCCACCACCGCCATCGCCGCGCGCCGGGCCTCCGCCGGACTCAGCTCGCCGCCGAGCGACACGCGGAGCGGCCGCCAGCAGCCTCTCCGCGACGCCCTCCGGCAACGCCATGCGGCTGTCCACAGTTCGTGTCAGCTCCATGCGCAGCGCGCTCGGCGGCAGCTCCGCGAACACCGGTCGCAGCTCGTCGATCATGCGGTCCTGCTCTTCCGCGTTCGACGGGTCGCCGCTCGCCAGCACACGCTCCGCGCGGAAGCTCACGAACGAGATCGAGCCCTTGACCGCCGCCTGCATCGCCGCCGCGCCGTCGCGCTGGATCAGATCGGCCGGGTCCGTGCCCGCCGGCAGCATCACCACGCGCAGCTCCAGCTTGCGTTTGTTCGCCAGCCGGAACGCCTTCAGCATCGCCTCCTGCCCCGCGCTGTCCGCGTCCAGCGCCAGCAGCACCGTCTGCGCCATGCGCGCCAGCTCGCCCACCTGCTCGGCCGTCAGCGCCGTGCCCATCAGCCCCACCACATTCCTGATCCCCGCTTGGTGCAGCGCGATCACGTCCGTGTAGCCCTCACACAAGATCACCTCTCCCGCCTTCGTCGCATGCGCGCGCGCCAGGTCCGCCCCGTACAGCTGCAGACCCTTGTGGTAGATGTCGTTGTCTGAGGTGTTCAGGTACTTCGGGCGCTGTTCCTCGCGCATCGCGCGCGCGCCGAACCCCAGCACCCGCCCGCGCACGTCCGCCAGCGGGAACATGATCCGCGAGCGGAAGCGGTCATACATGCGCCCGTTCTCCTTCGAGCGCTGCGCCAGGCCCGTCGCGTACAGCTCCTGCTCTGAGAAGCCGCCCCTGCGCGAGGCCAGCAGCACCCGGTCCCACGCGCTCGGCGCGTAGCCCACGCGAAACTCCCGCAGCACCTCCTCGCCCAGACCCCTGCCCGCCAGGTACTCGCGCGCCCGCGCCGCCTCCTCGGACTCCCACAGGTAGCGCTCGTAGTAGGACGCCGTGCGGTTCAGCAGCTCCAGCAGCCGCTCCCTGCGCTTGCGCCGCTCCGCCTCCTTCGGGTCCTCCTCCTCGCGTTGCAGCTCCACGCCGTAGCGTTCCGCCAGCAGCTCGAGCGCCCCCTTGAAGTCCACGCCCTCGGTCTCCTGCACGAACGTGAACACGTCGCCTGAGGCCTGGCAGCCGAAGCAGTAGTACACCTTCTGCGTCGGGTCGATCCCGAACGACGGCGTGCGCTCGTCGTGGAACGGGCACAGGCCCTCGTAGCGGGCCGGTCCGGCGCGGCGCAGCTCCGTCCGAGCAGATACCAGCTCGAGGAAGTCCACCGCGTCGCGTACGCGGTCCTTCGACTCATTTGTGTACAGCGCCACGCCGCTACGCTAGCGGTCGAATGCCTGCGGTACCTGCTGGCCGATGTCCCATCGGTCCGTGTACTCCCTGATGCAGTAGCGGTCGGTCATCCCCGCCAGGTAGTCCGTCACCCGCTCCGCCAGCTCGCGCTCGTCGCTCGGCGGAGCCTCTTGCGGGCCCCGCGGCAGCAGCTCCGGGTGCTCGACGTAGTGCTCGAACAGCCTGCGCACCACCGCCGCGATCTTCGCGTGTTCCGCGCGCACCGCCGGCCCCAGGTACACGCGCTCGAACATGAACTCGCGCAGCGCATCCATCGCCGGCCCCGCCTGCGGGCCCTGCACGATCTCCCCCGCGCGCTGCGAGTGCTCCACCATGTCGTGCACCAGCGCGTCGATCCGCGCCGAGCCGCTGCTGCCCAGAACCGCGATCGGCTCGCCCGGCAGCTCATCCTCGCGCAGCAGCCCCGCGCGCACAGCGTCGTCGATGTCGTGGTTGATGTACGCCACGCGGTCCATCACGCGCACGATCCGCCCCTCCAGCGTGCTCGGCGGCGGCGTGCGGCTCGAGTGGCGCGCGATCCCGTCGCGCACCTGCTCGGTCAGGTTCAGCCCCACGCCGTCGCGCTCCAGGTGCTCCACGATCCGCAGCGAGTGCTCGAAATGGCGGAAGTCGCGCCCGAAGCGCTCTTTCAGGCAGCCATCGAGCACCTCCTCGCCGATGTGCCCGAACGGCGGGTGGCCAAGGTCATGGCCGAGGCCGATCGCCTCGACCAGATCCTCGTTCAGGCGCAGCGCGCGCGCCACCGTGCGCGAGATGCCCGTCACCTCCAGCGTGTGCGTCAGCCGCGTGCGGTAGTGGTCGCCACGCGGCGCCACGAACACCTGCGTCTTGTGCATCAGCCTGCGAAACGCCTTGCTGTGCACGATCCTGTCGCGGTCGCGCTGATACGGCGTGCGCAGCGAGCAGTCCTCCTCCGCGCGCGCCCGCAACGCCGGATACGAGCGCGCCGCCAGCGGCGACAGCAGCCGCTCCTCCTGCTCGGCGCAGCGCTCCGCAAAGCCCGCCGCGACCGTGCCCTCGTCGCTCAGCGCTCGCGCTTCCAGTCGCCGTGCAGGCTCGCCTTGTGCACCCAGTGGTGCCAGCCTTTCATCGCGCCCGGATCCTCGTCGAAGACCGGCGCGCCGCCGCCCGGCTGCGGCAGGCTCTGCGCCGCCGCCGAGTCGATCCGCAGGTCCACGCCGAACTCGTGCAGCGACACCACGTCCGCCGCCTCCACGAAGCGCATGCCGTGCTCCGGCGTCGAGATCACCAGGCCGTGGAAGATGTCCTTCTCAGGCGCCGACACCACGTGGTGTACGGTGCCCACCCGCTCGCCGTCGGACGCCAGCACCGCGACGCCCTTGTCCAGCAACTGATACGCGATCGGAAGGCCCTCGTCCATGGCGCACCACGATACCGGGATCAGCCCGCGTGCCCGACCGCCGGCAGCAGGCGCACATGTGCGTGGTGCTCGAGCGTCGCCGCGATCGCACGCTCGACCTGGCCGAGCGCCGCCACCGACGCGTGCGGGACCTCCGTCAGCGCCCGCCCGAGCGCCTCGGCCATGAAGCCGTGCGCCTCCTCCTGCAGCGGAAACGACCCCGCCTCGCACGCCCCGCACACCACGCCCCCCGCCGCCCCCGAGAAGCCCACCAGATGCTCGCGCTCGCCGCAGCTCGCGCACGCGCCCAGCTGCGGCGCCAGGCCCGCCGCCAGCAGCAGCTTCAGCCGAAACGCCAGCGCCCCCGCGCGGCCGCCCGTCAAGCCGCGCTCGGGCGCGTCCAGCAGCGCCAGCTGGCGGCACAGCAGGTTGAACACGCCCGGGTGCGGCTCTGAGGTCTCGAACAGGCGCCCCACCGCGTCGCATGCCCGCGCCGCCGCGTCCAGCGCGCGCGCGTCACCGCGCAGGCGCGCGTGGCCGTCGATCGTCTGCGCGCCCGTCACCGTCAGCAGCTCGCCGCGCCCTTCATGCAGCTCGATGTGCAGGCGAAAGAACGGCTCCAAACGTCCGCCGAAACGGCTGCGCGCGCGGCGCACGCCCTTCGCGATCGCGCCCACGCGCCCGCGGTGCGGCGTGTACAAGTGCAGGATGCGATCGGCCTCGCCGTAGCGCATCGAGCGCAGCACCACCGCTTCCGTCTTCACAGCCCGACTCGACATGACCCCCAATGGTGATCGATACGCCCGACGGCAGGATCGCGCCGCGAAAGTCGCGCTGGTGGGGATCGTGCTGCTCACCGCCGGCGCGATCGCGGTGAGGGTGTGGTTCATGCTCAGCTACAGCCCCGCGTTCCTCGGCTTCCCCGACTCGCACGCCTACCTGTCCGCGGCGGCGCTGAACATCTTCCGCGACGCCCAGCACCCCGCCGGCTACCCGCTGTTCCTGCGCCTGGTACACCATCTCAGCGACCGGCTGTCGTTCACGATCCTCGTGCAGCACGCGCTCGGCGTCGCCACCGGCCTGCTGCTCTACGCATCCGTCCGACGCACCGGCGCACCGCCGTGGCTCGGGCTCGCTCCCGCGGCGGTCGTGTTCTTCGGCGGCACGGGGCTGTTTCTCGAGCACTCACTGCTGTCGGACTCGCTGTTCGCATTCCTGCAGACGCTTGGCATCTACGCCGCGCTTCGCGCTCTGTACGAGCCCGAGCTGCGCTGGCCGCTGCTGGCCGGCGCGGCGATCGGCGTGTCCTTCTGGGTCAGGACGGTGGCGCTCTCGAGCGCGCTGCTCGTGCCGCCGCTGCTCCTGCTCGCTGCGGCGGGCAGCCGCCGCCGTCGCCTGCTCAGCGCCGCGACTACCGCCCTCGCGGTGATCGCCCTCGTGTTGACCTACGTCGTCGCACAGGCCTACTTCACCGGCTACGTCGGCTACGAGCGTCAGAGCGCGTGGAACCTGTACGGACGCGTCGCCACGTTCGTCGACTGCTCGCGCTTCACCCCACCAGCGGGTACCCGCTTTCTGTGTCCCACCGAACCGCTGGGCCATCGCGTCGCCCAGGCCTTCTTCCAGTACGGCCCCAACTCGCCCGCCGTCCGGCATTTCGGGGGCCCCAGCCGCGCCCCCGGGTATGCGAACGCCCTCCTGCAGAGGTTCAGCGTCGCGGCGATCGAGCACGAGCCGCTCGCCTACGCGGGCGCGATCCTGAAGGGACTGATCTTCTACATCTTCCCGCGCGGAGGGGAAGGCTATACGCCCGAATCGATCCGTCAGGCGCTGCTGGACCCAGCCGAAGCCACGCAGGCCGAGCCGGCGGTCGCGAAGCTCTATCCGCACAGCCTCGGCTTCCATCGCCCCGCCGGCGCGGTTCGTGCCCTGTCCTTCTACGAGCGCCACACCCGCATCCAGGGGCCGCTGCTGATCCTGGCGCTCCTGGCCGCGCTCGGCGGCCTGCCGTTCCTTGCGCCGCGGCTGCGCGCCGCGGCGATGCTGTTCACGCTCACCGCGATCTTCTCGATCGTCTTCGCCGTGGCCGCCAGCAGCTACGACGCCCGCTACGCCTACCCGACGTTCGGAGCGCTCGCCGCGGGCGCCGCGCTGGGCGCGTGGGGCATCGCGACCCGCCTGAGACGCATCGTCTAACTTGCCGATGCAGTGGACGAGCTCACCCACGCGCAATACGAAAAGGAGCTGCTGCGCCTGCAGACCGAGCTCGTGTACCTGCAGGAGTGGGTCGTCGCCGGCGGCCGGCGCCTGGTGGTGCTGTTCGAGGGCCGCGACACCGCCGGCAAGGACGGCGCGATCAAGCGCATCATCGCGTTCCTGAACCCGCGCACCTGTCGCGTCGTGGCGGTCCCCACGCCGAGCGAGCGCGAACGCACGCAGTGGTTCTTCCAGCGCTACGTCGCGCATCTCCCCGCCGCCGGCGAGATCGCGCTGTTCAACCGCAGCTGGTACAACCGCGCCGGCGTCGAGCACGTGATGGGCTACTGCACCGACGACGAGTACGAAGAGTTCCTGCGCTTCTGCCCGCTGTTCGAGCAGGCCCTGCAGAACGACGGCATCATGCTCGTCAAGTACTGGCTGTCGGTCAGCGACGACGAGCAGGAGCGCCGCTTCGAGAAACGGATGTCCGATCCGCGCAAGCGCTGGAAGTTCAGCCCCACCGATCTGCAGGCCCGCGCGCGCTGGGTCGACTACGCCGAAGCCAAGGACAAGATGTTCAACTACACCGACGTCGAGGACAGTCCCTGGTACGTGGTCGAGGCCGACGACAAGCGCACCGCGCGCCTGAACCTGATCAGCCACCTGCTCTCGATCGTTCCCTACGAACACGTACACGAGGACAAGCTGCCGCAGCTGCCCTCGCGCCAGGAGCGCAAGTACCTGCGCCCGCCCAAGCGCACCGAGCGCTTGGTGCCGACGCGCTACGTCGTGGACGAGCATTGAGCGGCGCTTCCTGGCGCTATACTTTATGAAGTAATGAGTCAGGTGATCGTGTATACGACAGAGCCGTGCTCGTTCTGCGCCCGCGTCAAGGGCCTGTTGAGAGCCCGCGGCGTCGAGTACGCGGAGATCAACCTGTCCAGGGACGCCGACGGGCGCGTCGAGCTGGCGCAGCGCACCGGCATGATGACCTTCCCGCAGGTGCTCGTCGACGGCGAGCTGCTGGGCGGCTTCACCGAGGTGCAGGCAGCCGCCGCGAGCGGTCGCCTGGACGAGTTGCTCGCGGCGTGAGCGCTCGCGGGCGCGGCTGGCACGTCTCGCACACGTAGGTCCCGCGCCCGCCGACGACCATCTTCACGATCGTGCTGCCACACCTGCCGCACGGCTCGCCCTCGCGCAGATGCACCAGGAACTGGTCCTGGAAGGAGCCGCGCACCCCGTCCACGTGACGGAAGTCATCGATGCTCGCTCCGCGCGCGTCGATGCCCGCGCTCAGCGCCGCGATCACGCCCTCGCGCAAGCGCGCGTACTGCTCGCGCGACAGCCGTCCCGCGGGCCGGCGCGGGTGCACACCCGCCCTGAACAGCGCCTCGTCCGCGTAGATGTTGCCCACGCCCGCGATTCTGCGCTGGTCGAGCAGGAACGTCTTGATCGGCGCCGTCCTGCCCTTCGCCAGCGCGCGCAGGTGCTCGGCGGTGAAGCGCTCGTCGAACGGCTCCAGGCCCAGCCGCTCGGCGAAGAACGCCTCCAGCGCCTCTGTGCCCAGCAGCAGCTCGCCCGTGCCGAAGCGCCGCGGGTCGACGATCACCAGCCGCCGCGGGCGGGCGGGGCGGGTCGGGCTCAGCTCGATGCGCACGCGCACGTGCGCCTGATCGGGGTCCGGCTGCGCGAGCACCGCGCCCGTCATGCGCAGATGCTGGGCCAGGTGCACGTCGCCGTCGAAGCTCCACACCAGGTACTTGCCGCGGCGGCCCAGACGCTCGATGCGCCTGCCCGCGAGCGCCTGCTCGAGCTCGTGCGGCTCAAGCGGCCGCGACCACCGCGGGTCGAGGATCTCGATGCGCGCCAGCTTGCGGCCCTCGACCAGCGGCGCCAGCTGGCCTCTGATCGTCTCCACCTCCGGCAGCTCGGGCATCGCCGACCAGCTTAGGAGCAAGTGACACCATGATGCCTTGCGCGGGCGTGGGAGTCACTCGTACGGCGGACTCTGTATAGCCATCGTTATACAGGGCTCGTCGCCACGGGTCACTCAGCTGACGAACGCCTCGCCGGGCAGCGCAACCTCATGGCGACCGGTCAACCAGGCGAGCACCGTCGCGCCGACATCCGCCAGCGGTCCGTCGTGACGGCCGCCGCCAAGGCCCGCACCACCCGCGCTGCCGCCGAGGCCCGCACCACCCGCGTCACCCCCATCCCGCGCAGCGCCGCCGCGGCGGGCGAGCATCTCGCCGCTGACTGCGAGCAGCGGCGCGTACTCGCGCGTGTGGTCGGTGCCGGGGTGCGCCAGGTCGACGCCGTGGTCGGCGGTCACGATCAGCAGGTCGCCGTCGCGTAGGCTCTCGAGCAGGCGCCCGACGTGCAGGTCGATCTCGCGCAGCGCGCCGGCGAAGCCGCTCGCGTCCTTGCGGTGGCCGTAGATCTGGTCGGTCTCGATCAGGTTCGCGAGCACGAGGCCGTGCTGCAGCTGCGCGAGCAGCCGCTCGACCGCGTCCAGCGCGCGTATGTTGGTGGCGCCCTCGTGCGCGACGCTCACGCCGACGCCGGCGAACAGGTCGTTGATCTTGCCGACGCCGTGCACCTCCACACCGTCGTCCTGCAGCTCCTGCAGGTAGCTGCGCGCGGGCGGCGTCAGCGCGAAGTCGCGCCGGCCGTCGGTGCGCACGAACGATCCCGGCGCGCCGCTGAACGGCCTCGCGATCACGCGTCCGACCGCATGCTCACCGCGCATCGCCACGCGCGCCGCCGCACATGCGTCGTAGAGCTCCTGCACCGGGACCCGATCGACGTGCGCCGCCAGTTGCAGCACGGAGTCCTGCGACGTGTACAGGATCAGCGCACCGGTGCGCAGATGCTCTGCCCCGAACTCCTCGATCGCGGCGAGCCCGTTGTCCGGCCGGTTACAGATCAGCTCGCGGCCGGTCGCCTGTGCGAGCAGCGCCAGCAGCTCGGGCGGAAAGCCGTGCGGGTAGGTCGGCAGCGCGCGCTGCGCGACCACGCCCATCAGCTCCCAGTGGCCGCTGATCGAGTCCTTGCCCGGGCCGAGCGGATGCAGGCGCCCGTAGATCGCCGGGTTCGCGCTCGGCGGCACTCCCCGCACGGGGATGATCGAGCCCAGGCCCAGCGACCCCAGCACGGGCAGCTCCAGCCCGCCGACGGCCTCGGCGAGATGCCCGAGCGTGTTCGTCCCGGCGTCGCCGTAGGACTCCGCATCGGGCAGCGCACCGACGCCGCAAGCGTCGATCACGAGCACGAATGCCCGTCGGGACTGCCGGTGGCTCATCGCCGGATGTCTACCGGGCGCGGCGTGACCGCCGCTCTACGGTGCACTGGTCGCGCGCGGATGTGCGCTGAAGTACGCGTGCTTGAGCCGCTCGGCGGACAGGTGCGTGTAGACCTGGGTGGTCGCGAGGTCGGCGTGGCCGAGCATCTCCTGCAGCGAGCGCAGGTCGCAGCCGCCGGCGAGCAGGTGCGTGGCGAAGCTGTGGCGCAGCGTGTGCGGGCTCATGCGCTCCTGCAGGCCGGCACGGCGCGCGTGGCCCTGGACGATCTTGTACAGGCCCTGGCGCGTGAGGCCGGTGCCCCTGCTGTTGAGGAACAGCCGCGTCTGCGCGCCGCCGGCGACCAGCGCGGGACGACCGCCGCGGCAGTACGCGAGCAGCGCGAGCACCGCCTGGCGCCCGACCGGCACGATCCGCTCCTTCGAGCCCTTGCCGCGCGCGCACAGCATGCCCTCCTCGAGGTCGACGTCGGCGAGCTCGAGCCCGACGGCCTCCGAGGCGCGCAGGCCGCACGCGTACATCAGCTCCAGCAGCGCGCGGTCGCGCAGCGCCAGTGGCTTGCTCCCCTGCGGCTGCTCCAGCAGCCGCGCGACCTGCTCGCGCGTGAGCACGCGCGGCAGGCGCTGCGGCTTGCGCGGTCCGCGCAGATCGGCCGTCGGGTCGTGCTCGATCAGCCCCTCGCGACGCAGGTGGCGGTAGAAGGAGCGCAGGCAGGCGATCTTGCGGGCGAGCGTGCTCGCGGCGACCCTCAGCTCCGACAGGAACGCCGCCAGCTCGCCGTGGCTGGCCTGCGTCGCGTCCAAGCCGCGGCGATCGAGGAACTCCCCGAACTGCAGCAGATCGCAGCGGTAGGCCTCGAGCGTGTTGCGCGAGAGCCCGCGCTCGAGCTCGAGGTAGGCGAGGAAGTCCAGCAGCAGCGATTCGATCCCCTCAGCTTCGCTGACGGTGCTGGCGCTCCTTGGCGGTGCAACCAGGCATTCAGCCGGCGCGATCAGACATGCAGACGGCGCGCGAGCCACAGCAGGCCGATCAGCGTCTTCGCGTCACGGCACTGATCGATCGCGCGCGCGAGCTCGCCGAGCGGCCACGGGACGATCTCGATGCGCTCGACCTCGCCGCTGTGGGCCTGCGCCGCGTAGAGGTCGGTGGCGTAGAACAGGTGCACGCGCTCGTCGGTGAAGCCAGCGCCGGTGTAGTACGCGACGATCGGCTCCCACGTGTGCGCGCCGCGGCCGATCTCCTCGGCGAGCTCGCGCTGCGCCGCCGCCAGCGGCTGCTCGCCGTCCACGTCCAGCCGCCCGGCGGGGATCTCCAGCAGATCGGGTACGCCCACGGCCTCGCGCGGCTGGCGCACGAGCCACACGTGCGCGTCGTCGTGCGCGACGATCGCCACGGCGCCGCGGTGGCGCACGATCTCGCGGGATACCTCTTCACCGTCGGCGTGGCGGAAGCGCTCGATGCGCACATCGACGATCCGCCCGCTGTAGACGGTCTCGCCGCCAAGCGCCTCGAACGAGCCGCTCACGCCGGCTCGCCCGCGCGGTCCTCGCTGGCACGGTCCTCGCCGGCACCGTCCTCGCTGCTGCGCTCCTCGCCCTCGCGACGGCCGCCGGACGGCCGGCCGGCGATCTCGGCGAGCACGGTGCCGCCGGCGAGCGCGGCGCCGAAGAACAGCGGGTCCGCGGCGAGCCCGCGACCCATCGTCTCGGCGGGCAGGCCGCTGGCGGCGTAGGCCGGCAGGTCGACACTCGCGCGCCGCCAGTCGTGACGGGCGATGCGCGCCGGTCGCTCGACGTCGACCGCCAGCGCCGGCCTGTCCCTGACGGGCGTGCTGGGCATCGCACCGCCGAAGACCGCGCCCAGGCCGGCTCGCAGGTCGGCGCCCACCGGCGAGCGCATGCCGGCGGGCAGCGCCACGGTCACGGGTTCGAGCAGCAGGTCGAGCACGGTCAGCGTGTGATGGGAGATGCCGCGGTGGCGCTTGCGCTCATCGCCGGATGACATGCGCGCCACCAGCAGCGTCTGGCATTCCAGCGCGAGCGCCACGTGCGCGGAGTCCAGGGCGCTCATCCCACCGTGCCCGAGCGGCGAGCTCGAGCCGACGATCCCGGGACCGGGACCGCATACGGCCGCGTCCCAGCCGAGCGCGCGCAGCCCGTGGTGCAGCGCGCCGGCGGTGGTGATCGCCTCCGCGTCGCCGCCGAAGCTCGCGCCCGCCGTGAGGTGCCCGGCCAGCAGCCCGCGCTCGCGCAGCATCCGTACCGTGTGCGAGTGCCCGCCCGGCAGCGCGCCACCCTCGGTCTGCACGTAGCCGAGCCGCGTGCCGGGAGCGGCCTGGGCGAAGGCCCAGGCGACCGCGGCGAGCTGGCCGTGCAGCGCGAGCACCGCGACCGGGCGCTCGACGGGGAGCTGCAGCGCCTCGTCCTCGATCGGCGTGACGGCGTGTTGGAGGCTCGTGTAGTTGAGCTTCATGACGTTCGCGCCACGCGCGCCGTCGCCGGCGAGCCCGCGCGTGAGGTTGACGTGCACGATGTCGAAGCCGCCCGACCCGAGCCCGAGGTCGAGCGCCTGCACGTTGACGATCACTTCGTCGCCTACCTCCGAGCGCCCGACCAGCGCCACGTCGGCAATCGCCTCGCGGCGTTTGCCGGCGCCGCCGTCGCTGGCGAGCTCGACCACGAGCAGCTGCTCGGCTTCGGGATCGCCGCCGGCGCGGCGAGTCTCGACAACGATGGCGGGCCGGAGCTTCAGCATCGGCGCTGCAAGCTACATGGCCGCGGCGGGCGCGTGGCTCGCCGCCTCGTCCAGCAGGGCGAGCGCCACGTCGAGCATCTCTTCGAGCGCGACCGCGCTGACGCGCTCGCCGGGCTCGTGGTTGCGCTCGGTGCCGTTGGCGAGGTTGACCGTCGCAAAGCCCTGCGCGATCAGCGCGTTGGCGTCCGAGCCGCCGCCGCTGGAGATGTGCACGGGCTCGTGCCCGCAGGCGCGCAGCGCCTGCTCTGCCACGCGCACGGGCCGGCTGCTGACGGGCAGGCGGTAGCCGGAGAAGGTGCGCTGCACGCTGATGTCCACGTCGCAGTCGCAGTCGGGAAGGTTGGCCGCCGCGTTGAGGCGATCGACGATCTCGGCGACGACGTCCTCGGCGCGCTTGTCGTCCAGCGCGCGCGCCTCGATCGCAAGCGTGCACCTTTCGGGGACGACGTTGATTGCCGTGCCGCCCGAGATGGTTCCGACGTTGACGGTGGTTGCGTCATCCAGGCGGCCCAGCTGCATCGAGGACACCGCGCGCGCCGCCGCGAGGACCGCGCTGCGGCCGTCCTCCGGGCGGACGCCCGCGTGCGCGGCCGCGCCGCGAAATGTGGCCTCGATGCGGAAGTGCGTCGGCGAGTCGATCACGAGCTCGCCGATCGGCGATGCGTGGTCGAACACGAACCCGTAGTCGCTGTGCAGCAGCGTCGCATCGAACGCGCGCGCGCCGGCGAGCGAGGCCTCCTCGCCGACGGTGAACAGCAGCTCGAGGTCGATCGGCGCTCCCTCGCGGCGGACGTGGCGCGCAACCGCGAGCAGCACCGCGACGGCGGCCTTGTTGTCGGCGCCGAGGATCCCATCGTTGGCGTTCTCCCAGCGGCCCTGGCGGAGCACGGGCTCGACGGGCGCCTGCAGCGGGACCGTGTCGAGATGCGCGCACAGCAGCACCGAGCGTCCGCGCTCGGCCTCGTCCTCGGGCGCGCCCGGCCAGTCCGAGGAGATGAATGCGAGCAGGTTGCCGCAATCCGAGCCCACGATTGGCCCGGCGTCGTCCTCTTGAACCTTCACGCCGAGCGCGCGCAGCTCGGCGATCACGCGCTCCCCGCAGGCGCGCTCGTGCCCGGATGGGCTCTCGATCCGGCAGAGCTCGGCGAACGTCCCGTTCAGGTAGCGGCGCTCGAGCTCTCTGAGTCTTGACACAGGCGCGCTGACCGTCACGACAGACCGGCGCGCTGCGCCGGCGAGGACGGCGAGGCGTCTGCGCGCTCCAGCGCTGCCGCGACGAAGTCCCGGAACAGGGGCGCAGGACGCTCGGGACGAGACTTGAACTCCGGGTGGAACTGCGAGGCGACGAAGAACGGGTGGTCCTCGAGCTCGATCACCTCCACCAGGCGCTCGTCGGGTGAGGTGCCGGTGACGCGCAGCGCGCTGCCGGCGCCATCGCCCCTGGCGTTGGTGAGGCGCTTGCGCAGGAGGTTGTTGACCTCATAGCGGTGGCGGTGGCGCTCGTAGATGACCGCCTCGCCGTACATCTCAAGCGCCCGGCTGCCGGGGTGCAGCTTGATCGGGTCGGCGCCCAGGCGCATCGTGCCGCCGAGGTCGGCGACCTCCTTCTGCTCGGGCAGCAGGTCGATCACCGGGTACGGCGTCTCGATGTCGAACTCGGTCGAGTTGGCGCCCTCCATGCCGGCGACGTGGCGCGCGAACTCGGCGACCGCGACCTGCATGCCGAGGCAGATGCCCAGGTAGGGGATCTGCCGTTCGCGTGCGAAGCGCGCGGCGGCGATCTTGCCCTCGATCCCGCGTCCGCCGAAGCCGCCCGGGATCAGGATGCCGTTGGCGCCGGCGAGCCGCTCGAAGCGCTCGCCGTCCTGACCGTCCTCCCCCTCGCCGCCGCCCTCGAGGCTCTCGGAGTCGATCCACTCGATCTGCACTCGGGCGTCCTGCAGCGAGGCGGCGTGGCGCAGCGCTTCGGAGACCGACAGGTAGGCGTCCTCGAGCTGCACGTACTTGCCGACCAGCGCGATGCGCACGGTGCGCGTGGCCCGCGCGGCCCGCTCGATCGGCTCGGTCCACCTGGACAGCTCCGGCGCGGGCGCCTGCAGCCCGAAGTGCTCGAGGATGAAGTCGTCGACCCCCTGCTCGCGGAAGGTCAGCGGGACCTTGTAGATGTTGTCGACGTCGCACGCGGAGACGATCGCCTCCGTCGGCAGGCTCGCGAACAGGGCTATCTTCTTGCGGATCTCCATGGACAGCGAGCCCTCGGAGCGGCACATGAGCATGTCCGGCGCGATGCCGATGCGGCGCAGCTCGTTGACCGAGTGCTGGGTCGGCTTGGTCTTGAGCTCGCCGGCGTGGCCGATGTAGGGCACGAGCGTCAGGTGGATGAACATGCAGCGCCGGCGCCCCACGTCGACGGGGAACTGGCGGATCGCCTCCAGGAACGGCAGCGACTCGATGTCGCCGACCGTGCCGCCGATCTCGGTGATCACGAAGTCGACGTCGCTGGACTCGGCGATCAGGGAGATCCGCTGCTTGATCTCGTCGGTGATGTGCGGCACGACCTGCACGGTGCCCCCGAGGTAGTCGCCGCGCCGCTCGCGCCGGATGACCGTGTCGTAGATGCCGCCGGCGGTGACGTTGGAGGCTCTGCTCGTGTTGGAGTCGGTGAAGCGCTCGTAGTGGCCGAGGTCGAGATCCGTCTCGGCGCCGTCCTCGGTCACGAACACCTCGCCGTGCTGGTAGGGCGACATCGTGCCGGGGTCGACGTTGATGTACGGGTCGAACTTCTGCAGGCCGACGGTGAGCCCGCGCGAGACGAGCAGCCGCCCGAGCGAGGCCGCGGCGATCCCCTTTCCGAGCGAGGAGACCACGCCGCCGGTCACGAAGATGAACCGGGTCTTGCTGGGCGCCTGGGCGTGGCGGTCGGAATAGTGCAAGGTCATGTGGGCCTGCCAAAGGAGTCTAGTTGGCGCAGCCCCGGTGTCCGTTCGATCAGCGCAGAAATCGAGCGCAACTCCCCATATAGCGTGATTCCTGCGAGCAGCGCGAGCGCCACCAGCTGGCCGGTGCCCGACAGCGTCAGCACCAGCCACAGGCCCGCGAGCGCGCCGAGCAGGTTGGCGCCGGTGTCGCCGAGCATCACGCGCTCGCGCAGGTCATACACGCCCGCCACGAGCGCCGGCGCAGCGAACAGGCCGAGTGCCCACAGCGGGTGCAGGTTGGCGGAGCCGATCGCGAGACCGGCGCCGAGCAGCACGAACGCCTTGGTCGCGCGGCCCGGACGCAGGTCGAGCAGGTTGAACACGTTCGTCGCCAGCACGAGCACCGCGGCGGCGAGCAGCCAGCGCCCGTTGGACAGGCCGAGGTAGCTCATCGCGAGCAGCGCCAGGCCGAGCGAGCCGGCCGCCTTGAGCGCGCCCGTGGAGAGCTCGCCGCGCAGCGTCGCCGCGCCGTGCCCGCGCCAGCCGCGCTGGGGCGCGTGGCCGAGCGTGTCGTCGAGCAGCCCCAGGGCGAGCACGCCGAGCGCGTACACGGCGATCGGCAGCAGCTCGGGCGGCAGCACCTGCGTGGCGGCGAGCCGCTGCAGCAGCAGGAGCGGGATCAGCGCGATCAGCGCCGCGGCGAGCGCCAGCACGCCGAACGGGAACGCGAGCGCGCGGTCGCGGTAGTTGGGTCTGGTGTGACCGCCGTCGGCGAGCGCTCGCAGCAGCGCCGGCGCCAGGATCACGGCGCTCACGAGCGCGAAGATCAGGGGCAGCGGGTGCATGCCTGGAAGCTAGCGATGCGAGCGGACGCGCTGGGGGCCGCCGGGATCGGCTCCAGAGCGCCGACGCCGCGCCCCGGGAAACCCGTGCTCAGGGCTGTGATGGGGTGGTGGTGACGGCCGGCAGCAGCGATTCGGCGGTGGACTTGATGCCGAACGTGCCGCGGTCTCCGGCGAGCGCGTAGTCGAGCGCGGCCTGTCCGGCGAGGTTGTCGAGATCGTCGACGCTGGAGAGGCCCTTGCCTTTGTACCAGGGGATCTGCGCCGGTTCGCCGCCGCTGACTTCGACGCCCACCGCGGGCACGCCTGCGGCTGCCACGCCGGCGAGCAGACCCGACTCGAACGCGGCGGTCGCTTCGCTTTCCGGCGCGCTCATGCCGGTCGGTTCGGCGCGCATCACGACGAGTCCTTCCAGACGCGCCAGCTGACCGTCGAACGCGCTCAGCAGGCTGGCGCGCACGCGGCTGATCAGCTCGCGGTCGACGAGCGGCCCGCCACTGACGAGCTGCCGGCCGATCAGATCGCCGAAGCGTTCGAGCAGTTCCGAGGAGGTCGCGAGCCCCGCGTAGTGCGTCCCGGCGACCCCGTGTTCGAGCCCCGTCAGGTCCAGCGGCTCGCGCACGGCGATGACCGTCGTGACGTCGCCGCCGGCGTCGGAGACGGCGGTGCGCACGAGCGAGTTGACCTGATCTGAGGAGCCGCCGAGGAACACCAGCCCGATCGTGCGCCCGGCGAGCAGTTCGTGTATCGCGAGCGGGTACAGGCCGGTGGCGAACGTTTCCTCGTCGCTGAGGCGGCTCTGCAGCTTGCCGGCCTGCTGGCGTGCTTGGCTGAGTTCGGAGTTGAGGTTGTGGACGATGCCGTTCTTGGCGGAGGAGACGAGATTCGAGTCGCCGATCGCCACACCCAGCAGCACGCCGAGCGCCAGCGCGAACAGGACGGCCGCGAGGGAGAGCGCGTGGTAGCGATAGTCGAACATGGGCGGCGCTACGGCGCGGGCGAGGATCAGCCGCCGGGGCTGACCGCTCCGACCGCGGCCAGCATCTGCAGCTTGACCCACAGCAGTTCCGCGACGTCGCGCAGCGCGGGCGTGAGCCAGACGACGCCGATCATCGCGATCAGGCCGGCGGCGATCACGACGAGCAGCGGCGTCAGACCGGGACGCGGCTGATAGAGGCGGCTGACGCCCTTGGCGTCGACGAGGATCTCGCCGATGCGCAGCCGCGTGAGGAATGTCGAGGACATGCCTTTGCGGTTGCGGTCGAGGAACTCGACGAGGTTGAACTGGGAGCCGACGGAGACGATCAGGCGCGCGCCCTTCTCGGCGGCGATCAGCATCGCTATGTCCTGGCTGGTGCCGGGCGCGGGCACCAGCTTGAACGGCAGGCCGAGCTCCTCCAGGCGGTGACGGCCGGGCGCGCGCCCGTCGGGGTAGGAGTGCACGACCAGCTCGGCGCCGCAGCGCAGCGCGGCCTCGCCGGCGGAGTCCATGTCGCCGACGATCATGTTCGGCGTCAGCCCGGCCTCGAGCACCGCGTCGGCGCCGCCGTCGACGGCGACGATCACGGGGCGCATGTCGCGGATGAACGGTCGCAGCGCGCGCAGGTCGCGCTGGTGCCCGACGCCGCGCACGACGACGAGCGTGGAGCGGTCGCGAAAGTCGGTGGCGAAGCGCGGCAGCTGGATGCGGCCGGCCAGCAGCTCGCGCTCCTCGCGCATGTGCTCGATCGTGTTGTGGGCGAAGCGCTCGAGCGCCTCGCCCACCTCGCGGCGGCGGATCTCGGTTTCGGCGCACACGCGCTCGAGGTCGAGCAGCTCGCCGCTGGCCAGCAGCTCTCCCTTGCGCAGGACCTCGACGCTCGCGCCGCGGACGGGCCCGGCGTCGTCCTGCGCAGGCTCGCTCGGGCTCGCATCGGGCTCGGCGGCGACGTGCACGCGGATCACGACGGGGTCTCCGTCGGAGAGCACGTCGAACAGCGAGTCGTCGGGCAGGTCGACGAGCACGATGCCCGCCTCGACCAGCAGTTGCGGGCCGAGGTTGGGATAGGAGCCGCCGGAGGACGGGCTGCAGTTGAGGACCGCGACCGTGCCCGCGGCGATCAGCTCCTCGGCGGAGACGCGATCGATGTCGAGGTGGTCGATCAGCGCGATGTCGCCGCGCACGAGGTGCTTGACGAGCAGCTTCGTGCGTCTGCCCGGCCGCACCGGGCCGGCGACGAGCGGCATGGGCGCAGGCGCGGACTCGATGGATCGCGTGGCTGCCACAGTCCGAGAGTAACGCCCGCAAGCCGGAAACGCGGCGCGTGCGGGGGTTTCAGGCTGCCTTGCGCAGGTCGCGCGCGTGCCGTCGCGCGGTGGTGTCGTCGCTGTCGGCGCCGAGCATGCGCACGAGCTCGGCGACGACGTCGCGCTCGTCGAGCTCGACGACGGTGGTGCGCGTCGGCTCGGCGGCGGTGTCCTTGACGATCGAGAAGTGGCGGGCGCCGAGCGAGGCGATCTGCGGCAGGTGGGTGATGCACAGCACCTGCCTGTGCTCCCCGAGCTCGCGCAGCCGCGCGCCGACGACGCGCGCGGTGTGACCGCCGATGCCGGCGTCGACCTCGTCGAAGACGAGCGTGGCGTCGGCGTCTGAGGCGCCGGCGACGCTCATGATCGCGAGCATCACCCGTGAGAGCTCCCCGCCGGAGGCGATCTCGCGCAGCGGCCCGGCCGGCACGCCGGGGTTGGGCGCGATCATGAACTCGACCGAGTCTCCGCCGGAGGGTCCGGGCTCGCGCTCGCCGAGGAGCACCTCGAAGCTGGCCTCGCCCATCGCGAGCGAGGCGAGCTGCTCGCGGACGGCCTGCGCGAAGCCGGCGGCGGCGTCGTGGCGCGCGCGGCGCACGGCCAGGACGTGGCGCTCGAGCTCGGCGCGCGCTTCGCCGAGCTGGTCGGTGGCCTGCGCCAGCGCGACCTCTGCGCCTGCCAGTTGCTCGTGACGCGCGCGGGCCTGCGCGGCGTAGTCGAGCACGGCGCGGACGCTGCCGCCGTGCTTGCGCGCGAGCCGCTCGATCGCAGCCAGACGCGCTTCGAGCGCATCCAGCGAGGTGTCATCGCCGAGCTGGTCGACGGCGCCGCCCCCCTCCGGGGACGATGCGAGCGCGTCGGCGGCTGCTCGCTCGCAGTACTCGCGCAGCTCGCCGGCGAGGTCCTGGGACTCGAGCGTGAGGGCGCGCATGCGCTCTGAGAGAGCGTCGAGCGCCGGATCGACACCTGCGAGCGAGTCCATGTGCGCGGCTGCGCCGGCGAGCAGCTGCGCGGCGCCGACCGCCTCGCCGGACTCGGGCGCGAGCGCTTCGGCGCCGGCGCCGGCGGCCGCGCGCAGCGCGTCGAGCTTGCGCAGGCGCTCGCGCGCGGCGAGCAGCCGCTCGTGCTCCCCCTCGTCGGGCGCCAGCGCGTCGATCTCGCCGAGCTCGAACGCCAGCAGATCGAGCTCGCGCTCGCGTTGCGAGGACAGCTCGCGCAGGCTCTGCAGCTGCTCCTCCAGCTGGCGGGTGCGCGTGAACGCGGCCGCGCACGCGCGCAGACGCGCGGCGTGATCGCCGGCGCAGAGCCCGTCGAGGATCTCCAGCTGCGCGGCGGAGAGCGTGAGCTTGCGATGCTCGTGCTGACCGTAGAAAGCAAGCAGCGCGGCGCCGATCTCACGCAGCTCGCCGACGGCGGCGGAGCGCCCGTTGAGGTATGCGCGGGTGCGTCCGTCGGCGCTCACCCGTCGCGCGAGCGCGATCTCCTCGGCGTCGGCGCTGAGGCGCTCGCCGAGCTGCTCGCGCAGTTGGTCGGGCAGGTCGAAGATCCCCTCGACGTATGCCTCGCCGGCGCCCGGCCGCACGATCCCCGGGCGCGCGCGCCCGCCGAGGAGCAGGTCGAGTGCGTGCGCGAGCACGGTCTTGCCGGCGCCGGTCTCGCCGGTGAGCACGTTCAGGCCCGGCGCCAGACGCAGCTGCGCCTGCTCGATCAGCAGGAGATTCTCAACACGGAGCTCTTGCAGCACAGCAGGTGGTCTACCAGCGCATGGGGACGGATCGCGCCGGCGGCACGGCGGCCGCGCGCGCGGCGACGCCGGGCGTGGACGTGCATGACTCGCCGGGGACGTGGGCGGCGGGCATAATCTGTCGGTGCGGTCCAGGAAGGACCGCAAGCTCGGGCGTACACTCGTCCGCTACAGGCATGGCTGCCAGCGACCCCAATCCACCCTCCGATCGGCTGCAGCCGGGGGCATTCGACTGCCTGACGGCGGACGCGCTGCGTGAGCGCGTGGAGGAGGAGATCGGGCGCGCGGAACGTCATGGCACGGGGCTGAGCTGCCTGCTGGTGGTGATCGAGAACCTCGACGAGCTGGCGCGCGAGCACGGCGCGGAGCTGCGCGAGCAGACGCTCGAGTATGTGGCTGGCGCGCTGCGGCATGAGCTGCGCCGCTTCGATCGGGTCGGGCGTGTGGCACGCGGAGCGCGTGAGTCCGACAGCGACCTGGTGATGGTGCTGCCCGGCGCGGACAGCCCGCGCGCTGAGATCGTGGCGCGACGGGCGCTGCAGCGGCTGCGCACGATCAAGATCGAAGCCGGCGGCATGCGCCAGCCGCTGGAGATCTCGGTGGGGCTTGCGGCCTGGCGTCAGGAGGTGAGCGCGGAGGCGCTGCTGGCGCATGCGCGCGCTGCGCTGCGCAGCGTCAACGGCGATCAGAGCTACCCTGCGCCGGGGAGCGTGGACGCACCCGACGGCACGGCCGCGCCCGCGCGCGACCCTGCAGAGCCCGAGCCCGCGCACACCCGTGCGGGGGCGCCTCCCGCGGTCGGACACGCGGGAGGCGCATAATCCCGTCCCGTGCTGTCCGGATCAGAGTTGTGGCTGCTGCGCCTGATGGCCGATCGTGGCCTGGCGCTGCTCGACGCGAGCGCGCTGCTGGTGGTGGTGGAGGAGCGCGGCGAGCTGCGGGTGGCGGCGAGCAGCGGCACGGCGTCGGTGCGCCTGCGAATCACGCCGGTGCAGGGCAGCGCGCTGGGGGCGTTGTACCTGCAGGGCAAGGCGGTGTCGCTGGATCGTCCGCGCGGCCAGGAGGCGGCGTGGCTGCACGAACTGGGCCTGGAGGCGCGGGCGGTGCTGGTGGAGCCGTTGAACATGGAGGGGCACGGCGGCGGGCTGGTGATCGCGCTGCGCGAGAACGGCAGCTTCCGCGATCCGGACCGCCAGGCGCTGGCGGCGTTCGCGTCGAGCGTGTCACAGCGGCTTGCGGCCGAGCGCTCGGTCGAGATCGAACGCCTGCGCTACGGCATGGAAGCGCGTGAGCGCGAGCGCACACGCTGGGCGCGGGAGATCCACGACGAGAGCATCCAGGGCATTGGCGCGCTGCGTCTGCAGCTGGCGAACGCGCGCGACCTGGAGGACGCGCGGGCGCTGAGCGCGGCGGTGGATGCGGCGCTCGAGGGCCTGGGCACGGAGATCGACGGGCTGCGCCACCTGATCACGGAGCTGCGCCCGGCGGCGCTCGACGATCTCGGCCTGGCGGCGGCGCTCGAGGCGCTGGCCAGGCGCGCGCAGGCGATCGACGGCCTGGAGGTCAAGACCGAGATCAACCTCGGCGCGGGCGCGAGCGACGGGCAGGACGGGAGCGGGGAGAACGGCGGCCGGCGTCTGGACGCGGAGCTCGAGAGCACGATCTACAGGGTCATACAGGAGGCGCTGACGAACGTCAGCCGCCACGCGGAGGCGACGAAAGCGGTGATCAGCGTGACCGAGCGCGATGGCGTGATCACGGCAGCGGTGACTGACGACGGGCGGGGACTGCCGGACGCGACACGGCTGGGCCCACGCGGCGACGGCCTGGAGGGCGGCTTTGGGATGTCGGGGATGCGCGAGCGCGCGGAGCTGGTCGGGGGCGAGCTGGAATGGGCGCGCGCACCGGAGCGCGGAACGATCATGCGTCTGACGGTGCCGTTGGCGGGGCGCCCTACCCGCACGGCTGAGCAGCAGGCCTACTGAGGCTCGGCCTCTTCGCCGGCGCTGTCCTCGTCCTCGTCCTCGTCTGCGGCGTCCCGCCGCAGCCATCCGGCGAGCTGCTTGCCGACGGAGTTGATCGACTCGCCGGCGTCGCGAAAGCCGTCGCGGATGCGTTCGGAGTAGAAGCTGACGGCCTCGCTGCTGTCGGCGCGCGCGTCGACGGGCTCGCCGCGACGGGGATACTCGCCGCCGGCAATGCGATCGAACTCGCCCGAGCGCACCCACTCCATCAGCTCGTGCGTGCGCTTGACCGGCAGCGGATGCGTGACGCCGAGGTCGATCATCAACCTGGTGAGGCGCTCGAGGCCGCTGCCCTTCTCCTTGTAGTCCATGCCCTGGCGCATGAACAGGTCGAGGTCGAGCTGGTCGACCATGGCGCCGGCGGCGAGCGACATCAGCGTGCGGCAGACGACAAGCGGGTCGCGCGTGACGAGCGCGGCGGCGCGGTCGGCGGACAGCTCGGTGGCGCGGCCCCACTCCATCAGCGCGGAGCGCACGGGCGCGAGCGGCAGCGGCAGGCGCGCGCTGCGCGTCATCAGCACGAGGATCGCGAGCGCTGTGCGGTAGAGCTGATGGTCGGAGAGGATGTGCGCGGCCTCGTGCGCGAACACGGCGCGCCGCTGCGGCGCGCCGAGCAGCCGCACGAGCTCGGACTGCACGACGACGATCGGCTTGCGCGCGCCGATGGCGAGCGCGTTGGGCGCGGGATACTGGGTGAGATACAGGTCGGGCACGTCGGTCATGTCGAGCGTCGCGTAGGCGATCGCGTGCTCGCGCCAGACATCGCCGAGCTGCTCTTCGGAGAGCCGCACGGAGGAGCCGAGATAGCTCTGACGCAGGGCGCGCTCGTAGCCGAGCTCGATCAGCTTGCGAACGACGGTGTCGAGGTACGGGATCGATCCGAGCGCGGCGGTGGCGGCGCGATCTGCCGGGTGCTGGAAGGCCCGCGGCGAGATGTCGGTCAGCCGGTAGCCCTCGGCGGGGACGGTCGACTCAGTCGGGGCCATGTGTTGAGACTAGCGCCGTCGTGCCGTTCCGGTCGCCGCATGCGGCGACCGGCGGGGCCGCACATGTGCGGCCCCGTGCGGGCCGTGCATGCACGGCCCGACGCCCGGCACATGTGCCGGGCGCACCACGTGCACACGCTCAGTCGGCGAGGCCGGTGCGGCGCACGTACGCGGTGATCTCGGCGCGCGAGGAGAAGCCGAGCTTCTCGATCGCGCGGGCGCGGTAGGTCTTGACGGTGCGCTCGGCGACGTTGAGCTGCTCGGCGATCTCGGGGTTGGTGTAGCCGTTGGCGATCAGCCGCACGACCTCGCGCTCGCGCTCGCTGAGCACGACGCCATCGGTGACGCCGTCCTCGCCGGTCGCCATCAGCGCGCCGAGGCGCGGATGCAGGTAGTTGCCGCCGGCGACGGCCAGGCGGAACGCCTGCAGCAGCTCGGCGGGCTCGGCCTCCTTGAGCACGTAGCTGCGCGCGCCCGCCCGCAGCGCCTGACGCGCGTACTCGGGGTCCTCGCGCATCGTCAGGATCGCGACGGCGAGCGTGGGATGGGAGATGAAGCACGACGGCAGCGCCCCGAGGCTCGAGCCGCCGGGCATCGTCAGGTCGAGCGTCAGCAGGTCGGGCTTGTGCTCGCGGACCTCGCGGATCATCGAGGGGATGTCGGCGGCTTCGGCCACGACGCGGAACTCGCCGCCCTCGCGCTGCAGCACCGCGCGGATGCCGTCGCGCACGACGGCGTGATCGTCGGCGATGATCACGTCGATCGGCCGTGTTACCCCTGGCGTGCCGACTTCCATGCGTTGGACGGTAGCGGCTCGATAGGACCGAACCGGCATGCGCAACCGCGCTCTCGGCGAATGTATCGGACGTGTTGCACCGCTCGACGCGGTCGCGGGCACGCGTTAGCGTGGCAAGCGTGAGCTCCCCGCTGTCCTCGCCGCAGCTTCGCAGAATCATCGTCGCGTACACCGTCAACCGGCTGGGGACCTGGGTCGGCACGATCGCCCTGTCGCTCGCCGTGTTCGACCACACGCACAGCGCTCTCGCGGTCGCAGCGACACTCGTCGCTGCACAGGTTCTGCCCGCATTCGCTGTCCCCGCACTCGTCGCTAAGGTGGAGGCATCCCCCCGTGGGCGCGAGCTCAGCGGGCTTTACTTCTTTGAGGCGGCGGCAACATCTGCGCTGGCGGTGCTGCTGTGGCACTTCTGGCTTCCGGTCGTGCTGCTGCTCGTGGCCCTCGATGGAACCGCGGCGCTGGCCGCGAGCGCGTTGCTTCGCACAGAGGCGGCGCGTGCCGGGCGCGACCAGCTCGCACTCTCGTCGCATCCCTCCGCGGAAACCGCAGAGCAGCGCGAGCGCGATGCCCATGCGGGAGAACGGAGCGCGACCGCAGCCATCAACGTGGCATTCTCCGCGACGTTCGTGCTGGGACCAGTGGCTGGCGGCGCAATCGCCGCGGGCGCTGGCGCGCCGGCGGCGCTGTTTCTGGACGCCGCCACGTTCCTCATCTGCGGTGCGCTGCTCGTAGACCTGCATCCTCAGGTCGAGGAGGCGGCCGGCGTGTCGGTGCGTGCCCGCCTGGCCGCGGCGTGGAAGCACATCAACGGTGTGCCGGCACTGCGCGCACTCCTGCTGACTCAGGCGGCGGCGCTCGTGTTTTTCGAGTCCGCCGCCCCGATCGAGGTCGCGTACGCGAAGGCCACGCTGCACGCGGGCGACGGCGGCTATGGGCTGCTCGTGACCGTCTGGGGGGTCGGCGCCGTCGTTGGAGGCATCGTGTTCGCACGCTCGCCTACACGGCCATTGGGAACCATGATAAGCGCGGGAACGCTCGCGGTCGGTCTCGCTTATATCGGCTTCGCTGCAGCGCCGTCGCTGGCGCTAGCGTGCGCAGCGGCGCTCATCGGCGGCGTCGGCAACGGCGTGCAGTGGGCCCCGCTGGTCAGCGCCGTGCAGCTCCTGACGCCACAACTGCTGCAGGGACGAGTCATGGGGGCGGTGGAATCGATTGGGGCACTCTGCCCTGCCATCGGCCTGTCACTCGGCGGAGCGCTCGTCGCGCTCAGCTCGCCGCGCACGGCATTTCTCGCGGTCGGCGCGGGAGCGGCCCTCACGACCATCGCGTTCGTGCGAGTGCCACTGGTCGAGACCCCTTCGTCAACAGCGGCATTCCAAGACGACGACGAGATGGCCGCACGAGATGCTGACGCGCCGATTAGACCGAATACGACGGTGAGCGAAACATCGCTACCCTGAATAGCCGACTCCACCGAGCCGTACGGTGGGCGGGATGAAAGGCGCCGACCTCGGGATCATCGTGCCTTGAGCACACGCCGGGCTTCCCGAACCGTCCAGCCGACAAACTGCCCCTTTAGAACCACGGCCGATCCGTCGTTAAGGACGACAGGACAGGTCTACGGTGTTCACGCCCAAGCTCACAAGTCGTCTCTTTTGGGCCGCAGAGGCCCTGCTGCTCCTTGGCGTCATCGGCGCGAGCGCGCGACTCTCGAACACCGAGGACTGGCATCCGCTGTTGCTCGTGCTGCTGCTGCTGGCTCTCGCGCTTGTTGGACAACGGTTGAGTTCGACAATCGGCAGCGGGGTCTTGACGACTGCCCACATCGCGCTCGTCCTAGCAATGAGCCTACTGGGACCCGCTCCGGCCGTTCTGTTCGGGATCTCCGCGGCGGTCCTGACGTCAGCCTCACGACGCGTCTCGCCACCGCGCTGGCTCAACAATCTCGTCACCTTCTCAGTCTTCCCGTTCGTGGGCGCCCTGATGGCACGCGCGTTGGCCGGCGACATCCACGATCCGCGCAACCACCACGTGTCTCAGAGCGTCACGTTCGGGCTGATCGTGTTCGCTGTCTTCCTCGTAACCATAGGACTGAACTTCGCCCTGGTCGCCCTGGACGTGAGGGTCGAGGAAGGCCGTCCACTGGTCCGCCAAGTGCGCGAGGCGTTCATCCCACTGCTTCCGGGACACCTGGCCGCCGGCCTTCTCGCGGCGCTCCTCGCCGTCGCGTATACCAACTTTGAACTACCGGTCCTGTTCGGCGCCATTCTCGTGCTCTTGATCTTCCACTACCTCACGACAGCCTTGTTGCGCTCTGAGGACCGCGCCGATCAGCTGGAAGCCCGTTCGATCCACCTCGCGAATCTGCAGTTCGGGGTCCTCAGCATGCTGATGGATGCGCTCGCGCTACGTGACCGCACGACAAGCAAGCATGCGGCGATGGTGGCACGTTACGCGAAGGCGCTCGCCATCGAGCTCGGCTGCGATGAGGCCGAACAGGAGATCATCCACACGGCCGGGCTGCTGCACGACATCGGCAAGTTCGCGTGGTCGGATCGCATCCTGCACCCCGAGCAGCTAACCGACGAGGACTGGGCTGTAATTCGGCGTCATCCGCAGGACGGCGCGGCTCTCGTGGGGAAGCTCGACGGCTACGGACCGGTGGCCGATGCGATCCTCTACCACCATGAGCGAGTCGACGGCGGCGGCTACCCGGCGGGGCTGATCGGCAGCGAGATTCCGCTGGCTTCCCGGATCGTGGCGATCTGCTCGACCTATGACACAATGACCGCGAGTTCGACCTACAGCCCGCTCCTGACCCCCCAAGATGCCATGGCAGAGTTGCGGCGCATCGCCGGACGCCAGCTCGACTCGGAGCTGGTGGAGCGCTTCATAGGGATGCTCGAGCATCTCGGGCCTGAGGCGCTCGCCCACTATGGCGACGCCGACTATGAGGCCGAGCTTGCGTTCAAGCAACGGGTCTACAAAATGGCGGCCCCAACACGCGGCTGACCGATACCTCGTCACAACCGCATCTTGCAAGCCGCCAGGCGATTTCCCTGCCACCTAAAGGCTGAAGGCGCCACGCCGACAATCCTAGATCGTTGCGTGACGCCCTCAGGCTGGCCTTCTAAGGCCTGTGAAGCAAGTCTTCTTATCGCGCGTAGGATTCCACAAGTGTCTCCTTTTCCTCGACTACAAGGCTGCTTAGGATCCATCCAGGCAAACCACCACCTATGAGTAGGTTTGGGCAGGATAGCGTAGACGCGGACGAAATGTCCAGCTTGCGGAGCCTTGTGCAGGAATCCTTGCAAAGCAGGAGTCTTGCTATGGGCGTCGACCCCAGGCAACTGTCGGCCGTGCCGCGTGAGCCTGCACGCACGGTGGGTTGCAGATGCCTCTGTTCACGGCCTTTCGCCCGTGATTTCGGAGATCTCGAGCGCCGGGAGCCGGCACGACGCTGCGCGGCGCATGGATCAGAGACGAAGCATACGTCCACAAACCTCGGCGGCGCTCAAGTTCCTCGCCGTTTCTGACGAAACATCCTGCGAGCCGTACCATCCGGCGACCCCAATCGATCGAAGGTCTGCCATGCCCCTGTCCGTCTCCCCAGCCCAGCCACGCAACGAGCGCCGGCTCGTCTTCACGAGCTCCCAGGCGGCCCGCTACGTCGGTGTCTCACTGGCCACCGTCCGCCGCTGGACGGACGCCGGCCACATCGAGTGCTACAGGACGCCCGGCGGGCAGCGGCGCTTCTCGAGGGCTCAGCTCGACCAGTTCATCGAGTCGATGCAGCGCACCGGCCCGGCCGAGGACGCCGCGTCGCTCGCGCATCACGACGCACAGGTCGCGTGAGACGCCCTACTTGCTGATGGCGTCAGCCGCTCAGCTGGCCAGGCGCCCGAACTTCTCGCGCAGCCGACGGTAGAACGAGGAGCCTGGCAGCTGGGCGATCGTCCCCACTTCGTTGACGAAGCGCGCCTCGATCCGGCCTTCAGGCGGGATCTCGCCGGCGGGTCGTCCGTCCACCGCCACGTCCAGCGGCTCGCGCGAGCGGTTGTAGATCGTCAGCCGGTCATCGGGCGCGACCACCAGCGCACGCGCGCTCATCGAGTGGGGTGCGATGAACGACACCACGAACCCCTCCACCCCCCACGCCATCACGGGCCCGCCGTTGGCGAGGTTGTAGCCGGTGGATCCCGCCGGGGTGGCGACCACGAGGCCGTCGCAGCGCACGCTGCCCGCCTCCTCGCCGTCGAGCGCGTACGCGAGCTCGGCGACGCGCTCGCCCACCTTGCGATGGATCGCGATGTCGTTGATCGCGGTCTGACGAGAGCCGTCCGAGCGATCGTCGGGCACGTCGAGCACGATCGCCGGCAGGCGCAGGAGCTCGAAGTCTCCGCTCAGCGCGCGGCGGATGCCGTCCTCGATGTCCTGCGGCTCGACCGTCGCCAGGAACCCGATCTCGCCGAAGTTGATCGCAAACACGGGCACGCCGGTGTTTGCGTAGCGCTGCAGCGCGCGCAGGATCGTGCCGTCGCCGCCAAGCACGACGCACAGCTCGACGTCGTCCTTGGTAGGGACGTCCACCGCGATGCCGGGGCCGGCCGTGAGCGCGTGCTTGCTGGTCTCCTCCTCGTCGAGGCGCAGCGTCACGCCGGCCTCGGCCGCGCGCGTCGCGAGCAGCGCGAGCGCGGTCTCGGTGTCGTCGGCGCGCCGGTGCGTGAACACCGTGATCTCTCTGCTCACGGCTCCACCTCCCGCGCCATCCGCTCGAGCTCCGCCGGCTCGCGCGAGCCCCTTCCCCCGTCTGGATCGGCCAGCCACATGAACGTCTCGCGGTTGCCCTTTGGCCCTGGCAGCCCCGATGAGCGGTAGCCGACGACTGCCGCTCCCAGCTCGAGCGCGGTCTCACCGGCGCCGATCAACGCCTCGCGCCTGTCCTCGGCGGCGCGCACCACCCCGCCTTTGCCGACGCGCCCGCGCCCGAGCTCGAACTGCGGCTTGACCAGCGCGAGCACGTCATACGGGCGCGCCAGACAGCCAAGCACCGGCCCCAGAACCTTGCCAAGCGATATGAACGACACGTCCACGGTCGCAAGATCCGGCAGCGAGTCGGCCCCCACCCGCGCCGCTGGCAAGAGCTCTGGCGTGAGCGCGCGCGCGTTCGTGCGCTCGAGCACCGACACGCGCGCGTCGCTGCGCAACCGGTAGTCGAGGATTCCGTAGCCGACGTCGACCGCGATCACCTCACGTGCGCCGTGCTGGAGCAGACAGTCGGTAAAGCCTCCGGTCGAGGCGCCCACGTCCAGCGCACGCCTGCCGCGTACATCCAGCGCGCAGGCGGCGAGCGCGTTGGCGAGCTTGATCCCGCCGCGCGAGACGTACGCCGGCCGCTCGACGAGCCGCACGCGCAACTCGTCGTCAACCAGTTCGCCCGGCTTCTCCGCGCGACGCTCACCGGGATGGGCGGCGGGATCGGCGGGAACCAGGAACACCTCTCCGGCCATCACCGAGGCGGCAGCGCGACTGCGCGATGGGAACAACCCGCGCTCGGCCAGCAGTGTGTCGAGACGACGCTTGCCCATCGCATCGAAACCCTTGCACACAACCACGCCCGGTGCACGAGTGCGCGCCCGCGAGGGCGGGCACGCGGCGACCTCGACCCGGCGATCGGCCGCGCCGACTGGCGCTCTGTGATCGATCTCACACACACCCCCTGACAGCGCCGCCATCATGGTTAGCGATCGAGAGGGCAGCATCGACTCTCCTGAATCCCTCCTCCCGAAGCGGCCCGCTCTCCCCGGCGGGTCGTTTCATTTAACGAGCCTTGCGGCCCTCGATCGCCCGCCGCCGTCCAATCCGCCGCGCTGACCCGGTCGTGCCGTCGTAGATCGCTCAGGCGCCGACGATCGCCGAGCCGCTGCCCCGTGACCCCGAGCCCTGGATCGTGTGGGTGCGCCCGCGGTCGGAGATCGCCGCGGCGACCCGCTCGGCGATGCGCTCTCCGGTGAAGCCGACCTGCTCGTGCAGCAGCGCGGGCTTGCCGTGCGTGACGTACTCGTCTGGCAGCCCGACACGCAGGATGCGCGGCGTCAGGCCGGCGTCGTTGAGGGTCTCCCACACGGCGGAGCCGAAGCCGCCGGCCAGCACCCCCTCCTCGACCGTCACCAGCAGGTCGTGCTCCGCCGCCAGCTGGGCCATCAGGCCCGCGTCTATCGGCTTGGCGAAGCGCGCGTCGACGACGGTCACCGCGATCTCCTGCTCACGCAGCAGCTCGGCGGCGGCGAGCGCCTTGCCCACGCCGCTGCCGTAGCCGATCAGCGCCACACGGGTGCCGCCCGCCCCGCCGCCAGCGTCGGCGGCGCGCGCAGATGCCGGCGCGAGCGCCGCCTCGCACAGGATCTCGCCGGTGCCGATCGCGATCGCCTTCGCCTCGCCCGGCAGCGCCACGCCGGCGCCCTCGCCACGCGGGTAGCGCAGCGCGATCGGCCCGTCGTGCTCGAGCGCGGTGCGCAGCATGTGCACGAGCATCGCCTCGTCGCGCGGAGCCATCAGCACGATGTTCGGCAGGCAGCGCAGGTATGCGATGTCGAACGCGCCGTGGTGGGTCGGGCCGTCGTCGCCGACGAGGCCCGCGCGGTCCATCGCGAACACCACGTTCAGCCGCTGCAGGCACACGTCGTGCACGATCTGGTCGTACGCCCGCTGCAGGAACGTCGAGTAGATCGCGGCCACCGGCTTGACGCCCTCGAGCGCCAGTCCCGCCGCAAACAGGATCGCCTGCTGCTCGGCGATGCCGACGTCGAAGTAGCGCTCCGGCATCGCCTTCTGCAAGAGGCTCAAGCCCGTGCCCGAGTTCATCGCCGCAGTGATGCCGACGACGCGCTCGTCGCGTTCGCATTCGCGCACGAGCGCCTCGCCGAAGACCTGCGTGTACTGCGGCGCAGGCGCGCTGGCGGAGCCCTTGCGCGAGCCGTTCGCGACCGACGACGGGAGGGTCGGCGAGCCGTTGAGGATCGACTTCGGCTTGGCCGCGTGCCACTGCTCCATGCCCTCCAGGCCGCCTTCCTCGGCGGGCGCGAAGCCCTTGCCCTTGACCGTCGCGATGTGCACCACCACCGGCCGGCCGGCCGCGAGCGCCTCGCGTAGCGCCTCGCGCAGCGCGCGCACGTCGTGGCCGTCGATCACGCCCATGTAGGCCCAGTCGAGCTCCTCCCACCACAGGCCGGGCGCCCAGAATGCCTTGATCGACTCCTTCAGGTGCGGGCCCAGGCGCTCGAACGCGGCGCCAATCCCGATCGGCAGGCGCGTCAGGCCGCCCTCCACCTCCGAGCGGGCATGCCACAGTTTGGGGTTCAGGCGCACGCGGTTGAAGTAGCGCGACAGCGCACCCACGTTGGGGGCGATCGACATGCCGTTGTCGTTGAGCACGACCACGATCGGCGTGCCCAGACCGCCGGCCTGGCCGATCGCCTCGAACGCCACCCCGCCGGTCATCGCGCCGTCGCCGATGACCGCCACGACCTTCCCGTCGACCGCGCTGTCGAGGTAGCGCATACCCTCCTTGATCCCCACCGCATAGCCGATCGAGGTCGACGCGTGGCCGGCGCCCATGATGTCGTGCGGGGACTCCGCAATCGAGCAGAACGGCGCGAGTCCGCCGTACTGACGGATCGTGCTGAGTTGATCGCGTCTGCCGGTGAGGACCTTGTGCGGATAGGCCTGGTGGCCCACATCCCACAGGATCTTGTCGCGCGGAGACTCGAGCACGGAATGCAGCGCGACCGCAAGCTCACACGTGCCGAGATTGGCGCCGAAGTGCCCGCCGATCTCACCGACCGTGTCGATGATGTGCTCGCGCACCTCCTGCGCGAGCTGCGCGAGCTCCTGCTCGGAGAGCCCGCGCAGGTCCTCGGGACCGTCGATCTTCTCCAGCAGGCTCATGAGGTACGGGTGTAGATGAAGTCGGCGATTCCCTCGAGCTCCGCCGTGGCATCCGCGGCGGGGGCGCGGCTGGCCACCTCCGCCAGCGCCGCGCGCGCCATGCGATGCGACTCGGCCGCCAGCTCCCTGGCGCGCTCGATTCCAAACTCGCTCACGTACGTGCGCTTCCCGTGACGCTCATCGCTACCTCGTGGCTTTCCAAGTGCATCGTCGGTTCCTGTCACATCAAGTATGTCGTCCACAATCTGGAACAACACGCCCAGCTCCGCCGCGAAGCGCCGGAACGGGGCCATCTCTGGTCCGTCTTCAATCCCCGTCAACAGTAGTACGCACAGCACCGACGCACCGATCAGGCGTCCAGTCTTCAGCTCGTGCAGCCGGCGCAGCGCCGCGGGGCCGGACGCGGTGTGCGCCTTGACGTCGGCGTACTGCCCGCCGACCATGCCGTTGACGCCGGTCGCCGCGGCCAGCTCGGCGGCCGCGGCGAGCACCCGCTCGGGCGCCGATCGCTGCCTCGTGAGCAGGTGGCGAAAGGCCTCCGCGTACAGGCCGTCACCGGCGAGGATCGCGACGTCCTCACCGAACTTCACGTGGCAGGTCGGCGCCCCGCGACGCAGCGCGTCGTCGTCCATCGCCGGCAGGTCGTCGTGGATCAGCGAGTAGGTGTGGATCAGCTCGATCGCGCCCGCCAGCGGCAGCACCTCGCGCTGCTCCATGCCGACCGTGCGCGCGGTCGCCAGCGCGAGCACTGGGCGGATGCGCTTGCCGCCTGCCAGCAGCGAGTAGCGCATCGCCTCGTCCAGTCCCGCCGTGATCGGCTCCTCGGAGAAGTGCAGCTCCGCCAGATAGCGCTCGACCTCTTCGCGCAGGTGGTCCGGGTAGCTGGCGGTCACAGCGTGGGCGGGCCGGTTGGCAGCTGGGTGCCTATAGAAGCGTGTCCTGGCCGGGGGCCGGGGCTGAGACCTCAGCGCGTGTCAGCTGCTCCAGCTCTGCGGCCGCCTGCGTCGCCAGCGCCGCGCAGTCCTCGACCATCGTCGCGGCCGCGTCCGGCGAGAGCTCGCCCGAGCGCAGCTGCTCGCCGGCGCGCTCCAGGCGCGTGATCAACTCGTCAAGGCGCTCGACGCTCGTCATCGGATCGGCGCATTCTCTCGCACCTCGCGCAACACTGCCGCCAGCACCCCGTTGACGAAGCCCGGCGCGTCGGCGCCGCAGAACGTCTTGGCGCTCTCCACCGCCTCCTCGATCGCTCCCTCCGGCGGGATCGGCTCATCTGAGGGCGCCGCGTCCGGATGCAGGATCTCGATCAGCGCGATGCGCATGATGCTGCGCTCCAGCGGCTGAATCCGCTGCACCGACCACCCGTGGGCGTGGCGGTCGATCACCTCGTCGAGCTCCTCGGCGCGGTCGGCCGCGGCGTGCGCGAGCGCCCTCGCGAACAGCGAGGACTCGCGCGGCAAGGTCTCCGACAGCGCGCGGCCTGTGAGGTCGTGCTGGTAGAGCGCGATCACGGCCGCCCGGCGCTGATCGGAGCGGCGCATCTACGCGCGCGCCACGTAGTCGCCGGAGCGCGTGTCCACGCGGATGCGCTGCCCCGGCTCGACGAACAGCGGCACCTGGATGACGGCGCCCGTCTCGAGCGTCGCGGGCTTCGTGCCGCCGCCGGAGACCGAGTCGCCGCGCAGCCCCGGGTCAGTCTGGGTGACCTCGAGGTCGACGGCGCTCGGCAGCTGGATGTCGCCCGGCTGATCGTCGATGAACAGCACGTCCACCTCGCTGCTCGGCGTGATCCAGCGCAGCGCGTCCTGCACGGTGCGCTCCGGGATCGCGAGCTGCTCGAAGGACTCGGTGTCCATGAAGTGCGCGTCGGTGCCATCGGCGTACAGGAACTGCATCGTCCGCGACTCGGTGCGCACCGAGCGGAACTTCTCGCCGGCGCGGAACGTCCTGTCGATCACGTTGCCGTCCGAGGCGCGCCGCAGCTTCGTGCGCACGAACGCGCCGCCCTTGCCGGGCTTGACGTGCTGGAACTCGAGGATCTTGAAGACGGTGCCCTCGACGTCGATGTGGTTTCCGTTTTTGAATTGGTTGGTGCTTATCAAGAAAATGCCTGCAAATAGATGGCTCTTGGGCCTTCAGATTGAGCGATCGTCCGTCAAGCGGAAGGGTCGGCAATCCAGACCATGCGTACGCCAAGCAGGTCACCTAGGCGCTCGAAGTGATGATCGTAGTGCAGCACGTCCAGTCCCGACGTTTGTGCCGCAACGGCGACAGTGAGGTCAGCTAGCGGGAGGCGGTGGGCACCGTGAGAACCCTCGTCCGCCAGCTCTCGCATCGCCGAGAGCACGCCCCGTTGGACAGCACGATCGACCGCGATCTCGCGCATGCCCGCCAGCGTCCGATCGACCGCGGCGATTCGCTCCGGGCTCGGCGCATCGAAGGTCAACTCGTAGCGCACCGGCCAGCACCAGGCGATGTCGCCACGCTCAGCGGCCGCAAACAGCTGCTCCCGCGCACGGGGAATCCGGCGTGCGAGCATCCACGCGGAGGTGTCGACGAGGACCGCACCCCGGCCGTCCCACGGCTCGACGCTCACACGCTGCTCGGAGGTGAGTTGAGCCGATCGATCTCATCCAAGTCGAGATCGAACCCATCCCTGTCCATCGCGGCGAACAGCGCCTCGATCGCCTCACGACGCCCACGCCTGGCCTGGAGCTCCATCTCGGCCCCCTCTACTGCAAGCCTGCGCACCAGAGACGCATCGGCCTCCTGCGTGCCCGTCGCCGCGCGCACACGCTCCAGGGCGTCCCCCAGCTCCGGGTCCGCCGTCACGGCAATTCGTGGATGCTTGCTCGGCATGCCAGCCCTAGTGTAGCTCGCAGGGGTTACTCTGACGGCTCCGACTTCGAGGGGAGTATCAGTTCGCGACTTGCGAACCGGCAAGTTCGCGTCCTGCGCGTAGATCGTCTCCGTGCCACTCGGCCAACTCCGCCGCGTCGACTGACCGAATACCGTGCGTGCGGGTCGGACGCTACGTCCGCTTGAGCCGAAGCCGAGGAGAGCGATCGTCGGGAGCGACAGCGCGCAGCGCTCGCGAATCTGCAACGCACGGTTGATTGGGGTGCAATCAGGGACGACCCGGCATGGACCTAGGCGGGCTGCTGCTCGCTGACAGGTCGGCATTGGAGCGAGCCACCCCGGAGACGCTCGAACTCGGAGAGATCTGCGTCTGTGCCGTCGTGCGTCTTGAGATGCTCTACAGCGCCAAAAGCCCAGACGACTACACGAAAATCGAGGACAGCCTCTCGGCCTTTCGCGATCTGGGCGTAAACGCCGAGACAATCCGCACCGCTGTGACGGCACACCGGGAACTCGGACAGAAAGGCCGCCACCGCCCTCCTATCCCGGATCTCCTCATTGCGGCTTGCGCCCAGCAACACCAAGCCGCCGTGCTCAATGTCGACCGCCACTACGATGTGCTCGCCGAAGTGCTGGCCTTTGAGCCCGTACGGCTTGCAGTCTGAGTCCTGTCAGGCGTCGGGCGAGCCAATGCTGGCGTGCTGTCAGAGCATATGCTCGAGGTCATCGTCGTGTCCGGCGTCGCCGAGCGGCTTGACCAGCAGCGCGAGCCCGTCAATGCGTTCTAGACACCTTCTCGAATTGGTTGGCGCTGATAGCCATAGCTGTTTATTAGAGCCAAGGTCGGTTGGATTTGGTGTCGCCCTGGCGACCACGCCAGCGTGACCACGATAGCTGCCCCGGCGATCAACGGACTCCGTCGCAATCGCCGAGTAGCGTGCCGGCCCGATGTCTGGTGCCACGCCCCCACCCACGGTTGGACAACCACTCCCACGTGCCGCCGATGCCCACATGACGCCCGAGAAGCTGAAATGGATTCTCGCGGACGCCGGGCACGGACGAGAATGGGCGCACGTCTTTCGCATCGGGGACGAGGACGCCGAGCGCCTCTGGAACGCGATTGCTCAGGCTGCGCTTGATGCCCAGGTCTTCCGGGTCATCGATCGAGGCAACCACGGCACCGCCTGCGGCGTCGCGTTCCCGCTCACGCTGAACGGACGCACGGCCACGGTGACCACCTCATGGCACCATCCAGCCGCAGGTGACGCGCCACGCCTGGTCACCGCCTATCCGACCTCTAGCATGGACCCGATGCCAGCCCTACGAGACATCGCCACTTCTTATCTGGTCGAGTTGACCACGCCCGTCGAAGGCGTACCGGCCGGTGCCCGTGGTGGAGTGCTCGAACTGCGCGACGACAACACAGCGATGATCGAGATCACGTCGCTTCCACTCGACTCCGTCGAGCGGATCATCTTCGTACCGCTCGCCCAACTGCGCCGCATCGGCTGACCCCGGCCGGCTCAACCTATTTGGCGCCTCCCGCTCGCTGCAAGGCGCCACGTCCGGCGTAGTGCAAATAGTCGGGCAAATCTCAACCCAGGCTCCTCGCTCACTGACATGCGCGGCGTGAGCCTTGCGACGAGCCGCCCCGCGCAGATGCCCGGCGCTCAGTCAACGAGCGAAGCTCGGCGATCGTCGGACGCGTCGGCCCCCACCGGGTGGACAGTTGGGGAGCGCGATGGTCAAGGGTCGCGCGGCGGGTGCCGAGAATCATCTAGTGGGACTTCTCAGACGGCATCTAGGCGACGCGACTCTCCTCGCCCTCGCGCTTGTGCTCAGCGTCCGCGCAGCTTTCTCCGCGACATCGACCGGTGATTACCGCTCCGACGCCCAGCCCGCGCTCAGCGCGCTGCTCCATGGCAATCTGCATGCGTTCGGGCTAGCGCGGCCCGCGATGGGCGACCTCTCGCTGCTGGTCCGTGCCCCGTTTGCCGCGCTCGCCTACCTCGGCGACGCCACGACGCTGAGCATCTACCGCTGGGGAGCCCTGCCCTGCGTCGTGTCTGTGGCGCTGCTCGGGCTTTGGCTCGCAAGGGTCGCCCGCTCCCGCGGCGTCGGCCTGGTCGGTCAGCTGCTGATCGTGGCGCTGTCCGTACTCAATCCCCTCACGAGCTCTGCCATCGCTCTGGGTCATCCGGAGGAGCTGCTCACCGCAAGTCTCTGCGTCGGTGCCTTGGTCGCTGCGCTGAAACAGCGCGCCGTGCTCACGATGGTGCTCCTCGGACTCGCGCTCGCGTGCAAGCAATGGTCGGTGGTGACGATCCTGCCGACTCTGTTCGCGCTCGAGCGTGGCCGCTTCCGCGCGCTCGTTGGGGCACTCGCGGTGGCGGCCCTGGTCACCGCCCCCGAGGTCGCGGGCTCCCCCTCCACGTATCTGCGCAACCAGCTGTTCCTGGCTCACGAACACCTGAGCGAGTCCTCCGTGTGGTCGTGGTGGTGGCCCTTCGGGTCAAACGGAACGCGATACGTCCTCATCGAAGGAACCGAGGTTCCCGTGACGCTGCACCGTTTTCCGAAAGCCCTGATCGCGTCTTTGCATTCGCTGATCATCGTCCTCGACGCGGTGATCGCGGTGGTGATCGCCAAAGTTCGCGGTCTCCCACTGCGCCGAGATGACGCGTTCGCGCTGATGGCCGTCGTGCTGCTGCTGCGCTGCGCGCTGGACAATCAGACGATGCCCTACTACCACGCGCCGCTGTTCCTGGATCTGCTCGCGTGGGACGCGTTCACGGCCAAGCGCCTGCCGCTGCGGGCGCTCAGCGGCGCTCTGCTCAGCTGGCTCGTGTTCGACCGCCTCACCCCGAGCTTCCTCGGCGCCGCAGCGCCCTCGAGCATCCTCTACGGCATGTCCGCGGCCGTCGTGCTGGCGCTGCTCGTACGCAGCTTCATCACGACCTCGCCGCCGTCGCACCAGCGCATCGCCGGACGTTTGTCGTTGCCCGCGTGAAGCCGGCGTCGCGGTCGCGACGTCGTCCGCGAGGCCATCGCCCCCGGGTGGGCTACACGGCCGCCAGGCTCGCCACGTCGATCCCGATCACCTTCAGCCGTCGGTTCAGCGCGTTGAACGCGAACGTGTTGGTCTCCTCCATCGAGTAGTCAAGGATCGCGTAGTTCTCGGGATCGTCTCCCGGCGGGACGAGCACGGCGGAAGCGAGCGGGATCAGCTCTGCCACGCGCGCGGCGATGCGCTGCTTGAGCGCTGAGTCCTTGGCCTTCTCGCGCAGGAACCAGGTGCCGTAGGCGACGTGGCGGTGCTCGTCCTGGGAGATCAGCTTGAAGCCCTCCACCCAGCCCGGGAGGATCTGCTTGCGCTCCATGAAGTCCGTCAGGAACCACTGGCCCGTGAGCGCGAGCGTGCCCTCGATGATCATGTGGTAGAGCGTCACGAAGTCGACCTTGGCCTCGATGTCGCGCGGGTTCTCCACCAAGCGCCGGCCCCAGTCGACGAGCACGCCGTCGAACATCTCGATGAACGCCGGGTTGAGGTCCCCGCGGGCCCGCGCCATGCGATCCTCAAACGTGCCGTCGATCCCCAGAACCTGCTCGTAGAAACGGTTGAAGTGCTGTGCATGACGCGCCTCGTCGACCTGCTGAGTTGTCAGGAACGCCTCCTCGCCCTGGCTCTCATACGCCATCACCAGTCCCGAGAACTGGGTCGTGACGCGCTCCTCGCCGATGAAGAACGAGGACAGGTTCCACGCGAGCCTGCGCCGCAGATCGGCGTCCATCTGCTCCCAGTCGCGCCGGTCCTGCGCGAAGTCGATCGTGTGCGACTGCCAGTTCTGACGCTCCCACAGCTCATACAGCTGCTGAGGCGTCATCAGTGTCACCGACGACAGCTTCGACTCGTCGGAGATGGTGGCGACATCCCCCTGACTGGTTAGATCGAGAAGCGAGGGCATGATCGACCGAGACCTCCTTAACCGTCGGCGTGAGCAGGTGTTCCTCCAGGGCCGAACATACTCGCTCTGACGCGCTCAAGCCCACACGCCGCGGCGCCGATGCCAACCCATGCGCCAACGCCTGCGCGAGAACGCCCTGTGCGCGTCCCTGGGGGGCGCCGGCTGCGCGACGATGGCATGGCTCGGCCTGTACGGCTTCGGGTGGAACGACTACAGCAATGAGGTTCGTCCGGCGTACGAAGCGCTCGTGCGGGGACACCTGCTGAGCTTCCTGCGGCTCGCGCCCGCCTACGGCGGATCGCTGATCGAGCGCGCGCCGTTCGCGCTGGCTCCCGGGCTGTGGGGCGGCGGCACGCTGGCCGTATACCGCATGGTCGCGTTGCCGTGCCTGCTCGCCACGGCCGCGCTCGGCGTCTGGCTGGTCGCGCGGATGCGCGCGCAGGGACGCTCGCAGCTCGCGCGCGCGGTCGCGCTCGTCGTGTGCGTGGCCAATCCGATCACGCTGCTGGCGCTGGAAGTCGGCCACCCCGAGGAGCTTCTCGGCGCGTGCCTGTGCGTGGCCGCGCTGCTCGTCGCCGGCCGCTCCTCGCTCGCACGCGACCATTCGCTGCTGGCCGGCGCGCTGCTGGGCCTCGCGATCGCCAACAAGGAGTGGGCGCTGCTGGCCGCCGGACCGGTGCTGCTCGCCCTGCCGCCGGCCCGCCGCATCCGCTGCCTGGCCAGCGCCGCACTCGTCGCCGGCGCGATCCTCGCGCCGCTCGCACTCGCCACATCGGGGAGCTTCGCGGCGGACACGCGCGCGGTCGCCGCGCCCGCCGGCAGCGCGATCTTCCAGCCGTGGCAGGTGTGGTGGTTCCTCGGCTACCACGGCGCACTCGTGCACGGATCGTTCGGCGCGCCCAAGCCCGGGTACCGCATCGGCCCAGCGTGGACGAGCACCGTTACCCATCCGTTGATCCTGCTCGCGGGGTTGGCGATCGCGGCGACGCTGTGGCTGCGCGGTGGGCGTAAGGCGGCGTTGAGCGAGCACGACGCGTTGCTGGCGCTCGCGCTGGCGCTGCTGCTGCGCTGCCTGCTGGACACGTGGGACACCGCCTACTACACGCTGCCGTTCATCTTCGCCCTGCTCGCCTGGGAGGTCGCCCGGCCGACGCGCAACCCGCCGCTGCTGGCGTTCGCCGCCAGCGCGCTCGTGTGGCTCTGCTGCAGCTGGCTGGCGCTGCACGTCTCAGCCGATGTCCAGGCGGCGAGCTTCCTCGCCTGGTCCGTGCCGCTCGCGGCCTGGCTCGGCGTGCGGCTGTTCCGGCCCACGCTCGCCCAGCGCGCCACGCCGGCTGGCGCTGCGCGAGCTCAGGAGACGACGGTCAGCGCCTTGGGCAGGCGCGTCAAGACCTCCTGAGCGTCCTCGCCGACGACCACCAAGTCCTCGATCCGTACGCCGAGCACGCCCGGCAGGTACACGCCGGGCTCGACCGTGACGACGTTGCCGGTGAGCAGCGGCTCCTCAGGCGCGGTGCGCGACAGGCGCGGGCCCTCATGAACCTCCATGCCGACGCCGTGGCCGAGGCCATGGCCGAACTGCTCGCCATGTCCTGCGCGCTCGATCACCTCACGCGCGACCGCGTCCACCTCGCGCCCCGTCGCACCCGCCTTGACCGCCGCCAGACCCTGTTCCTGGGCGCTCAGCACCAGCTCGTAGATCTCGCGCGCCTGCGAGGAGATCGACTCGCCCGTCGCGTACGTGCGCGTGCAATCCGAGCAGTAGCCCTCGTGCACCGCGCCCCAGTCGATCGTCACGAGCACGTCGCGCGGGATCGTCAGCGCGCGTGGCACCGCATGCGGCAGCGCGCCGTGGGCGCCGGCGGCCACGATCGAAGGGAAGCTCGGCGCCTGCGCGCCGAGGCGGCGCATGCGCAGCTCCAGCTCGATCGCCACGTCGCGCTCGGCGCGACCGACGAGACCGTCTTCCAGCAGCGTGCGCAGCGCCTCGTCGGCGAGCTCGCTGGCTGCGCGGATGCGGGCGATCTCGCCTGCATCCTTGACCGCGCGCAGCCGCGCCACGGCGCCCGCGCACGCAACCAGCTCCCAGCTATCCCCCAACAGCTCCGCAAGCTGTCGGTGGCGCTTGACGGTGACGCTCGTCTCGTCGAAGCCCAGACGGCCGCCGGCGTCGGTGAGCGCCGCCGCGAGCGCCTCGAGCAGATCGCCGGTGACGATCTCGCGCGAGAACGCGTCGGGCACCTGCGCGGCCGACTGCGTCGCGTAGCGGAAGTCGCTGAGGAAGCGGTCGCGGCCGAGCTTCGCGCGCGCCGCGTCGGCGACCACCAGCACCATCGCGTTGCTGCCCGTGAAGCCGGTCAGGTAGCGCACGTCCACGAGCGCATCGACCAGCAGCGCGTCGAGCTCGAGCTCATCCAGCTCGCCCGCCAGCCGTGCCGCGCGCGCGGCGTTCGCGTCAGCGCTGCGCAGCGCGCTCACGCCCGTCCCCGCCTGTGCCCCTCAGGGTGCTCGAGCTCCTCGCGTAGCAGCGCAAGGGCGTCACTGTAGCCGTCGGCGCCACGACCGGAGATCGACGCGAAGCACAGCTCGCCGATCACCGACACGCGCCGCCACGGCTCGCGCTGCTTGACATCGGACAGGTGGATCTCGAGCGCCGGCAGGCCCGCGATCTCGAGCGCGTCGCGGATCGAGTACGCGTAGTGCGTCCATGCCCCCGGGTTCATCAGGATCGCGTCCGCCTCGGTGGGCGGGCCCCTCAACGCATGCAAACGCTCGATGAACTGCCCCTCGTGGTTGGTGTGGAAGAAGCGCGTGCTCAGACCCAGGTCGCGTGCCTCGGACTCGATCCGCTGCTCGAGCTCCGCCAGCGTCAGCGTCCCGTACAGCGCCGGATCGCGCCGGCCGAGCTGGTCGAGGGTGACGCCGTGCATCACCTCGATTCGGTACCCCGGACGGCTCATACGGCAAGCTCCGCCACGGCCGCGCGGAGATCCTCCGGCATGACCTCGCAGCCGAACTCGATCTCCCCGGGCGCGCGCACGAGCACGAACGGCACGTTCGCGCCCACGCGCTTCTTATCGCGCGCGCTCGCCGCGATCACCGCGTCGACGGGCGCCTCGTCAAAGCTCACCGGCAGGCCGCGCGCGAGCAGCAGCTCGCGCACCTGATCACGCAGCTCGTGCTGGCCGGAGAGCCGCAGCGCCACCAGCAGGCCCAGCCCGACGGCCTCGCCGTGGCGGTAGCGCGCGTAGCCGGTGACCGTCTCGATCGCATGCGCGATCGTGTGCCCGAGATTGAGCACCTGCCGGCGTCCGCCGTCGCGCTCATCGGCGGCCACCACCGCCAGCTTCGTGCGCGCGCACGCCAGGATCACGCGCTCGTCGACCTCGCCGCCGCCAGCCACCGTCTGCCACAGGCGCCCGCCGGCGATCAACGCCGTCTTCAGCACCTCCACCCAGCCGGCAGCGAGCTCCGCCGCGGGCAGCGTCGCAAGCGTATCGGGATCGACGAGCACGCCCGCCGGCTGGTGGTAGGCGCCGACGTAGTTCTTGGCCTCGGGCAGATCCACGCCGGTCTTGCCGCCGTAGGCGGAGTCGACCTGCGCGACGAGCGTCGTCGGCACCTGCACGACCGGCACGCCACGCTGGTAGGTCGCCGCGCAGAAGCCCGCCAAATCGCCGACGACGCCGCCCCCGAGCGCCACCACGTGGTCGGCGCGCGTCATGCCCGCGCTCACCAGCGCGTGCCACACGCGCTCGGCGCTCGCGAGCGTCTTCTGCTCCTCGCCCGGCGCGATCGTGATCATCCCCGCCGTCGCTCCCAGCCGCTCGCCGTACAGCTCGGCAACGGTCTCGTCGCTGACGCAGAACGCGCGCGAGCGCGAATTGCTCACCGGCCAGATCGCGCCCTGAGGCTGCGCCTGCGGGTCGCTCAGCAGGCCGCGACCGACCAGCACCGGGTACTCGCCCGACGCCGAGCTCGCCCACAGCAGGCGCGTTCCCGCTGGTGCCGCCGCCAGTGCGCGCAAGGCACCCGCCGCACGCGCGGCTGCGCCGAGCGGCGGGTCTTCGAGCGTCGCGTCCGCGAGCTCTTCGTACAGCTCCCTGCGGCTCGCGTGCAGCGCCAGGAACTGCTCCCGATCGCGCGCCAGCGGACGCTCGCCGGCGCGCAGTGCAGGCCCATTCACGCGCTCCCACGCCGTGTCCGCGTCGACGTCCAGCAGCACCGTCACGTGGCCCTCGAGCGCGGCGCGCACCCGCTCTGACAGGACGCTGCCGCCGCCGAGCGCAACCACCGTTCGATCGCCCGCGTGCCCGGCGTCCGTCAGCAGCTCGCACACCAGCTGCTCCTCGCTCGCGCGGAACGCCGCCTCGCCATGCAGCTCGAACTCCCGCGCCACGGGATGCCCGAAGCGCTCTTCCAGCAGCAGATCGCTGTCGAGCGCCTCGCCGCCGAGCGCCTCGGCGAGCTCGCCGGCCGCGGTCGACTTGCCGGCGCCCATGAAGCCGATCAGGACGAATGCCATCCGATGCGGTCTGTGTAGGCGCCCACGGCCTGCAGCACGTCATCGACGTGGTCGCCGCCGAACTTGCGGCGGTAGGCGTCGGCGAGCACCAGCGCCACCATCGCCTCCCCCACCACGCCCGCCGCGGGCACCGTGCAGGAGTCGGTGCGCTCGCGCAGCGCCTGCGCGGGCTCGTGCGTCTCGGTGTCGACCGAGCGCAGCGGCTTGGTCAGCGTCGGCAGCGGCTTCATCGCGCCGCGCACGATCAGCGGCAGGCCGTTCGTCATGCCACCCTCAAGGCCTCCCGCGTGGTTGGTCTCGCGGTAGTAGCCGCGCTCCTCGGAGAAGAAGATCTCGTCGTGCGCCTGCGAGCCGGGCACGCCGGCGATCGTGAAGGCGTCACCGATCGACGCGCCCTTGATCGCCTGGATCGAGCACAGCGCCATCGCCAGACGGCCATCCAGGCGCTCCTCCCAGGAGACATGCGAGCCGAGACCCGGCACGAGCCCGAACGCCTGCACCTCGAACACGCCGCCGAGCGACTCGTTGGCCTTGCGCAGCCTGTCGATCTCGCGCACCATCGCCTTCGAGGCGTCCGCGTCCAGGCAGCGCACCGGCGAGCCGTCGACCTCGGCGAAGTCCGCATCCGTGAGCGGGCGCTCGCGCTCGGGCGCATGCACCGAGGCGATCTGGATCACGTGCGAGCGCACGCTCACCCCGAGCGCGCGCAGGAACGCCTTGCACACGCCGCCGCCGGCCACGCGCGCGGCCGTCTCGCGCGCCGAGGCGCGCTCGAGGATGTTGCGCACGTCTGAGTGCTTGTACTTCTGCGCGCCCACCAGATCGGCGTGCCCGGGGCGCGGCAGGTGCACCTCGGCGGCGTCGTGGGCCGGATCCGATACCGGCCACGGGTTCATCCGCGCCTCCCAGTTGGCGTAGTCGCGGTTGGCCACCTGCAGCGCGATCGGGCCGCCGAGCGTCTGGCCGTGGCGCACGCCGCCGGTGATCTCGGCGCTGTCGCGCTCGATCTTCATGCGCCCGCCGCGGCCGTGGCCGAGCTGGCGGCGCGCCATGTCGCGGTTGAGATCCTCGGGGGACAGCTCCAGACCAGCAGGCATGCCCTCGACGATGCACGTCAGCCCTGGGCCGTGCGACTCGCCGGCGGTTATCAGACGGAGCTCCACAGCTCCAAGCTTATTTGCTGGCGACTCAGCGCCCGCGACGGTGCTGCCCGGCGACGTGAGCGCGTGCTGCAAACGCGGGGTGCCCGGCGAACACGAGCACACCCGGCTGCGAGGAATAGCGCAGGTCGGGAACCGCAGTCAGCCCGGCGTGGCCGAGCAGTTCGCGCCCCGCCTTTGACTCGCCTTTGAGCAGGCTCTTGACGGCGGCGCTCGAGGCCTTGCTCGAGACGATGCTGACGATTCGCAGTTCGTAGGCTTCGAGCAGGCCGCTCGCCGAGATGTATTCGAGCTGCTCGGAATGTCCGGCCTGCAGGTCGATCGCTTCGCACTGCGTCGCGCTCGGCAGGCACACGCCGTCACCGTGCAGAATCGCTTCGCTGACGAGCGTGAACGTCGCGCTCTTGCCGCCTGCCGTCACGCCGCGGAACACGATCAGCGGCTGCTTGACCGATGGCAGTGGCGTCAGCAGCGCGAGGTTCTCATACGGCGTCAGCTGCGCGGTCTGCGGGGTCGTGCCCGCCGGCAGCACGCCGAACAGCACCGCCACGTGGTAGACCGGCTTGGGCTTGGCCGGAGTGGACGGCGTCGTGGGGCTGGAGCCTCCGGAGCTCGACGGCGAGGAGCCCGACCCCGAGCTCGAGGATCCCGTGCCCGTGGTGGGGCTGGCGGCGCCGGAGCTGGAGGAGGCCGTGGTGGTCGTGGTTGTGGTGGAAGTTGCCGCCTTTGCCTTCGCTTCCGGCAGCGGACTGAACGGATCGTGGGCCGTCCCCTGATGCTGCTCGGAGACACCGCCGGTCATCTCGGCGACCGCCTTTTCCGGGTTGGCCTGGCTTATCGCCAAGCCAGAGGAGCCGGTGACCGGAGCCCTGGCGACGGCAGCCACCGGCGCGCCGGTGGACGAGCCGCCGTCGAGCACGACATATGCGATCGCGGCCACCAGCGCGAGCGCCACCAGCACCACGAGTGGCAGGATGCGCCTGTCGAGGAGATCGGCCTTGACGGTGCTCAGAAACTCGCTCATGGGTTCACTTTCACGATGGCGGGCGCCGGCGTCGAGCTGCCTGCCGACGTACTCGAGGCGGGACTCGCACCGGCACTCGCGGGGGAGCCGGTGCCGTTGGCGCCGGCGAGGCTTGCGGTGGGGGGCATGACGTACGCGGTAGCGGTGATCGAGCCCGTCAGCTCGCCCCCTGACTTGCCCGGTTCGTTGCCACCCCCAGGAGCCAGGCTCACGCTGTTGATCGTCAGCAGACGCCCGCTCACCTCGAGCTTGCCAGAGGTGGTGAGCGTCGCGAATTCAGTCAGCTTGTTGAAGAGGTGTTCGAGATCGAAGTAGGTGCCCTCGAAGGTGAACGAGAACGGCAACTGAGTGAACCCGGCCGTCGCCGTGCCGGATGTGGCGGAGCCGCGGGCCGACGCGCCCGCACCAGCGCCGGCGCCGGCGCCGGCGCCGGCGCCGGGACTGATAGCCGAGAAGTCGACGTTCTTCTGTTTCGAAGCCAGCGTGAGCTGGTCGATCAGCGCCGGCACTTCGTCGCTCGGCGGCACCGCTTTGCCGAGGCTCACGAGTGAGGCATAGGCGGTCGCGTACTGCGACTGCGCACTACGCGCGCTCGCGACCGTGCCTTCGGCGCTCGCGAGCTGCGTCTGGGCAGCGGCGACCTGGCTGGCCAGCTGGCTCGCCTTCTGGCGCTCGGGCGAGACGACCAGCACCCACGCCGCTCCGAGCAGCGCAACGACCGCGACCACAATCACGACGATGCGGTCACGACCGGTCATTTGGCGCTCCCGCCCGTGAGCGTGGATGGAACCGACGCGGAGCCGACGCTCGCCGAATCCGACACGGGCTTGGCCGCCGCAGCGACCGCCGAGGAGCTCGGCAGCGCGTCAAAGACGACAGTCGCACTGAAAGAAGCGTCGCGGCCGGAGCATCCACCACCGCCGGCCGCGGATGCGCCAGAGCCCGAGGAAGCGCTGGCGCTGCCCGAGGTCGAGCCCTGCAGCGTGACTTCCTTGACGCCGTCGATCAGTTGCAGGCGCTCGAGCGTCAGCGCCACCTCCGGCTGGCTGGTCGCGCATCCGGTGAGCGTGAACGTCGGAACGACGCTCGCCGCCACTTTGGCGCCGGTCGAGCTCGCGCCGCCAATCGAGCCGTTCAGTGACGAGATCGAGGCCTGTGAGGGGAGTACGCGACCGAACTCGTGCAAGACGTGAGCCCAGTCGAAGCGTGAGTCAACGAGCGCATCCACCGCCTGTACGCGTTGTTCGCGCTGCGCGATGAAGCTCGTGTAGGGAGCGAGCCGCTCAGCTTCCGCTTGGGCCTGCTGCGCCTCAGCGGCAAGCGACGCTGCCTGCGCGCGACGACTCGTGACTTGGTGCTCGGACTGTCCATACAGGAACGCCATCAGCGCCAGGCCCCCGATGAGGACCAGCACAGCGTAGGCGCCGCCCTGCGAGCGACCTGCGCCGACCGGCGCGCCGCTGCGCTGCTCGGAGGGAATCAGGTTGACGGCTCTCATTGAGGAGCCTCAGCGGTTGCGAGCCCGGTAGCGATCGCGAGCCGGTGCGGCGCGAGCGTCTCATCGACGTTCTGCTCGAGCACCCCCACCTCGCCGAGACGCACCTCGACGCCGAGCGAGCGCTGGAGCGCCTCGGCAAAGCCTGGGATGTCCTGCGCGGCGCCGCTCATCACGACGTGCGAGACCTCTCCGCCACCGTCTTGTGAGCGGTGGAAGTCGAGCGAGTTGCGAACCTCACCGGAGATGTCGCGGATGCCGTTCTCGAGGACCGCCCACAGATCGGCGTCCGACTGCGCCGCCTGCGCCGCCGGGATGCTGTCGACGGCCGCGAGCTCCTCATAGCTCATCGCGCGTTCGCTCTCCTCGGCCTCCTCGGCGCTCAAGGGCTCCCCGCCCGGCGCCTGCTCATCGGAGAGGTCCTGCGCGTCGGACTCCGCCGCGGCGCCGAGTGCCTGCTCGACGGGCGCGGGGGCGTTGAGGTCGACGGCTGCGAGCAGCGCGCGGGCCTCCGTCAGCGCGATGCTGCGACGCTCGGCGATCTCGCCGGCCATCCCCTCGAGGCCGCTGCCGACGACGCGCGTAAAGCGGCAGATGGTGCCCTCGGCGATCGCGAGGTTGGTCAGCCCATCGACGTTCAGGTAGAGCACACGACCGGTCTGCTCAGGATCCCGACGATGCTGCGAACGGATCAGCGCGAAGGCCGACAGGTCGACGCCTTCCGGTGTCAGGCCCGCGCGGCGCACCGCGGCCAGCAGCCGTTCGATCATGTCGCGCTGCGCGGCGACAAGCACCACACGCTGACGCGGGCCAGCGGGGGTGTCGACGATGCCGAGCGCATGGAAGTCCATGAACGCGTTGTTGAGCGGCATCGGCACCTGGTCCTGAGCCTGGAAGTTGACTGCGGCGGCGAGTTCCTTTGCGTCGGTGACCGGAGGCAGCTCGAGCGTGCGCAGCACCGTGCGCTGGTTGGCCACGCCGAGGCGCACGCGCTTGCTCAACCCACTCCCGCCGAACAGCTCGCGCAGGGCGTCGCTGACGGCGTCCTCGTCCATCACTTCGCCGTCGCGCACAGAGTCCGCCGGAAGCGCCATGCAGGCGGCTCGCTCAGCGATGATCGAACCGTTGACGCGCGCCTGTACGGCCGCCACGAAGCCCGGCTGGATGTCCAGGCCGATGAGGCTGGCGTCGGAGCGCCGGCCGAGCTTCAGCGGGCGCGTCATGTTCAGTGAGGGGATTCGTGAGGGGAGTTGCATCTCGAATAGAGCGCTTCAGACGGTCGATGGATCACCCGCACGTGGGGTATCGGCGCGAGGTCCGTGGCGCTTTAGTTGAGGAAGTGGTTGACGTAGACAGCCACCATCTGGTTGCCGAGGAAAACGGCCAGCAGCGCCCCGAGCGCGAGGAACGGGCCGAACGGCACCGCGGTCTTGCGTCCAGCCTGTGCGCCCTTGCGCGCGATCACGACCACTCCCAGCGCGACCCCGGCGAGCAGCGCGATCAGCAGCGCCGGCGCGACGGCCGCACCGAGGAACAGCCCCATCATCCCGGCGAGCTTGACGTCGCCCATGCCCATGCCGCCCGGGTAGGCGAGCGCGGCGATCAGCAGGAAGCCGCCGGCGCCGGCGGCGGCGATCAGGCGTTCGGGCTCACCCGCGGGATCGAGCGCGAGCCCGATCGCGAGCGCGAGCACCGCGCCGAGGGCGGTGATCTGGTTGGGAATGATCCGGTGCTCGAGGTCGATCAGCGCCGCGGGGACGATGACCAGGATCAGCGTCACGCTCAGCGCGATCGCGGCAGCCGAGCTGTAAGTCAGCACCGCGCCAGCGCAAAGCGCGGCGGTGAGCGCCTCGACGAGCGGGTAGCGAGCGGATATCGGGGCTCCGCAGCTGCGGCAATGGCCGCGTAGCAGGAGCCAGGAGAGGATCGGGATGTTGTCGTAGGGCTTGACCGGCGTTCCGCACTTGGGGCAGTGCGACGCGGGAGTCGCGAGCGACTCGTGGCGTGGCAGGCGATGAACGACCACATTCAAGAACGAGCCGAAGACCGCACCGAGCACTCCGGCGAAGGTTGCCTCCATCTGATGGTGATCGGCTGGCGCGGCGTGGTGCTTGAGCTGTTAACGGCGGGAGGCGGCCCGATGGCCGCCTCCCGTATGAGTGCTTGATGTGATCCGAGCGTCAGCTCAAGATCGCGCTGCTACCAGCTGCTCGAGCTTTCTTTGTGACCAGGGCAGCCGGTTTTGGTGGGGCTGACACAGGTGTGTTCCACTTCACCGTTCGTTTTCCTCGTGACCGAGTACTCGTCGCCGGTGTTGTTGGCTTTGACCGTGACCGTGTATTCGCTTGCGGTAGGAGTAGCCCCGCCCGCGGTGATCGTGCCACCACTGATCGTTGGGGCGGTCTGCGTGGTTTCGATCAGCTCGGCTTCGTTGGTGTTTTTGATGTTCAGCGACGGCTCGATCCCGGCCAGCACCGTAGCTGTCGCGCCTTTGTATTCACCGGCGTTTTCGGTCGCGAAGGTCTCCATCGCCGTCTGCGCTGTCTGCGCCACGGTCTTCGCCGACGAGTCGTAGGCCTTGGCCTTCTGGCTCAGGAACGCGGGGATTGCGATCGCGGCGAGGATGCCGATAATCAGGATCACGACCAGAAGTTCGATAAGGGTGAAACCACCCTCATCTCCCGTGCGCTGGCGTAGTGAGTTCAACATGAATCCTCCTAGGATCCGGTTTTGGGCGCCAGCCCGCGGTAATCGCCTCAAGCGGCGATACGTCCCCCTCGTTGAGGGCCGCCGGCATTGCTACGCACCTGGTTCGATGCTTGCCTTGACACCTCGGCACTGGCTCTGTTAGCGGCTGGATCGACCCGCGTGCCGGCGACCTTTACAGCTGCACGTCGGCTTGGACGGATGACGGGGCGCGCAGCATGGCCGCGCGAACGACCCGCCACAGCTGTGACGCTCGCGTCGTTCAGGCAGCCGGCTCGGCCGGGCTGGCGGCGGCGTCCTCGCCGTCCTGGGCCAGCCACCGCGCCTGCGCGTCGATGCCCTGCACGCGCTCTCCGCTGCCGCCGCACCACGGGCAGGCGAGCGTGCTCGGCGTGCCGCCGAGGTTCGAGATCACCTGACCGCTACCGCGACAGGCCATACACTCCCGCGGCCCATGGGACGCCGGTGCCAGATCCTCGCTGTCGCTGCTGTCGCTTGCCACGAGCCGATGAGACTAGCGTTCCGCGCGTGAGAATTCAGGGACGCACGGCGGAGTGGGCGCTCGTGGGCGCGATCACGCTCGGCGCGGCGGTGCTGCGTCTGCTGCATATCGACCAGGTTCCACCCGACCCGTTCTACGACGCGGCGGTGCGCAGCATGGGCATGTCCTGGCACAACTTCTTCTTCGGCGCGTTCGAGCCCGGCGGCAGCGTCTCGATCGACAAGCCGCCGGTCGACCTGTGGCTGCAGGTGATCAGCGTGAAGCTGCTCGGCTTCAGCTCCACCACGCTGAAGCTGCCCGAGGCGCTCGCCGGGACCGCCTCGGTGCCGCTGTTGTACGTGGCTGTGCGCCGGATGTGGAGCGCACCTGCGGGGATCGCCGCCGCCGTGGCGATGGCGGTGCTGCCGATCGAGGTGATCACCGCTCGCAGCGACACGATGGACGCGGTCATGATGCTCGTGCTCGTGCTGGCGCTGCTGGCGGTGATCCGCGCGGTCGAGACGGGGCGCCGAGCGTGGCTGCTCGCCGGCGCGGCGGCGCTCGGGGTGGCGTTCGACGTCAAGCTGCTCGAGTCGCTCGTGGCACTGCCGGGGCTGGCGCTGTTCGCGTACCTCGGGATGCCCGGGTCGCGCGTGCGGCGCTTGCTGGGGCTGTCGACGGCGGCGGTCGTGTACGTCGTTGTGGCGCTCGCGTGGCTCGGCGCCACGCTGCTGTTCCCGGCGCACGAGCGCCCGTACGCGATCGGCTCCACCAACGGCAGCGCCTGGAACGCGGCGTTTGTCTTCAACGGGACCGACCGCCTCGGCGGGAAATCCGTTGAACCGGGAGCCGCCGTGTTCGAAGCCAACAAGCACTATCCGGTCGCCACGCAGTCAGAGCGCGATCACATCCCGATCGTCGCGCCTTCCCCCACGCGCCTGCTGGCACGGGTGGGGCCGCTGTCCGGTGAGCGCCTCGGGCTGGAGCTCTTGGTCGCCTTGCTGCTCGGGATTCCGGCGTTGATCTGGGGACTGCGCGGCGCGGGCCCCGAGCGGCGCATGCGCTGGGCTGCGGCCGGAGGACTGGGGCTGTGGATGCTCGCAGGGATAGTGCTGTTCAGTCACATGATCCGGCTGCACCCGCGCTATGTCGAAGGCTTCACACCCGCGGTCGCGGCGATGCTCGGCATCGGTCTCGGATGGGCGGCCTCGACCTCGGGCGCCGCCATCAGCTCGCCCGGCTCGCAACCGGACAGCCGCTCCTCCTACGTGCGCCTGGCGCTGCTCGTGGCGACGCTTGCGATCGCTGTCTTCTACAGCGAGCGTCTGCTCTACGGGACACCCGCGGCGTGGTGGATCGCGCTCGTCGCAGCGCTCGGCGCGGCTGCGCTTGCGATGCTCGCGCGCATACCGACGCTGCCGGCGCGCGTGCGCTCGCTGATGGCCCCCGCGGGAGTGATCGCGCTTGCGCTGGTGGCCGTGCTGGCGATCCCGTTGAAGGCCGACCTCACAGCGATCGCCGATCGCGTCAGCGACGCGGGCCTCGTTGGCCAACTCCCCGGCGACCAGCAGCGCCCGCTGAGCGCCTACCTGCTCGCCCACCAGGACGGCGCGCGGTACGAGGTGGCGGCCGAGTCGGCCACGGCGATCGGCTCGCTGATCGTGCAGGACGGGCGTCCGGTGCTCGTGCTGAGCACCTACGATGCACGCGTGTTCACCCCGGTCGCCAGGCTGCAGCGCCTGATCGCCGCGGGACAGGTGCGCTATGCCTTCCTGAACACGTTCTGCACCGACGAAGCCCCGTCCGTGAATCCCGCCTGCGCGGCGCCGGTCAAGTGGGTGCGCGCGCACGGGAAGGACATCTCGATCAAGGCGGGCCTGCCACGGAGCGGCTTGCTGTATCTACTGCCGGGCGCGAAGCCATGAGCGCGGGCGCCGAGCGCGAGCGGCTGCGAGCGCTGGCCGATGGCGCCCGCGCCGCGGGCCAGCTGGCGCTCGACACCGAGTTCATGGGCGAGGGCCGCTACCGCACGCTGCTGTGCCTCGTGCAGCTCGCGATCCCCGAGGGCGATGGCGCGGACGAGCGCATCATGGTGCTCGACCCGCTCGCCGAGGAGTTCGACGGGTCCGCGCTTGCGGCTGTGCTCGCCGATCCCGCGATCGAGATCGTCGTGCATGCCGGCCGCCAGGACGTAGCGCTGGTGCGTCGCTGCCTGCAGACCGAGGTGCGCAACGTGTTCGACACGCAAGTGGCCGCCGGCTTCGCCGGGCTGGGAGCCCAGTCCTCGTATGACTCGCTGCTGTCTGAGGTACTGGGCTTGCGCGTGGCCAAGACCGCAAGCTTCACCCGCTGGGATGCGCGTCCGCTGTCCCCCGAGCAGCTGGCATATGCGCGCGAGGACGTGGTCCACCTGCTGGAGCTGGCCGCCGAGCTGGAGCGCCGCCTGTCCGAGCTGGGCCGCCTGCAGTGGGCGCGCGAGGAGTGCGAGCCGCTGGCGCTCTCCAGCGACGAGCGCGACCCGGAGACGATCTTCGCGCGCCTGCCCCGCGTCGGCACGCTGAACGCGAGCGCGCGCCCGGTCGCGCGCGAGCTGGTGTTCTGGCGCGAGCGGACCGCCGCTCGCCACGATCGTCCCGTGCAGAGCGTGCTGGGCGACGCGACGCTGATGGAGATCGCCAAGCGCCGTCCCCGATCGCGCCCGGAGCTGGAGAAGATCCGCGGCGTGGGCGCGAGCGCCCAAGGCCGCCGCGCGCAGGACCTCCTGGAGGCGGTCGAGCGTGGGCGCGCGCGCCCGCCCGATCCGCCGCCGCAGCTCGAGCGAGCGCCTACGCCCAAGCCCGACGACGCGCCGCTGGTGGCACTCGCCGAGGCGCTGCTGCGAGCGCGCGCCCGCGAGGCGGGACTCGCTTACGAGCTGCTGGCGGCGCGCGCCGACCTGCAGGCGATCGTCGCCGGCGCGCGCGTGGGCGAGGTCGAGGCCGACGTGCGCACGCTGCGCGGCTGGCGGCGCGAGCTGGTCGGAGCCGAGCTGCTCGAACTACTAGACGGCCGCGTGTCGCTGTCAGTGCAAGAGACCGACCGCGGCCGGCGCGTGCAGATCAGTGATGCGCCTTGAGAGTGTTATTCGATGCGGTTGTAGACTTCGAACAGCGGCAGGTACATCGAGATGACGATGAACCCGACCATCGCTCCGATCACGATGATCAGGATCGGCTCGAGGATCGACATCAGCGCTTTGACGGCCGCTTCGACCTGTTCCTCGTAGAACTCCGCGATGCGGTCGAGCATCTCGTCAAGCGCACCGGTTTCCTCGCCGACGCCGACCATGTGCGTGACCATCGAGGGGAAGATCGGCGCCTGCGCGAGCGGCGCGGCGATCGTGCCTCCGCGCTTGACGGAGGCGATCACGCCGTCCATCGCCTCGTGCACAGCCGAGTTGCCCCCGGTGCGCCCGGTGATCTCGAGCGCCTGCAGCAGCGGCACGCCGGCGTGCGTCAGCGAGGCGAGCGTGCGCGACCAGCGCGCGACGGCTACCTGCTGGACGATAGTGCCGATCTTCATCGGCACGTGCAGGCGGAAGTGGTCCCACTGTTTGCGTCCCCAGGTGGTCTTCTTCCACTTGATGAATGCGACGACCAGGAGCGCCGTCGTGCCGAACATCGCCCACCAGTATTTGGTGACGATCTTCGACATCAGGACCGAGACCTGCGTCAGCTTCGGCAGTTCGCCGCCGAATTCCTTGAACACGCCCTCGAACACCGGCACCAGGAACGCCACCAGCGCCATCATCACGCCGATCGCGAAGGTGGCCACGAGCGCCGGGTAGATCATCGCGGATTTCACCTGGCGGCGCAGGGCTGCATCTTTCTGAAGCTGGTCGGCGACGCGCTGCAAGGAGTCCTCGAGCACACCGCCCATCTCACCGGCCTGCGTCATGGCGATGAACAGTGGGTTGAACACCTTCGGATGGCGCGCCATCGAGTCGCTCAGCGACAGGCCGGCCTCGACGTCCTTGCGGACCGCGACGATCGTTTCTTTCAGGTACTTGCTCTCGGTCTGCTCCTCCAGCACGTACAGGGCGCGCAGGATGCTCATGCCCGAGGAGATCATCGTCGAGAGCTGGCGCGCGAAGATCGCCAGCTCCGTCGGCTTGACGCTCTTGGTGAACGCCAGGTCGATGTTCTTGGAGGAGTGCTTGTCGGAGATGTCCAGGACGATCAGGCCGCGCTGCTTGAGCTGGTCGGAGACGGCCTGCTTGGACTCGGCCTCGACCTCGCCGCGGGCCTTGCCGCCGCCGAGGTCGATCGCCTTGAAGACGTAGGTGCTCATACCGGGATGCTCAGGCGGCCGCCAGTGACGGCGCTCCCATCAGGCGCCTGAGCTCGTCCGGGGTCGAGGAGCGCGCTTCGGCGAGCTTCTGGGTGACCTTGCCCTGGCGCACGAGCGTGGCCAGCGCAGTGTCCATCGTCTGCATGCCCGTCGCCGAGCCGGTCTGCAGCACCGAGTAGATCTGGTGGGTCTTGCCCTCGCGGATCAGGTTGCGGATCGCGGGGTTGGGCACGAGCACCTCGCACGCGACCACCCGTCCGGAGCCGTCGGCGTTGGGCAGCAGCTGCTGGGTCATGATCCCCTGCAGCGCGACCGAGAGCTGCACGCGCACCTGCCCCTGCTGGTGGGAGGGGAACACGTCGATCACGCGGTCGATCGTCTGCGCGGCATCCTGCGTGTGCAGCGTCGCGAACACGAGGTGGCCGGTCTCGGCCGCGGTCAGCGCCGTGGAGATCGTCTCCAGATCGCGCATCTCGCCGACGAGGATCACGTCGGGGTCCTCACGCAGGGCGGCGGTCAGGGCCGCCGAGAAGCTGTGCGCGTCCGAGCCCAGCTCGCGCTGATTGACGAGGCACTTCTTGTGGCCGTGCAGGAACTCGATCGGGTCCTCGATCGTCATGATGTGCTCCTCGCGCGTGGCGTTGATCTCATCGATCATCGCCGCCAGCGAGGTCGACTTGCCCGAGCCGGTGGGGCCCGTGACGAGCACGAAGCCGCGCGGCTTGCGCGTGAACTCGTGCACGGCGGGGGGCAGGCCGAGGTCGTCGATCGAGGTCAGGTTGAAGGGGATCAGGCGGAAGGCGGCGCCGATCGCGCCGCGCTGGTAGTAGGCGTTGACACGAAAGCGCGCGTGGCCGGGGATCGAGTAGGCGAAGTCGAGCTGCCAGTCGGTCTCAAGGCGCTGGCGCTGATCGCCGGTGAGGATCGAGTAGACGATCTCGCGCGTGTCGGTCGCGGAGAGCTTGGGGTACTCCTCCAGCGGCGTCAGTTTCCCGCGCACGCGGACGGTCGGATGTGCACCCGAGGTGAGGTGCAGGTCGGATGCCCTGCGGTGTACGACCTCCATCAGCAGGTCTGCGAAATCGATGTCCATAGGTCCGTCCATCGACAGATCGCGCCCCAATCATTAGGCGCCACGGCGCGAGCACGATGGGGCTGGACGAAGGTACGAGCCCCGAAACAGGCCTCAGTTGGTGCCGATCACGCGTGCGATCTCGGCCATAGACGTGCGGCCCTGCCTGACCTTTTGCAGCCCGTCGTCGCGCAGACGCGTCATGCCCTGCGAGACGGCGACGTCGCGCAGCGCCTCGGAGGCGCTGCGTTCCAGCGTCAGCGCCTGGATCTCGGGAGTGATCTTCATGACCTCATACAGGCCGACACGCCCGCGGTAGCCGCTGCCGCCGCAGCGCCGGCAGCCGACCGGCTCGTATGCCTCGAGCTCCACACGCGCGCGGTAGCCGTTCTCGCGCAGCACCTTCGCAGGGATGATCGTGCGCCGCTTGCAGCTCGGGCACAGCATCCGCGCGAGGCGCTGGGCGACCACGCAGTCGAGCGCCGAGGCGACGAGGAACGGCTCGATACCCATCTCGATCAGCCTGGTGATGGCCGACGGCGCATCGTTGGTGTGCAGCGTGGAGAGCACCAGGTGCCCGGTGAGCGCCGACTCGACGGCGATCTGCGCGGTCTCGCGGTCGCGGATCTCGCCGACCATGATGATGTCGGGGTCGGCGCGCACCATCGAGCGCAGTCCGGCGGCGAACGTCAGGCCGACCTTCGCCGAGACCTGCACCTGCGTGAGCCCGGTCATTTCATACTCGACCGGGTCCTCGACGGTGATGATGTTCTTCTCGGGGGTGTTGAGCATCTGCAGCGCCGCGTACAGCGTCGTCGACTTGCCCGAGCCGGTCGGGCCGGTGACGAGCACCGCGCCGTGCGTCTCGCGGCATGCCTTTTCGAAGCGTTCGCGCTCGGGGTCGGCCATGCCGAGCTTGTCGAGCTCGACCACGACCGACTCCTTGTCGAGCACGCGCATCACGACGCCCTCGCCGTGGACGCTCGGCAGCGTCACCACGCGCAGGTCGACGTGGCGGCCGTCGACGACCAGCCCGACGCGCCCGTCCTGCGGCAGGCGCTTCTCGGCGATGTTCAGCTCGGCCATGATCTTGATGCGCGAGATCACCCCGGCGGCCATGCGCCGTTGCACGGTCGTGACGTCCGCGAGCACGCCGTCGACCCTGAAGCGCACTCGCAGCTCGCGCCCGTCCGGCGCGAGGTGGATATCGGAGGCGCCGCGCTCGACCGCCTGACCGACGATCTGGTTGACGAGCTTGATGACCGGCGCGTCTTCGGAGGTCTCGTGCAGCGCGACGACCTCTGCCCCGTCGTCGCCCTCTTCGAGCATCTCGCTCGACTCGCCGACGACGTCTTCGAGCCGGTCCAGGCGCGAGATCAGCGTGGCGATGTCGTCGGGCGGCGCGACCGCGACACGGATCTCATAGCCGGTCATGATCGCGATGTCGTCGACCGCCAGCACGTTGGAGGGGTCGGCCATCGCGACCAGCAGCGTGCGCTTGTCGGCGAAGGCGACGGGGACCGTCTGGTAGCGCTTGGCGACGGTCGTGCTGACGAGGTTGGCGGCGGCCATGTCGACCGCGAAGACGCCGAGGTCGAGGTGGTCGAGCCCGTAGCGCTCGGCCAGCGCGCGCGCGAGCGCGTCCGGGGTGATGGAGCCGGTGTCGAGCAGCACGCGCTCGGGTGTCGTGCCCGTCACGCGCGAGCTCTCGAGCGCATCGTCGACCTGCCGGCGCGTGGCCAGGCCCATGTCGACGATCACGTCGGTGAGGAAGCGCTGGGAGGAACCGCGGCGCGAGGGCTTGGTGATGCCCGTGTAGCCCTCGGCCGGCGTCGGCTGGCGGGCTTCGGGATCGGCTTCGATCCCGCCCTGGCTCTCGGCGAACGGATCGCCGTCGAGATCGGCGCCCGCGATCCGCTCGAGCTCCACGTCCGCGCCTGCGTCGCCCAGCGCGTCGATGTCCAATTCCCCCCTGGCCGCGCGCTCGACGGAGATCAAGCGCTCGGCCTCCTCGGGTGGCGCGTCGATCCCGAAGATCGCGTGCAGGTCGGGGTCGGCCTGTTGCGGGAACTCGCTCATCGCGCGCTCCCCGCGGTCTCGTGTCTAGGCCTGTGCCGCACCGTCCTGTCGCACGGCGCGGCGCATGACCTCCAGCGGCGCCTTGCAGCCGGTCCACAGCTCGAAGCTGAGCGCTCCCTGCGCGACGAGCACCTCGAGCCCGTCGAGGGTCCGCGCGCCATGCGCTTTGGCAGCCGCAAGCAGCTGTGTGGATCCGGAGCGGTAGACCATGTCGACGACATACGAGTACTCACCGACTTGATCGAACGTCAATCCGAGTTGGTTGAGCGCCTCAGCCTCAGTAGCCGAGCGTTCTACGCCCGCGCCCGCCTGCAGCCCAACCGAGGTGCAATTGACCAGCAGATCGGCCGGCCCGGCGCTGCTCACCGCCCGTACCCCGAGCTCCCGCGCGAGTGTCTGCGCGCGCTCGGGAGTGCGGTTCCAGACCGACACCTCGCTGGCGCCCGCCTCGCGCAGCGCCCACGCCACGGCGCGGGCGCTACCGCCCGCGCCGAGCACGAGCGTGCGCATTCCGCGCGGGGAGCACTCGAGCGCGGCGATCAGACCTGGAGCGTCGGTGTTCTCGGCCGCGATCGTGCCGTCGGCGGCGAACGTGAGCGTGTTGGCCGCGCCGATCTCGCGCGCCGCCGGCGAGCATTGTGCTGCCAGCGCGAGCGCAGCGTGCTTGTGCGGGATCGTCACGTTCGCGCCGAGAAACCCCGAGGCGCCGAGCGCGCGGGTGGTCTCGGCGAACAGCGCCGGCGGCACCGGCAGACGCTGATAGCGCCAGCCGTCCATCCCCAGCGCGGCGAGCGCGGCGTTGTGAATCGCGGGCGAGCGGCTGTGCGCGACCGGCCAGCCGAGGACGCCGAGGCGGGGCATCACTTGCGCTTGCACACCGGCGGGTGTCCGCCGTTGCTGGCGAGCGCCGCCTTGTAGGCGGCGGCGTGGACTTCGAATTCGGCGAGCGTGTTGGAGAACACCTGCTCGCCGCAGCCGTCGGCGCCGGCCACGTAGTACAGGTAGGACACGTGCGCGGGGTGGGCGGCCGCCTCGATCGAGGCGACGCCCGGGTTGGAGATCGGCGTCGGCGGTAGGCCGACGCGGGTGCGGGTGTTGTACGGCGAGTCGATGTGCAGTTGCGCTTCGGTGAGTTCGCGCGTGTAGGTCGGGATCCCGGTCGCGAGCTCGACCGCGTAGTAGATGCTCGCGTCGATTCCCAGCGGCATGCCCCGTGCGAGGCGGTTGTAGATGACGGCCGCGATCTTCGGTCGGTCGCCGGGGATCTGGGCCTCGCGCTCGACCATCGAGGCCACGATCAGCAGCTGGTAGGGCGTCACGTGCAGCGCGCGTGCACGCGCGACCTCGGCCGGGCCGAAGTTTTCGCGGAAGGCGATCAGCTGCTCCTCCACGAGCCGGCTGACCGGCGCGCCCGGGTTCATGTCGTAGGTCGCCGGGAACAGGAAGCCTTCGAGATTCGGCGTGCCGCGGGGGGCGCCGTACGCGGCTGGGTCAAGCAGTGGCGAGTGCGCGGAGGCCGCGGCGTAGCTGCCCTTGAGCCCGTCGGCCGCGGCGATCTGGACGATCTGCGCGCGGGTCTTGCCCTCGGGGATCAGCACCTTGACGACGGGCGGCGCCGCGGGCGGCGCGACGGTCTTGGCGTCGTGTGCGTGCAGCAGCACGATCACCGCTGCGACGACCGCCGCGAGGGCGACGAGCGCCGACAGCCGCGCGAGCAGCGAGCGCCCGCGCCGCGGCGGCGGCGGGCTGACGGACACGCGGCCCGCCAGGCCCGGCGGCGCCACGGGCGGGGGCAGCGGCGGCAGCGTGGTCGCCGGCGGCTGGACGGGCGGCGGCGCTTGCACCGATGGTGGCGCCGGCGCGGACTGCGGCGGCTCGACGTACGGCTCCAGCTCGACGTACTGCGGCGGCTCGACGTACGGCTCCAGCTCGACGCTCGGCTCCAGCTCGACGCTCGGCTCCAGCTCGACGCTCGGCTCCGGCTCGACGCTCGGCGGCGACCCGGCGGACGCGCGCAGCCTGGCGCGCTCCAGGCGATCACGCTCGCGTTCCGCGGCGGTGCGTTCGCGCCCTGGTCGTGATCGATCGCCGCGAGACAAGGACTACGAACCCTAACGCGATCGAGCTGCGAGCCAGCTCTCGAGCAGGTGCGCGGCGGCGCGCGAGTCCTCGCTGGTGGCGAACGCGCCGGCGCCGCCCGTAGCCCGGCGTGCGCCGCCGGAGTCGATCCTCTGCGCGAGGCGCGTTGTGAAGCGCTCGTCGTGCATCTCCACGGGGATGTCCTCTCCGAGACGCAGCGACAGCTCGCTGGCGAAGGCGCGCGTCTCGCGCGTCTGCTCGGTGTCGCTTCCGTCGAGCGACAGCGGCAGCCCGACGATCACGCGCTCGACGTCGCGTTCGCGCACGAGCTCGCGCAGCCGCGCGAAGCCGCGCTTGGTGGCGGGCCGCGCGACGGTCTCGACGGGCGTGACGATCGTGCCGGTGGGGTCGCTGAGCGCACAGCCGCAGCGGGCGCTGCCGTAGTCGAGCGCGAGCACCCGCATGTCAGCCGGCGAGCACCGCCTCGATCGCCTCGCGCCCTGCCTCGATCGCGTCACCGAGACGCTCGGGGTCGCGCCCGCCGGCCTGGGCGATCGTGTCGCGGCCGCCTCCCCCGCCGCCGACGATCTCGGCGGCGCGCTTGACGATCGCGCCGGCCTTGAGGCCCCGCTGAACGAGCGCGGGCGCGACGCTGGCGAGGAGGTGCACACGCCCGTCGGCGGCGGCGCCCAGCAGGATCGCGGCGTCCGGCAGGCGGCCCTTGAGGAGATCGAGCACCTCGAGCAGCGCCTTGGCGTCGCTGGCTTGCACGGCGGCCGTGAGGACGCTCGCGCCGGCGATCTCGCGGGCGCTGCGCACGAGCGAGTCGAGGTCGACGCCGCCGGCGCCGGCCACCGCGTCGACGCCCTCCTTGAGCGCCTTCTCAAGCCGCTTGCGCTCCTGTGTGAGCGTTGCCAGGGCGGCGGGGGCGTCGTCGGGGCGCGTGCGCAGCTGTGCGGCGATGTCTCTGAGCAGCCGATCGTGCTCGCGCAGCAGCTCGACGGCGACCGGGCCGGTGACAGCCTCGATGCGGCGGACGTTGGCGGAGCTGGAGGTCTCGTGCAGGATGCGAAACGCGCCGATCTCGGCGGTGGAGCGCACGTGCGTGCCGCCGCACAGCTCGCGCGAGTACTGATTTCCCCCCCCGCCTCCCCCGTCGCCGACCTCGACCATGCGCACCACCTCGCCGTACTTCTCGCCGAACAGCGCCATCGCGCCGAGCCGCTTGGCCTCGTCGAGCGTGGTCGTGATCGCGCGCACGGGGTCGTTGCGGGCGATCCACGCGTTGACGCGGTCCTCGACGTCGCGCAGCTCCTCGGCGCTGAGCGCCTGGCCGTGGCTGAAGTCGAAGCGCAGCTTGTCGGGGCCGACGTAGGAGCCGGCCTGGCGCACGTGGCTGCCGACACGCTCGCGCAGCGCGGCCTGCAGCAGGTGTGTGGCGGTGTGGTTGCACTCGGTCTTGTGCCGCGTCAGGTGATCCACGCGCGCGAGCACCCGCTCGCCGACCTCGAGCGTCCCCGCCTCGACGAGCACCTCGGGCACGCGGTCCTCGCCGATGAAGAGCACGTCCTGCACGCTCGCGCGGCAGTCGCCGTGCTCGCATTCGATCGTGCCGACGTCGGAGATCTGGCCGCCGCCGGCGGCATAGAACGGCGACTCCGCGAGCTTGACGAGGAGACGTTGGGGCCCGCCCCCCCCGCGGCCGCCGTCTCCGTTGGCGCCGTCGGGTGCATCGAGCGGGCGCACGGCGACGACGGTCGTGGGCTGCACCTCGGTCTCGTATCCGGTGAAGTGCGTGGGCGCGCCGACGTCGAGGGACTCGAGGCCGCCATCGATTACGCCGGCGGCGACGCCGGTGCGTCCGGCGCCAAGGCGACCGCGCTCGCGCTGTTCCTCCATCAGCTCTTCGAAATCGCCCTCGATCGACAGGTCCGCTTCGGCGAGCAGCTCGCGGGTCATCTCGTGTGGAAAGCCGTGGGTGTCGTGCAGCGTGAAGACCTCGAGCGCGGGCACCGACGAGCGCCCGGCGGCGCGCGCCTGTTCGATCTGGTCGCGCAGCATCTCCATGCCCTGGGCGAGCGTGCGCCCGAAGCTCTCCTCCTCGGCGGCGAGCCACATGTCGGTCGCATCGGCGTGCTCGCGCAGTTCGGGGTAGGCGTCGGCCATGATCTCGCGCACGCGCTCGGAGTAGCGCGTGAGGAAGCCGGGCGCGAGCTCGAGCGCGAGGCCCTGCTGAATCGCGCGCCGCATCACGCGGCGCAGCACGTAGCCGCGATCCTCGTTGGAGGGCACGACGCCGTCGGCGGTCAGGAACGTCATCGCGCGCGTGTGGTCGGCGAGGATCCGCAGCGCGCGGTCGCCCTCGAAGTCGGCGCCGTAGCGGCGCCCGGAGAGCTCCTCGCCGAGCTCGATCAGCGGCTGGAACTGGTCGGTCTCGAACACGGACTGCTTGTCCTGGAGGATCGCGGCCATGCGGTTGAGCCCGAGACCGGTGTCGATGTTCTTGGCGGGCAGCGGCTTCAGCACCGAGCCGGGCTCGTCGGGCGCGGGCTCCTGGTCGTACTGCATGAAGACGAGGTTCCAGTACTCCAGGAAGCGCTCGTTCTCGCCTCCTGGCAGATCGTTGGGCGAGCCGTGCTCGACGCCGCGGTCGACGTAGAGCTCGGAGCACGGCCCGCAGGGACCCGTGGGGCCGCCCTGCCAGAAGTTCTCCGAGCGCGGGCAGCGCACGATCCGCGCGGACGGGATCCCGAGCTCGCTCCACAGCTCGATCGCCTCCTCGTCGGGGCCGAGCCCGAGGCCGTCGTCGCCTTCGAACACGGTCACCCAGATGTCCTCTGCGCGAAAGCCGAAGACCTCGCGCGAGAGCTCCCAGGCGAACGCGATCGCCTCGCGCTTGAAGTAGTCGCCGAACGAGAAGTTGCCGAGCATCTCGAAGAAGGTGAGGTGGCGGGCGGTGTTGCCGACGTTGTCGATGTCGACCGTTCGAAACACCTTCTGGCAGTCGGTCAGGCGCGGCGCGGGCGGCTTTTCCTGGCCGAGGAAGTAGGGCTTCAGCGGGTGCATGCCGGCGACGGTGAGCAGCGCGGAGGCGTCATGCGCGGAGGGCACGAGCGAGGCCGAGGGGATGCGCAGGTGCTCGCGCTCCTCGAAGAAGCTCAGGTAGCGCTCGCGGATCTCGTCGGTGCTCATCATCGTGCGACGGATCTTAGGCGTCTGATGCGTGGCGGACGGGGCCGATCAGGCAACGGTGCCGTAGCCGACGACCAGGTCCCCGGCATAGAGGCACGCGATCTGGCCCGGGGCGGTGCGCTCGGCGGGCTCGTGCAGCTCGAGCGCCAGACGCTGGTGGCGCCCTGCTGGCGCCTCACCGGCGAGGCGACAGGCGAAACGCCGCCCATGGGCGCGCACGCGCACGCCGTCGACGCAGCCGCCGTCACGATGGAGCGTCGCCTCGCGCACGCTCACGCCGCGCGCCAGCAGCGCCTGGCGAGGCCCGACAGTGACGGTGTTCGCGCGCGCGTCGGTGGCGAGCACGTACAGCGGCTCGGGCGCGGAGACGCCGAGGCCGTGGCGCTGGCCGACGGTGTAGCGGTGCGCGCCGGCGTGCTCGCCGAGGACCGCTCCGTGGCGGTCGACGATCGGACCGGGGCGCGGGCCGAGCCCGGCGTGACGCTCGAGGAACTCGCCGTGATGGGTTCCGGCGAGGAAGCACAGGTCCTGGGAGTCGCGCTTGCGGGCGACCGCCAGTCCGGCGCGCTCGGCGAGCGCTCTGACCTGCGTCTTCTCCATGTTGCCGAGCGGGAAGCGCATACGCGCGAGCGAATCGGGCGCGAGCGCCGAGAGCACGTAGCTCTGGTCCTTGCTCACATCGGTGGCGATTCTGAGCAGAGGTGTGGGTGAGGCATCGATGACGCGCGCGTAGTGGCCGGTGGCGAGCGTCTCCGAACCAAGGCGACGGGCGAGCTCGAGCATTGCGTCAAGCCGCACGTTGCCGTTGCAGCGAACACACGGATTCGGCGTGAGGCCGGCGGCGTGCTCGGACAGCCAGCCGTCGACGACGCCGGCGCGGAACTCGGCGCGCAGGTCAATCGACAGGTGCGGCATGCCGAGCTCGTGCGCGAGCGCGCGCGCGCCGCGGACGGCCTGCGCCGAGCAGCAGCTGAGATCGCCGTCGCCCTGCGGGTCGCTCCACAGCTCGAGCGTGACGCCGACGGCTTCGCCACCGGCGTCGCCTACGAGCAGGGCGGCGACAGCGCTGTCGACCCCGCCGCTCATCGCCACGAGCGTGCGCCCGGCATGGGCGCTCAGGGACGCGCGGGCGCAGGCGGCGGCGCCGAGCGCGCGGTGCAGCGCGTCGGCGGCGAGCTCGGCGGCGTGGCGCTTGGCGGTGCTGAGCCCGCCGAGCTCGTCCGCGATCTCGCCGGCTCCGATGCGCGCGGCGGCGAGTAGCGGCGCGCCGCGCAGCAGGCTGACGGCGGCGCTGCCGGCGGCGAGCGTGGCGCCGCAGCCGCTGGCATCGAAGCCGGCGTCGCTGACGCGACCGTCGGCGCTGAGCGGGTCGAGCGCGATCGAGATGCGGATCAGATCTCCGCAGGCGGCTCCGCCGGCGGCGCCTGTGAACGCGTCGGCCGGCGTGTGGCCGCGCCCGAGCGGGTGTTCGAGATGGTTGACGAGTGGCTCCCCCTCCGGGGACGATGCGCTGGAACTGCTCACCCGAGCGAGTGTAAGGCCAGGACTGCGACGCTTCGGCTACGAGCTCCGCGCTTCGGAGATCGCCTGTTCGATCGAGAAGGCGTCCTGTACGCCGGTGAGCACGATCGCCTGCCCGCGCTTGTTGATGACGAACAGCGTGGGTGTCGCGTAGACCTGCACGCCGCGGGTGACCGACCCGTATGAGGCGACCTGGCTCGCGGGCGCTTCCTGCACAGCTATGGGCTGGCGCGGATTGCGCCCGGCCCTCTGCACCTGCTGGACGGCGCGGTGCACGACGACGTCGTCGGTTCCGTTGGGGTTCCAGAACAGCAGCAGGACCACGTCGCCCTTCTTGAGCTCCGCTTCGACGGTCCGCTGACCGCTGAGCGTGGCGGCGCCGGAGGCCGCGTGCGTCGCGGTCGAGGTCTTGTGGACTGTGCTGGTGGGCACGGTGGTGGACGTCTTGACGGCCGGCGCGGCGGTCTTGGCGGCGGGCGCGGCTGTCTTGACGGCGGCGGCGCCCGACGGCTGAGGCGCGGCGGTGGTGCTCGGGGTCTGCGGGGCCTCGCCGGTCGCGGCTACGGCTTTGTGGGCGCGGCTGACGTCGCGTGTGAGGCCTTCGAGGCCTGGCACTGGACCGTGATAGACGTGCGTCGATGTGCCTGGCGCTTTCGCCGGGGCGGTCGACGCGGAGCCGTGCGCCGCGGCCTTGCCGGCGGGCGCGGAGCTCGAGGACGCACCGCTCGACACGGACGCGGAAGATCCTGAGCCGCTTGTGCTGGTACTGGTGAAGCGCCCCTGCAGCGCGAACAGCCAGACACCGGCGAACAGGACGACGACTGCGAGCGCGATCTGAAATGGACGTGAGAGCTGCGCCATCGGGTCATGCTTCGGCATCTCGGGCGCAGAAGTTGAACGGCGATTTGCGCCTTGGACGCTTCGAGTGCTCGAGCGGGCGCGCTACAGCGCGTGATGACCGCGCAGGACGGCGTGCACGACGGCGTTGGTCGCGATCGTCTGCTGTGCGCCTGCCTGCATGTCCTTGAGCAGGCTGTGGTCGTCGGAGACGACCGCCACGTAGCGTGCGCTTAGCGCATCGGCGTGGCCGAGCTGGCCCTTGAGCGAGCGTCCGCCGAGGTCCATCTGCGCGGAGAGACCTGCCGAGCGCGCCTCGTTGACGAGGCCGAACGCGGCTGCGCTCAGCTGCTCGCGGGGCCCGTCGAGCGCGACGAACAGCTCCAGCGGGGCGGGCGGCGCGTGATGCGCTGCAGGACGCTCGCCGCTGCTGCTCTCGCCGGCGAGCATGATGCGCTCGATCCCGGCCGCCCAGCCGATGCCGGGCGTGGGTGGCCCGCCGAGCTGCTCGACGAGGCCGTCGTAGCGCCCGCCGCCGCCGACGCCGCTCTGCGCGCCGAGCGCGTCGGAGGTGAACTCGAACACGGTGCGCGTGTAGTAGTCGAGACCGCGCACGAGCGTGGGGTCCAGCTCGTAGGTGACGCCGGCGACGTCGAGCAGCTCGCGCACGTGCGCGAAGTGCTCGGCGTCCGCGGCGCTGAGGTGCTCGCGCAGCAGCGGTGCGTCGCGCATGACGGCCTGTGTGCCGGGGTGATCGGAGTCGAAGGCGCGCAGCGGGTTCAGCTCGATCCTGCTGCGGACGTCCTCGGACAGGCTCGCAACGTTTGCGCGCAGGTAACCCTGCAGCCGCTCGCGGTACTCGCGGCGGCTGTCGATGCTGCCGAGGCTCGAGAGCCGCAGCCGCAGCTCGCGCACGCCCATCTCGTCCAGCAGCGTCGCCAGCAGTGCGATCGCCTCGGCATCGACGGCGGGGTCCTCGGAGCCGAGCGCCTCGGCGCCGACCTGCCAGAACTGCCGGTAGCGCCCGGCTTGCGCGCGCTCGTGGCGGAAGAAGCAGGACAGGTACCACAGCTTCACGGGCTGGCGGCGCTTGTGCATGCCGTGCTCGACGTAGGCGCGGCACACCGGGGCGGTGCCCTCGGGTCGCAGCGTGAGCGAGCGTCCGCCCTGGTCCTCGAACGTGAACATCTCCTTGCGCACGATGTCGGTGGACTCGCCGACGCCGCGGGCGAACAGCTCGGTGGCCTCGAACACGGGCGTCTCGATGCGCTCGTAGCCCGCTCGCTCGAGGATCGAGCGCGCGCGGACCTCCAGCGCGGTGCGCCGCGAGGCATCCTCGCCGAGCACGTCGAAGGTGCCGCGCGGCGCTTTGATCTTCGATGCGGCCAACGTCAGGCTGCCGGCGAGTCAGCGGCTCGAGCGCTGGGGACGCGCTCGCGCAGCTCGCTGAGGAAGGGGTTGCTGTCGCGCTCGCGCCCGAGCGTGGTGACGCCCATGTGCCCGGGGTAGACGATGGTCTCGGGCGGGTAGGCGGCGAGCAGGCTGGCGATCGAGCGCTCGAGCGTGGCCCAGTCGCCGCCGGGCAGGTCGACGCGTCCGACGGAGCCCTGGAACAGCACGTCGCCGGAGAGCAGCACGCCGGGTAGCGCGTAGGTGACGTGGCCGGGGCTGTGTCCGGGCGTGAAGATCACGTCGAACTGCAGGCCGGCGAGACTGAGGCGCTCGCCGCCGCTGACGGTGTGCTCGGGCTCGTAGCTCTCGAACGGCCCGAACCCGGGCGGCACCCAGCTCATGATGTCGGTCAGCAGCGGCCGCTCGATCTCGGGGCAGTAGACGGGCGCGCCGGTCGCGCGGGCCACCGGCGCGACCGCGCCGATGTGGTCGAAGTGGCAGTGCGTGAGGAGGATCGCCTCGACCTGGACGTGCAGCGCGTCGATCGCCTGCAACAGCCGCTCGGGCTCATCGCCGGGGTCGACGATCACCGCGCGAGCAAGACCCCCGGACTGGGTGGCGGCGTCCGCGCCGGCGCGCACGATGTATGAGTTCTCCTGCACCGGCCCGACGGTGAATGCGCGCACGTCGAAGGCGCTCATCGCGACGGCGCCCTGCCACCGCCAGCCTGCTTGGCCTTCTTGCGTTGGCGGCGATCGAAGACCCACTTGTCGGTGTAGTAGCTGACGAGCGTGTAGAAGACGAGCACGATCGGGAACAGCGGGTAGGCGTGGCTGGCGGACTGGTGCAGCAGCACGGTCACGATCAGCACGAGCACGACCGCGGCGAACATCGCCTTGATGAATGCTCCGCGCCACGTCGGCGGCTGGTCGCGTTTGTCGAGCTTGCGTTCCTTCTCACGCGCGAGCACGCGTGCATCGCCGCTCTTCTCCCCGGCTGTGGGCTTGCGCCCGGTGCGTCCGCGAGACTCGACCACGCCGGCGGCGTTGCCGCGATGCTTGGTCTGGCGCTTGCGTCTGGTTTGAGCCATGACTCAGCAGCGTAGTGCGTTCTCGATCACGTGGCGAGCTGGATCGAAGCCGAGGATGGGAAGGTCGTGCGGGAAGCCCTCGAGCGCGGCGGCGGGCGCGAGCCCGACGAGCTCGGCGCTGGCGACATCGACATGGGCGGCGACAGCCTCGACGACTGTGGCAAGCGGCAGCTCGAGCGGGCGCTCGATGTTCATGGAGACCTGCGCGACGCCGCCCGCCAGCTCGACCCCGATGGCACGGACGCCGGGCAACCCGTGGGAGCCGCCTTCGCGGATCAGCTTGGCGACGGCGTGTGCGTCGCTTACGCTCGCTGGTGGTGTCAGCTGCAGGTTGAACGCGACGAGCGGCGGGCGCGCGGCGAGCAGCGCGGCGCCGGCGCTGGCGTGCAGCTGGGCTGGCCCGAAGTCGGGCGTCACGCCGTGCTCGCGGGCGGCGAGCCGGGCGGCGAGCCCGGCGACGCCGCCACGGCGCAGCTGTGCGCGCGTTCTGTGCGACGACGGGTCCTCCCCGGACAGCTCGCCGTAGAGGAACACCGGCACGTGCAGCTCCGCGCCGATGCGGTCGCCGAGGACGAGCGCCTGCGCGCAGGCGTCGCCGCGATCGCGCGGGTCGAGGTAGACGATCGGCGCGACGTCGAGCGCGCCGACGTGCGGGTGCTGGCCGGCGCGTGAGCGCTGAGCGCGCTCCGACGCGCCGGGGCGCGTATGGCTCATGACGTCGATCCGTTCCACCACCACACGCGCTCCTCGCATGAGGGCGTCCACCAGCTCGCCCGGACGCCCGGCGATCGTGAACACCGAGCGGTGATGGTCGGGGTCGGAGTGGACGTCCAGCACGCGCACGCCGCTCGCGCCGTCACCCGCAAACGCGGCGCCGATGGCCGCGATCGTCTCCGCGTCGCGCCCCTCGGAGACGTTGGGGACGGCAAGCAGCATCGGCGGCGTCATCGCGCCACGAGGCTAGCGGCGAAGACCGCCGCGCGCCCTGCGGCTAGACTCCTGCGTCATCCGGGCCGGAGTAGCTCAGCTGGTTAGAGCAGCGGAATCATAATCCCCCATCCGGGGGTCTACCGCTTGCCTCGGGCCTCAAAAAAAGCCCCGCAAATCGAACCTTTTTAAGTGTACCAGGGGGTGCGGCGGGGCGCTCAGATTTCTCTACGGATTTCTCCAGAGGGCCGCTCCGGGGGCGCGGAGGGCAAAACCGGGCTCCTGGAGCGGTGATCGAAGGGCTCCCGCCGGGCCGAGCGGAACGCGCCGGCCCCGAGCGCGGCGCAGGACGAAACTCGTTGGCCGCCCTGCTGCCTTGGTGGTCAGTGATAGGGATGAACGGACAAGCAACAGTCAACTTGCCGGCTGCGCTGGAGGAGGATCGCCTTCTTCGCCCTGAGCAGGCCGCGTGGTATCTCAACGTCAAGACGAGCTGGGTCTATGAGGCCGTGCGGGCTGGTCGCCTGCCTTGTCATCGGGTAGGACGGCACATCCGCTTCACGCGCGTCATGCTGGATGACTGGCTCGCCGAGCAACCTCGGCGATAGCACCTCCTCTGAGACGCAGCCAGGGGATGTCCTACCAAGGCTGAGGAGAGCTCTGGGCCGCCGGGGCCGGTCCATCGCCTCAGAGGTCGCCAGGTACTTCGATCGCACAATGATGCCCTGATGTGCGTACCTTGACCAAGCACGCGGACCCCCTCGCCGCGCCGAGCCGGCGCGTGCGCGCGGCAAGCCGTACCGTTCCACCGCAACAAATGAGCGGCTCGACCTTCAGTGATCTACTACTCGCTCTCGATCCACGCCCCAACGTCCGCTTTCGCGAGTTCGAGCGCATCTGCCGCTGGTTTCTGCTCAACGCTCCTGAGTACCGTGCCCGGATACGGAGCGTGTGGCTTTGGTCGGATTGGCCGGGTGCGTGGGGGCGCGACGCAGGTATCGATCTGGTGGCCGAGGAGCACGACGGCGGCCTGTGGGCGATCCAGGCGAAGCTGTACGACCCGGCATACGCGATCAAGAAGGCCGATGTCGATTCGTTCCTGAGCGAGTCGGCGCGTGGCGACTTCGCCTACAGGCTGTTGATCGCCACGACCGACCGTCTCGGCCCGACCGCGCGCAAAACACTCGACGGTCAGCGCCAGCCTGTCGGCTATCTGCTGCGCTCGCAGCTGGATCGCGCTCCGGTCGTGTGGCCGGCGTCATCGGCCAATCTTCGCTCCCGGCGGCCGACCCGCAAGACGCCGTTGCCACATGTGCGCGAAGCGGTCAAGGCCACGGTCAAGGGCTTTGCGCGCACTGATCGCGGGCAGTTGTTGATGGCGTGCGGAACTGGCAAGACGCTTGCTGGGCTTTGGGTATCCGAGCGTATGAAAAGCAACAGGGCGCTCGTGCTCGTGCCATCGCTGTCGCTGCTGGCACAGACGCTACACGAGTGGAGTGCCAACGCAGCCGGATCTTTTGATTATCTCGCGGTCTGCTCGGACCAGACAGTCGCAGGCGGGGATGGGATGGTGCAGCACACGTCAGAACTCGGGCTGCCCGCCACTACCGACCCACACATGATTGCGGCGTTTCTACGTCGCCGTGGCCGACGGGTCGTGTTCGCTACCTATCAGTCATCTCCGAGGATCAGCGAAGCATACGCCCTTGGGCGCGTTCCCAGGCTGAACCTCGCAATTGCCGATGAGGCCCACCGCTGCGCCGGGAGGGTGTCGGGCGACTTCGCCACGATCCTCGACACCGGGGCGATCCCCGCACAGCGTCGGCTGTTCATGACGGCCACCCCGCGCTACTTCACGGGTCGCGTTGTTCGAGAGGCCAAAGAGGCGGACTTCGAGGTCGCCTCGATGGACGACCCCGGTACGTTCGGCCCCGTCTTTCACCGCCTCAGCTTCGGCGAGGCGATCGAGCGGGACCTGCTCAGCGACTACCAGGTCGCGGTCATCGGCGTGGACGACGCCACCTACCGGGAGTGGGCGGAACGTGGCCGGTTCGTCACGACGGACGGAACCACTGTGACCAACGCTCGCAGCCTCGCGGGACAGATCGGCCTCGCCAAGGCGATGCGCCGCTACAACCTTCGTCGTACGATCTCGTTCCACTCACGGGTTGCCCGCGCGAGGGACTTCGCCCGAACGCTCACCGAGGTCGTGGAGTGGATGCCGAAGCGTCAACGCCCGAAAGGCTCTCTGTGGGCACAGCACGTCTCCGGGGAGATGTCCACCGGACAGCGGACGATCAGCCTTGAGCGCCTTCGGCACCTTGACGGCGACGGTGTGGGTCTTCTTGCCAACGCGCGGTGCTTGGCCGAGGGCGTCGATGTCCCCACACTCGACGGGATCGCCTTCATCGATCCCCGCCGCTCTGAGGTGGACATCGTCCAGGCTGTGGGAAGGGCTATCCGCAAGGCCGAGAACAAGGCGGTGGGCACCATCGTGATCCCGGTGTTCATCGGCTCTGAGGAGGACGCCGGCGTAGCGCTGGACGATTCGGCGTTCAAGCCCGTATGGGACGTGATCCGTGCGTTGCGCGCCCACGACGCGGACTTGGCCGAGCAACTCGACTCGCTTCGCCGAGAGTTGGGCAAGGGCGCTTCATCGGTCACGATCCCCCCGAAGATCCACCTTGACCTGCCCGCCTACATCGGAGCGGCCTTCGCCTCGGCCTTCGAGGTTCGCCTAGTCGAGCAGACCACGGCGATCTGGGAGTTCTGGTTTGGCCTCATGGTGGCCTACGTCGAGGCCCACGGGAATGCGCGGGTGCCGCCACGATACTCGACGCCGGACGGTTTCAAGCTCGGCAATTGGTGCACCAGCCAGCGCAGCAAGCGGAGGGCCGACTCGCTCGACGCCGAGCGAGTCGCTGCCCTCGATACCCTGCACTTCACCTGGAACCCCCACGACGACAAGTTCGAGCACGGCCTCGCTGAACTCGCCGCGTATGTCCAGGCGCACGGGAATGCGCGCGTGCGAAAAATGAAGACTACGCCGAGCGGCTTCGAGCTTGGCCTCTGGTGTGGCCGCCAGCGAAGAGAGAGCAGGGCCGGCAGGCTCGACGCTGAGCGCGTCGCTGCTCTCGACGCGCTGGGATTTGTCTGGGACCCGCTTCAAGACGACTTCGAGCGCGGCCTTGCTGAGCTTGCGGCTTACGTCGAGGCCAAGGGAGATGCGCGTGTGCCGACGAGACATTCCGCACCCGGCGGTTTGAGGCTGGGAAACTGGTGCAACGTGCGGCGCGCAGATCGCAAGGGCGGCAGACTCAGCACCGAGCGCATCGCGATGCTTGACGCGCTGGGATTTGTCTGGGACCCGTTTCAAGACGACTTCGAGCGCGGCCTTGCTGAGCTTGCGGCGTATGCCGAAGCCAACGGCGATGCGCGGGTGCCAGCGGGACACGTTTCGCCGAACGCCTTCAATCTCGGGAAGTGGTGTAGCCACAAGCGCGACGAACGCAAGAGAGGCCAGTTGAGCGACGATCGAATCGCCGCACTCGACGCGATGGGGTTCGTCTGGAACCCGTTCGCGCGCAGCTTCGATCGCGGTCTTGTTGAGCTTGTCGCGTACGTCGAGGCCAACGGCGATGCGCGCGTATCCGCGGGACACTCGACGCCGAGCGGCTTCAACTTGGGCAACTGGTGTCTAAACCGTCGCAGGGATCGCAAGACCGGCAGGCTCGACTCTGACCGGATCGCTGCGCTGGATGCGCTCGGGTTCGTGTGGGATTCCTATCAGGACGCTTTCGACCGGGGTCTTGCTGAGCTTTCGGCTTACGCCCAAGTCCACGGCGATGTGCGTGTACCTCAGCGGCACGCAACACCCGACGGATTTCCCCTCGGCGGCTGGTGTGGTGATCGGCGGGCGGACCGCAAGGCAGGCAGGCTCGACGCCGAGCGGATCGCTGCGCTCGACGCACTCGGGTTCATCTGGAACCCGAATCAAGAAGCCTTCGACCGTGGCCTCTCTGAGCTTGCCGCACATGCCAGTGCCCGGGGCCACGCGCGAGTGCCAGCCGTCTACTCAACACCGACCGGCTTCAATCTCGGGAAGTGGTGCAGCCACCGGCGCGACGAGCGCAGGACAGGCAAACTGAGCCCACAGCGAATCGCCACCTTGGACGCACTCGGGTTCGTGTGGGACGCCCGTCAGGAGGGCCGCACGGAGCCTAATAATTGACTGTAGAGCTGGCGAAGTAGTGAGCGCCCGTACTACCAGCTGTGCCCAGCCGGAGATCGAGCATCCACTCAAAGTGACGGGATCTGAGCGGTAATACTGGTTGATGGCAGGCTACTGGCAACCGTCTTTGCCGTATTCCTGTATCGCGGCTGCGCTGCCTTCGCCGCCTTCCTGGTATTCCCGGTACAGGCGATTGCAGAGCGCCTGCTGCGTCGAGCTCTCGGGGGCTCGATTTGTGGGTGGTCCCGGTACGCTGCCGCCGCTTTCCGTTGCGTCGATCGCAAACTCCACCGATGCGCCGGCTTTATCCGTGCACGTTACGTCCCCAAAATGTCCGTCTGCGGAAGTATCGAGCGTGCAGGTAACATCCTGACCATGAACGGTCAGTTCTAGGGACGAGTCGTGGTTGCCTTCTTCCTTGATATAGGCCGCGCCTACCTGAGCCGCAAAGGCGCATGTGGCTTCCGTGACTACGACGCCATTCGCGCACTTCATGCTGGTTTCACTCGCTCTGGGCTTTTCAGGCGCTACCCAACGAACTGTGTAACCGTTTGGCGTGTTGGCCGAGTAGTCTGTCACCTGCGTGAATATGAGGCCGCCGGTCGTGGCGTCACGTCCGACTTGGGACGCGACGAGCCTCACCGGGGTCGGTCCGGGGCTTCCCACCTGCCCTGGGTGAAGGCTTAGACTCTCGCCCGTGGCGGTCGCGCTGGTCGGACCCCAACTCGACCAGTGCAGGTCAGCCAGACTGACGCTTTCGCTAGTGGACCCGTCTGGTGGCCGTATCAAGCATGTGGCTGGCTTGGTTTCGGGTACTTCATAGCCCTTGGAGTCGATGCACACAAGCTGTGGAGTCGGCCCCGACTGTGCGGTTGCGGCGGCGTTAGTCGTCGCAGGTCCGGTCGTGGTGCGGGTTGCGGGCAGTTCAGCGCACGACCTCAACCCGTATGCCTTGGCGATGCTGGACGCCTTCGCGGTCGCTGCGACAACTTCCTTGAAGTTTCCCCCGCTGCCGCTGTTCGCTGTGGCACGTTCGCGCAAGTGAAGCCATTTGGTGATGGTGCTCGTATCAGCCGACGGCTCCGCGAGAGTGTGCAGACTGGCATTGGCTTCTTCGGCAGCCTTCTTCGCCTTACTCAGGTGATATTCAGCACTGAGCTTCCCCGCGTTTTCTTCGGCGGCAAAGCCTTTGTTCTCCTGCGCGAGTCCGAGGCAGATCGCATCGGCGCTTACAATGTATTGAGCCTTCGTTGGTGTGACAGTAGTCGTCTTGGTGGCGCTGCCGCAGCCGGCTATCAGCATCAGCCAGAAGCAAAGGACGGTTGCTCGTACAACAGGCATTTTGGGTCGAGCACGCTTCTTGCGGGCCGCTCTCTCGGCGTCGCGCCGCGCACGGCGCGTTGCTTGGCTCATTGCCTCGGATTCACCATTAGGTCGTCTCATCCTTCGCCCCACCGCCGAACATGGCGCCGCAGTATCGCGCACCGCTTCCTGGCGCGACGGCTACTTCGGCAGTATCTTGATTGTCCAGTTGCCGATTGCATTGATCTGAAAGTGCTGGTAAGTGCCCGGTTCGAGCACAGTCGAGCCACTATGGGCCTGCGAGTTCACCGGAAGTTCTTCGCTTGTGATGATCTGGAATAGGGCGCCATCGTTTGTCCATTCGAGCGTCGATTCCTTTTCGACGGTAATCGTGCCGAGGTTCTTGCCGCCATTACCATTGAACGATTGGCCTCCGCTGCTCGCTTCTGAGTGCGTGGATGTCGCGGTGCCTTCCTTGATAGCGTTTTCGTTTCCTCTTGCTTCACCGGCTTCGATCGCGGCTTGATTCTTTGCTTCCGCTTCCTTCGCCTGCTTCTTTAGCCCTTCCGCGGTTTCAGAAGCGTTGCTCGTGTGCTTTTCAAGCAGCCAGTGGCCGTTGCTGTAGATCAGTTCATCGGTTTCTTCGAGTTCCGGGTTGATAACCGTGGCGTGGTTGCCAACGACAAGGATCTTGTACTTTGCAACCTCGGCCACATTCTTCTTGAGGGAGTTCTCCTGAATCTTCTGTTCAGCAGCTTGTGAAAGGACGCCGGGCGTGACATTCCAGTTCTTAAAGAGAGCCGCCTCGCAGCTAGAGGCTTTTCCCTCGGACGCAATCCTGGCCTGATCGCTCTTGGTGGAGAGGGCACAGGCGGCTTGCGCGCTGCCCGTGCGCTCGTCATGGAAGTATTCGTAGTACGACGCGCGGACGCCGACAGCGTTGCGATTGGTCGCGTCAGCAACCGTGTTCCTGGACGAGTTGCTTCCACAAGCAGCAAGTCCTCCGACGACGACGACTGATAGCACTATGGCTGCGCTGTTGCGATTCGGAAGCATCGAGGCCGTTCTATCCCGCTAGGGCAGTTGAACTCCATGCGGGAGGCCCATGCCGCCACCCCATGCGTCGAGCTTCAAGACGCCGCGCTGTTCGATCACGCAGAAAGCGTCGTACAGGCCGTCTGCTTCCGGGTCACGACCGATGGCGCGCGCCACGTCGTCGCCATCAACGATGCCTCGATCATTCTCGGCAATAAGGCGCTTTGCAGCCTCGACCAGCTGGTCGATGAGTTGGTCATCTGGCACGGGCGCGGCAGCATATCAGCGCTAACGAGCGCGCGAGCTCGGCATCGGTCCATCCGATCGTCGGCGTGCGCTCGATGCTCGATGCCGAGCCGACGCCTCGCGGCTGAGGCGTATTGTCTGCACCACATACGCAAGGTGCCCCCGCGCTGCGCTAACAGCCGGGGGCGTGGCGACGGAGCCGAGACTCCCCGCGCGGAGGACCATAACGGAGCCTCAGCGTGGCCCTGAGACGACGCCAGCCGACGCCTCCTACCGAGATAAGGAGGATCGAAGATGAGCACTGACGATCTGCGGGCGCTGCGCGAGTTCGAGGGCGCCGGGCTGCCAGCGACCGAGCGCGATCGGCCGGCGAGGATCACGACGACGATGCCCGCGGAGGTGGTCACGCTGCTGCGTGGGGCGCTGTATGCGGAGCTGCGGTGTTCGTGCGAGGACGCGCCGGTGGGGATGCCAGAGTCACACACGCGCGCAGGATGGACGCCCACGCTGGGACGCCTGAATGGAGCGCTCAGTGGGCTCAACGTGATTGGCTGGGTCACGCCTAGCGAGCAGCGGTCGGTGACGATCGCTCTCGACGCGGCGCTGATCGAGGTTCTGGAGGCCGACGCCGAGCAGTGGGATTGGCTCTCAGAACAGGAGAGGACCGAATCGGTGGAGGGTCGTGCTCGTGCGGCGGAGCACTCGGCCACCATCGAGCGGTTTCTTGCGAGCCTCGGCGAACGTCCCGAACCCGCCACGTTGTTGATCCCCGGATCGCTGCTCGGGCCTATCCGTGAGGGAGCCGATGACGCCTTTGCTGTCGTGTCTCAGGAGATCGACCACGGAGTAGACCCGCGCGAGTGCTGCCGTCGGCTGAGCGCGATCTGCGACCTGCTTGATCTGATCGACGGGAGCGGCGACGAGGAGCCTGCCTCAGACGTTGATGCCACCGGGCACGCCCGGACGGTGGCGGAGCTCGCCGCGCTGATGCTTCCGATACTGGCGACCACCGTGGGCGACCTTGACGACGCAGACCCGTCGAAGGCTGGCGCCGAAGCCGAGCTCCAGCTGATGCGCCAGCTTCATACCGAAGCGAGCCGGGCGGCGGACGGATGACGACTGGCCTCCGCCGAGTGTCACAACAGCCATTCCGGTTGCGGCACTCGGCCGGTTAGCCTGAACGCAGTTGTCTACATGCACACCGTCGATCACTCAACTACCCTCCCCACTTCTCGTCCGCGACCGGAGAACGAGCTGCGCATCCTCGCGGCGGCGAAGTGGGTTGCCGGCGGCTTGGTGGGACCGAGCCCTGACGCCCTGGACTTCATCGAGGCCGTGAAGGCGGGGTTGGTGAGGTTGGGCGATCCGTGGGAAGTCACGGGACGCGGACGGGCTGCTCTGCGTGGGCACGGGTGGCTGTAGGCCGTGATGCGCGGGCGCCAACGGTGCCGGGACGCGCAGCGGCGATTCGCCTCGCTCAACGACGGCAGCGAGCGGCGGCGGCGCCGCAGATTTCCGGGCGAGGTAGTCAGCCGGGGGTCGGCCGTGTCCTTGGCCTGGAGGCGTCCTTGCCGTCTAATGCCTCTGAATGTCAGGCGAGGCGGTAGCCGACGCCCCACACGTTGACGATCCACTGTTCGCCCGCTACGCCGAGCTTGCGGCGTAGGCGACTGGCGTGGCTGTCCAGTGTTCGGGTATTGCCGATCGAGCGGTAGCCCCACACCGCTTTCAGCAGCTCGTGTCTCGTGAAGACCCGCAGCGGATCACCGGCAAGGTGCAACAGCAGTTCGTACTCCATGCGGCGCAGCTCCAAGAACTCGCCGTGGAGGAGCGCAGCATGGGCGGCACGGTCGATCGTGAGCGACCCGAACGTGAGGGGCGCTGTGCGGTCATCGACCGCCGATCGACGCAGCAGCGCTCGCAGGCGTGCCCGCAACTCCAGATACCCCGCGGCGCGGGGCAAAAAGTCGTCGGTCCCGGCCTCGAAGGCTCGCAAGACTTCGAGCTGGTGGCCGCGGGCACTGAGGACGATCACCGGCAGCCGCGGCGGCCACGGCGAATCGGTCCCCTCGTGGGGTTCGTCCAGGCCGTGCCCGCGGATGCTTTCGAGAAGGTCGAGAGAGCCCCTTGGTGTGTCGAGCTCTCCGATCACGACGAGTCCCGGCGCGTGCGCCCCGGCCAACACGCCAGCGTGGGTCGCGGTGCGGGCGAGCTTCGTGGGATGTCCGTCCGCCATGAGCTGTTCGGCAAGTTCTCGTCCCAGGCTGGCGTCGGACTCGACAACGAGAATCGGCGCGCGTGCGGGGCTGATGGCGGGGGTCGTCTCGGAGCGGCTGATCGCGATGCCCTGCGCACTCATGCGGCGATCACCCCCGGCGTGGCGGAGCACTTCGCCTGGATCAGCGCCGCGCGGTAGGAGGACGGAGAAACCCCGTAGCGGCGCCGAAACGCTCGCGCGAAGTGCGACGCCTGCGAGTAGCCGACCCGCTGCGCCACGTCGCACACCGGGATCGAGGGCAGCGACAGAAGCTCGGCGGCAGCCTCCATGCGCCTGCCGGCGAGGTCATCCTGAAAGGTGACATTGCCGAATTGCGAGTAGGCGCGCTGTAGCTGGCGCGGGGAACTGGCGAGTGCCTTCGCAACGGCCTCCACTGTCAATGCCCTGCGGTAGTAACGCTTGACCGCCAGGCGCGCGAGCAGGTACAGCCGGCGGCGTTCACTGATGGTGGACGGCCGGTGCTTTGTGGCCGGGCGCTTTCGTGCGGCGGGTGGCCTGCCGTCCAGCCCGAAGTGAAGGTGAAGCAGCTGGCGCACGCGCTCGCGCTTGATGCCGAGCCTTTCACCAATTTGTTCGAGGGTCAGTCCCTCGACCGCGCGCAAACGGAACATCGTTAGCTCGCGCTCGCCCTGGACGTGACCGCCGCTGCGAGAGAACGGTGTCAGGCCGTGGCGGTGAAGCTCGCAGATGAGCTCGTGCAGCTCCACCCCGCTACTGAACTCGGGGCGGCGGATCAGCTCGCCGGTGGTGTACCCGGCGAGCTGATCCACTTCATGTATGCCGGCCCTGGCCAGGCTGGGGGAGGCAGCCTGGCTCAAGGCCAGTTCGGTGACGCGCATAGCTGACCCCCGCGCGTCAAAGCGTCATCAGTTCATCGAGGCGCTGCGCGACCTCTGAGGGGATCGCGCGCCCGCTGCGACGCTCGATGAGACCGGCTCCGTCCAGCCGGTTCAGCGCGTCGGTGATCGCGAGCCGCTGCTTGCGCTTGCGCGCGCCGTGCGCCTCGCAAATCTGTTCCTCGGTGCGCGGGCCTTCGCCGTCGGCGCTGCGCACGAGCAGACCTTCGAGAACCGCTTTGTCGTCGCGGCGCTCGTGGGCGGAGTCCGGGTCGCCGCCCTGGGTGAGCTCGTGGTAGCGCACGGCCGGACGCGATGCGGTCGCGAGGTCGTTCCAGCGCTGGATGAGCTTGGAGGCGCGCAGGCGCCGGAGGCTGTCGCGGACATCGCCGGGGACGCCGATCGCGCGGGCGATCTCATCTTCTGCCCACGGCCGCTGCTGGTCGATATCGAGCATGAGGCTGAGGACGGCACGGTCGATCAGGCTGTGCGCCTCCAACCCTTCTGGGGTACGGTGTTTGTGCATGGGGAGTTACGGCTCCTTGTGTCACGGCGCCGGGGCAGTTAGAGCTGCCGCCGGCGCCAAGTGTTCAGTTGTAGATAAAACGCGGACCCGCCTGGCGGCGAGCCCTTCTGCGCCCCCACCGCACGCCCTTGAGGCGTGCGATCATTGGGCGGCCGAAGGGCTCGCCGGCCGGGACCGACAGACCGCTGGCTTTCAGTTCATGGCCCGACCGTACATCGGCCCGAGCGGACCGCGAGCGTGTGACAGGAAACCGGCACAGAAGGGCACACTCCTGTAACGGTCGCCCGGATTCCAGGCGACCGCAGCGTGCGCGCCGCGCTTGCCGACGGTCGGTGAGGACGTTCTCGTCGGCAGCTTCACCGGGCTTTAGAGGGCGAGTCGCGTCGGTTTGAGCCCGTCTCCGATGCCGTCGTGCTCGCCGCGATCGAGCGCGCCGAACGCCACCATCAAGGACCCGACAACGATGATGAGGACGACTATGAGACGCGGGCGGCTGCTGAGGGCTACCGCGAATCTCAGGAGGTCGAACAGCGAGCGCTAGACGAGGTGCGCTTCGAGGACTACGCAACGTGGGGCAGTAGGGAGACCTCGCCCGCGCGAGGGCCTGTGCGCGAGACCTTCGCCCGCTTGTTCTCGGGCGACTTGGCTTTCGTCGGCGCTGGCTCGTCTCGCGACTTCGTGCTGTCGGGGACGACGAACACGTCTTGGACGCGGAACTCGCGCACGCTGACGGCGCTGCCGCCATCAGCGGTGCGCCGCACTAGCGGCTGGCCCAGCGCTAGCTTGCCGAACTCCATGACCATCGTTAGGACCTCGACGAGTCGGTCTGTCGTGGCGTCAAGCTCCTCGATCTTCACGTCCCGGATCTGATAGGGGCCGTCCTTTCGGTGCGGGGTGATGCGGATCATGCGAGGCGGGAGGGTTTCGAGTGTGCCGTCCACTGACATGCTGTTCCCGACTTCCCAGTCGCCGTGGGCGATGTCGTTGCGCGTTGGGATGATCTCCTCCTCGACCTCCCTTCGTAGCTGGCCTTCGATCTCAGTCTCAGCCGCCGAGAAGTTGGCCGCATCTCGGCAGAGCGCAAAGAAGGCGTGCGACAACGGCGCAGCCATAGCCTCGCCGAGCACGATGTCCACGAGTATCCACTTCTCGTTACGGCCGATGTATTCGGCGATCATCCGTCGTAGTCCGTGCGTCAGTTGCGAGAACGCCGCGATATAGCGGCCGATTGCGCGGTACGCATCGTCGATGTCAGCCTGGTGCTGTTCGTCTTTCGCCATCGCCCGGCGCAGCCTACCCCCGCCGATCAGTCAGCGGGGATCAGTGTCGAGTAGAGACGGAGCATGGCGAAGATCGCGCGCGTTTGCCCGTCTCGACCCCGCTGAGGTGCGGCAAGCTGGCCTTCAACCCCCTGCACGGTGGTCTCCGCGCACGAGCGCGGCGCGGCTATTCGACCACGCGCGGCGATCGACGCGGCGTCCGCCTGAGCCGCAAAGATCAAACCCAATGCCACCGATCATCGTGGAAGCGGCAGAAACGTGGCCTGTGGTCATCGCGGGCCTCATTTCGGGCTTGGGTGCGGCGGTGATCGTGGCGGTCGTGACGCTCAAAGCCGCGAGGAAACAGCGGGAGAACGACGTGAGGCTGGCGCAGCAGCAGCGGGATGCAGACGCGGAGCGGACGGAAAAGCAGCTCGCACACGACCGGGACATGCGGGACCTTCAGTACCTGCGCGAGACGCTGGCTCCGATCGCGGAACACGCCATCGGCTGGGAAGCCTTCACGTCGCTGCACTTCCTGCTGGATCAAGCCGAGAACCGCGAGTTCGACGAGTGGAAAGAGGCCATCCAGCAGCCGCTGGATCAGGTCGGAAAGACGGCGGAGAGGCTCCGGCGAGACCGGCGTGTGTTGGTAGTCCTACTCGGTCCAGAAGCAGAGGTGTCCATGTGGCTCGGCGAACTGGCGGGTGACGGCGACGCGCTGATCCACGTCGCGCGACAACGCGTGGAAGCCAAACAGACGACGCCGGAGATTAGGCTGGCTCTCGATGGCCTCTGGATGAAATACGGGTTCGATCAGTCGCGATTTCTTGAACACGCCAACAAGGCCGTGCGCCTGGGTTCGGATTAGATCAGCCTATGCCTTCATCGCCCTTCCCGCCGCTGCCTCGGCCTCATCCTTTAGCTGCTCGCAGCATGCCATGATGCGGAACTCGACCTTGCTGCTGGACCGCGTGCGCTGGACCGTCGCTTTCCTGTGGTGAACGGGGCACGTCGGTCTACGGATTGCCCGTTCGATCTCCGCATACGTGCTCGCGAGCGCCTCGTCGAACCCTGCACGAAGCATGCTGGTCATATCCGGGTACGACCGTCCGTCTTTGCCCGTGTACTTGATGCTCATACTGCGCTCCTTTCTCGGATCGAACTTACGTTCGTATTCGAGTGTACGCCTGCCCGATGACGGCACCCCGAGCACAGTGCGGCATCGTCATTTCGCGGCGGTCCGCCGCCCGGACGGGTATCCCTAGTCGGCTGACAGCCGTGGGTGGCTAGATCAGCCCGACGGGATACTGCAAGAGCTGCGGACGCGCTCGAAGCGCTTGCGCGATCCAGCCGCCGATGGTGCCGCCTCCGATCGCGCCCTCGGTCGTGCTCGTGCCGTACTCGTCACGCAGCGCGTGGGCCACGGCGAGGTCGCCCCTCAGTGCCTCGTCGGAGAACGTGTTGATGAGCGACCACGGCCCACAGCCCGGAACCTCCTGTGGATACTTCCTGAGCAAGTAGAGGTAGCGCTGGTCAGCCATCTTCGCTCCGAGTATAGGAACCGGCTCAGGTTCTACCGTCGTCGCCGAGCACGCGCCGCTCCGTCTGTGCCTGCGACTCGTCTGGATGCCGAACTGTTCGTTGAGCGCGTGTGGCTATCCGCCCGCCCATCCCTCCGGCGGTGCGCCGGGCTTCCACGCCTTCGTGACGCCGCCGCCCTCCTGGCGGAGCGCTTGGGCGTAGTCGGTGAGCTGCGCGTGGAAGGCAAGCTCCTCGCGCGGGTCAACGCCGCCGTCGTCGAGCTCTGAGCGCCACACGGCGAGCGCGCACAGCGTCTCGACGTGGGCCTCCTCGTTCCACCACTCGTCTTTGAGGTAGGCGAGGATGCGGGGGTAGCGGCCGTGCAGCGCGACGATCTGGCCCCACATCTCTGCACGCCAGGCGGTGTCGCCGCCGTAGGGCTCAAGCCAGCGCGCCCGCTCGCCTGCTTTGCCGCCAACGATCACGGGTGCCTGCCTGAGCGGGCGGACCTTGCCGTCCTTGGCGGCCTGGGCTACGCCGTTGCGGATCAGCTGCGCGGCGAGCCTGGAGTGTGGTTCGTTGGCGGCGCCGGCGAGCTCTTGGAGCTGGGTTGCTACGGGGTCGGGTAGGACGACCTGGACCTTGAGGCTCATCGTGTTCTCTCCTGTGTCGGTTGTGGTTGGACGATGCGGTGGATGGCGCGGGCGATCCCCGGCAGCCGGCTTCGACTTGGGGCGATCGTTCGCTGGAAGCTCGGCCCGTACTCGGGGTCGGGCAGCTCGGGGTAGGCCAGGGACGGTGTTTGCGCGTGGCTGCGGCTCATGTTCTGAGCGAGCCGTTTGATCCGGTCGGTGTCGTGGCCTTCGACGCCGAGGTCGTCGCGGGAGACGTACCAGTCGGTGCCCTGCCGGGCGCGTGACGCCTCGACGTAGGCGGGCTCCTTGCTCGTCTGCCAGCCGCCCGTGACGACGAGCGTGCGGGTCACGGTCGCGCCCTGCGCGCGGTGGATGTGCTGCGCGTACCCGAGCCGCAGCCGCGCGAGGTCATCGCCGGCGAGTGTTCGCCACTGGCCGGTCACGTCGAACTGCACGAGCACTTCGCCGGCGTCGTTGATGTCCAGCACTTCGCCGCGGGCGCCGTTCTCGATCCGCTCGACGCCGGGCTCGTGGTGCTGGTCGATCATCGCTATCCGGTCGCCAGCGCGGACGCCGTAGTGAACGTCCGGCACCTGGACTTCCAGCTCGCCGAGTTCGCCGCGCTCTGCGCGGTGGTGCTGCGCGCGGGCGTTCAGTCGGTGAATCTCCTTGTTGGAGGCGTCGGAGATCAGCGCTACCTCGTTGATCGAATGGGTCTTGGTCAGCTGCGCCCAGTTCTGGACGGCCTGCTCGACTGCCTCATCGCGGGTGTCCTCCATGTGCAGGCGACCCTCGGCGTAGTAGTGCGCCATCGCACGGTCCGAGCGCCCCGCGCGCAGGTCCGCCCACGCCCGCTGTTCGGCCGGGTCGAGGGTGCGCCGCACGTTCGACAGTTCGGCGCTCGGCGCGATCCTGGTGAGACAGTCGAACATGCCGCCGGCGCCGATCGAGGGCAGCTGCGCGGCGTCGCCGATCGCGACGAGCTTGGAGCCGGTGTTCGCCACGAGCTCGGTGAGCCGGTCGAGGCGGTCGGTGTCGGCCATCCCTGCCTCATCGAAGTAGATCGTCGTGCGCTCGTTGACCTGCAACTGCCCGCGGTCCGCACGGGCAACGAGCGCGTCGAGCGTGAGCGTCTGACCGGAGAGCGCCGGGGAGTCCTGGCCGAGCCGCTGCGCGGTCGAGCCGGACACGGCGATGCCGAACGTGTGGTGGCCGGTCATCTGCTCAGCGCGGGCCGCCGCGTCGATCACCACGCCCTTGCCGGTGCCGGCGGGTCCGACGAGGATTGCGCCGCGCTCCGGGCCGGTGATGACCTCAAGGGCGTGGGCCTGCTCGTCTGAGAGTCGGCCGCTGATCCGCTCCGCGACCTGATCGCCCGCGGTCGAGCGCGCGTGCTCGCCCACGTCGCGCCCGGCGTCTCCGGCGAGCTCTCCGAAGCGCCGCTCGATCGCCTGCTCGCGGGCGCGGACCGCGAGCGTGGTCATCAGCCCGCCCTCAAGCGGCAGGATGCGCCGCTCGGCGATCATGCTCTTGGACAGCGCAAGCGCCTCCCTGGGCGCCAGCTCGCCGACGGACTGCTCAAGCAGGACGGCGCGCAGCTCGCCCGGCTCGAACGTCGCGGCGCGCTCGGTCAGCCGCTCCTCGACGCGATCCTCGAGAACGCCCGCCGGCGCGACGCTGGCCTCATGCGTGCCCGGCTGCTCGTGGCCGGCGGTGTAGTCGAAGCGCGAGGCGGTCTCGTTCCAGACCCGTTGCAGATCGCCTTGGGTGACGAGCACCTTGGCCTTGCGGTTCTCCAGCTTGAGCGCGCGCAGCTCGCCGCGCTCGGGTGCCCTCCCGTACTTCGCGCGGAAGCGCTCGGCGGCGCGGGCGACCTCGCGGCTGCGCGACGAGAAGGCGTCGAGCAGCCCGCGTGGGACGCCGGCGATCTCGAAGTAGCGGCCCTGCTTGCCGGTGCCGCGCTCGATCGCGTAGCCGCGCTGGGCGAGCTCGTGCGCGAGCGCCGAGCGGTAGTACGCGCCGAGCTCCCTGGCGGAGCGGAAGATCGGCCGGGAGGCGACCGCGACGATCCGCCCGTCATCGCGCACGGCGCTCGTGATGACCACATGGCTGTGCAGCTGTGGGTCGGGCGCGTCGCCCTCCATCACGCCGCGGGCGGTCGTGTGCCGGTACTCGGCGGCGATCAGCTCAACGGCGTGCTCCTCGAAGATTTGGTTGTGGCGACTACGGCGCACGGTGGGCACCGTCTCGGTCAGGTGCGCCATCGCGTCCTTGACGGCCGCGGCATGTGCGGCCTCCATGTCGCGGCGCTGCGCCACGTCGCCGAGCGCCCACACCGCCGAGACGGACTTCGGGGCGCTGAACGTCAGGTCGATCCCGGCGCCCCGGCCGCCACCGGCACCTTCCGCTCGCAGCCACTCCCCGGTGCGTGGGTGGCGTCCCTCCATGAGCGCGATGAACTCGTGGCCCTCGACGGTCTCGCCCTCGATGCCGAGCCGCGCGAGCGTGTCGGGCGAGGCGAGCCACAGGCCGGGGGCCTGCGTGGGCTCACCCTCCGGGCTGAGGTAGTAGTCGCCGCGCTCTGGCCGGATCGTCTTGCTCTCCAGATAGCGCGCGTACCCGCCGCCCTTGGCGGCACCGATGCTGGCTGCGGTCATCACACCCCCTAAGACCACGACCACGCCGAGGCGGCCAACGAATTGCACAGCGCTCGCTAAGCCCCCGCTGGGGCCTGCATCTAGTCTGTTCTGAGTGCGAAGCTGCTTGACGCCGGATGGTGGGCGTCAAGCGAAGCGCTCAGGGTGGTGTCGCTCTCAGCTTGCTGAGAGCCGTGCCTTGGCTGTCTTTGTTGGCGTCCGGCTGGCCGGTTT
>Ga0181530_10000072_pt1 | contig 115731 bp, 83 predicted proteins | sample PEATcosm2014_Bin_42_FD_119769 | JGI IMG/M metagenome (GOLD analysis project Ga0181530, IMG submission 119769) | Peatland microbial communities from MTU Mesocosm Facility, Houghton, MI, USA - PEATcosm2014_Bin10_60_metaG | ecosystem: Environmental > Terrestrial > Soil > Wetlands > Peat | place... | reverse complement strand
GGCACCGCAAGATCCAAGCCTTTGACGCAACGACCCTCGATTTGCAGAAACCGCAGAAAACTCCGCAGCGAATCCGACAACCCCCTGATCGACATGGGGCGCAAGGTTTTGGCACGGAACGTCACAAACCTCACCAGATCTCTGGCACGGATCGCTTGAAGCCGTAGGGGCCGATTTCCAAACCGCCAAACCAGCAGTTCCAACGCCGTGCGCCGCCGAGCCTGTCGCGTGGTCTCCGCCACCCCACACACCTCCACCAAGTACCGATCAAAGCGGGCAATGACTCGTTCCTTCGGCGAGGTGTTTCTGGAAGTTCGATGACGCAGAATTCCTTTCCGCTCCAGTAGTTCAAACAGGCGCCCCAGAGCGCTCCCCGCAGTCTTGCGACCGCAAGAAGCCGGCCTGTGACAGCGACAATGGCGCAGATGCCTTTGAAGAAATATCCGGATAATCTCCCGGGTAATATCCGCAGGGTAAACGTGTCGAGTTTTCAGCCAGCGGCCAAAGTGGTCTGCTGCCCGAACGTAGTCACAGACAGTCAGAGGGGCATACCCAAGCGCCCGGAGATGATCGCCGAAAGCACCCAGAATTATGCCGAGATGATGGTTGGCCATTTGGCCGCGAACTCGGTCATGAAAAGCGCCTGGTTTCATAGGGAGTTTCAAAGCCGACACGGCTCCAAAACCGCCCCACCCTTCACCTTACCGCCCCTCGGCCAAAAGAAGAATCACTTTTTTAACCGGTAGAATCTTCCCCAACTGTGCCTAATTTCCATCTCGCCCTAATTCTTCTTAGGCACACTTGAGCCTAAGAAGAATAGTTGTCGTTGAAGAGTCGGGAATCGAAATGATTGAGTGGGGGGTTGCGACCAAGCTGTGCTGGCTATTACATCCAGAGCGGAAGGGGAGAATCTGGCTGGGGCACGAAATAGTTCAACAACCTGTTCCACAGCCTCTTTCATAACGATTTTCTTTCCAGCAGGGATGCGCGTCACATGATGGGCTATGCGCTCGCCCACTGGGCAGGCATCCGGCACGACGGCGTAGGTTCACCCAGGCACGAGCAGAACTTGGTTGGCTCGTTGCGCTATGCTGTTGTTCCAGGCATGGCGGACACATGAAAATGGCGCCGGTGGTCTTTGAATGGTTTGGCGATTTCGATTACCCGAAATCAAAAGGCCGGTCGTCTGACGCGGCGGTGAACTTTATGCTGAATAACTATTTGAGCGTGATTAACGACAACTTCGGCCGGGTGCCGCCCGAGGCCATGCCGCAACTCGAAAGGCTCACCCGTCTGGCCAGCCATCGTTTCGTGCTGCGGGGAAATGGCGCACGACAAAACCGTGCTGCGCGGCGTGGCCTTGGACGTACCTGGCCGTTACTTTCCGCCGCGCCGTCTGGTCGAGTTTCCACTCCTATATCCGCACCTCCTCGCCCCGCAAAAGGCGCCTCCCGAGTCGGTTGCTTCGCAGGCGCTACGCAACAGTTGGCCGCGATTCTCGCCGGTTTACCCGAAAGCCAAACCCTCAAGAAATTCCTCGCCTCCAAAATCCGCCCCGGCCACTGCGGCTGCGCAGCTATCCTCGGGTTGGTAGAAGCGGCATAAATGTCCACTTTCCAGTATCTGAAAGAAAGTGGCGATTTTCGGGTTGACTTAATGAACAGGCATATAATGGGGGTATGTTTGATTTTGCGACTACAATGGGGCTTGGAGGGAAAGACGTCGGCGCTTGCGTTGGCCTTTCCCGCGATTGTGTAGAGACCTACACGGCTCCTCCTTTCCCCACTTCTAGTCTCGGCACCAATCCAGACATGGGGCGCGAGATCAACCTAACCCGGCTTTCTCCAAGGGAGACATCCGGAAATGAGTCCTACAACGGTAGCGGACCATGGCGGCTGATTCAGCACTCTGTGGGGGGATTTGTGGAGAAAGCTTCTAATGCGCACCACAAAACTGCCGAGTTTAGCCTTGGGTTAAGGGGAACGGCTGAATTAAAGGACGACTTTCACCAGGCGGCCATATCCGCCGCGTCAGAGGCCACTATCGGACCAAGTTCGAACGAAGTGGAGCTCTCGCCGCCGGCGACATCAATGGCAGGTTCAGCGCCGCATGGCACCGCCCTCGGCACTGCAAAAGTCCCGATCACCCATGCCAAATCGCATTGGGTCGCTGCTTTCGTTGGTCCACTTTTCAGCCCTATGGACCGGGAGAACCGCCGGAACCGGTCGAACCAATCAGAATTTGTTATCTGTTTTTCATCCGCCAACATCGCCATCGGGGGAATAAACATTCATAAGATGCGTGACATCAAGCCTTTACGCATACAACACAGAGTTTTGGCGAAAGGCAACATCCACCCTTTCGCTTGGCCTTCCCCGCGGGGGCCCGTCTCGGCCAGGACGGAAAACCGAACCGGTTGAACTCTAAAAACCGGGCAAACTGATTAAGTTGTTAGCCGAATGTTATCTGCTCATACCAACTGGGATTACCAGAGAGCAATCATCTTACCAGAACCCAAAGAAGGAATGGATTGATGGCCGGCATACATGAAAGTAAAGCTTGTGACATATCATTTACACGGGTTTGAAGAGCAGGGCGCACACGATGAGCAGGAGCATTCGCCGCGAACCAAGAAAGGGCCAAGGCGGCACCAAAATTGAGAAGAAGCGTTGGGGGGCGGCACCGGCACTGGCCGCCACACCTGAACAACTGGCACGGCAGCGTTACTGCCGCGCGACGGAAAGCAAAGAACAGCATGGCATCTATTCACAAGAAAAATGGGCATTGGTATTATTCTTATACCGACGGGCAAGGAACGCGGCACTTTCCAAGCACGGGAATTCTTCATAGTCCGGTCGGCATTGACGCGGCGGACACCAAGAGGAAGAATAGGGAGAACCGCGCCCGGGCCCAGATGCTGGCCGCCCAGATCGAACAAGCGGCGCAGGGCAGCAAACGGCTCAAAGTAATTCGCAAGCGGTTTGCCGCCATTATTGGTGCCACTCGGGAGACCGACGCCGAGCAGAGCGGAGTTACCGTGAGGACATATTTTGACGATTGGGTGCTCGATAAGCTTCCCAATGTCAGCCTCAGTTATGGGAATCAACTTAAGCTGTGCAAAAGGGAGTTCTGCACGTCACTGGGAAACCGGGCTGATACTGAAATCGTTCACATTGACGAGGAGGACATCGAGAATTACGTTGAGTCTCTGGTCGCGCGAAAGCTTGGCGGCCGATCGGTTAACAAGCGGCTTGCTATGCTCACCGAGATGTTTGGAGACGGCGAGGACAACGCCTTCGTCATCGTGAATCCGGTGAATGAGGAACACTATCAGGAGGAGAGCCCGCTGGAGCGCCAGGCCTTTTCCGTTGCGCAAACCGAACTGATTTTAGGCGCCACGCGAATGGTCGACTGGCACACGGTGACTCTGTTTGGGTTTTATTGCGGCATGAGGATGGGCGACGGGCGGAGCCAGACGTGGGACGCCGTCGATTTCGCCGGACGAAAAATCACTTGGGTTCCGATAAAGACCCGCCGCCAGCGCGGGCGCAAGGCAAAAGTGATCATCACGCCACTGCACCCCGTCCTTCAAGCGCACTTGCTTAAAGTAAGCCAGATGCGCGGCGAATCTCCGGACGTGACTCCAAATCTCGCCAACAGACCGATCAACACTCTTTCGGCGGAGTTTGTCGGGCTGGTTCGGGCCGCCGGCATCAATCCACTCGAGCAGACCCTTCCGAATGGCCGGAAGCAATGCTTGCTCACACACCATTCACTCCGCCACGGGTTCGCTACGGAGCTCAAGCGCGCCGGCGCCCCGGAAAAGGAGTGGACGCTGCTGACTGGGCATTCAGCGAAGTGGCACCGGTGGGATGGGGAGTCCATTTCTCAAGTGGCCGGCATTTACAATCATGTGGACGTCGAAGACCTGCGCAAGTGGATCGACAAACTCCCGGCGCTGAAGCTGCCGGGCACAACCGGGCCGGCCAGCGTCAAATCAGGGACTGAAATCAAGCCGGAAAACCAATGAACAACAGACAGGAGGAGACATTATGGCAGCACTAAACAAAAAAGACGGCAGCCCCTACTGGTACGCCTGGTACCAGGATGCGGCTGGAAAGCAGCACAGCAAGAGCACCGGAATTCCGCGCGAACCCGCAGAACCGGCCCATGCGCAATCCAACGAGGAAGCGGCAAGGAAGATTGGCGAAGAATACGAGCGCTGCGCCAAGGCCGGACTGCCGGTGGACGGCCCTGGCGGCGCTCCGGCGGCGGTCGCCGGAATCCCAAGCTACCAGGAGTTCACCGGGTTCTGGATCGTTGGAATCGGCGGCGACAAGAAGTACCACGACAAAGTCACGGGGTACCTTGACAATATCGGCCAGTTCCTGCAGAAGAAGATCGAGTGGCCGATTTGCGGTCTGCATGCTCCTGACTTCGCGGGGATCAAGCCCGTCCTCCTGGCGAAGGGCTATTCGCCCACCACGGTCACCGCACATCTCAAGCTGCTGCGGCAGGTGTTTCTGGCGGCGATTGACCAGGGCTTCGCCCTGGATTGCCCAATAGGTCCGGCCGACTATATTGCAAATCCGTCCCCCAATCGGCCGACGCCATTCTCTGTGCCCCAAGTTGAGTGGCTGGCGAACGCAACCAAGATCATCGACTGGCGGACCGCAATTCTCCTCGGCTTCTACTGCGGCATGGAATTGTCGGAAGCCTCGACGCTGCTATGGGACACCGTGAACTTCGTGACGAAGCGGATCTCATGGACGACCTTCACACGCCGCGGGAATCCAATCATCACGGAGATGCCCCTGCATCCCGTTCTCGAGCGCCACCTTCTTGCGTTAAAGAATACTTCGTCATCTCTCTGCGTCACGCCTTCGCTTCTCGCCATGAGCGGGACGGCGTCGCGCGCGCATTTTCGCAAACTGATTGCGAAGTCAAAACTTCCGTCTCCCTCCATTTCGACAAAGCTGCATGGGAATTACCACCAGCTTCAGTTTGGCTCCATCAAATTGACTTTCGCTCGCGAGGTGGGACACGCCGGCCTGTACCGGCTCGCCAGATTCCTGCACCAATTGTCGCCCACGGAGTTCGAAGCTAAAATCACCGGCCTGCCGCATCTTCAACTCAAGCCGATTCCGCTGCTTGGACCGAATGAACCAACGCCGTGAGTTGGGGTGAACTCTCATAAATCCATGCCTGACATGTGTTTATGAGAATCAATCTGAACGATGATGATCCGAGCCTGCCCAAGGACCAAAATATCTATCCCGACACCTGGTGCGAAATTCCGCCCAACGGGAAAACCTGTCGCCGCACAGGCCTGAAACACGCCAAACTCTATTCGCTTCTGGGAAAAGGCGGTCTTGCCCGTGACTATGTCCGCGTCGCCAACCTCAGAGGTCCCGGTGCTAAACAGGGTAAGACGATTTTTCACCTGGGGGACATGCTGAGGTTTCTCGATCTAACGGCTGCTGACCAAGGATCCGGGCAAAAGCGCCACAACCCGGTGGATCCACCAGCGTGAGGACACAGTTAACCCCGCCGACCTGGGCATCGGGCTGGCAGCCCCTTGCACGCTCAAGTCGCACCAGGCGATGATGCAATGAGCCGGCAAAAACGTCTGAACCGGCCCCCAACTTTAGGCACCTTTCGCCGCCCGGACGCTGGCCCATCGCGCCTTGGCTGCGGCCGACATGGCAGCGCGCCCCGCCGCGCTCATGCGGCGTTTCTTCGGCGCCGGGTTGAGGCCAGTCGCTTTTGCTCTTGCCCAGCGTATCTTTCGCGCCCTCGCCAGAGCTTTGATAAGTTTGCGCCGATGCGCTGCGGACAGGCGGCGTTTGACGCGCTTGACGGGAGCGGAGGCCTCGGTTGGGCTGGCCTCTCCAGCTTCCCCAATCAAAGCTCCAAGCTGCCCCTCCAAGGCCTCGATTTGCTCCTTGAGCGCAATTACCCGGCGCAGGTCGGTCACTGAAAGTTCAGAAAATGATTTCATTGGCTCAGAAAGATGCCTACAGATTCATGGGAGTCAAACCCACTTTATATGCTGGGCGGGGATGAGAGCGAATAGCAGGTCGCACGACGATGGTGTTGGTGGTGTTCGCATCGGCCATCCGGAACAAAGGCCGCCACCATGAGTTTGCTGGCAAACCAAAAGGCATGAACAAGCAAACTCGGAAAACAAAAGTTTTCGACGACGGATTTATGACCGCTCCGGGCTATCCGTTTTCGGCCCGCGACATCTTCGGCGATTTGCGCTCCAGGCTTGCCGCGGAGCACCGGCGCCCGATGAGCTTTGAGCGGTTAGCCAAAATGCTCGGCCGGTCCAAGAGCACCACTTACAACTGGTTCGACATCTTTCACCACCCGCAGGTGCTCGGCTTTTTATGCCTGTTGGAGCGATTGCCGACGGCAGAACGCCAATCTTTCATCGAGGCCCACTGCCGGGCTTACCCGACTTTGGATGACCCGCGCCTGGCCCACGCCCCTGGAAAAGCAGCCAAATTGCTGGAGTTGCTGGATCAGAAGGCGGGTCTGACCATCATCACCGGCGGCACGGATTTCTCACGCGCCTTCGTGTTTACCGCCCTGGCCCATGCCGCCAGCAGGGCGGACGGAAAGCTTCCCGCTGCGGCGGGAATCGATCTCCATCGCTCCCACCTTTTCGTTCCGGTGGAATCGCTGATTTACATCGCCGAAGATATGAGCCCGGATCATGCCCGCCGACTCACTCATAAAATATGGCCCAGGGTTCTGACTTCGCGGGCGCCGCATTTGTTTTTTGACCGCGTGTGGTCCTCCGTGCCCGAGGTTCGCGAGGATCTATTGCGCTGCGGCGGGTTCAAGCACGTCGTCATCGCAGAAGAGGGGGCGTTGGACGTGCGTGGCCTGAAGACCAGGGTCTCCACCCCTATTCATGTATTGACGCTTTCAGCCTCCAAATCCGTTCCGGAGCGGATTCTGGTGAATTGCCGGCGCGTGCAGCGCGCAGAACGCCCGGGAAATTGAGGTTTTGGAAAGAAAGGCCGTTCAATGGATTGGACATTTCTAGCCTTGGCATCAAGAACCAACCACAGTGACGGCGTTGTGGGCCAGATTTAGAGGCCCAGCTTGATGAATAATTTGGCCCGCACGTAAACCATGCACCACAACCAAAACATAACCGTCCTTCGGGAACATGGTTTTGCCGAGAGACGCCTGATCGCGAATTCAAAAAGCGGCTATTACAAGCGGCACCGCAGCCACTTTGTTGTGTTCAACGCGCAGGTTTGCAGCCTCGGCGGCCGGGTGCTCAAACAGGCCGACCTGGACCTGACGTTGGACGGGGAGCAGATCACTGCGGCAGCGCGCGCTGCGGGAGAGAACTTCTACGTGCTCTACGAGAATGATCCGAGTCCTTTTTGGAAACCCGGTTCGATACCGATGCCCCGGGTCCTGCGGGACGCGGTCTGGTGGACGCGGATCCATCGGGAGGACGAGGACCTCTTTCTCCCCATGAATTCTGGTCCCTTGGAGAAAAAGCGGATTCGATTGCGTTGCAGCCTGGGCCGTTGGCAAAATCGGCCCGCCTACTCTGTGGACTTGTGGGAAAACCCGGAGTGGGAAAGCCGTCGCAACATGTCAGGACCAGTCGTTCAACTTTTGGGCCGCCCGCCCAGGGGTTTTCGACCGACGGATGAAAACGAGGTTTTCACGGCTGAAATCTCCAAAACCCGGGGTTGCTCTGTGTGTCCTGTGTTTTACCACCGCGTCGGATTGCTGGACTATGTTTGGTTCAGTCACGGCACCGCCGTCCCGGCGATCTTGTATGACCACACCGTCCGACGGTTGGATTCGGTCAGGTTCACATGGCACAGGGATAGTTCGGCCATCCATTTGCGCCAGGCGGGCGAAGTGGTGGGACTGTTTTGGCCATGCCACATTTCTGCGCCGGAAGTTCTTGCCCATGCGCGGCAGCGGTTGTTCCGACGTTTTGCAAAAAGCACGGAGGCCGTGGAGAATCCTCGCTGAGTTGTGGACGAGATGCCAGCAGGAGAAGCTATGAAGCGATTCCACAAACCAAAATCGGGCAGGGTGAAAAGCCCGCCACGCAAGGTCGTCTCGCGACGAACCGATCAGAGGGCCTGGGTCTTCAAGGGATCAAGAGTGCCGCCGCGCGCTCTGTTCAGAGCTCTGGCCGATGGTAAGAGCATTGGAGAGTTCGTCAAACGGTTCTCCGATCCACAGGCGGAGGAAATCAAAAATGTGCTTCGCGGTGTGGGTCTGCTGGTTGATTACCATGGTTCCGAACGGGATGATTTTTGCACTGACCAAGAGATGCGACAAAATCCATGACTGAAAACTCAAACCGACTGAACGATCAAAGCTTCCCGCTGGCGCCCGCCGACCAAGGGGCTGTCGCTAGAGGAAATCCTGAGACAGCGATGGCGGGCTATGGGGAATCGGCATTGCGCTTGTCGTGGCGCGATCCGGAGCAGCCGACGGTCGCCAATTCGCCTGGCCGTGGTGCGAACCCTGGAGGGCGTGCCCGCCTGAAGGCATGTCGGCGGCGCCTGGTTCAGGAACTTAAAGCCAAAGGCCAAAGCCAGCGGGGAATCAGGCGCAGAGGCTGGTGGAGCTTGCCCAAAAGTTGCGACTGGGGGCGCACTTGTATTGTTGACTCCATCATACCACCATCATACCAGCACTTTCCCGCCGCAGCGGGCCGCACGGCGCCGCAGGGATTGACGCTACGAGGGAGACGGGGTATCCTCCGAGGGAAGTGTCGCGTCAGGTACTGCCTTCTAAGCAGTGGGTCCCGAGTTCGATTCTCGGCGGGCGCGCCACTTTTTTGGTCCCCGTTTGGGGTCCGTCATACCGCCCATCATACCACTGCTTTTGGGAACTCCGGCTCAAAACGGAGGAAGAAAGCGCGTTTTTAAAGCCTTGGCTCGAAAGCGCCGCTGCCGGCAATCTGGTGGTCGTTTCCCCGATTCGGGCGGCCCTGGCACAACAGCTTGGCCAACGAGTCAAACCATCGGTGGTCTGCCGGCTTCTGGCCCGGCACGGTGGGCGCAAGGTGGCCCCGGACACGCAGCATCCCCAAAGCGAACCCGAGGTTCAGGAGGTGTGGAAAAAAACTCCCGCAAGTGCTGGAAATCCTGCTCTCCCCCGACGTGGCCAGGAATGTCCATAGCATCCCTCAGCGATTGGCAGCAAGGCCCAGAAGGGCTGGTGGAAGGCCAAAAGGTTGTTATTGCGCCAGAACGCGATAAAAGGCAGCCGCCGCGGCAGTCGGCGCGGTGAACTGGAACGAACTGCCTGCAACCAGGGTGCTCAGCACCGCGCTGGCGTTGGTCGTCCACGGCCCGGTGATTTGGCTGGCTTGCAGAAGCTTGAACGATGAGGCTGCGCCTTGCGTCAGCGCAAAGGGAATTTGCGTCTGGCCCGCGGTGATGGCCGGAAAACCCAATAACACCAGCGTTGGCGCGGTGTTTGTCACGACCGTCAGCGACAGGGGCGGGGACGCATCCAACCCAAATTGATTAAATATGACAGGGATCGCCTCAAGAACCCAGTTGTTGGTTCGATTGGGGACAAAATTGAAATTGGTCGAGACGGTGGCATTGGTCGCAAAATTGACCAATTGGCTGGCATTTGTAATCAGGATGTTTTCAAGGCACCAGCCCGTGTTGGCGGAAATCCCAGTAAAGTAGGAGCCACTGGCAAAGTCATAATCGAAGCGCACAAGCGTGATGATGCCGGCGCAATTGGAGAGCGACAGGGTGTGGGCGGTGAAGGCTGCGGGTGCTCCATTGGTTCCTGGTTGCGCATACAAGTCTTCCCAGGCGCTGCCGCCATTGGTGGAAATTTGCACGCGCGCCACTTCGTCGCCGGTGGCATAGCCCAGGAAACTCTGGAAGCTTAACGAGGTGTTGGTCGCCGGAAACAAAACCTCCGTGAACTGGAGCAACTGCGGGACGGGGTTGGTGTGGGTCAGATGAAAGCATTTGCCCGAACCGACCGGGGGATTGGTGATGACCGGATAGAGCGGCGATGGAGAAATTGTGAAATTCGTCAGCCCGTTCAGCGCATTGTCCGCCAAATTGCCGTTGGTGGATTGAGAAGCCACCCATTGGTAGCCGGTGGTGTTTGGGTTGGCGGATGGAGTGCAGAAGAAGGGATTGTTCTCGTTGACGGAGGGGCGGTTTGTCCCGCTGACAATGGTAGGGACGAAACCGGCGCCGCGCAGCGCCGGGTCAAAAACGGTGACGGTGTAGCTGAAACTCTGCGGCCCGGCAATCGTTTGCGCATTGTTGATCGTGATGGCATAGACCGTATCGGAGCCGTTGAAGGGAAAAATGGTGCTGTAGCTGGTCGGATCCAGGTTGCTGGGATACCATACGAGGGTATCCTCGCCGGATCCCGCTTCGTAGGGTTGGACAACCACGCTGAGGGAAACTCCATTGCTTTGCATGGTGACCGAGGCTGTGTTCAGGTCCGCGTTGGACAGGGCGAAGGACCATTGCGGAAAAACGACCGGATAGGGCACATATCCGGGAGGCGGCCAGGCGACGTAAGGCTCAGTTGTCGCCGGACGAGGCCCGCCGTAGTTGGCGTCGAGTATCCAGGTGGCATTCGCCGCGGAATCGGCCCCTTGCGCCGGCACGTCTCCGCCGGCCATGACCTGGGTTTGAGGATAGAGGATCCAGCGGCGATGCCCAACCGCCGCGTTGGCGGCCCCATAATCCCAGATGTAGCCGCTGATCGCATCGGGGCCGTCGGCGCCCAGGGCCAGATTGGAATTCGCGGCGGCGTTGGTGCCGGAGGCGCTGAAGCAACTCCAGGCGGGCGGGATGCCGACATGCATCAACGCATTGTTGGCCGACATCATGAGCGCAGCGGATTGGTCTTCGGCGTCTTCGGAAGCCGAAAAAGTCACGGCGGCGGGAATCCCGCTCATGGCCCGGAACCAGTTGATGCGCCACAGTTCGGCCGCGAGAAAGGCGGCGGAGTTGGTACCGGCATCGCAGCTCGCGGTGAGGGCGGAGGAATCCATGGGAACACCCTCCGAAGCCAGATAAACGGCATTGTAAAACTCGCGCACCTGCTCGCGCGAGTTGCCGTTCACGTTGAAAGCGACCGTCGCGTTCAGTGGGCGCGGACCCTTGCCGGGCAGTCCCGACACATCCAGCGGCGCTGTGGGCGCGGGGCCAAGCACCGGCTCAAATTGCGCGGGTACCTGTGCCAAACCGCTCATGCCGCGGAGCCACACGGCAAAGATGCAAACGGTCAGACAGCGGATTGGCAAAAGTCTCATGGCGGCGGAGGCATAATGCGCGAGAGGCCGGATCAGCACCGGTGACGGCCTTCCGGCCACACCATCAAACCCGTCCATCGGACGGATCAAAGGCGGCCATCAAGCATCCACGGGAGTTTTATCCTCTTCTTTCTGGCCATAGCCATAATGCCCGTACCCGTACCCGTGGTAATACGAGTAATAATAGCCGCTGAAGCGCCGCGTCGGCAGAAGGTTCAATACGACTCCTCCAATGGGGGCGTTTGCCTTGTTCAGCAATTGTACACTGTGCGCCACCGCCTTGCGCGACGTTTTGCAGGCCTGGACGATCAGCACCACGGTCTGCACCTTGGCGGCCAGAAGAAGCGTGTCGCTCACCGGCAGCAGCGGGGCCGTGTCAAGAACGATGCGGTCATAATGAGCCAGCCCTTGCTTGAGCAATTGCTGAAAATCCGCCTGCATGAGCAGCTCCGCCGGGTTGGGCACGGCGCTGCCGCAGGGCAGCCAAAACAGCTTGGGAATGTCCTTGTGCTGCTGGCAAAGTTCGTCCAACTTCGCGCGCCCCAAAAAATAGTCGCTGACACCAAGCATCCGCCCGCGTTTTCCGGTGAAGAATTGTTCCACCATCGGGCGGCGCAAATCAATGTCAACCAGAAGCGTGCGGAGCCCCTGTTGCGCCAGGCTGACCGAGTAATTGAGGGAGGTAAAAGTCTTGCCTTCACCCGGAAGCGAGCTGGTAAAGAGATACGTTTTCCGGTCCTTTTCGGGTCCGAGCATGGAGAGAGTTGTGCGCAGCGTGCGAAAGATTTCCGCCCCGGATGACTTGGAATCTTCGGCGGCCACTAATTTGTCTTTTCCACCCTTGGCCTGCGGCATCCTGGTAATCGCGCCCAAAACAGGCAGCGCCAGGTAATGCTCGGCTTCATCCACCGTGCGGATTGAGGTGTTCATGGATTCCAGCACAAAACTGGCCCCCAAGCCGACGGCAAGCCCGCCGAACAGAGCCAGCGCGAAAATCAATTTGATTTTGGGGGAAGCCGGCAGATCGGGAACCAGAGCGGGCTGAATGATGCGAATCCTCTCCGGCGTGATTTGCGCCTGGACCTTTGTCTCGCCGAGCCGGCTGATGATGGAATCAAACTGCGCCTTGTCCGACTCCACTTCGCGGGCGAGCACATTGAAACGGACCGCAACGTCGCTGAGTTGCATGGCATTGGTTTCCGTGTCATGCAACTGCTGCTCCAAACCCCGCTGGGAGGTCTGGGCGTTTTCATAAGCGATGCGCCGGCTTTCCTGAATGCGGGTGCGCACCTTGAGCACGGTTGCGGCCAGTTGCTCCTTGAGGCCTTGCAGCGAGGCAGCCGCCAGAATGTATTTCGGATGCTTTTCGCGGTACCTCTGGCGGATCAGCACAAACTCATTTTCGTGCTTGGCCACATCGGTGGCAATCTGCACCACGTCCGGGTCTGCCACCACGTTCGTATAAGCCAGCAGGTCCTCGACATTGGTGCTCATCTTCAACGAGTCCTGATAAGCGCCCTCGGCCTGAACCAGATTCGCCTTGTTTTCCGTCAGGCGCCTGTTCAAATCCTGAAGTTGCGGCGTGAGTATGTCCGCTTTTGGATCCAGAGAAATCGAGCCGACTTGCTTGCGATAATCCTGTAGGGCTTGTTCGGACGCCTCCAGTTTCTTCTTCTGCCGCTCGGCTTCCAGTTGAAGAAACGTGTTGGCGCCCTCGGTGGTGTTGTGTTGCGCGAGCGCGTCCGTTTCCAGATAATTCTCAACCAGCGAATTGGCCAGCCGCGCGGCAAGTTGGGGATCGGTGTTTCGCACGGTAATGTCAATCAGGCGCGTGTTGCGGCGCAACGATGCCTTGAGGTTGCGCGCGAATCGCGCAATGGCCTGTTCGCGCGTCAGCGTCTTGGAGCCATTCGTTGCGACCGTCCCCTCGGGTGGCAGCAAGTGATTTGTTTCCAGCACCTGTTGCAGCAAGGAGGCGTTGCCCATTTTCTGGGCGACGGTGTTCAAAATGTCCAGCCCCCGCAAGTCTTCGGACACCACCTGCTCGGTTTTGACGATTTTTGCCGCCTCCTGTTCCACTTGAACCGTAGTGACGGCTTCGTAGACGCGCGGCGCCCTTTGCACATAAACGGCGGCGGCGATCACAGCGAGCACGACGCAGGAGACAATCAGCCAGCTTTTGTCCAGGACAAGGCGGATGACGCCATGCAAATCCACGGTGGAATCGGGCGTGGAAGGTTCCTGCGGCGGCGGCAAATCAAGCGCATCGGGGTTTGGCATAGACGTTGCGGGTGAAATCTAATTCTTAAAATGTTCTTTCGCCAATGGTGATGATGTCGTCGGGCAGAATTTCAAACGGCTTCTTCTTCGGGTCTTTTGCCATTTCTCCGGCGTCAAAATGGTAGATTTTGGGAGATCCGTTTTCAACGCGCCGCACATCCACCTTGGACGGCGCCCCCAGGCGGGTGTAGCCCCCGGCCATCGCGATGGCCTCCAACAGATTAACCGATTCATTGGTCGGAAAATCAAAATTGCCCGGCTTCTGCACCTGGCCCAGCACGGCAAACCGGCGCCCGGCAAAGCGTTCAACGACTATATTGACCTGCGGATTGACCAGATAATCCTTGTCGTAAAGCTGCTGGATCCGCGCGGTGGCCTGTCCCACTGTCAAGCCGCTGATTTTCACCTGGCCCAGCAACGGCAGCATCACCATTCCGTTCTTGTCAATGACTGTCTTTGTGGCCAGATCGTCCTCCTGATAGACAGTCATTAAAATCTCGTCGTTGGCGCTCAACACCCGCTCGGCATCCGATTTGAAATCAGATGCATCCCCGGGCTGGCTTGTCCCGGGGCCTGGCCCGGTCGTCAAGACCGATGCAGGAACCGTCCGGGAGTTTGTAGGAGGGGCACAAAGTCCGGAGACACAACTGATCCCCAGACAAGCTGAGAAAAACATTCCACTAAAACAGGTCCTCGAAATCATAAACAAAAACACATACTTCCATTTTATTGTAGTGGCGCAGAACTATTTGGCAAGCTCAAAATTCACCGCCGAACCGGTTTTCTTTGGCGACATGCAGATTTTGGCCGGTTCGCAGTCAATAGAGGATGACGGCGAACAGCCGCCAAATCAGCGTTGATATCGGGCGAGAGGAAATTGATCTTGCCCACAACCGATTGCAGGGACTTTGCCAGAACGGCTGGCCGGTGGGCAGACAATGTGGGAATTCAGGCCCCCTTCCTTCAGCGAACATCCAACCCCTCTGACGCCTCTCAGCGGCGCGAAAGACAGCTCAACACCGCGCAAAGCACCACGAACAAGGCGAGGACCGAATGAATTTGAAGTGGAAAATCAAAGCAGGCGTGAACGAGGCATCCACCCAAAGAAACCCACAACAGCATGACAAAGTATTTGTTCCCATGAATACCACCGCTCCAAAACCAATGGGACAGGATTAAGAGGGCCGTTAAGAAGATGGGGGTCGCGCCCAGCCTTCCGAAGGTAATCAGCGTTTCCAGCCAGTCATTATGCATGTAGGCCTGCCATTCCTCTGTCTCGGAGCGGCGATAGAGTTGATACATGGCGCCAAAAGTCCCCGGGCCGGTTCCAAACAAGGCATTGTCCCGCGCCATGTATTGGCCTGTCATGTTAATTCCTTCGCGCCCTTCATATCCCTGCTGGATCATTTCCATTCTTGGCATGAGCGACTTCCAGCCCAACAACATCCCGCCGCCAATGCTGACGGCCAGGAAAAGGAAAAGCAAAGCCTTCGTCGTCCAATGACTCTTCCATTGCGCCATCAACAAGATTTCGCCGGCCATTATCAGATTGATCGCCAGCACGATGGCCCCGCCGCGGCTGGTTGAAACAACCGGGCAGATTGCCATGATGAGAACGCACGGCAGCAGGGCGGAAGCCCGATTTCGCCGCGCAGAATTTTCCGCGTTCTTCCGCCGCCGCAGGCGACTCACGCAGGCCCACCAAAATCCCAGCGCCGCAGGCCAGAGCAGATTGAAATACTGCGCGGCGTTGGCGCGATAAGCATAAGGGCCAAATTGACTTTCCGGGTCCCGGTTGTAACGGGGCACAATCAGCCAGAGCAATTTGTTCCCTCCCTCCGCGCGTTGCATCAGTCCCTCGATGGCCAGCAGGGTTCCGTTGAGGGTCAAAACCCAGAACAAACGGCGCAAACGAACAGGCAATCGGGAGCCGGCATGATTTGAAAAGCCCTCAAGCTCCAAGCGCGCCGCCTCTTTCGGCGATAACGTCAGCAGCCAGTCGCGCAACGCCCAAAACAAGCCGGCCAACCCCAAATACTTCCAAAACGCCTCCCAACTGGCGGCCTGATCATAACTGTGCGGCAGCCAGGGAATGGCGTTGCGGTATTCAAAGCTCCATTGGCCGGGATGATAAATCGCGCGGGCGTTCCACGCGCTGACCAGGCAATACAGCAAAATGCAAAAAGTTCCGGCCGCCAGGATACAACTGAAGCGAAGTTCGGTTTGGAGCCAGCCGCCCGATTCGCCGTTGCCGGGAAACCTTGTCCATCGAAGAGGTTGAAAGCCGCAGGATCGGATAAACAATTTGCACAGCCAAAGCAATCCCAACGCGAATCCAACGCCGTTCATGACCTGGATTGACCACGGCTGGGTTGTGCCAAATGCCCACGGGCCAAACAGGACTGCCAAATAGATCAGCCATTCCGTCATCCAATCGCTGATCCGGTAAAGCAGCCGCTTATATCCTTCGGAACTCATTCTACAGCATATTCCATTTTCCAGGTTTCAGGATTTCAGCTTCTGGCTTTCCAATAGGGCACATGCCATCCCATGTCCGGCAGCCGCCATCGTCTCCGCGGCGGGCTTTGCTTTAGCACCCAGATCAGGCGTGTATTCCGCCACGGTCTGCTGGATGAGTCGCTTCAGCCGGTCCGGTTCCGCCCGATGCATTTCGCCGCCGAGTTTATCCAATGCGGCGACAATTTTTTTCGAGTCTTCCGGGGTGGTCACAAACCGCATAATTCTCGGATGCCGCGTTGGACGATAGGCTTCTCCCCGGCAGTTGATCTCCTCGAACAATTTCTCGCCGGGCCGCAATCCCACAAATTTGATCTCGATATCAACATCGGGTTGCAGGCCGGACAATTCGATCATCTGCCGCGCCAATTCCGCGATCTTGACCGGCTTGCCCATGTCGAGGACAAAGGTCTCCCCGCCCTGCCCCTGCGCGCAGCTTTGCAGCACCAACCCCACCGCCTCGGGGATCGTCATAAAATACCGGACCATGTCGGGATGCGTCACCGTCACCGGCCCGCCCGCGGCGATTTGCCTGGTGAAGGTCGGCACCACACTGCCCGACGAGCCCAGCACATTCCCAAACCGGACGGCGGTGAACTTGGTCCCCTCGGGGTACTGCGCGAACAGGGCCTGCAAATACATTTCCGCCAGGCGCTTGGTCGCTCCCATCACGCTGGTGGGGTTCACCGCCTTGTCTGTCGAGATCATTAGGAACCGGCCGACGTCATGTCCCAATGCCATATTCGCCAGGCATGCCGTGCCGACGAAGTTGTTTTTGATTGCCTCGCCCGGCTGGCGTTCCATCATGGGCACATGCTTATGAGCCGCAGCGTGGAACAGGACTGCCGGCTGGTGGTCCTGCAAGATGGCGTCCATCCGCGGTTCATCCAGAATGTCAGCGATCAGCGGAATAATGGATTCACCGTAACCCAGGCTGATCAGTTCCTGCTCGATCGCGAACAATTGCACTTCGGATTGGTCCACCAGCAGCAGCCGTTCCGGATGAAAGGCCGCAATCTGACGGCACAACTCGCTTCCAATGCTTCCGCCGGCGCCGGTGACCATGATCCGCCGGTTTGCCAGGATCTCCCGGATGTTCTCTGTTTCGATGGCCACTGGCTCGCGGCCGAGGAGATCTTGAATTTCCACCCGGCGTATTTGCGAGACTCTCAATTGTCCAGTGGCAAGCTGGTCCATCGCCGGAACGATCTCAAATTCAAGATGAGCTTTCTGAAGCAATTTAACGATTTCGCCAATTCGTTTCGCCGGGGCGCTCGGCATCGCGATGATGATTGTGTTCAAATCCAACGCATTATTCTTCTCCAGAATCATTTCCGGGGCGCCAATCACCGGCACACCGTGAATACGCGAACCCCACTTCTTTTTGTCATCATCAAAAAATCCCACCGGGAGCAGACCCAAACCGCGCTTGGAGAAAAGGTCGTTCACCAGGCTGGCGCCGACGTCCCCAGCCCCCACAATCCCAACCCGTCGAGCCAGGGGGTTGTGACGACTGTATGGCGCCAGGTATCGCTCCCGGATAAGGCGAAATCCAAGCCGTATGCCGGTTAAGCCCATCAAGGAGATCAGGAAGTCGCTCAAGATGACTCCGCGGGGAGGAGCGTAAGCGCCGCCGGACGCCAGCCAGATAGCGAGCATCATCGCGGACGATACGAAGGACGCCCAAAACAACCGGGCCAAGTCGGGCAAACTGAAGTAGCTCAACAACCCTTCAAACTGGCGAAAGGCGAGGAGCAGGATTAACTGAAGCCCGACAACCAAGGGCAAATATCCCCAGAGCTGCTGTTTGAAACTCTCCTCCATGGCGAAATCAAACCTCAACTCATAGGACAGGATGAAACTCAAAGCCAAACCGCCGGCGTAAAGGAGCATCAGAATCGCCTTGCGGCCCGATGGATGCCCAAACCATATATGGACGGCGCGATCGAGCAACGACCGCTCTTGGGTGGCATCGAGATCAGACTTCATCTTGACTTTCATGGCGTTCATAAAAGACAAAAGCTGAAACGCTGAAAAACTGAAAAGCTGAAACCAATTGCATCCGCCTCCGCGCTCTGTCGCGGCAGCTTGACGCAAAACGGGATTGCGTTTGAAGCAAACCGCTTGGTGCGTTGCCGCAATTCCTCACTCAGTCGCATGTTTCGGCCTTTCGGTTTTCAGGATTTCAGCATTTCAGTTTTTCAGCTTTCGACTTCAGACCCAGCCCCTTGCCCGATAAACCCACCAGCCGATTTTCTCATGCAGATAAAGGGTCATGAGAAAAAGCCGATGCTGGCGGGGAAACAGACTGAACTGTAGATCCTGCGACACACCCTGGACCTGAAAATCGGCGGCCACAGGCACGATGTCAATGCCTTGCTTCTTGAACACCGCCACCGAGCGCCGCATGTGAAGGGCGGAGGTGACCAGCACCACTCTCAACCAGCCCCGGTCCTGTGCCAGTGTCCGGAACGCGATTGCTTCGTCGTGAGTGTTGATGCAGACACCGAGATTCGTCACGGTGCCCGCGGCCAGCCCCCAGGAAGTCACCCAATCCTGAACCACCCCCATTGAGGGCACATTTGGCCTGTCCGGCATCGGCCAGCTACCGCCCAAGACGAGTGTCTTGGCTTTGCCCCAACGCACCAACTGAATGGCCGTAAGATTGCGGCTCGCGCCGTCGTCCATGGCAAAGCCCAACACGTCGTGTTGCGAAACCCGGGCCCCACCGCCCAGGGCGACAACAGCATCGGCAGGAGCATCGGAAAGTTTGGCCTTCTCCATTCCGTTGGCCCAGGGGCGCTCCTCGCTGGCCACAAGCTGTTCAGCCAAGGGCGTGCTGCCGATCAGGAATATCAGAGTTGCAGGGACGCCCAACCAAACTGCGCTTCGCCACTGTCGGCGCCAAATCAGCCACAAAACGCCCAAAACCATCAGGGACCATAAGGCGCCGATAGGTTCAGCAAGGGGAGCAAAGAAGCGCATTCAGAAAAGTCTGCTTACAGTCGAATTGGCCAGTGTTCGACCGGAAAACGGAAATCATCACTATGCGCATCTTCGAGGCTGCCTGAGGAGAAGATCACCAGAATGGCCTCCGGGTTCAAATGGACACTGGCGGTAGCATGGCCCGGCGGCACATGAAGCACCTGCGGATTGGCTGCCGCAAGAGTGAACCGTTCGACGGGCAAATCACGGCGCGGGCAGTCCCACTGGTCCAGCCTGACCGCGGCTACCAGCACTTCCCCGCGGATAGCGATGAACCACTTGTGCTCCCTTTGATGCCCCACCCAGCCGCGCGGAACATTCGCATGACGGGCCTGAACCCAATAGAACCGGTCCACCCCTTTGAAATCGAAGCCATTGACAAACGACACGCTGCCGCGCTCATCCACATGGCGGCCGCCCTGGATCAAACACGGATTCACAAAAAAACAAATCAAATGCTGAAAACCTGAAATGCTGGCACGCTTACAATCTAAAACACTGACATGCTGAAATTTTGACGCGCTGAAATTATTTCAGCCGGTCAAAATCTCAGCTTTCAGCTTTTCGCCGAAATCGCTTTTGCTGAATGCGCGTTCGCAGAACGCAAAGAAAACCAGCCAAACCAGGATAACCAAGGCGACCAGCCCTGCCCGCACTGGCACACTGGAGCGGAGGTAAAGCACCATCAACCCCAACACCACCGCCTGCAATGCCATCTCCCAGCCTGTTACAAACACATGGCTCTTCCCGGCGCGGACGAGCCGTTGATAGAAATGCTCGCGGTGCGGTTCATACCAGCGTTCGCCTTTGAATATCCGCCGGAGGAGCGTGATGCCGGTATCAAGCACGAAATTGGCATGAAGCAGCACCAGCGGGATCAGCAACCATGCGCCGGCGTCCATCGCCAGCCAAAGAACGAGCACGGCCAGCCAAAAACCAAGAGGCGCACTTCCGACATCCCCCATAAACATGCGCGCTTGGGGGAAATTATGGGGTAGAAAACCGAGGGCCGCGCTGGCAGCCGCCACACTCCAAAGGACGGGAGCGCTACGGTAGCCGTTCAAAACCATGCCTCCCAGCAGCGCCATGCCGAACCCCGTCACGATGGCCTGGCCTGCGGCAAGGCCGTTAATGCCATCCATGAAGTTGAAGGCGTTGGTATAGCCGACAATCCACAGAAAACCCAGGAGCCATACCAATGCCATGGGGGGCCACTGGAAGCCGCTTAATTCCAGGCCTGATCTCAGGCTGGAAACATGCAGTGCCACCAGAGAAGCGACGGCCGCCACCGAATGACAGCCGAACCTGATGGCCGCCCCCACTGCCTTAATATCGTCAATAAAGGAAACCATCCCGATCCCGAGGGCGGCTGACAGGACCACGGACGTGACGACCCAGTGCAACGGAAATCCGAAAAATACCAGCAAAAAAGCCCCGGCTCCCATGGCTATCCCACCGCCGCGAACGACCGGCCTGAAGTGGCTTGAGCGGGCATTCGGTTTGTCCAACGCGCCCAGCCGAGCCAAGCATCTGGCCGCTGGAAACCCCAGCAGATAGGTCGCAATAGCAATTAGAATGACCTCGATCAGCAGCGGCATACGCAAGGGGTGCAATAGTCAAGCCTTTGCCGTCACCTCGTTGAACAGCGCGCAAAACTGTTCCGCCGCGTGGCGCAGCGTAAAGCGCCGCATCATCGCGGACCGAGCATTGTGCCCCATGCGCTCTGCCAGACCGGGGTCCTGCTTCAGCCGACTGATCTCCCTGGCCAACGCTTCGGCGTCCCCATCAGGGACATTGACCCCGCACTGCTCCTCTTCAAGAACCATTGCCACCTCACTGCCAGGAGGCACCATCGCCACCACAGGACGCCCCGACGCCAAGATGGAATAGAGCTTGCTCGGAACTCCCAGGCCCATCATCCGCCGATCCAAAGGAATGAGTGAGATGTCGGCAGCGGCCAGCACTTCATTCATGGCAGAGCGAGGGACCTTTGGAAGCACCCTGACGTTTCTCAGCCCATCTTTCTCAACTGTGGTCAAGAGTTCCGACCGCCTGACGCCGTCTCCAACCAGAACAAACGAGATACTGTCGTGTTCGAGCAGCTTGGCCGCCGCAAGAATCTGGCCAAAGTTCACGTAATGGCTGAAGTTTCCGCCATAAATGACCACGAACCCACTCAGTGCATTGGCCCGCCTAAACCCATTGTCCCTTTCGGACACACCGATGGCACCCGGGTCTGCCCAGCTTGGGATGACACTGATGCGATCTGGAGAAACCTCATACCGGCGATCAAGATGATCCCGCATGCATCGTCCGAGAACTACCACCCTCGCCGCCGAGGTCAACCACTTCTTCTGCAGACGTTTAAAGACGCCGGCCACCTTGGAGTCCTCATTGAGGCGCCCCAAGGCTACGGCAATGTCTGGATAAAGATCGTGGATGAGATAAATGTAAGGGACTCCGCGAAGCTTCCAGTAGAGCCAGGCCGCCAGCCCATTTGCCGGCGGGTTGGTGACAATTAACACCAGATCGTAGGATGGCTTTCGCAGCAACAAGAACAGCGCCGCCATCGAGAACATTCCGCCCGCCAACAAACGAAAAACCATGGATGGCGTATTCGATCTCGGGGTTCGCAGCCTCCGGATGGCCAACCCATTCCAAACCTCTTCTCGAAGCAGTTCGGCGCTGATCCCGCTTGGCCGATAGAGATTCCTGCTTGTGATGACATCAATCTCGATGCCGGCATGGTTCTTCTTGAGGCAACAGGTCAGTTCCGCCAAGTCAGTGGGGGTTCCCCCGGAATTATCCGGATAAAAATATTCGCAAAGAACGGCGATTTTCACTTTGGGGATGTGCGGGCTGGACAAAGGCCGGCTGTTCCTTGGTTCTCCACCTCGGACTCCAATCCCCGGACTTTCGTCCTCGTCCGTCGGCTCTTCAATCGAGGGCTAACGACCCCAAACAACGCGGTTCACGTAGTCCGTGTAGCTGAGAATGATGCGGACCACTTTCTCTGAGACATTGGGCACGTTGTAATCATCAACCATCCGGAGGCTGCGCCGCTCGCCACGGCCCTGGCTGGCCAAAGTCTTCAATGCCTGGCGCACATTGTCCAACTTCATCCCTGTCATCATCACCGCGCCTTCTTCCATCCCTTCGGGGCGCTCATGCGCCTCGCGGATGTTCAATGCCGGGAAGTTCAGGATGGAGGATTCCTCCGTAATCGTCCCGCTGTCAGATAAAACCGCGCAGGCGTGTTGCTGCAGTTTGACGTAGTCGCAAAATCCGAAAGGCTTCATCAACTCCACGCGCGAATCCAAAACGGCGCCAGTGGCTTCCAGCCGCTTGCGGGTTCGAGGATGGGTGGAGAAGACAATGCGTTTGCCGTGCTCCTTAACCAACCCGTTCAACAAGGCGACCAATCGCTCGAACTGCCGTGGCGAATCCACATTCTCCTCCCGGTGCGCGCTGACGACAAAGTATTCGCCCGCTTTGAGGCCCAACACTTCAAGCGCCTTGGAAGACTCAATTTTCGTCAAATAGTGATGCAGCACCTCAAACATCGGACTGCCCGTTTTGATGACCCGATCGGGCGGCAACCCCTCACGCAACAGATATTCCCGTGAAATGCTGCTGTAGGGCAAATTGATATCCGAGATGTGGTCCACGATCTTGCGGTTGATCTCCTCCGGGACCCGCTGGTCAAAGCAGCGGTTGCCCGCTTCCATGTGGAAGATGGGCACCTTCCGTCGTTTGGCGGCATAGGCCGCCAGGCAACTGTTGGTGTCGCCCAGCACCAAAAAGGCGTCGGGCTTGATAGTGGCAATCAATGCGTCGGCACGCGCAATGATATTACCGATCGTCTCGGCGGCCGAGGCCCCGGCCGCTTCGAGAAAATGATCCGGTTTTCGGATTTCCAGATCCTCGAAGAACACCTGATTAAGCTCGTAGTCGTAATTCTGCCCCGTATGCACCAAGATATGCTCCATGTGCCGGTCCAACGCGGCCATCACGCGTGAGAGCCGGATGATCTCGGGGCGGGTTCCAAGCACCGTCATGATTTTCACTGTTTTACCTCCATAATATAAGTGTCAGGGCGCGGCGGATCGAAAATTTCACTGGCCCAGAACAGCACCACCATTTCCGAGTCGCCAACATTCTCGATGGAGTGAGTGTATCCGGGCGGAATGTCCACCACCTTGAAATCCTTTCCAGAAACCCGGTGTTCGATGATTTCCGTTCCGGCAATATGCCGGAACCGGATGACGCCTTCCCCTTCAACCACGAAGAATTTCTCTGTCTTGGTGTGGTGGTAGTGGTTGCCTCGCGTAATGCCCGGCTTCGTCCGCGACACGAAGATTTGCCCAAACTGCGCCGACTTCATGAACTCGGCCAGGCTGCCGCGATGGTCTGTTTTGATTTCCAGGTTGTAACCAAAGTCGGCGCCGTCCAGGTAGCTCAAATACGTGGCGTACAGGCATCGAGTAAAGGCCTCCGCGAAGGAGGGCATGACCAGGGTGGTCCGCGAATTGCGGAAGGAGCGTATCCTCGCTGCCAGTTCACCCAGGGTTACTTTGAACGAACGTGGAACCTCAGCGTAAGCGCACGGTGCAGTCGTCTGTGGGGCGTCCAAGACTTCCAGGAAGGCGGCAATAACGTCATCAACATAGACGAGGTCCAATTCCTTCGCCGGATCGGAAATAGTGATCGGCAAGTCATGGGCGATGTTGTGGCAGAAGGTGGCCGTGACGGAGTTGTAGTTCGGGCGGCACCACTTCCCGAAAACATTCTTCAGCCGAAAAATAATGGCACGAGGGGGGGCCTCTGAGATCTGACCTCTGACCTCCGACTCCCGATCTCCGTCTTCTCTCTCCTGCCGTCCTGCCTCCGCCCATTGTTTCAGAGACGCCTCCGCCTGGCGTTTGCTGAGACCGTAGGGATTATCAAGTTCCGCTTGAACGGAAGACGAAAAGACAACGGTGGGGTTGCGCCCCAGGGCCAAAAGGGAACCGCAAATACTGGCTGTGAAGTCAGCATTGCCGGTTTTGAACTCCTCCGCCCGGTCTGGACGATTCACTCCCGCGAGGTGGAAGATGAAGTCCGCCGCGGCCAGTCCCTTGTTGAGTTCCATCTCTGTGTTCCCAATGTCATACTGAATCACGCGCACGTCTTGCCGGCGGCCCAGGGCCTCCACCAAGTGTTTGCCAATGAAACCCGCCGAGCCGGTGACTAAAATGGTTTTCATGATGCTGCTTCACTATGTTTTCCGTTAATCGCCACCCCGCGCCGCGCCATCGCCTCCCGCATTTCGGGAAGTGTCAGCAACAAGTCCATCATTTCTTCCAGGTTCAACCGCCGGGCGTTGTTCGAGTGATAATCTTCCACTTCGGCCGCCTTGCGATTGCCTTCGGAAAAGTAGAGATTGTAATTCAGGTCCCGGTTATCCGCCGGAACACGGAAGTAATCCCCGAGATCCTCCGCATTTGCCGCCTCCTCCGTCGTCAACAGCGTCTCGTATGCTTTCTCGCCGTGCCGTGTGCCGATGACATTGATTGGGTTGTCCGCCTGCAACAGGCGTTTGACCGCCTCGGCCAGGAGGCCGATGGTCGCCGCAGGCGCCTTTTGCACGAAGCGGTCCCCCGGTGTTGCGTGCTCGAAGGCGAACAAAACCAAATCCACCGCCGCATCCAGGCTCATCATAAACCGCGTCATGTCCGGGTCGGTGACCGTCAACGGTTGCCCGGCTTCGATCTGCTGAATGAAGAGCGGGATGACCGAACCGCGCGAGGCCATCACGTTGCCATACCGGGTGCCACAAAAGACCAGTCCCTTTTCAGCCGCGACCCGCGAGCGGGCCACCATCAGTTTTTCCATCAGCGCCTTGGTTAATCCCATGGCGTTGATCGGGTAAGCCGCTTTGTCCGTGCTGAGGACGACCACCCGCTTGACGCGGTTGTCGAGAGCGGCCTGAAGAACATTGTCCGCGCCAAGGGCATTGGTCCGAATCGCCTCCATGGGATAGAATTCGCACGACGGGACCTGCTTCAATGCAGCCGCATGGAAGACGAAATCCACAGCCGACATGGCCTCTTGCACGCTGTCCAGTTGCCGCACGTCCCCGATGTAAAACTTAAGCTTGGGATCGCGATATTGGTGCCGCATGTCATCCTGCTTCTTTTCGTCCCGGGAAAAGACGCGGATTTGGGCGATGTCAGTGTTCAAAAACCGGCGAAGAACGGCATTCCCGAAGCTGCCCGTTCCACCTGTGATGAGGAGAGTTTTATCTCGAAACATAATTCTGCTTTGGGAAGTTGCAAGAGGAGGGAATGCCTGCTGCCGCGCCGGCGGCAATCGCACTTCGAAATCTGCGCCGCTGCTGTACGGCTTCATGTTCAGCGAGGCCCAGTTGACGGGCTCGAGTCCCGTATTCTTGCCGCAAATCGTGACTGGCCAAGATTGGTTGCAGGCCTCGGTCCAATGCGCCTTCGCCTTCATCGCAGATTACGACTCCGGCTTTCTTGTCTTGGATGTACCGTATTGATGCACACTCCGGCGGTCCGTAGGCAACTATGCATCGGCCAGCCATTAAGTATTCTGGAATTTTAGTGGAAAGACTAAACCGGGTGCATTCCCGCTCATTTGCATTGAAACTTTCGACATGAACCAGGATGTCCGCCGACTGCAACGCTCTCGGGACTTCACTCTTTGGCAGAAAGGCCCCCATCTCAATAAAGGGAGGCCGCGTCAATCCCACACCATATTTCCCGGCCATTTCCGGGTGCGTGTGAATGCGCATCGCGCCTCGCAGCCCATTTTGGTGCAATCGCTCAAGCGCCGATCCGATTGCCTGTAACGCTTTCCACCTGTCCAAAGCCAGACCACCGACATAGACTAAACGTACGCAGTCCCCTTGCGGCATCGGCCCAGGCTCAGGAAAGCGAGACGCCTCAACGCAATTTGAGAAGGCTAAAAACTCCCCTCCATACCGCCGATTGTATTCCGCTGACATCGCATCACAAATACTCAGTCTTACGGTGGAACGGTTCAAAACTTTCCTCATCATCCCGGACATCCGGCTGCGAAGCCTCGATGAGAAAGGACTGTTAATATACTCCGTGGTGACCCAGTCGTCCAAAAAGTGGGGAACTATCGGCAGCCCAAAGCGCACAGAAATCTCAAGGGCCAGCCGCATCAGGAAATTCCTCCCTAATGTGGAGTAAACCACTTCCGGATGACAGCTTTGTATCCAGTTCTCCAGAGGTTTGTTCAGCAGCGACTTTGCGCCGAAAAGCCATTCTCGGCCAGGATCCAAACGCGGTGCCATGCCCTGCATTCGGGCCAATCCCATGAAAAAACGCCGCCAGCCGGGTGTTCTGCATTTCGCTGCCGTAATCTTCTCAGGATAACAGCTCAGATGCCGGTGTATTCCCAACAAATTCATAGCAGCTGATAGCGGGCTTATTTTCCAGTATCGGCTGCACACGCTCATGTCCGGAGGAATCGTTGTCGCGGCTTCGATGTAGATTTGTGCCAGCTTCGATGCCGGCCAGCCCGAAAACAAGTTTAACATCGTTAGCCCATTATTCCGCTCGGCGGAGAAAGGGTTGCAGCAGACGACGAGAACATTGGGAAATCCGACTGCATCCGCACACTCGCCGACATGGTCCGCTTGAGTCATTTGTTAGCAATAAACTTTTCAAAAATCACAACCTGAAAATACTGACTCTGTCATGGTGTTTCGCCAAAGCCTGACCGCTAAATATCCCGCATGTCGGCTGCCGGCTTTGAACGTAGGGCAGCACGATCAATCCATACTGGAATAATACGTTCTTCCAACAGTCCTTCCGCAGGGACAACAGCCGATTCCAACTCACATCATCCACGCTGCCGTACAGGCTCGAATGGCATCCTGTGTTCACCCGGCTGGGCTCCACGCAGGTTGATATCACTCCCATCTCACCGAAATCCGCAGCGTAAAGCGAACTGCCATCAATTGGCATCATCCGTTCCCATCGCCCGCTCTTCTTGTCCAGCCGAACAATGTAGTTCGGTTCAAGTTCCGAATCAGATCCATAGATCAAGCAATCTGGACGCGCCAAAACGCTTACTGCCCGAACCATTTGGTTTCCTCGTTCTGCCCAATCCAAATGCCGACAGTCCTTGGAAAGAGCGCCGATGCCTGGCGTCCTCCCATGATCCCCTGCCAGGACCCAGTAATGGTTGGCATAACCATCCACCACGATGTTGTGGATGTGATGGACGTCGCCTTTGGGAAATTGATACACTGGCTCAAAATGCTTCCCGCTATCGTCCGAACGGTAAACTCGCACTTGAACCTGATCCATTTCCAAGCCGCCGTATTCGCCGAATAGAAGTCGATCGCCGTCGGCTGATAGATGGATAGGCCGCGAACCGCGCGTCACAGCCCAGGTGCGGCGCATGGCCACTTCCCCCCGTTCGGCGCGGTAGATGCCATCGCGGGCCACAGCAACACGGGAGCCATCCGGGAGCACCTGCAAGGCCTGGATGTTGAACCTCAACAACCTCGCACCAAGAGCGAACTTTGAAGCCAACGGCTTCCATCCTTTCGACGGAACCTGGCAATCCAAAATCCACATCTGTCCGCCATCGTCTGAACGGTGGATCGAATATCCTATGGAGACATAGAGACTGCCGGTGTCGCCGATGAAAAGCGCGCGCCCGCGGGTCCTACCGCAAATGTCCAATTTCAACTCTCCTTGCTCCATGGTTTCCTCAGCATCCAAAGTCCGTAATAGGGATAGGGCCGTTTCGCCGTCTTGCGCCAAAAAAAATCGTATGCTTCCCCGGCCCTAGCCCAGTCCACTCGCACCGTGCCAACGGTGCCTTCGTGAATGACACCCTCGGCAACCAAATCTCGCCCCATTTTTTTCCGGCAATAGCAAAACTTGGCATACTCGACCCGCCGCAGCCGAACCGTCCACTCCTTGGCCATTCCATCCTGAACCACCTGATAGCGCCGTTGAGTAAAAAAGTCTTTGATGGGCCAATCCGCGCGCACTTCTTCGACAACATGGGCGATGGTAATGCACTCCCGAAGTGGCACGCCTATGCTTACCACCAACCCGTTGCGCTGGCAAATCCGGTAATATCCGGAATCCGCGCCATGCGGTGACGGTTCTCGTTCGTTCAAGTTGTTGCGGAGCAATTCGTCGGCCAACGGGCCACACGCCGCCAGCATATTGTACGGAAACAAGCTCCGTTTGACCCCGTCTCTCCTCCAGAACAGCTCATTCACCAAACCCACGCTGCAAGGCGACCGCCGAGGATCGTAAATGGTAATACCTTCTCTTTCTGATTTCAGTTCATCGCTTTGATATCTGGCATGTGTCGGCATGACCAAGGTTCCTCCGGGGCCAACCAACCCCAGCAGTTGGTCCATCAACATCTGGGCCTGAGCGACTGCATTGGCCGGCGCTTGGCCGCGTCCATCCAAAATCTCCACGCCACCAATCCCCGTATGAACCAGGACCACGGCATCGCTTTTGACACCCATAACGCTTAGATGTCGCGACAACTCCTCTCGCTGGCATCGCTGCTGAACAATTCTCGCGTGCTTCTCCTTGCTCTGCCGCCAGCGTCTTAAACGACAAGAACTCCAATAGAGATGCCGCGCCAGTCGCTCTCCAATCAAGAGCATTGAATCCTTCCAAAAAGGAGTCCCTTTGTTCGACAAGTGAATAACCTCTGCCTTTGCACTCATTGGATTATGTGAGGCCGCCTGCACATTTTGCGGATCGGCCCCGCACGACGACAGATCATCACCACCGTACTAAGCTGCCTGCCCACGAATATCCGACACCAAATCCCAAAAGCATAATGCATTGACCCTTTCTCAGTCTGCCGGTCGTCTCAAGATCCTTCAGCAAAATGGGAATCGTCGAAGAAACTGTATTCCCGCAATGCGCCATTAGGATGGGCATCTTTTCGTCCGGCACTTTCAATTTACGCTTGAGGTGTTCCAACATGAACTGATTGGCTTGATGAACTACAAATAAGTCAATATCCTCCATTCTTTTCCCAGCCATGGCAAGCAGCCTGGATACGGTTTCAGGAACCACGCTTAGCGTGAAGTTAAATATCTCCGGACCATTCATATAGAGATTGTTGATCGTGCGTTTGTTGCCGCTCCCGTCCTCAGTAGTTTCAGCATTGACAACAAAAGGCTGTCGGAATCCTCCGGCCGGCACAATCAGATTCTTCGCGCCTCGGCCGTCCGTTCCATAGACAAAGGGCCCGATGCTTTCATCCTCTGATTGCACAGCTTGGACGAGCGTCACAGCGGCAGCGTCCCCAAAAATAGTGCGGACACTCTTATCGCCAGGATGAATATGTTTGCTGTAAGTTTCCGCCGTGATCAACAATACCTTCCTGGCCTGTCCGGTTTCAATTAGGCCCTTGGACATCCCCAGCCCATAGACAAATCCAGAGCAGCCGAGATTGAAGTCCAATGCGGCACAAGTGGTGGGCAAGCCCAAACGCTCCTGCACAAGGCACGCTGTGCTCGGGAGAAAATGGTCCGGGCTTTGGGTGCATAAAAGAAGTCCATCAATTTCCCCTGGCTTGCACGCGCCCGTGGCGAATAGCTCCTTAGCCGCCGAAATTGCCATATCTGAGACGCATTCCCCCGGTCCGGCGATGTGCCTCTTGCGTATGCCGGTCTTTGCCTCGATCTTGTCAGGACTCCAGCCTCCATACTCCGAGGCAAGCTCCTCGTTAGTCAAAACGCGCTCTGGAAGGTGGTAAGAAATCGCGTGCAGAGCCGCTTTTGGGCGTTTCATGGGATGTTTGCTTGGGTATACTCAGTCAAGGCTTATGTCGGCCAGCGCGGCCAGATCTCTCACCGTCTTACAGGAAGCGAGACGGTTCGCATCGACAGACAAATTGAGCTTGGAGTCGGCCAAGGCGATGAAGGTTATGTAAGCCATAGAATCCCACTGTGGCAAATCCTGTAGATTGCTTTCCATCGAAACCGTGCCGTGTTTTGCACCAACGATTTCCTCGATTTCGCGCAAGAACTCTTCTTTTTTCATATTCGATTCATTTGCTGTTCGTTATCCGTCAATGGGTGGAGCCAGCCATCATTTGCCGCCCGCCTCCTAGCCGCCTTCGGCACGCAATATTGTTCCTCGCATCTCTTGCGTCCTGCGGCCCCCAATTTGGCTCGCCGGCCATCATCTCTCAATAAGACTTCAATTGCGCTCCGCAAGGGGGGGCGCATCTTGATACAACCACCATTGTTGGTAGGTCAACAGGGCCGTCCACACATGCCAGCGCGCGGCGTTGTCTTTGAATTCATATCATCAAAGACCTCAGAAAATACAAGCTCCGGGCCTTGTCGGGATCAAGGAGGAGTTTTTCATAAATCTGGAGGGAGATGCCGCGCTTCCTCTTCCCCATAGCTGACCATCTCGCTTTCAGACCTGCTTTCTCTCAAACCCGCGGCGGTCCAATTCGCCATCAGGTAGCCAAAGAGCATTTTTGAATAAAGCCACGGAATATGGTCAGTCCATTTTGCGACACATTCCGCCATCCGGGCCAATCCGCGAATAGTGACTAACTTCACCGAGATTTTGATGAGTCTCGTCCGTACAGAGTCGATTCGCGCGTCGAACGGCATGAAATATCTGAAGTGAGTCGAAGCCAAAAGACCGGGCGCATCGTTGAGAATGGTCTTCCACCCATTACGGGCCGTTTGAATCATTTTTGTTCTCTGCCTTCCTATATCCACAATGTCCCAATGGACACCGACTGCCTCCCGGCAAAACACCAACCGCACGCCAATGCTCCTCAGCTTGTAGCCAAAAAACACATCCTCCCCGCCATAATACCTGAAGCGCTCGTCCAATAATCCCACTCTCAATGCGTCTTCCTTCCTGAACGAACAGTTCATAGTCCCGAAGTGTTGCGGCTGCAAGTCGTCTTTGTGTATTCGTGCCTCATCGCGAAAGCACAGATAGCGGGACTGGAGATATCTGCCCATGTTAGACCCCTGTACGCATTCGGCCGCGTACTTCATGTTACCAATGACAGCAATTCGTTCCGATGCGTTGTCATCGTAGACCTGACAATGTGCTTTGACAAAGCCGTCCCCTACCACAACATCATCATCCACCATGATGATCAGCCGCGCATTGGAAGCCAGAATGCCCCTATTGCGGGTTTTGCACCTTCCTGCATTTGTCTCGTTTCTAAGGGAGCGAATGTTCGGGAACTCCCTCTCAAGCCGGCGAATGACACCGCGGGTTTCATCGTGGGAACCGTCGTCAACAATTATGACCTCATAGTCAAATTCGGCCGTCTGACGTTGCAGCGCCCTGACGCATCGCTCCATAATGGCGGGCCGGTTGAACGTCGGCACTATAATACTTGCGGTCAAACTCATCCTTAATCCTCAATATTAACCCGCCCCCAATCTATGCTCCCTGTTTCCGATCCAACAGTTGAGCGTTTGCCGGCAGTAATTTCTGCTTCCGCAGCTCAAATCTCGCCGGCCCCGCGGCAGAGCGAAACAGGAACAAAGTATAAATCGGGGCCAAGATAAGGCCGCCCGGCAGCAACATGGCAAGCAGAGATATGTTAACGATATTGAATGAATACCCAACAAAAAATGCGCACAGCAAGGCCCTGGCCGAAACGCCCCGATGCCTCAAGAAATAGACGTCCCATAAAAAACAGACGCCAAAAATAATCAATGCTCCTTCCATCACACCCACATACCCGAGTTCAGCCCAACACGAACCTAAAAACCCTGAGTTCATGTCAAATGCCGTCCCAACGATAATGGAGGAGGCGACCTCGTATGGCAGCAGCCCGCCAGTGTCAACACGCTTTCCTCCGCCAAGCAATAAGTTCATCGTGGTGGACATTGAATAACGAGTGTGCTCACTAAAGTCCGGAAAGATGTAGAAGTGATAATAGGTCGTGTACATTGGAATTCCCCATATTCTATCGCATAAGAGCAGGAAGGATTCAGAGAGGGAACTGCTGGCGCCCAAAACGACGTAAACCCCATGAACAAGGCCAAAGGCCACAATTGTGGCTGCGAATCCATACATTAAAAGTTGTCTTAGCTTAATGGGCCTTGAAACCAATGTTAGCAATAGGACCGCCAAATGACCCACAATTACAACCACGATTGGGGACTTTTGATATATTAACACACTGTTAAGGCTCCATAGAATGGCCAAAACGATCCAGCGCCAGAGCCAGCGCCTGGTTCGCCATAACAGAAATTGCTGAAAGCTGAACAACACCACCAGTGGCAGGCACACCACCACTGACATTGCAAAGATGTGCTGATGAAGCAGGTCGGGGGTCATTGTTGACACCTCTCCCCGCACCTTATAATATTCCTCGTAGTTGCCTATCGTAGCGATGCCTTCATGCAAGACCAATTGAAACTGGCTCGTCGTCAGCTCAAGCAGGATCCCCGTCAAGGCGAACGCGCTCAACAGCCAGAAAACCGCCGGTCTCGTCGCGCAGGCGCCGGTTTCTTTAGGCGTTATGCGGTTCCGTCGTTGAAGGACTCCAAGCAGAACCGCCAAATAACCGATCGCGATACAATTGCTCAATAAAATCGCGCGAAAGATGCGGATTTCGATGTCAGAATATGGAGTCATCGGACTGAAGGCGTTGCCGAGAAAAAAATCGAGGAAATACACTGCAGGGTTGACAGCAATAGCAAAGACACCAACCTGCCAGCCAAGAATGCTCGTGCCCCTGGTACGGCGCATAATCAGGACAATCAGGCTGATGACGACGACTGTAACTACTGCCAACAGGACTCTCTCGATCATAATTTCTGTGCAGACCGGCCAACCGGGAACACTTCTTCACAAGTAAATTGACAAGCCAGTGCAATATCAAAAGTGATATCTTGCACCGCCCCGACACAACAACAAACCGTGCTGCGGGCCAGCAATGAGAACGGCACAATCCATCCTCACACTTCCCCTACACGTTTGAGATCAGATTGAGGGCGGATGGGAATCATGGCGCGTTGATCCAGGCCCCGCCGGAGGAACCTTAGCGATTGCAGCCGGTAACAGCAGGCGGGTCTCACCTTCATCGGACGGCCTCAGGTTAAACTTCTCACAAATCGCTGGAGGCGGCACCGGGCTGAACCACAGGACTTTCATAGCAGCGAGTGTGTCAATTTAGAAAAAATCGAAGCTTGGATGAGTTTGAATAAGCTCCATCATAATTTATTCAACACCTCATCCGCGAACTTGAGAATATGGTGACCGATGTTATGGTCGCGCAGGCATCGCTTTTGGCCGGCCGCAGCGATGGCCCGCCGGGCTTCTTCGTGATCCAGGAGATAACGCGCCTTTTCCGCGCACTCCTCAGCCGAACAGAACGCCACGACCTCCCGATCCGGCTCAAAAATGTCAGGCAGATTCTCCTTCCAGTCTGTCAAAAGGCAAGTTCCGACTCCTGTGGCCTCAAACAAGCGGATGTTTCCAGCGGTTTTTCCGATGTCAATATGAATATTGAGTGTGACCTTTGAATCTGCCAAGGTCTGCAGCATGGCCAGTCCGAAGCGTTCGCCGCAGTTGATCCGGCGCAATCGCCGGACGGCAGGGCAAATCTGCACTGTGCGCCAAGCGAGATCCAACCTTCTGCGGTACAAATGCGACAGAAGGAGCCGTTCAATTTTTCTACCAGACAAATCTGCGCAGAAGACGTCAATACCAACAGCACGTTGAAGCCGGTCAACGAGGCGGAGGCGCTCAAAATGGCTCACATTCCTCTGAATAACCATGCTGCCGCAAAAGCTGATTAGGTAGCGCTCCTGACTTGGCTTTAACCTGGCCAATAGCCGGGGATCGAAACCCCACGGTATCCAATAACCCCGGAAGCCCGCTCTGGTGTAGAACGCCGCCGACTCCCTGACACAACTCAAAACCGCATCGCAGCCGGCCAGGCACTCAGGATCATGGTTCCGGATCCCATCATACCCGATCACATAGCGGATGGATGGGCAAGCTCGCCTCAGCCGCAGACGCTGTTGCGCCGTAAGCCACGCGTTGCAAAACCAGATGTCGGGTTTGAAGTCTGCCAATTGCGCCGCCAGGATTGCCTCGCTCCAGTTCTCCTCAGAATACCGCACCCCATGCTCCCTCGCCCATTGCCTCTGGGCCAGCTCGGCATTAAAAACCACATCCATGACCTCATAGCGCCCGCCGGCCTCCAAGTAAAATTTCCAGGCATCACCGAAAAAGAACCCATCTGCGAGGAATATCTGCATCTGCTCGGAAAAGGGCCTTTCCCCCAGCCCAGGCCGATCCGCGTAAAACAACTCAGGATATCCCGAGTAAGCCTGCGAACTCTTTAACAATCGGATGCGTGACATAAGACGCCGATTTAGTGTGACAGCAGAGGGCAAACGCTAGTCCGGAAAGGACGTCTTATTGTTTAGCGTTGCAGGAAATTAGTTTCGAACCATAGATATCCCAGCACCGTCCAAGCGTTGGCGCAATTGGACCACGTCCACGTTCGCTGGCGGCAATGCTGCTGAAAGTAACGGTCGAATGCGCGCATATTCAGGAAGGGATGATCCCGCCCTTTCGATGCGATCAAATCACTGCCCCAGCCTTGCAGGGGGCCATTCAACCACTCAGGCAACGGCGAATTGAAGCCAATCTTCAAGGTCTGGTCACGAATGGATTCCGGCATTCGCCCTTTCATGGCCTCCCGGACCACCCGCTTGGTCCGCCCCCCTCCGACCTTGCTGGTGTCCGGCAAAGACATGATAAAAGAAACCAGGCGCCAGTCCATGAAGGGCATGCGGACCTCAATGCCGTGCGCCATGGAAAGACGGTCAAAGTTTCTGAGGATTCCGGGAAGGGTTGTGCAATGAAAGTCCTGATAAGTGAGACGGTTCACTAAGCCCCAGTGGTCCGGCAACGAGTCGCTCTCCGCGGGAATGGCGAAATTACCAGCTTCGGGCCGGCAGTCCGGCAGGAGAAAGGCGGAGGCCGGCCGCCTCATTAACTTCCGCACCCGCCGCACTGATTGGCGGCAAAACTTCTGGAGGCCGCCGAGGCTCGGGTGGTGGAAGAGGCTCTCGCAGGCAAGGTACTTCATTCGACCCAAAGGCGAAGGGGCCTGCATGACAGAGCTTCTGGCGCCGTAAGCTGCCCGCAGGCGGCGAAGGTTCTCCAAGGGATGCAGCAGAAAGGAGGGGGCTTCGGCGAGCAGGAGGGTGCTGGTGTGCCTGTAACCGCCCAAGAGTTCGTCGGCCCCGTGTCCATCAAGGGAGACCACAACCTGGTGCTGTCGCAGTTCGCGGTAAATCAGCCAGGTGGCGGTCGGCAGATTGATGGTCACATCATCCAGATCATTGAGCACCCGATCAATGTTGTTCAAAGACTCGTCCTCGGTTATCGGCAGCAAGACTGGCCGCACACCCGCAAATCGTCCGGCTTCCAAGGCTTGCGGCGTCTCATCGTTTGCAGCCCCCGGAAACGAAGCGACAAACGCGTGCTGCCAGTCTGAAGCCCCACGACTTTGGGAGCCGCGTTCTCCAATCTTGGCCAATGTGCAAAGTACTGAAGTTGAGTCAAATCCGCCGCTCAAACAAGTGCCAATAGGAACATCACTTCGCATCCTTAGGCGGATGCTATCCGTGAACAACTCATGAAACATCTCAGCTTGTTCCGCGAGACTGCCCGGCACGGCTGCCAGGTGTTCGGTCGTGTTCCACCACCGGAAAATCTGCATCGCCCCGCTGCTAATTACCGCATAATGGCCTCCGGGCAGCCGCGAGACCCCCTGGATAAGCGATCGTGCCGAGCCTTCAATCCTGGTCGGAGCCAAGTTCAAAAATGCCCCGGTTTCACAGTCAAGCTCCGGCTGGAACCCATCCAGGCAACGAAATGCCTTAAGTTCCGAGGCAAACGCCATCTGCTGGCTCGCAAGCCGGTACAAAAGCGGTTTGATGCCGTAGCGATCCCGTGATAGGAACAGAGTGCGCTTCTGGTTGTCCCAAATAGCAAAGGCCCACATTCCGTTGAAGCGAGGGAGCATGTCCGGCCCCCACCTGTCATACGCGGCGAGGATCACCTCCGTGTCCGAGGTGGACGTGAACCTGTATCCCTGTTTCTCGAGGTCGGCGCGGATTTCAACGAAATTGTAGATTTCGCCATTGAACGTGATCACGTAGCGGCCGTTTAGGTACGGCATTGGCTGTTGTCCCGCGGGGGAAAGATCCAAGATCGCGAGACGGCGATGACCCAGCGCTACTCCGCACTGATCATTCCGCCATGTGCCGCGTCCATCCGGGCCACGGTGCGCCAGCGAATCGGTGAACCGGTCAATGGCCGGTTGACTTACCGGTCTGCCGTCGAAATTAAGGATGCCTGTTATGCCACACATGCGTCAACCAGACCCTGTGCCGAGCTTGGCGCGGACGAATGCCAGAACGCGAACAGCGTCACTGAGGTGGATTGAAACGTAAGGTATCTTCCAATGGCAAACCAAGATCAGGCAGGCGCAGAGGACGCCGGCCAGCGCGTAACCCGCCAGCACCGTGAGCAGCGAGCAGCCATTGAGACATTTCAGTTGGGTTGAGGCGAAGGCAAGCGCCAAGCCTATGACGACCGGGAGGTGAAACGCTACAGAGCACTTCACCAGACTAAAGGCAGGTCCGAAGATGCGAGGGAGCAAATAGGCAATGAGGAGCGTTTGCTGAATGACCATGGAGATTAGAGACCCGAATGCAGCCCCTCGCAAACCAAAGCGCGGTATAATCAAAAGCGCGCCGAGAACGGTGCTCACGCCCGTGACAAAACTCAAGACGGCCATGAGTCTTGTTCTGCCTGTGCCAAGCAGGAAGAAGTACGTGGCATTCGTAGCACAGCCCAGGATGCCGGCGATTGACAACACTTGGAGTGTCAACCCGGCCTGACGGGCGGTGTCCGGGTTAATCCAGGCAGCCAATAGGGGTCTTGCCAATCCGACCATTGGCACCAAGGCGCATACAGAAAGGCTGGTCAACAGCCAGGTGGCGCGGGTGAGGAGCAGGAACTTCCTTTCGAGAGAGTCGGCCCCAGCGGCGCTGAAGATCGGGAAGAGAACCTCGGACATTTTGAAGACAACAGCATAAGCGCGCTGTTCGAGGCTCCATGCGACATTATAGAGCCCGACCGATTTCGGAATTAAGTACGCACCCAAGAGAAAGCGCTCCGCTTGATTTGCGAGCATGCCCCCAAGCTGCGCGGCTGCCTGCCATATCCCGAAGTGGAAAGCCCGCTTCCAAACAGCCTTGTCGAGCCGCGGCGAGAAGTCCTGCATCGGCAGAAGCGCCTTTCCCGCCATGTACCAGACCAGCAAGCCGAGGGCGGCCCCGGCCAGGTTGGCCGCAGTGTAGCCGAGGAGTCCTAGGCCGCCGAGCACTGCACCCACGGTCGCCACGGCTGTGCAGGTGGTGATGACCATCTGGCAGGTGGCGACCACCCTGAACCTCTGCATCGCTGGAGGAATGCCCATAAAGACGCTGCCCGCTTGATTCACAGCCCAGGTGGCGCCAACCAGCACCAAGCAACGGTTGAACAAATGCAAGTCTTGCGCTGGAATGTTAAAGAACCTGTGTGCCAACATTGGGCCTATCGAAACGATCAGGCCTCCGCAGGCGACGCCCACCGCCAGGTTGAAAAACAGTGTTGTGCGCACAAAGCACGCGCACTGATTATAGTCCCCGGTTGCGGCGTGCTCAGCTACATATTTGATTGTGGCCTCACCAAAGCCAAGGTTCGCCAGGCTCAAAGGAGCCAAAAGAACCGCGAACAGCCCAAAGAGACCGAAATGATCCATGCCGATTCCCTTGACGATGATAGGTATCGTGGCGAGACCGAGAAGCGACGACCAAACCATGGGCACAATGTTCCATAGAGAGTTCGTTATTGCCCGGCCTCCCGTCGTGGCATGAGGGCTCTCAACGGTTGGGGGCGTCATCTCCTTGCGGGTGGTGTCTGCTTTGCCGACTATCACAATCTTGTTCCGCGTGAAGAGGCGGCCAGATAAAAGCCTTTGATCTGCCCGGTGATGTAACCAACCATCTCCTCGGTGATCTCCGGATAAATCGGGAGCGAGAGAATCCGCGACTGGTTGGCAAACGAAATTGGAAAGTCTCCGGGTTTGGCCCCCAGATACGCGTATGCCGGATAGAACGGCAATGCCTTGGGATAATTCAAAACCGTGCTGATGCCCGCGTCGGCCAGGTGTCTTTTCAGCGCGTCGCGCTTCTCAGTTCGCACGACATAGAGGTGATACACATGCTCGCGACCGGACGCGACCTTCGGCAGCACCAAATCGCCAACACCCGCGAGAAGTTCGTCGTAATCGGCGGCAACTTTCCGCCGCGCTTCCGTCCACTTCCCCAAATGCGGTATTTTGACGTTGAGAATCGCCGCTTGCAAACCATCAAGACGGCTGTTGATGCCTTCCATGATGTGTTCGCCCTTGCCACCGTGCCGGGCGTAATTCGCACACCAGTCGGCAAGCTGGTCATTGTCCGTCACAAGACTGCCCGCGTCACCATACGCGCCAAGATTTTTCCCTGGATAAAACGAGAATATCGCGGCATCACCAAACGTGCCGACGAGTTTTCCCTTGTAGCGAGCCAGGTGAGATTGCGCGCAGTCTTCGATCACCCACAACTTGTGTTTCTTGGCGATGGCCATGATCGTGTCCATCTCCGCCGGCTGGCCGTAAAGATGGACAGGAATAATTCCCACGGTGCGTGAAGTCATCTTGGCTTCTATCTGCCCCGCATTGAGGTTAAACGTGTCATATTCGGTGTCGCTGAAAACGACTTTGCCGCCAGCTTGCGTGATGGTTTCCGACGTGGAAATCCACGAGTGCGCGGTGGTTATGACCTCATCGCCGGCCTTGATGCCCAAACCGCGCATGGCGATGTAAAGCGCATCGGTTCCGTTGGCGCAGGAGACACAATGTTTCGCACCAACCACTTCAGCCCAAAGTTCTTCAAACTTGTCCACATGCGGCCCGCGAATGTAGGCCGAGTTGGAGATGACGTCCTGAATGGCGGCATCAATCTCCGGTTTAATAGTCAGATATTGTGCGTGAAGGTCAACAAACGGTATTTTCATTATTCAATTGAAATTCGAGTTTCAGAGGCTTCGTAAAAACGCCCCGGTGATCTCCAGATAGATCGGCGGTCTAAGATAACAAAATCGCATTGCTTAATCAGAGATTGTTCGCAAATCCCTGTGTTTTCACGTTTGCTGTCCCGGAGCAGCTAAACACGTTCCTCCAAAATATCTGAATCGTCTCAGATCGTTTCCGAATCCACGGATGGGCTTTCGCTCTTGGTCTGTTTCGTGTCGCTGGCCGCTCATTGGCATGAGGGGGCGCGATCGATTTTCCACGAAATGAGGGCAGGCCCATGACGGAGGGAACGGGGTCATTGTTTGATGAAAAACTGGTTTTCAGCGACCGGCCGCATCAATCGGCCGCATGTGCATCTCGCAATGCACCTTTACGACATGTTTCTCCGGCACGTTGCTCGCAAGAATCGCGCCGGACGCGATGATGCAGCCAGCGCCGATTCGCACACCCGGCTCGATGAACACTCCCGTGCCAAACCGGCAACCGTCGCCGATATCCACGCGGCTTGAGGTCATCACCCCCGGCCCGAAGGTGCAGTGCGAACCAAGCGTATTGTGGTGCTCAATGTTCACATAAGCGCTGAGAAAATTGTTGTCGCCGACCGAGGCGCAGGCGCCCAGCCGCCCGTTGGCGATGATGACGTTGCCTTCACCCAGCCGCACGTTGGCATGCACCTGCACGGAAGGATCGATCACGTTCGTGAAAGGAAGTCCCCTTTCTTTCATCTCCTCGAACACGCGCCGCCGCGCCGCCAGATCGTTGGTGAAGGCAATCACCAGGGAGTCGAACTCTTTCTTCTCCGCACGGATCGCTGCCTCGCTCAGTGTGCCGACAATCGGCACGCCCATGATCGTGCGCCCGTGATTGGTCCGATCGTCATCGAGCAGTCCGACCGCGCTTTGATGGCGGCAGCGGCGCAAGATATCCAGCACCTGCACCGCGCCGCGCCCGCCCCCGATCACCATGATGCGGTTCGGACGATTCGCCGGATAGGCGCCATCGACGAGATCCCCTCCCGCTGGGGCGGGCCTGCCCCCGGATTTCACGAACATCAACACGTCGGCCTCTCGCACCACCCCGATGGCTGGAACTTGCGCGATGTCGATCCCATGCTCCTTTGCCAACAGTTCGGCCTTTTTCGTCCAGCGTGCCACTTGTTTGGCGTCGGCCCCCGCCATTGCCAGCCCGGCGGCCGGAACCGCTATGGCAGCCACGTCCACTTTGGCGTCCGCCGAGTCGGTCAACGCATAGATCACCTGTCCTACCGCGACGCGCGCGCCAGGCTCGGCGAGAGGCGCAAAGAATCCCGCACCTTCCGCTTCGATATCGTACACTGCCTTGGTCGTTTCGATCTGTCCGACAACATCGCCCTTCGCCACGCGGTCGCCCGGCTTGACGGTCCAGTTCACCAGAAGGGCGGTGTCATCGTTGACGCCGAGCTGGGGGGTCAGTCCTTTGATCATAGCTCAATCATTTCCAGCGCGGCCGTGACCAGCGCATGGCTGGACGGCAGCATCTCGCGCTCAAGGGATTTGTCGGAAGGAATCACCACCCGCGCCGCTCCAACCTGTCGGAATTTTGCACGCTGCTTCGTCCCCACGGTTTCCGCGATCCGAGCGACGACTTCCGAACCAAAACTGAAGCCACGCGTCCCTTCCTCGCTGGCGAGCAGCCGGCCCGTGCGCGAAACGGATTCGGCGATCGGCGCGAGCAAGAGATCGCTGAGCAGCGTCGGCAGGAACAGCTCCACCCGGATTTCATCCGCCGCGAGATCCCGGAGCGCCTGCTCCCACTGCAGCGACAATCCGCCATAGGAAACTGCGGTGAGGTCGGCTTTGACGCCCTTGGAAAAATTCACGACGCGCACCATCGGATACCCGCTTTCGTCGTCAAGTTCCGTCACCTCCAGCACACCATCACCGCCAAGCTGCACGGACTGCGAATACAGGGCTTTGTTTTCGATGAAGACGACCGGGCCGTCGCCACCGAGGATTGCGGTTTTCAACAGCGCGCCCGGGCTGGTGAAATGGTTGACGGCAACCACCCGCAAGCCAGGCACGCCCAGCAAGTGCTTTTCAAGCGATTGGCTGTGCGTGGGCCCGTAACCGCGATAACCGCCCATCGGGGTGCGAACGACCAACGGCACCTTGACCGCGCCGTTATACATGCCCGCGAATTTCGCCGCGTGATTCACGAGTTGATCGGCCGCCAGCAGCAAAAAGTCGCCAAACATGATTTCCACCACCGGGCGCAGTCCTCGCATCGCGGCCCCCACGCCCATGCCCACAATCGCCGCCTCGCTGATGGGCGTCGTGAAGACGCGCCCTGGGAAATCCGCAGAGATCCCGGCCGTCACCTTGAAGGCACCCCCATAGGGCGACAGCACATCTTCCCCCCACAACACGACACGTCCATCAGCTAGAAAACACTCGCGAAGAGCGCGATTGAGATCCGATACGATGGTGGCAGTGCTCATGTTCGCGCGAACTCCCGGTCGCCCATGCGCTCGCGATAGCGTGCGAAATCCTGTGACTTGCCTTGCAAGCAGCTTGCCACCGCCTCCTGCATGCGAGTCTCGACCTGTCGCTTCACGGCATCGCGCGCGGTGGCGCTCACCGACGCGCCAAATGCCTTCAACGGATCTTTCTGCCAGTAGGCCGCGATCTCAGCGGGATCGCGCGTATCGTCGCCCTTGCTGTGCGCCGCCAGCCGGTAGGTGTCGAGGTGCAGGCAGCCCGGCTGGCCGCTGCGCACGCGTTGCACCAGTTCCGTCGCCCGCGCATACACCTCCTCCACATCAAATCCACTCGCGCAAATCGTCTCGATGCCGAAAGCCCTTGGCCGGTTCGCCAGCGCGCCGCAATGCGTCAACTCCACCGGCGTCGTCTGCGCATAGCGGTTGTTCTCGATCACAAAGAGAATCGGGATCTGCCATGTCGCTGCCAGATTGAACGATTCGTAAACCACGCCCTCCCCCATTGTGCCGTCGCCGAGAAACACGACACACATCGCGCCCGTGCGCAGATGCTTTTCCGCCAGCGCCATTCCCGTCGCGACTGGGACGATGCCGCCTTGGATGCCATTGCTATAAAAATTTCCCTGGTGCAGATGCTGGCTGCCGCCTATCCCGCCACAGACGCCGGTCGCGCGGCCCATCAACTCCGCCATCAGACCTTCGAGGTTGTCGTTCAGCGCGAGAAAATGACCGTGGCCGCGATGATTGGAAAAAACCACGTCCCTTTGGCGGTTTAGCGCGTTGATCACCCCGACACTGCAACACTCCTGCCCGATGCACGTATGCACCGTGCCGTTGAGAACACCCTTCTTGAACAACTCCATGGCCGTTTCCTCGAACCGGCGGATGAGCAGCATTTGCCGGTAGAATTCAATCGCTTGGTCGGATGACAGCATACAGCGGAAAGTCGCGGTGCGCTCAACTATCAGTCAAGTGTATCGGTTTGCCGTTCATCTGTAGTGAAACCTGGCACGACTCCAAAACCCTCAGCACACGCAGCCCGCTCGCGCCATCCGTGAGAGGGTCTCGGCGGCTGCGCACACACACGGCCGCCCGATGAAGGCGCCCTCGCCGATGGTGCAGCCGAAAAGGTTCGCCGGCTCAACGACCGTCACGTTTTCTCCAAATGCAACGGCCACGATGCCGACTCTTTTCAACCTGGGTTCCGGCATAAAATCAATGAGAGTCACCGTTGCTGGCCTGTTCCAAAATGGAAACCACCGTGCGCGCGTGCGCCAGACCGGTCAGCGGCGTAATTTTATTGTTGATGCACTCGATGAAATGCTCCGCCTCAACGCGAAGAGGTTCGACGAATTTTACCTGTGGAAGCAGAATGTCGCCGCTACGACAATCGAATTCCGGGAGGCGCGGATTGTCGAAGTCCATGTTCTGGCCTAGAACGGCACGGCGGTCGATCCCCTTGTCATAAATCGCGATCTTGTCATCAGCAACATCGTCATAAACCACCATCTTCTTGGAGCCGACCACGATCATTTTGCGAACCTTCTGTGGGTCGAGCCAACTGACATGGATGTTCGCCATTATCTTCTTCGGATATGTCAGGCTCAAGAAAACCACGTCGTCAATGCCCTCCTGCATATACGCCATGCCGCACCGAGAAACAGAAATCGGCGCGATATCACCCAGCCAGTATTGGATGATGCTGATGTCGTGCGGTGCAAAATTCCAAAGCGCGTCAACGTCTGAGCGGATGCGTCCCAAATTCAGGCGTTGGCTGTAAATGTAGCGGATCTGGCCAAGGCCGCCGGTCTCGATAAGTTGTTTGACATAGCGGACGGCAGCATTGTAAATGAATGTATGGCCTGCCATGACAGTGAGATTTCGCGCCTGCGCCTCGCGAGCCAACTCGTCCACTTCGGCAACCTTGGTGGCGATCGGCTTTTCCACAAAAACATGCTTGTCCGCCTTCAGCGCCGTGAGGGCGATTTCAAAATGGGTGGCCGCAGGTGTAGCGATGATCACGGCGTCAATTTCCGGGTCAGCCCAAATTGGCTGGCTATTTTCGATGGCCTTAACGAGTGGAAAATTCTTTTCCACAAAGGCGCGGCGTTCGGCGCTGGCGTCCACGACGTATTTGACCGAGCATTTCCTAAGCGCGGAAAAATTGCGGAGCAGGTTCGGTCCCCAGTAACCGCAACCCAGTTGGGCTAGTTGAATTGAATTGTTTGTCATGCATTCATTTCTCATTTGGTCAAAAACTCAAAGTAAGTTGCACGCCGGTTTGATCATCGTTGACGGCGGCGCCGGCTTGCGACCGGCTGCTGAGGAATTGATAAAAAACCTGGCCGGTCAGGTGACGGACGATTATCGCATCAAGGCCGAGCCGGGCGGTGTAGTAATCGCCGGCATAGTTTGCCAATCCTTTGCTGACGCCGGTGTAATCAATGCTATAATAGCCCGCGCTCAGGGCGGCGGCGAAACGGTCCGTGATCCCCTGTCGAACTTCTAACGCCGCGCCGGTGCTGGCATAATTATAGCCGTTGTAGATGGAGGCGTATTGCTGGCGGGAACCCGTCAAGCGCAACGTGGTGCGCACGGCGGGCCGGTATTCGGCGGCCAGGGTGAACACCGGAGAAAGCGTGTCGCCTTTTCCGTTTTCATACTGGCGCAACTCGCCGCCGGCGGAGACGTCGAAGACGAGTTTTTCCGTGTAATTGTAACGCGCGCGCGCGCGCAGTTGTTCGTAGGATTGATCCTGATGGTTCGCCACATCGTCCTGGCCCGCCAACACGCCCAGACTGACGGGCAGGTCCGGCGCCACCGCGTAATTGAACCAATCTTCAGTGTTGTATTCCGTATAGCCGGTCAATCCCGCTGTTTCGTAGTCAATGCTGACCCTCCGGAAATTGCTTTCCACGGAGGTCGCGTCGCCGAACTGGTAGGCGGCGGAAAACGCGCTGGAAATGGTCTCGACCGTGGCGCGTTGGTCAAACTCGATGATCTCGGTCTTCTGCAATTGATAGTCCTGTCTGAATCCCAGGATCAACTTGTTCATTGGCAGGAGCAGATTCAGGGCACCAAACTGGTCTATGGAATTGTTGGCGGTGTATTTGTCGAAGAGTTGGAAACGCGGGCCGTAGTCCACCATCAACAATTTCCCCGGCCACACCTCGGGCTGCTGGATGATGAGACTGCCGGGCGCAAGACTGAGAACATCGGAGTTTTGATCGCGCAACGCGATGAGGGCGGCATCGTCCCCGGCGACCGCCTGCAAGGCGGGTTGAATCATCCAGTCCATGTCGGCTTCTTTGTTTGCTGCGGAAAGCAAGACGTTGTCATCATAGACGAATCCGGCGGAAAGCCGCGGATGCAAATCAAATGGGCCGAGGCGCAGGTCGGACAAATTCTCCCACAGAGTTATTTTCGGGGCCGAATCGTCCTGGCCAACGGCGATGGTGTTCGTCGCCGGGTTTGACGCAGAGTTTGTTTTCGCGCTGGAACCGTCCTGTGCGACCGCGAGGGAGGCAGTGAGAACACTGAGCGCAGCCGGCCACAACCGAAGAACTTGAACCACGGATTTCACTGATAACACGGATAGGAAATTGTCATGCGCAGCGCGACATCCATCCGCGCCATCCGTGCGATCCGTGGTAAAATCTCTTCCCAGCTTTCATCTTCTGCGGGCAAAGCCTTTCGTTGCAAATCATCTTGCCGGCGCCTTGAGGGCCTCGTTATACAATTGCACGATTCGGCTAATGAGGGCTTCAAAATCGTTCGTGCCAACCTCAATTTGAGCTTCCTCCAAGTAGAGTTCCAACTCGGGCCGCGCGCCGATGAGCCCCGCCAGGATCAAATCGTTTGCGGCAGGCAGTTGCCTGGACGCGACCACCGCCACTTCGGCGCAGGAAGCCGGCGCGGCTTTGCAGGCTGAAAAAACAACCTGCTCCACCTGGCCGGGAGCCGCGCAGAGGGCCGCCGTGGCGAAAACCGAGACATCCTCCGGCTGAAGTCTAATCGCGGTTGCAACCACTGATGCCGCCACTTCAGGATTGGCGCGGCAAATCGCGCTGACAACGTAGGGAAGCACGCCGGGTTTGGCGACCGCAGACACGGCGCGCAACACATCCTGCGCGGTCCGTTCACGATCCGAAGGGGCCGCCGCATGAACCAACTCCGCGGCTCTTGCTGGAATTTCCGGCACCCGGACACCGCTCAATGCGAGAAACGGAGTTGCAGGAGCGGCGCTGCCGCCATGAGCAGGGATGAAACAAACCAGCAGGACGGCCAGAAATCCCAATGCCCCTGACACAACAACCCATTTCGGTTTCATTGGAATTCAAAAAGACGGCGTGCAATGCAAATCAAACAAAGCTCCGCACTTGATGTTTTGCCAAGCCTGCTTGACAAAAATCAATTTCGCAACGATCTGTCTTCGAGGGAAACAATTTCCCACTAGACAATGCCCGATTGCGAAAGGGTGTTTCGCTCCTTCCGCAGGGTGCATATGAACGGCATATTACAATAAACTTCAGGCGCAGGTCAATAACATCCGTAATTTTTTGTGCTTTTCGCATTCCGGCCGGCCGCCTTTCCAGACCCCATTTGCGGGCGGTGATGCCTGGCTCGGGAGGCTTGCATTGCAAACGGCCCGCACAAGAATATCTATGGCACCCAATCCATCTTTTTTGAGAATTCGGGCGTCTTCATTAATTAAGCAAATTCCATGCCAATGGCAGGCCGCCGGCATAGTATTTAAGAAATGGCAGACAGTTGTTATCAAAGCACTTGCCGGCCGGTCTGTGAATCCGTATCTTGTTCCAGTTCATCTGACAATTCCCGGATGGCAGGCAACAACCGCCCCGGCGGGGGCGCCCGTTGGCTGGGAGGAAAGTGGTTGACAGGAAATAAAGAGGGCGAAGCGGACGCTTCGCCCTCTTGCAGGGAAACGAGCGGGTATTCCGGCCGGGTTACGGGGAGGCGTAATTGCGTCCGCCGGGTTGCTGTGGCGTAGTCTGGCTGGGGCCGATATTATTGACTGTCGTTACAGTCGTAAAAGGCGGGCCGAAGACCGGCGCTGCAAACACGGGTATGGCGGCCGGCGCGGCCGCGGGTGTCGCGGCTGTCGCGGGTGTCGCGACCATTGCCGTAACCACAGGGGCAGCGAGCGTTTGCGGGGCAACGGAAGAAACAGGAGCCTGACTGTTGCTTTGGCTCAGGATGGCCAGCACGGGAATGTTGCCGTCGTTGGCTCCGAACCTGGAGAGCGCCTCTTGGATGGCAGGCTGCAAGGCGGGAATGCTGTTGGCGACGATGGTGAGGATCTCCCGCCCGGCCGAGGGCGCGCCTTCAGCGGCGGCGTTGGCGATAACGCCGTAGTCCTTCGGAAATTCCTTGATCAGGGCGGCAACGATCCTGCCCGCCTCAGAGGGGGCGGCAGTGACGGCGGCCTTGACAATCAGGCCAATCTGCTTGTGCTGGAGAGTCACGGCGGCGATGGCGGTCGCCGGCGCGGTGGATGGATTGTCGCGCACCACAGCGGATACAACGGCAACCGCGGCGGCGGGGTTCAGCCCGACGGCTGCTTTCAGGACGGCAACGGCAACATCCTGCTTGTCGGCGGCGGAAGCTTTGGCCACGAGGCTGGCGGCCTTGGCCGGAAGTTCCAGGGACGAGGAACCGGACAGGGCCTTGGTCACATCGGATGAATCCACTGCGAAAGCTGCGGGAGGGACCGTAAGCCCGGCGACTAATGCAGCACTGGCGAAAAGACTAATCATTCTGGTTTTCATATTTTCAATATTCAATTTTTCAACCCGCTAAACACAGACACACTTCTTCCACGTTTGAAAATCATAACCCGTCGAATAGCGATGTCAAGCGGGAAATTCATTTTTTTTCATTTATTTTTCTGGACTTTCGGGGTCTCCCCGGTAAGGATGAGCGTCGAATATTCGTGAGCGTGGGTGATTTGGCATTAAAACTGCTTATGTTTTTTAGGATCTGCATCAATCGCGCGCGCCGGCGCGTCCGGGTTCGCCGGAACATTTTTGGGCCTTTCTGCTGCTGCTTCTTCGTGCTGGCAGCGGGAGCGGGCGATCCGGCGGCGGCGGCAACCTACACGGTCACGACCACCGCCGACAGCGGCGCCAACTCCTTGCGGCAGGCGATCACGAATGCGAATGGGAATCCCGGATTGGATACGATTGCGTTCAATATACCCGGGACCGGTCCGTTCACGATAACGCCCGCGTCGGCATTGCCGACAATCACAGATCCTGTGGTCATTGATGGCACGACGCAGCCCGGCTACGCCGGAACACCGCTCATTGAGATCAACGGCTCCAGCCTGGCATCGGGCGACAACGGCCTGTACATCACAGCGGGCGGCAGCACCGTGCGCGGGTTGGCGATCAACCGTTGTCCCCAGGATGCGATCCGTCTTGAGAGCCTGGGCACCAACATCATCCAGGGCAATTTTCTGGGGACCGATCCCTCTGGCACCGTAGCGCGGGGAAATGGGGAAGGCGGCGTAATGATCAATGGATCGCCGGGCAACCTGGTCGGGGGAACCAGCGCGCCGGCGCGCAACCTGATTTCCGGCGGAAACCAAAACGGGATTTATCTGTTCACTTCGACGGCGACGGGAAACGTGATTTCAGGGAATTACATTGGGACGACGGTCACGGGGATGGCCGGTTTGGGAAATGTCTACAACGGACTGGAGATCGCCTCTTCCTCCTCGAACCTGATTGGCGGGACCAGTCCGGGCGCGGGCAATCTCATCTCCGGCAATGGGCAAAGCGGGATTTATATCATTTCAGCGCCGGCCACGAGCAATCTGGTGCAAGGCAATTACATCGGAGTCAATGCCAGCGGAACGGGGGCGATCAGCAACGGTCTGGATGGAGTGACCATTAACGGGGTTTCCGGCAACACAATTGGCGGAACAACGGCCGGGTCGAACCTTCTTTCCGGCAACCTGGAAAGCGGCGTCCTCATCCTGACGCTGGGAGCGACGAGCAACGTCATTGCTGGCAATTACATTGGCACGGACCTCACGGGCAAAGTGGCGATCCCAAACCACACCAACGGCGTGACCCTCTACGGCGTGGCCGGCAACCTGGTTGGAGGAACAAATGCCGGCGCGCAGAATGTCATTTCGGGCAACCAACAGCTTGGCGTCACGATCACTTTGCCCGGGGCATCCAACAACATGGTCCTCGGCAATTACATCGGCGCCGACGCCACGGGGGCAAACGCGCTGGCGAATACCTACGGCGGGGTGACCATTGACGGGGCCGCCGGGAACATGATCGGGGCCGCCAATGGGGGCAATGTAATTTCCGGCAACCTCGGAAACGGCGTCTATCTGGTTGATGCCGGCACGAGCAACAACATCGTGTCTGGAAACTTCATTGGCGTGGATGCCACCGGGGAGAACGCGATGGCGAACAATCTGGCAGGCGTCTATGTCCAGGTTCCCGGCAACACCATCGGCGGATTGGCGCCCGGCGCGGGCAACGTGATTTCGGGCAACGCGGAAAACGGCGTGTTCATTTACGGCGGGGCCACAAGCAATAACGTCGTGGAGGGCAATTTCATTGGGACCGATGCGACGGGCACGGAAGCGGTGGCGAACGGGTATTCCGGGGTGGCGATATCCAACGCGCCCGCCAACCTCATCGGCGGCGTTGCCAGCGGAGCGGGCAACGTGATCTCCGGAAACGCCAACAGCGGCATCAACTTGGGCGGAAACACCAGCGGCACCATGATACAAGGAAATTACATTGGAACGGACCTGACCGGGAACAACGCGGTGGCAAATTCCATGGGCGGGATTTATTTTTATGGCTCGGGCACAAACCTCATCGGCGGCACTGCCGCAGGCGCCGGCAATGTCATTTCAGGCAATTTTCAGGAGGGCCTTTCGGTGGGTGACCCGGGGGCAAACGGCAACACGATCCAGGGAAACTTCATTGGAACCAAAGCCGATGGCGTCAGCCCGCTGGGCAATCAGTTGCACAACATTGATTTCCTCAATACGGCCGGCAACAATCTCGTGGGCGGAACGACTCCGGCCGCAAATAACCGGATCGCATACGCAACAATGTCACTGTATGACGGAGTGCGGATACGCGCCGGATGCCTGGGCAACTTTGTCAGCCAAAACAGCATCTTTTCCAATGCAGGCTGGGGGATTGTTCTCGGCAATTCCGGGGTGACCGTCTCCAACTTGGTCACTTTGACGGAGGTGGTCAGCGACGGTGTCACCACCGGCATTCATGGCTCCATGAGCACCTACGCCCGCGGGCAATTCCTGATCCAGTTCTATGAGAACCCGGTGCCGGACCCCTCGGGTTATGGGGAAGGCTTGACCTACATCGGTTCGACCAACATCACAACCGGCGCCAACGGCCAGGCCGCTTTTGCCCTGGCCCTCCCTGTGGATGTTGCGCCGGGAGCCTATCTTTCCGCCACCGCGACGGACCGCGCCAACACGACCTGGGAATTTGGCCTCGATGAGGCCGTGGCTGCCTCTCCCTCATTGAGCATATCTCTGTCGGGCGCGCAAACGATTCTGGTCACCAATCCCGTTACACACGTCGTGACGACAAACAGCCTGCCGGCGACCGTAACGGCCTCCTGGCCAGCCAATCCGCCGGGATTTGTCCTACAGTGCGCCACCAACTTAACCCCGCCGGCAGCTTGGTCTGCGGCAACCAACACGGTTTCCACAAATGGAACTGTCTTGAGCACCACCGCCATTCCCATCGGACTGGCGTCGTTCTACCGCCTCCTGTTCCAATAAGAAACAATGGGGTTTATGGCAGCCGAAGCTGGAAAAACCCTTTCAAACCGGCGGCGGGGGTGGTGTAAGGACTGGCCGGGGCGCCAGGCACATCTGTGTAAGGGCCGTTGACAACGGACGCAGACTGCAAGACGTAGGCCGGATTGCCCCAGGTCAGCACCACGTTTGCGCCGGAAAGCTGTATCGTCAGCGGCGCCGCACTCGCTGAACCGTCCGCTACAGAACCAAACTCAAGGGGGGGATTGCCAGAGGTGCTCACATCCAACAGCCAGCCGGAACCGTCATTTATCCAGGCGTCGTTGTAGTTGGCGCCGATCGTCGGCGGGGAATAAAGAGCCAAGCCGGCACTTTCACCGCTCCCCAAGCCGGAGAAGGTGACTGTCCAGGTAAAATCCTGCGGCACGACGATACCGCCGTCCAAAGTCGCCTGATTGAAAGTGACCGTCTGTCCTGATGTGTAGGAGTTCCCGAGGCTAAATGATCCACTGTCATACAGCAGCGTGCCTGGAGTGTCATAGCCGATAACCGGACTGCCGTAGTTCGCATAAAAGCGCAGATCCGCCGTTTCACCGCCGATAGAAGTGCCGGTTGTAATGCCGCCAGGGCCGGTAAAGTCGTATTGGAAGGTGAAATTGGTGATCAAATCAATGGAGGCCTGACCGGCCAGAACCACCTCATTGCCCTCGGTATGATTGCCGTTGGTGAAATAGGCATTCTGGAAGGTGTTGGTGTCGCTGTAGAGGACCGGGCTGGCTGTGCCGTCGGCTACAGCGGCAAAATCAAGGGGGGGATAGCTAATATCGGCCACGTCCAATCGCCAACTGGAACCATTCGTTTTTACCCAGGCATCGCCGAAGTTGGTGCCGATGGTCGCCGGGGAATAAAGAGCCAAGCCGGCAGTTTCACCGGACGTCAAGCCGGAGAAGGTGACTGTCCAGGTAAAATCCTGTGGCACGAGGACTCCGCCGTTCAAGGCTGCCTGATTGAAAATGGCCGTCTCCCCCGATGAGTAGCCGCCAAGCCCGATGTTAAATGGTCCACTGTCAAACATCACTGTGCCCGGAGCCGCATAGCCGGAAACCAGAGGGCCATTGTTTGCGTAGATGCGCAGGTCCGCCTTTTCAAAGCCGCTTGGAGGGCTGCTGCCATTGGTGCGGATAAAGTCGAACTGAAATTCGAAGTTGGTGATCAAAGAGCTGGCGGAGGCGCCGGCAAGAACCACCTCATTGCCCGCCTCATTGGTAAAGTAGTTGAAATTGCCATTCTGCGTGGTGTTGGTGTCGCTGTAGAGGACCGGGCTGGCTATCCCCTGGGCTATGGCGGCAAAATCAAGGGGGGGATAACTCATCTCCGCCACGTCTAATTGCCAGCCGGAACCCGCATTGACCCAGGCGTCGTTGAAGTTGGTGCCGATTGTCGCCGGGGAATAAAGAGCCAAGCCGGCATTTTCACCGGCCGTCAAGCCGGCGAAAGTGACTGTCCAGGTAAAATTCTGCGGCACGAGCACTCCGCCGCCCAATTGCGCCTGGTTGAAAGTGGCCGTCACTCCCGCGATGTAGCCAAGCTCCCCAATGTTAAAGGGTCCGCTGTCGAACAGCACCGTGCCTGGGGACGGATAGCCGGAAACCAGAGGGCCATTGTTTGCGTAGATGCGCAGATCCGCCGTTTCATTGCCGCTGGCGCCAGTCGTGCCGATAAAGTCGAACTGAAATTCGAAGTTCGTGATCACATCGCTGGGGGACGTGCCGGCAAGCACCACCTGATTGCCCGCCTCCGCATTAAAGTAGTTGAAATTTCCATTCTGCGTGGTGTTGGTGTCGCTGTAGAGGGTTTGGCTTTGCGCGTTTTGAGCCAGCAAAGCGATTGCGCCGGCAGCCAATGCACGAAGAAAAACATGGGCGGTTCGTTCATTCATATTTTTACCAATCGGAGCCCCTCAGTGTTGCCAAAGGGCGGTTTATTCACAAAAACCCTTCCAGGACGGAAAACGACTTTACACTCCGTCCTGAAAATTAACGCTGATCTTAACTTCCCAAATACTGATTACAAGCAAAAAATCAAAAAAAAACAGTCCTCAAAGCAAGTCATGTGCCAATTCCCCTGATCCCCGCCTAACCCGGCTTTCGCAACTGGAATTGGCTTTCAACTGTTTTTGGCTGGTATGGGAATGGACTTCCGAGGGAACACGGGCCGATTCAGCCGCCAATCCGAATGGGTGGCCCCTCACCCCGCCTGCAAAGTCGCGCGGAAGAGAGACAGCAGGCGGTCCCAATGGTGTTCAGCGATCCGTTGCCACGGAACTTCCTTATGGCCCGAAGAGACCGCCCGCAAATTGGCCGGCCTGATTTGCCGATGGCTTAAGCACGGAGAGCATGCGTTCGGCGAGATCGTGTAATCCACTCTGCCCCCGTTGCTGTAATTCTGCAATGATTTCCGACAACCGGGGTTTATATGTGTAAGTGCTTGCAATTCAGGCCATTACATAAAAAAACGCCAAATTCATGTCGGAAATGATTACAGATCGGCGGAAAACTTATGGTCCGCAGAGGGCAAGAAAACCAAAATGCGAATATACGTAAGTCCCTCAATGACAACGACTTGCGTAATAAAGTGATTCATGGATCGCAACTGTCCGCTTTATGGCACACGCCCTGCTAGGTTTGGACTGGACACCAATTACGGTCGTTGAGCAATTGAGAAAAGCAGACAGCGGTGAGATTGAAAAATTGTGAAAATAATGTCGGGCAAAATGAATAAAACTATGAAAATTATCAAATATGTTGCAGTTGTGGCAGGTCTTGGGGTTGCGGTTTCTGTCGCGCAAGCCCAAAATCTGGTGAGCGATGGAACCTTTGGAACAGGCACTCTTACCGGCTCTCCTTGGACCTCCAGCGGTAATGTAATTGTTGGAACCGAAGGAGCTGCGCCCGGAGACACTTTCGCCGCGGTCTTCAATACGGGTGGCACCACGGCGAACGGAGTGCTCTCCCAAACTTTCGCTACCACGGCCGGCAATCTGTATGCGCTGACATTTGATTATGGAACTTACGGCTATGGGCCAGGCCAAACATTGGACGTTTCGGTGAGCGGCAATTCGCCTTTCAGCGAGACCTCACCGACAGCCGCAACTCCTACGCCTTTTGAGTTGTTCACTTACGATTTCACGGCGAGCGGCGCATCTACCACTCTCACGTTCACTGACGATTCTGGGAACACCGCAATAGGCGCAGATAGTGACGGCATATTGGACAACGTTTCGGTTACCAACCGTAGTCTCGGCGGTCCCGTGCCCGATGGTGGTTCCACGGCCATGCTTTGCGGAATGAGTCTGGTGGCCCTCGGTTGGCTTCGCCGGAAACTCGCCTGATTAACAGGTAAAACATTTATTCATTTCGGCCCGTCGGAGAACCCGGCGGGCTTTTTTTGCTCCGGCGTTGGCCAACTCGATTCCTTATCCGGCACAGGCGAACGCCGCCGCCAGCCAGGAAAGTAAAAATGGGCAGCCAGATAATCAGGCACGGATATCAGTCGGGATGGGCCGCCAGCCAACCGCACTCGCCGCCTGTCCTCGTCCATGTCTCCATCCATGCAATTAGTGAAATATTGGATGTTGACCTTTTAAGCCGGTTGCGGTAGTATAATCGCATTCATGTTGAGCGCGAAACGTAGCGCCGTATATTATGAAGAATTGCCATTCCCGAACCCTCTCCGCATGGAGGAGGCAGCCCGGGGTGGCGGCCCTTGTCCTCGTTTTGGCGTTTGGATGCGGGTTTGTTTGCCGTGCCGGAGCGCAAACCACAAAGAAGCTGCCAGGTCACGTTCCGCAAGCGGTGTCCAATCTGCCAGCCACAGGCCGGCTCGCGGCGGATACGGGCATCCGCCTGAGCATCGGACTGCCGTTGCGCAACCGCGAGGCCTTAACCAACCTGCTCGAGCAGCTTTCTGACCCGGCCAGTCCGTCATTTCGGCACTTTATCACGGTGGACGAATTCACCGGACGCTTCGGCCCGACGCCGGACGATTACCGGAAAGTTATTGAATTCGCCGAGTCGCACGGACTGAAAGCCGATGTCAGACATCCCAATCGCATGTTATTGGAGGTGGCCGGGCGGGCGGCGGATGTCGAGCAGGCCTTCGGGGTGACGTTGCGGGAATACCGCCACCCGACGGAAGACCGGACATTTTTCGCGCCGGACAGGGAACCGACGGTGGACGCGGGGCTGCCGATTCTGCATATCAGCGGCTTGGACAATTACGTGAAGCCGCGGGCGTTGAGCCATCCCATGGAGGCTGGCGCGCCCACGCCGGCGTCCGGTAACGGGCCGGGAGGCTTCTATGCGGGCAATGACTTCCGGGCGGCCTACGTTCCCGGCACGACATTGAGAGGGGCGGGGCAATCGGTCGCTTTGCTCGAGTTCGCCGGTTACTACGCGAGTGACGTTCTGCGGTACGAGAGCAACTTCAACCTGCCCAACGTGCCGTTGAACAACGTTCTGCTGGACGGACTAGGCGAGGTCACTTTGAACGGCAGCGGCGGGGAACAGCCGTTGGACATCGAAATGGCGATTTCGATGGCGCCGGGGCTATCCCAGGTGATCTTCTATTACGGGATCGCTCCGGACGACATATTGAACCGGATGGCGACGGACAATCTGGCCAAACAAATCAGTTCCTCATGGGTATATGGCATGGACGAAACGACGTTGCAGATCTTTCAGGAATTCGTCGCGCAAGGCCAATGCTATTTCAACGCTTCCGGCGACAGCCTTGCTTACACGGGCGCTCCAGATTCTCCGACGGACGCCCCTTACATTACCTCTGTGGGAGGGACGACGCTGGCCACCAGCGGGCCAGGCGGCAGTTGGGCATCCGAGACCGTTTGGAACGTAGGATCGGAAGGCTCCGGCGGCGGCGTGAGCGCGTACTACGCCATCCCGGCGTGGCAGCAAGGCGTGAGCATGGCGGCCAACGGCGGTTCGACTACCATGAGGAATATTCCCGACGTGGCGCTGACGGGCTATGGTGTTTGGGTTTTTTACGACAACGGGGGCGGCGGTGGTTTCCAAGGAACAAGTTGCGCGGCGCCGTTGTGGGCCGGGTTCCTGGCGCTGGTCAACGAGCAAGCCGTCGGCAATGGCCTGCCTCCCGTCGGTTTTATCAACCCCGCCGTGTATGCCATTGGCAAGGGAAGCTCTTACGCTGCTTGTTTTCACGACATTACCACCGGCAACAACACCACCTCGAGCAGCCCCTCGCGATACTTCGCGGTGCCGGGCTACGATCTCTGCACCGGATGGGGCACACCGCAAGGCACCAATCTCATCAACTCCCTCGCCGAGTTCGGCGCTCCCAACCTGCTGCTTTGCGCCGCCCCGGTGGCGGTGACGATGACCGCCGGCGGCCACGCCACGGTGCTATTGACGGAATCGGCCATGGACACCGCAAACCGCAGCGTCAGCCTCTCGGTCGCCAACTTGCCGTCCGGCGTGACGGCCTCGTTTTGGCCTTCCAGCACGTCTTCCAATAGTATAATGACGCTGACCGCCGCCTCCGTAGCGGCCGCCGGAACCGCCACCCTGACCATTACCGGCGCCAGCGCCAACGCAACAAACATCGCGACGGTCAACTTGACGGTCCTGGCACCCGCGCCCGGTGCAACCGCCGCGAGCCTCTCCTCCTATTTCAACACCATGGGCATCTGCACTGACGGCGCGACATTTACCGGCGGGGGACTGGACGGCTGGGGCAACGCCATTTCGGCCAATTTGCTGGGCACTAATTTGAGTTTCAACGGTTGTGTCTTCAGCCTGGGACCGGCTGGCAGCGACGACGTGGTGGCTTGCAATGCGCAGACCGTCACCCTGCCAACCGGCCAATTCTCCTTCTTGAACTTGCTGGCGGCCGGTGTCAACGGCGACCAGGCCGGCCAGTCTTTTGTCGTCAATTACGCCGACGGCAGTTCCGTGACGTTCACTCAGAGCCTCAGTGATTGGAGTGCATTGGAGAGCTATCCCGGCCAGACCCTGGTCTCTTTCATGGGCTACAACGACGCCGGCAACGGCGCCCAAAACGCAACCGTCTCCGCCAGTCTCTACGGTTATTCATTCGCTCTAAACTCAAACAAAACTGTCAGGAATATTATATTGCCAGGCAATAAGTCCGTCATGGTCCTGGCGATGTCCCTGTGCCAGAGCCCCGCGCCTTCGATAATCAGCCCGCCGGTTTCGCTCACCGTGACCAATGGAAACCCCGCCTCGTTCAGCGTTGGGGCCGCCGGGACCGCGCCGCTGGCATATCAATGGCAGTTCAACGGCGCCAACCTGGCGGACGGCGGCGAAATCAGCGGTTCGTGCAGCAACAACCTGGCTTTGAGCGCGGCCACCACCAATGACGCGGGCAGCTACACGGTGGTCATTTCCAATTCCTACGGGTGCGTGACCAGCGGGGTGGCGACGCTGGGGGTCCTGATGCCGCCGGCGATATTCAGCCAGCCAATATCGCTAGTCGTGGCCGGTGGGAACCCCGCTTCCTTCAGCGTTGGGGCGGAGGGAACCGCGCCGCTGGCCTATCAATGGCAGTTCAATGGTTCCGACGTGGTGGACGGCGGTGAAATCTCCGGTTCGCAGGCTGGCAGTCTGACTTTGAGCCAGACCGCCGCGAAGGATGCCGGCAGCTACACCGTGGTCATCTCCAACTGCTGCGGGAGCGTGACCAGCAGCGTCGCCGGGCTGGCCGTCGTGTATCCGCCCGCGATTACCAACCCGCCGGTTTCGGTCACCGTGACCAATGGAAACCCCGCCTCCTTCAGCGTGGGGGCTGCGGGCTCCCTGCCACTGGCATATCAATGGCAGTTCAACGGCGTCAATCTGGCGGACGGCGGCGAGATCACCGGTTCCTGTAGCAACAGCCTGGCTTTGAGCGCGGCCACCACCAATGACGCGGGCAGCTACACCGTGGTCATTTCCAATTCTTACGGGTGCGTGACCAGCGGGGTGGCAACCCTGGCGGTTCTGTTGCCGCCGGCGATATTCAGCCAGCCTATTTCGCTTGCCGTGGCCGGTGGGAACCCTGCTTCCTTCAGCGTTGGGGCGGACGGAACCGCGCCGCTGGGCTACCAATGGCAGCTCAATGGTTCCGACCTGGTGGACGGCGGCGAGATCTCCGGCTCGCGGGCCAGCAGTCTGACTTTGAGCCAGGCCACCGCCAAGGATGCCGGCAGCTACACCGTGGTCATCTCCAACTGCTGCGGGTGTGTGACCAGCAGCGTGGCAGCCCTGACCGTGACCATGCCCAGCCCGTTGCTCCTTCCGGCAGCAACAACGGCGCCCGGCATGATCAACTTGACATGGGCCGCAGTCCCCGGCCAGCAGTACCAAGTGTTATACACGGGAGATTTGGCTTCCGGATGCTGGACTAACCTCGGCCCGCCCATCACGGCCACCAATAACACCATCTCCAGCTCGGACATCATCGGACCCGACCCGCAACGGTTCTATCAATTATTTCTGGTGCAGTAGCACTGCCCTTGAACCGGGTGGAAGCTTCCTCACCCCGGCTTGGCAAAGCCGACAACCCCGCGCGGTTCTGCCGGTATTATTGACTCCATCATACCACCATCATACCGGCACTTTCCCGCCGCAGCGGGCCGCACGGCGCCGCAGGGATTGACGCTACGAGGGAGACGGGGTATCCTCCGAGGAAAATGTTGCGTCAGGCGCTGCCTTCCAAGCAGTGGGTCGCGCGTTCGATTCGCGCCGGGCGCGCCATCTGTTTGGGATGGCAAACGGCGAATGGGCAAACGCGGCGTCCTGTGTCAAACTATGCTTGCGCTCGAATTCCTGGCCCAATTGGCCGATGCCCACCGCGAGGCGCTCCCCGCCCGCGTGCGGGAGTTCTCCATCGGCGGGGAAGTGTTCCGGTTCAATTCCGAACCCGCCATCATGGGGGTCGTCAACCTGTCGCCGGACTCGTGGTACCGGGAGAGTGTATGTTTGACAGTTGAAAAGGCGGCCGGGCGCGGAAGGGTCCTCCAGGCCCAGGGGGCGCGGCTGATTGACGTGGGGGCGGAATCCACGCTGGGCCACGCGGCGCGCCGCGGCGGCGCGGAGCAGAAACGGATGCTGCTGCCGGTGGTGCGGGAGCTGGCGGCGGAGAAGATCCCCGTCTCGGTGGAAACGTACGATCCCGGCGTGGCCCGCGCCTGCCTGGAGGCCGGCGCGCGGGTGATCAACCTCACCGGAACAGAAAAGGCAGGGGAAGTTTTCCGGCTGGCGGCGCGCCATTCCGCCGCGGTGATTATTTGTTACATGCAGGGACGGCACGCGCGCGCGGTGGGCGATTTTGTTTTCAGCGCGGACCCGGTTGCCGCCATGCGGGACTATTTTTCGCGTCTGGCGGAATTGGCGGCCCGGAACGGCCTGGAAAGACTTATGATTGACCCCGGCCTCGGATTTTATTATCCGAACCTGCGGGACGGCGCGGCGCGGGTCCGGCGCCAGATGTCGGTTTTTTTGAACACGTTCCGCTTGCGGGCGCTGGGGTTTCCGGTGTGCCACGCGCTGCCCCACGCGTTTGAGTATTTTGGGGAGGAAGTGCGCGGCGCGGAGCCGTTTTTCGCCGTGCTGGCGGCGCTGGGCAAGACCGATCTGTTCCGAACGCACGAAGTCCCGCGCGTCAAGGCGGTGCTGGATTCCTTGAAAGTGTTTCCGGCGACGGAGGAGATTTAGGGTGCGGGACAGGTTTCGGGAACCCCTCTCTCCGGCTCTCTCCCCGCGAGCGGGGCGAGAGAGGCGATGGCGAAGAACTTTATCGTGCGCGCGCAGATTCATAGTCTCTTAAAAACAAAAACTCCTTCTTCCCCGGAAGGCGTTAACCATTGCTCCCGCGCCTCCATTTGGTGGAGCTGGAGCAGAGCGCGGATGCGGTCCGGCGTGAAGCGATAGGAAAAAAAGAGGCGGATTTTGTCCCCTGCTAAAAATTCAAAAGGCTCGCCATAAACGGCGAGCGCGCGGCGGCGTGTGAACTCAAAATCCGCGGCCACCCTCTTATAGCCGGACGCGGAATCCTCCACGGCAAAACGCACGGCGCCGTCTCCGGCCTCGAATCCCAGGTCCAACAGAAACGTCATCAGCCAGTCGCGGGTGAGCAGGTTGTCGTAGCCGGGGAGGATGCGTTGCGCGCCGGCGGCGTAATCGGGGCCGGGCGCCAGATTGGCGCTCAAGAGCAGCCCGTCATCGCCGCGCACCAGGGCGGCCAGGCGCGGCAAAATCAGTTCCGGCTCAAAATTGGGAAGCATGCCGAAAAAGGTGATCCAGCGGGCGGGGCGGCCGTCGCCGGGCGGGCCGAAAACATCCGGCAGATCATCGGCCAATGCCAGATCGCAAACCAGGGGATCGCACGGCAAATTTGCGACCGCCTCGCGGGCCGCCTGGCGGGCGGTCAACACCAGCGCCAGGCTCACATCGCACGGCCGGTAGGAGACCTCCTTCCCCTGTGTGGCCAGCAACCGCAGCAAGCGGGCGTCTTTCTGGCCGCCACCGCAGCCCAGTCCAATGACCTGAACCGCCGCCGCCGGCATCCATTGCGCGGCGGCGGCGAAGGCCTTGTCGTAAATGGCCAGGCAGGCGGGATCGGTGCGCGAGGGCGAATACGCCTCGTGCAGGGCGAGCCATTTTTGAGCCTGCTTATGGGAATCGTAAAGGAACTTATGGTTGACTTGGCGCGCGCGCAGGCAATGGAGAAGGTCCCGCCGGACGTTCTCCGGGAACTGGCTCGAATGAATCGTGACATTGGCCAAAGACATAAGTGGTCAAATCCCTTCCCCCGGACTCTGCCCCGGCAGTTCGTGGGTGACGGAGACCTCGGCGCCGAGTTCGCCGCTGTCGGTGGAGAGGATGCGGTAATGGCGGATTTGCATGGAGACTTTTTGGCCGTCGCCCAGGCCGAGCCGGGAATACTCCTCCTTGCTCATGCGGCTGCGGACCACCAGGCCGCTGGGCAGGACCAGTTCCAGCCGCAGCATCACGCCCAGGAAATAAGTCCGCCGCAGTGTCGCCGGGTAGCGGCACGCCGCCGGATCGGGCGACACCTGCACGGAGTAAGGGCGGAATCCGATGCGCAGCTTCTGGCCGTCGGCCAGGCCGTGCGCCGGGAACTCCAGTTCGTTGTGCCGGGCCACGCCGCCGCGCGCCTCCAATTCCAGCACGTTCAACACGCCGACAAACTTGGCGACGAACTCATTGCGCGGCTGTTCATAGACTTCCTGCGGCGTGCCGATTTGCGCCAGCCGGCCGTTGGAAAAGATCACGATCCGGTCCGCCACTTCCATCGCTTCCTCCTGGTCGTGGGTGACGAAGATGGTGGTCAGCTTCAAATCCTGATGCAGGCGCACGAGCCATTGGCGCAATTCCTGGCGGATTTGCGCGTCCACCGCCGCGAACGGCTCGTCCAGCAAGAGCACATCGGGATTGCCGGCCAGGGCGCGGGCGATGGCGACCCGCTGGCGCTGGCCGCCGGACAGTTGGTGCGGATACCGCTCTTCCAATCCCTTCAACTCCAGCAACGCGACCAGTTCAGCGACGCGCGCCTGGATTTTTGCCCGGCTCCATTTCTTGATTTTTGGGCCGAAGGCGATGTTCTTGAAGACGGTCATCGTCTTGAACAAGGCGTAGTTCTGGAAAACGAAACCGATGCTGCGGTGCTGCGGCGGGACGCCGTTGACCTGCGCGCCGCGGATGAAAATGCCGCCTTCGTCGGGCGTCTCCAGGCCGGCGATCAGGCGCAGGGCGGTCGTTTTGCCGCCGCCGCTGGGGCCGAGCAGCGCCACCAGTTCGCCGTCGTTGACGGTGAAGTTAATGTCGCTCAACGCGGCGGTGCCGCCGAAACGCTTGCTGATGTTTTTTAGCTCGATGCTCAAGGCAGAGGGTGGAGATTTTGGTTTAATTAACCTTAATTAACCTTAATTAGGCTTAATTAGGCTTAATTAGGCTTAATTAGGCTTAATTGACCTTAATTGGAAAACCTCGATTTTTGTTGTAAGTTGTTGATAGACAGTAAGTTGTGCTGATTTGCCGCAAAAAGGCGCAAAACGCGCACGAAAACAGCTTTGCGGGGGCATGGGAAAGCATACTGGTTTGGCAGGGTACTCACAGGATCAAACAGGGAAAACACCCCGACTCGGAATCGGGACGCGCCTCCGTTATCAGATGTAAAGAAATCCGACATCCGCCATCGCATGAAAAGTTCTTTAACCACAAAGAACGCAGCGCGGCAAAGCCGCAACCAAAGGAATTTAGGACCGATGGAGACGCGATTGTTAAACGCAAAGGCGCGAAGGCGCAGAGGCGCTCCCGATTCTGAATCGGGATTCCTTCTTTGCGTCTTTGCGACTTGGCGGCTTTGCGTTGAAAAATCTTTTTCATCCGTGAAATCCATGAAATCCGCCGTCCTTCGCCACGGCTTCCGCCTTCGCCGCGGCTGCGGCGGACAGGACGGAGGGCAGGCAATACGCAATATCGCCCGCCTCCTCCCGGATGCGCCGCTTGCCCATGACTGTGCCTTCCTGCCTCATCCTCACTATTTAAGCATAGGCTCTAATTTTTGTCAAGCCCCGGTTGCGAACCCAAATCCCCGCTTGCCGGCGCATCCATGCGGAAGAGAACCACGGATGCACACTGATAGACACGGAAATGCCGGCACTTTCGGGTTCGGAGCGCCGATTTTGAATCGGCTTTCAGCGTCATTGCGCGCCCAAAGCCGACTGCAAGTCGGCGCTCCGGATTGCAGGCATTTCGTGAGAGGTATGAAATTTGCGGGCTAACCGGCCTGCCGCATCCGTGTTTGTCCGGGTCCATCCGCGGTTCCGATGGATTGAGTTTCGGCTCGACAACCGGGAGATGCGCCCACGCCGAATTGAACGCTTGATTTTGGGCGCTGGCGGCGGCATCCTTCAGGCAAGGACGGTCAGAAACCGTTCGTGTTTATGTTCACTTGGCATAAGCAACGGCAGCCCTTTGAGGAAGTCGCAAAATCGCCTGACACAGGCGCACTCGGTCGGCTCTGTCGCGAGCGCGGGATGTTTGCGTCGAAAAACTTCCGTAAGCCGCAGCGCCGCTTCGTCCGTTCTCATTCGCGCAATGTAATATACGAACAACCTGTTGCATATTAGTTGTTAGGCCAAATTCACCGCCATGAAGTTCATCATTATTCCTCTGGTTGTAGTTGCAGCAGTTTTTATCTGGTGGCGATTCTTGTATGTCGCCCGCCCGGTGTTTCCGCCGCTTTCGATTGCGCCAGATGATCCGCTCATGCGCGAGGCGATGACGAAAGCGAAAGACACGATTCCACTTTTTCGAGAGCTTGCCGCAAAGCCGAATCGAGGTTTGCGCGTCAAGGTTCCGTTTGTATCTAGTTCGGGCACGACGGAGTATCTGTGGTCGGAGGTTTTGGCGTTTCACGATTCGCAGATGGATGTTCGCTATCTCACGCCGCCGGTCACGCACACGGGACGGCTTGAGCGACTTCACACTCATCCGGTCAGCGATTTAGTTGATTGGCAGGTTGAGCTTGAGTCTGGTAAATATGCCGGGGGCTATACGATGCGCGTCATGTTCGTTCGCGGTCGTGAGCAGTGGGGAGAGTTACCGCCGGAGATTGTGGCGGAGGAGAAGAAGTACGAGTAGAGTCATGTTGCCTAGCAAGTCGCCGGAGCCAAACGCTGTTGGCGCTTGCCTTTCCGCTGTCGCGGTTCACGCGGCGAGTCGGCGGTGGTTCACCTTTCTACGTTACGCTGCTCGACCATGAAGAATTACAAACGCATATTGGTGGTTTTGAGTTGCTCCTTGGTCGCTTATTTAGCGCCTTATCTTTTCCTATCCTCGCAGGGAAGATTTGAGCCTGAAATCATCGGGCTTAACGGTGTTAAGGCTTATGGGTGGGCACCGAGAGGTTTCGTGCATGATTTCAGATGGAGCCGTTCTCTTATGATTTTCTACCTGCCACCTTGGTTTGTGGATACTCACTGCTGGCATACATGGGATGCGGCCCAACGCAGGAATTATCCGGTAGATTGGGTTTCGCAGCCAGAAATTGGAAAGGTCTACAACGCTTGGAGAAAATGAGGCGTGGAGGGATTTTTGGACCTCTTTCAAAGCAAAAACGGCAATAGAATCCACCGCAAAGAACCCAGAGCGGGCAAAGCCGCGACCAAGGGAATTGACCACGGATTAAACAGTGCGGCCAGCCGCAACCAAAGGAATTGACCGCGGATTACACGGATTACACGGATGGGAAAAATTCTGCATTTCCCACTCCCAACTGTACAATTAAATCATCCGTGTAATCCGTGTAATCCGTGGTTAAATCTTCGCTCGGAAACTACCCCTGCTCCCGCATCCGGCGGCTCCTCCATTCCAAATAAGTCTTGACGGCCAGGGTGGCCAGGGCCAGGAGGGCGAGCAGCGTGGCCACGGCAAACGGGGCGGCGGGATGACTAAAGTCGTTGTACAAGTGTTCCACCAGCAGCGGCAGGGTGTCCGTCTTGCCCGCGATTCTGCGGGAGACGACGGAGACCGCGCCGTATTCGCCCATGGCCCGGGCGTTGCACAGGATGACGCCGTAAAACAGCCCCCATTTGACGGACGGCAGGGAGACATGCCAGAAGGTTTGCCAGCCGCCGGCGCCCAGGGTCAGCGCCGCTTCCTCCTGTTCCCGGCCCTGGTCCTGCATGATGGGAATCAGCTCGCGGGCCACAAAAGGAAAGGTGACAAACATCGTCGCCAGCACCATTCCGGGGACGGCATAGATAATGACCAGCCCATGCGCCTCCAGCCAGCCGCCCAGCAGGCTGTTGGCGCCATAGACCAGGATCAACATCAGGCCCGCCACAACCGGGGAGACGGAAAAGGGGAGGTCAATAAATGTCAATAATACAGCCTTGCCGCGGAAATCGAACTTGGCGATGGCCCAGGCAGCCGCCACGCCGAAGACCACGTTCAAGGGCACGCTGACCGCCGCCACCAGTAGTGTCAAGCGTATTGCAGACAGCGTGTCCGGGTCCGTCAGCGCCGCGCGGTAAGCGGCCAGGCCGGCGGAGAAGGCCTGGGCGAAGACGTTGGCCAGCGGCAGCAGCAGGAAGACGGCCGCAAAAAGGCAGGCCACACCGATCAAGAGCCATTTGGCCAAGGGCGGCTCCTGGATGGAGGAATGGGCAGGTCGAGCCGGAGGCTCGACGCTGCATCCTGTTGTTGGGCGGGGCGGGTTCATGGGCGCTGGAATTTGGAGGACCAGCCTTGCAGCCAGTTGAGCGTGAAGAGCAGCGCGAAGGAAAAGAGCAGCAGCACCAGCGCCACGCCAATGGCTCCGGTGTAATCGAATCCGCCGCTCTCCAGGCGCATGACCACGAGCGTTGGCGCGATTTCGGTTTGGAAGGGTATATTGCCCGAGATGAAGACGATGGAGCCGTATTCCCCCAGGCCGCGAGCGAACGCCAGTCCGAAACCCGTCAGCACCGCCGGCAGCAGCGTCGGCGCGATGACGCTTACAAAAGTGCGCAGCCAGCCCGCGCCGAGGATGGCCGCCGCCTCCTCCACCGCCTTGTCCAGGTTCTCCAGCAGCGGCTGGAGCGCGCGGACGGAAAACGGCAGGCCCACAAATGTGAGCGCCAACACGACGCCGAGCCGGGAGGACTGGCCCTGGATGCCCATCGGCACGAGGAACCGGCCCAGCCAGCCGTTTGGGGAAAACAAATTCGCCAGCGTCAGCCCCGCGACAGCCGTGGGCAGCGCGAAAGGAAAATCAACCAGCCCGTCCAGGAACCGCCGTCCGGGAAACCGGTATCGCACCAGCACCCAGGCGAGCAGGCTTCCAAACGCCGCGTTGAGCAGCGCCGCCGCGAAGGAAGCGCCCAGGCTCAAGCGATAGGCTGCCATCGCGCGCGCGTTGGTCGCCAGATTCCACAATTCGGACCACGACAAACTGAGGGACTTGAGGGCGAGCGCCGCAATCGGGATCAGCACCAGCACACTGAGGTACAGGACGGTGAAGCCGAGCGTGATGCCGAAACCGGGCAGTGGATTGGACTTTGTTAAATTGGGGCGATTGCGGCTCATGTCCTCAGAATTGCTGTAGCGGCGGTCTATGACCGCCGCTAATTAAGGGCGCTAAACATCGGTGGTCATAGACCGCCGCTACAGGGCCGATTCGGAGCGGATGAGAATTTGGAAGCGTGGATTGAGAATTTGTCATTGAAAATTGGTTGTTGGTTATCTTATGCGCGAAGCGTTTTGGAGTGCGGAACGACAGTTCCGCTTTGGCGTGGCATGAGGGAAAGCGGCGCTGTCGCGCCGCACTCCAAGGCGGCCTGCCGGCCGCTTGCCTCTCCGCGGTGTTTGAACTGCGACTCATAATCTCAATTTGTGCGTCAGCGGCGGCTCCTCGTGATTTGGTCGAAGATGCCTCCTTCGTCAAAATGAATTTTCTGCGCGGCGGCCCAGCCGCCAAAGACCTCCTGGATGGTGAAGGTCTGGATTTTGGGGAAGGTCTTCTCGTGGCGGGCGGCGACTTCCGCAAGGCGGGGCCGGAAGAAATGGCGGGCGGCGATTTCCTGCCCGGCGGGCGTCCAGAGGAAATTGAGGTAGGCTTCGGCGAGTTCGCGCGTGCCGCGCTGGTCCACCACTTTGTCCACCACCGAAACGGGCGGTTCGGCCAGAATGCTGAGGGAGGGATAGATGATCTGGAACTTCGCCGCCTCCGGCGAGTTGAGGGCGAGGAGGGCCTCGTTTTCCCAGTTGACCAGAACGTCGCCGAGGCCGTTCTGGACGAAGGATGTGGTGGAGTCCCTGGCGCCGGTGCCGAGGACTTTGACGTTGGCATACAGCTTGTCAACAAATCGCGTGGCCGCGTTGGTGTCGCCGTGGCTGCTCTTCAAGGCGTAACCGTAGGCGGCCAGATAGACCCAGCGCGCGCCGCCGGAGGTTTTCGGATTGGGCGCGATGACGCCGACGCCCGGTTTGACCAGGTCGTCCCAGTCCTTGATGCCCTTTGGATTTCCCTTGCGCGCCAGAAAAACAATGGTGGAGGTGTACGGAGTGCTGTTGTCCGGCAGGCGGCTTTGCCAATTGGCGGGCACCAAGTCGCCGTGGGTGTGCAGCGCGTCAATGTCGCCCGCCAGCGCGAGGGTGACGACATCCGCTTTCAAGCCGTCCATGACGGCGCGGGCCTGTTTGCCGGAGCCGCCGTTGGATTGGTCAATGGTCACGGTGTCGCCGGTTTTTGCCTTCCAGTAATCCGAGAAGGCGCGGTTGACCTCCTGGTACAATTCGCGGGTCGGGTCGTAAGAGACGTTGAGCAGCGTAACGGTCTTTTGCGCCCCGGCGGGCGGGACGGCCAGGGCGAGAACCAAAGCGAATATGGCACCGACATTTTTCACGCGACAACCGGCAATTAAAATGCGAACTGCAATCGCGCCAGCAACACCTTTTCATCCTGGGCCGCCACGGAACCCTTGGCCGGCGAATAACCGGGCGCAAAGCCAAAGCTAGTTTGTTCGTATTCGAATATCCACTTTATATTATTATTCATGTACCAGTTCAATCCGACGCCCCAGCTTGTGGCGTTCTGGGCCGAGCCGGCGGTCACATAATCGTTCTTTTTGGAAAAGGCGTTTGGGTCCAGGGAAAGCCCGCCGACCCGCGCGACCAACTGCCACGCGCCCCAGCCGCCGGAACCGTTAAAGTGGAAGGGATGCAGCGGCGCGGGCGGCGAGAAGAGGGAATTCTGTTCGCCGGTGAGATACCAGGAGGCGGAGATGTCCCATGCCGTGGTGTCGAAAAACGCCTGCTGGTTTTTCGGGGCGACGGTTCGGCTCAGGTTAAACTTCTCCGTGGAATCGGCGTATTCCCAGTAAAGGCCGGCCGGCCCCCAGAAGTACCAGCCTTGGGGAACCAGGCGGAAATGATCGCCCGCTTCGGTGACGGCATTGGTGGTGGTCGAACTGGTCCCGTTGGTAAAGCTGAAAAACGTCTGGCGGCCCAGCGTCGCGAAACTGGGCAGGCTGGAACCGGCCTCGAACCCGTGACTGCTGCCCAAACCGAGACCGAGGCCCTTGAGGGGGGCAATCGAAGTATTGGTGAACGGCTGCGCAAAAATCCGCCCCGCCACGTCCTTGTCGTCGGCGCCGGTTTCGATGTCCCCGCTGCCGCCGTCGGCCACGCCATTGAACCCCCCTATGGCGTAGGACAAGGCGCCATGGAAGAAGTCGCCGTGAGCTTCGATGCCGACGTTGCGGTTGGGCACCAGTTCGGTCGGGTAGCCGCGCTCCACGAACCAAAGACTCGCGTCGGCGGGCTGAATTTCCAGGCCGACCGGCTCCTTGAACTTGCCGCCTTGAATCTGGAACTCCGGCAGGTAATGGATGTTGACGTAGGCATCCTGCAACAGGGAGTTGTTGGTGGTGGTGACGCTGTTCAGCGCCCCGAAATCCTCCTGCAGGTAGTAATCGTAATCCCTGAAGACGGAGCCGGATTCGATCAGCCGCAAGCGGCGGATGGTGAACGTGTCCTTCTGGCCGGAGGCGGGAAGAGCGCTTTCATAGTAATGCCCGTCAAACTGGCCCACGCCCTGGAGCCGCAGCGTGAAATTGGAGTCGGAGGACCTTATCCAAAAGCCGTTCGACCCGGCGGTGACAAAGCCAAGTTCCGGGATCGCGTTTGAAGAGGCGGTCTGGGGCGGGGCGGTGTTCGTGTCCGGCAGGGCGAAGCTCCCGCTGAGACGGCTTGACGAAGCCGCCGCAGCCGGAACGGTGGCGGCTGTCGGCTGGCCGGCGGATGCGGGTTGAACCCCGGCCTGTTGCCGGCTCTCCAGTTCCTGCACCCTGGCGCTCAAGGCGTCAATTTGCTTTTTCAACGCCGCGATGGCGTCGGCGGTGTCGTCCGACTTGGCGGAGGCGGCAAAGATTTGTGTGCCAACGGTTGCCGCCACGATCCATCTGTAGTGCTTGGTCATAGTCTCTTTTTTGTTCCGCCGGAACCTCTGGAAGCACAGTCGGTTTGCCGGCAATTTTTCACAAAAACTCGCTTCACTGGGGGCGATTCTAACACGAATTCCTACTATGTCAATAGAGATTCTTACTTTCATGGCGTCAGGGCTGCTTTGCGGATACAGGAACGGGGTGGAATTCCGGTTCGGAACGGCAGCCGGTTCGGCCTAATGTCTAGTGAACCAGTAGGGATTCCCAGAGGGTTGGAACGACTATCCGGCGCTGACGCCCGGCGGACGCTGAAAAGCCGTGGATTGGGCGCTAACCCGGATATTTCATAGTCGCACCCGATGTCGCTGGGTAGCACAGGCGACTCGCCTGTGCCGGTCGGCGACTCGCCGACCGGAACCTGGAGTGACAGAGTGTCGTCATGAGGCAGCGCGTTTGCCCAGAGGCGCAGGCGCCTTTCCGCCGGGCCAGTGGCCCGGCGGCACGGGTCCCGATGGAATCGGGATGCTACCCATAAACTACGAAATATGCGGGCTAATCGGCCAGCGCGCGGTTTGCCCGCCGCAAACCGTTCCCGGTCCAAGAGCGGGAGGCGGCTCCCGCAGTCCATACAAACTGCCATCATCTCATGCCATATTAGACTTTAATGGCCCTATGTCAACTGAAAAATGAAAGAAAATTGAATCGTTGAAAAGCCATGAACCTCAGCAACTTGCGGAACTGGATTTGAGGTTGCGCTCGATTCGCGGCGGTCACAGACCGCCGCTGCATGGCAAGGCGGCGGTTGGCCCGCCCTGACTCATCCTCGGCCCATCCGCGTCAAACGGCTTGGAGGGTTTATCCCAATCGCATTGATGGGCGATAAAAAGCCAAGAAATTGGCTTTTTTCTGTTGACGGGCTGGCGGCGAAAGGCTAAAAAGGCGGCTGTTATGAAAATTTACCCCTTAAATGATATGAAAATTTACCCCTGGATGGCGTTGGCGCTGCTGACGCTTGCACCCGCAACTTTCGCGCAATCGCCGACAGCCTTTATTGGCAAGGCGCAGGTCTTCACGTACGAGGGCGAACCGATGGGATTCACCGTGGAGGACGATTCCATTGTTCTGAATTATTCAACAAGCCGCGTGCGTGTGGACCGGGCAACGCTGGCCGTGAAATCCCGCGTCACGCGCGCCGAGGGTTTTCGGGAGGGCGACACCAACGGCATCAGCAGGCTCAGGGCTTTTCCTTATGCGCAGCCCGGGCATCCCGTGCTGGTCGGGCCGGGCATTGCGCTCACATGGTCCGGGCTGCTCGGACCGCCCACACCCCCGTATGTCGCCGTTGCCGAAGCCACAGTCGGCGGCGCGACGTGGCGGGCGATGCATCCGATGGATGCGCTCTACGCGAAGCCCGGCACTCCTTACCGCGATGCGGAATGGACCTCTTGGAGCAAGATTCTCCAGCGCGCCAGCGCGGCGAGTTACATGGAGCGCAGCGCGGGCGGCCTTACGAACCGGTTCACGCGGGAGCAGGGTTTGTCGGGCAACCTGGTCGCGCATCTGGCGGTGGCCGGCGGCGTCCTGTGGGCGGGGTGCGTGGATGTCTATAACAACGAGCTAAAGACCTGGACCGACGGCGGGCTGTGCTTTTTTGATGAGAAGGCGGGGCGATGGCAGGAAGCGCCGGCCATTGAGAATCGCCGGATACGTTTCGTCACCGGTTTGCAAACCATCGGGGATGACCTTTACGTGCTGCATCGCGAGGGCGTGGGCGTGGCGGGCGATGAAATTGGCTACGGCATGGGGGTTTTCCCCGGCGATTATCGTCCGGTCACAACGAGTATCGTGGTGTCGCGGCGCGACAAGGATGGGAAATGGACGAGTTGGCGCCGGTCGCCCGCGGAGTTGGGCCTCGATATGGCATACCATGCCACTTCAATGAAGTTGGTGACCTCGGCTCAGGCTTCGACGGAGCGGGCGGAGTCCGTGGCGGTTGACGGCGCGCGGCTGCTGGTCTATTCGACGGTTTTTGCCGGCAACGACGGCGGCAACTTTGAATACGAAGTGCGGCCCGGCCTCGTCTCAGTGCTGGATACGGCGACGGGGGCGTGGAAGGTGTTTGATCCGGCGAAGGATCTCACCACGAATAAGATCACGGGGATGTATGCCGAGAATGGCGAGATTCTGCTCTCGTCCACTGCGGGCGTGTATCGCTGGAAGAATCCGGAGTGGCAGCTTATCAACACGGGCGCGGCTTTGAAGAATCCGGTGATAGCCTCGGTCGCCGGCGTGGGGGACGAAGTGTGGGTTGGATACGCCCGGCCGGGATATTGGGAATACGGCAGCCAGGGGATCAGCCGCTACAACGAGAAGACCGGCCAGTGGTCGTGGATGTCGCCGGGAGAAATCGGCACGGCATTGACGGTGGGTGACATCGCGTCGGTCAACGGCGAAGCCTACGTGCTTTTTCCAACGAACCAGTACCTTGGCCCGGTCGCCGCGAGGGTGGACATGGTCGGCGAGGAACCACGGTGGACGATGCCGGGCGGGCTGGGCCGGTTTGCCGGCGGCAAGTGGGAGTTTCCAGTCAAACTGGAGGGCATCCCGCTCACCGCGCCATCGGATTCCACCAATGAAACAACAGAGGCCGGGACTGTCAAGCAGGAAGCGGTGGTGTTTGTGCATATTGCGGCGGGCGGCGGGAAGCTGTTTGTCGGAACGACGTGCGGCTTGTATGAAGGGCCGGTGCCGTTCAAGAAGATTTGCGACGGTTGCGTGTTGACCCTGGCGGCATCTGCCGACGGCGAGAGAGTGACGGCGGCCCTGGTGCCGCGGAACAGCTTCGCCCGGCAATCCTTCTCGATCTTCCGCTTCAACACGGTCACTGGCATTGGCAAATCGGAACCGGCGGAAGGGTATAATGATTCGTATAATAGTCCGAATGATTCGTATAATAGTCCGATTTATTACCAGCCAATTCCCGGCGCCGGTCCGCAGCGTCGGCAGTCGCCGTGGGGTGACGACCTGTTCGATGTCACCGTCACGCCTTACGCCGACTGGCTGTGGGGCGGCGGCGAGATGATCCGCCTTGAACACGCGGTCCCGGCGGGCCAGCTTGGGGAAAAGCCATGAAGCGAGCGGGGCGTGATAATTCCAAAACGTAGAGAAAGAAGAACAATGCCATGAACACAAATGAAATTCCAATGAAAGAGGCGGCCCCTGATCCCGGCCTAAAGCGCACATCTCTCCCTCTGGGGAGCACACGCGCCCTCGCGTGTGGCTGTCGGCGCCCTCGCCGACAGCTTCCGTTCATTCTATATGAAGCGGATAGTCGGCCAGGATGTGGTCGGCGGGGGCGCCGACCACCACACGCGAGGCGCGTGTGCTCCCCAGACCACGGCCGTATTATGCTTAGGCGAGGATTTGAGGCGGCGGCGATGGAGGAGTTGCCGCGGCGGAAAATGAAGCCGCGCTCCCACGCCCTGCTGGCGGCGTTGGCGCTGGTGGCGTTTGCGGGCGCGTCGCCCGCGCAGCCGCCGGCAGACGTGCGCGGCAAGGCGCAGGTCTTTGCGTATGAGGGGGAGCCGGAGGCAATGGCTGTGGAGAAGGATGCCATTGTGATGGATTACGAATGGAGCCGCGTCACGGTGGACCGGGCAACGCTGGCCGTGAAGTCGCGCGTGACGCGCACTGAACCTTTCCGATCTGGCGACAGCATTGGCATGGCAATGCTGCGCAATGAACCTGAGCACATCAACCGTGGCGTGCCCGTTGGTCCAGGCATTTCGGACGTATGGTTTGCCAACAACCAACCGAAACCTTCGCATGTGGAGGTGGCTGCAGTCACCAATGGAGAGGTGACGTGGCGGGCCATGCAGCCGTCCGATGCGCTCAACGCCAAATACCGTGATCCAGAATGGACCTCGTGGACAAAGATTCTCCAGCGCGTCGGCGCGGCGAGCTACGTTGAACGCAGCGCCAGCGGGCAGACGAACAGGTTCACACAGGAGCAGGGTTTGCCGGGCAACTTGGTCACGCATCTGGTGGTGGTCGGCGGTGTCGTGTGGGCGGGATGCGTGGACATCTATAACAACGAGACAAAAACCTGGACCAACGGCGGACTGTGCTTTTTTGACAAAAGGCAAGGGCGCTGGCGGGAAGCGCCCGCCATTGAGAATCGGCAAATCCGGTTCGTCACCGGCTTGCAGGCCATCGGCGATGATCTTTACGTGCTGCATCGCGAGGGCGAGGGGATGACGGGTGACGAAATTGCCTACGGCATGGGGCTTTATCCCGGCGATTATCGTCCTGTCACAACCAATATCGTGCTGTCCCGGCGGGACAAGGATGGGAAATGGACAAGTTGGCGCCGGGCGCCGGTGGTGCAGGCGTTTGGGCGGCCCAGATACGATTTCGCCAGGCTCAGTGCCACAACGAATGAGCCTTCGACGGAGGAGCCTTCGACGGAGCGGGCGGAGACTGTGGCGGTTGACGGCACGCGGCTGGTGGTCTATTCGACCGTTTTTGACTTCGGCGGCGGCAATTGGGTCGTGAGTCGGCGCGGTGTCGTTTCTGTCCTCGATACGGTGACAGGGGCGTGGAAGGTGTTTGATCCGGTGAGGGATTTCGACGCCGACGCCCTCACAGGGATACATGCCGAAAATGGAGAGATTTTGGTCACTTCCAACGTGGGTGTGCATCGCTGGCGGAATCCGGGGTGGGAATTCATCAACACGGGCGCGGCGCTGAAAAATTCGGAGATCTCAGCGGTCACCTCTGTGGGTGACGAGGTGTGGATCGGATACAATAAACCGGGATTCGGCGTGTACGGCACCCAGGGGATCAGCCGCTACAGCGAGAAGACCGGGCAGTGGTCGTGGATGTCGCCGGAGGACCTTGGCACCGCGTCGCCGGTGCAACAGATCGTGAGCGTCAATGGCGAGGCCTTCGTGCTTTTTGGGGCGCGCGAATGGCTGGGATCGGCGAGGGAGTGGAATTTCTACCCCCGCGAAGAAGCGCGCAAGATGCCGGCCGGGCTTGGGCGGTTTGCCGGCGGCAAATGGGAGTTTCCATTCGTGGCCGAAGGCATCCCGGCCACCGCGCCGCGAGAGTACACCAATTCAAGCACAGGCGTCCCTTTCATACAGCAGGAACTGGTGCAGGTGCGGCACATTGCGGCCGTCGGCGGGAAGCTGCGGATCGGAACCAGCGACGGGTTTTATGAGGGGCCTGCGCCTTTCAAGAAGATCAAGGAATCCCCGCCCGGCTTTGGGGACATGTTTCCGTGGATGAATCCGGAGGGAATTCAGCTTCCCGGCGAGGAGAAGCGGCATCAGAAGGGGCTCTGGGAAAACCGCGAATTCAATATTACCGTGACGCCTTACGCCGACTGGCTGTGGGGGGACGGCGTGCTCATCCGCCGTGAACACGAGGCCAACGCGGCCTCGCCGTCCGGCCCGGGGGCAAGGCCATGACACGAGCCTGGCGCGGCTACGCGCTCGGCGCTTGCGCCGTCGCATCGGCGGTGGTGCTGGCGCTGGAAATCCTCGCGGCCCGCGTTCTCGCGCCGATGCTCGGATCGGGAACGGCCGTGTGGGCAGCGCTGCTGGCGGCGGCGCTGGGGTCGCTGGCGGCGGGCAATTTGCTGGGCGGGATGCTGTCGGCGCGGCGGAATCCGATGGCGATTGTGGCGTGGGGGCTTTGCCTGGGCGCGGCGGCTCTTGCAGCAGCGGCGTGGATCTATCGGCCCGTGACGGAGACGTTTGCGCGGGGTTCGCTTACAACGGGGTCGTTGCTGGCGGCGTCAATTCTGGAAGGGCCGCCCATGCTTTTGCTGGGGACCATCGCGCCGGCGCTGATTGCCGCGGGCGGCGAAGAACGGCGCGGGCTGTGGGCGGGTTGGGTGCTCTCGACTGGAAGCGCGGGCGGCATCGCCGGGGCGCTGGCCGCCGGTTTGTGGCTGATTCCGGCAATCGGGCTGGGACGAACGTTTGTAATCCTTTCTTTCGCGCTGGGGCTGGCCGCTGTTCCCGCGTGTGTCCGGCCGGCGCGCCCGGCGGGACTGATCGTCCTGGCTGTTGCCGGCCTGGCGGGCATTGCGCGCTGGCCGGGCGCGGTTTCGGCGGGGGTGGTGGAATCGCCTTATGGCCAGATCGAAGTCCGGGAGGAATTGACCGAAAAGAGGCTGCTGGTGGACGGCCTGCCGCAGACGAGCCTGCCTGCCGGACCGGTCACGCCGGGCGACGCCCTGCGACACGGCTACCTGCTGGAACTGGCGCTTTTTGGCCGCCCGCTGCGCGAGGCGCTGGTGATCGGCCTCGGAGGCGGGCTTGTCTGCCGCATCCTTGACGCGGATGGCGTCCATTGGCATGCGGTGGAACTGGACCCGGAGGTCGTCAAGGCTGCGCGCGAAGAGTTTGCGCTTCCGCTTCCGCCGGAATCAGTGACTGTCGGCGACGGGCGGCAATTCCTGGCGCACACAGCGACTACTTATGACCTCATAGTCGTGGATGTCTGCACCGCCGACCGGCTGCCGATGCACTTGTTCACGCGCGAGGCGCTGGCGTTGATGCGCTCGCGGCTTCGGCCGGGCGGCATCCTGGCCATGCAATTTGTTTCCGATGACGGCGAATTCGCCGGGTCGTTGCGGGCGACGGCGCGCAGCGTGTTTCCCAATCCGGTCATGCTCCGGACGCGCGCCCCGGCTCCAACGCCCCGCTGGATGTTCGCGTCCGCCACGCCGCTGCCGCCGGCGGCCCCCGGCGCGCCCTTCGAGGCGCTGCCGGAGAACATCGGGGGCCGGATTCTCACGGACGATTTTTTTCCCGCCGAGCGCGCCTGGGCGCGCACGGCGCTGGAATGGCGGCGGAGCTACGTGTCGTTCCGCTGAACTTCGGGGAGAAAACTCTTCAACTTCCAAAGAAGTGGACATTTTTGTCCTGCAACCATTCCGCTGAACCCGACCGCGCGGCGGGCGCGAAAAGAAAGCCAAGAAATTGGCTTTTTTCACTTGACGAAAAGTCGGCGAAAGGCTAAAAAGCTGGCTGTTATGAAATTGCACCGTCATTTTTCAGCAGGCGCGCCCGCAAACGCGCCTCCCCCTCTCAGCCGCCGGGAACGGCAAATCATGGACGCGGTTTATTCCAAAGGCGAAGCGACCGCGACGGATGTGCTGGAGAGGATTTCCGAGCCGCCAACGCGGACGGCGGTGCGGACGTTTCTGCGCATCCTGGAGGGCAAGGGGCACCTGAAACACATCAAGCGCGGGCGGGAATTTGTGTATCAGCCGACGCATTCGCGCGAGAGCGCCGGCAAGAGCGCCTTCGCGCGGGCGATCCGGACCTTTTTCGACGGGTCGCTGGAAAGGGCCGTCGCGGCCTATTTGGGCGATGCCGGGGCGGAAGTCGCGCCTGAGGAACTGCGGCGGCTTTCGACGCTGATCGCGCAGGCGCGGCGGAAGGAAAGGGAGCCATGAGAAATCTATTTGACGCAAATCAATGGCTGCCGCCCGCGCGGGAGCTTGTCCGGATTTTGCTGGACGCGGGTGTGAAGAGCGCCGTGGTGCTCGCGGCGGCCGGGGTGGCGCTGGTTTGCATGCGGCGGCGGCCGGCGGCGGCGCGGTATATGGTTTGTTTTCTGGCGGTGGCGAGCCTGCCGCTGCTGCCGGCGCTGTCGTGGATGTTGCCGGGCTGGCGGGTGCTTCCCGCCTGGATGGACTTGCGCGAAAGCAAACCGGTCGCGGTGGAGCATCAGGCAAAAACGGTTTCGGCTGCGAAAACATCGGGCGCCATTCCGGCAGCGGCGCGCCAGGCGGTTCGGATCGCGGAAGCGTCGGCAGGGCGAACCTACTTCGATGGGAATGATGGGAAGAATGGGAATGATGGGAGGTATGGGGTTCCAATTGCGGAGGACCCGGCAGGGCGACGCTCCAGCGGAATCGCTCAGGCGCAGATTTTAAGTCAGGCGGTTCAAATCGCCGTGCCGCAAAAGCCTCCCGCGGAGCGCGCCGGATTGAATGTGTGGCGCGCGGGGTTGCTGTTGTGGCTGGCGGGTGTTGTGCTGGCGCTGACGCCGGTCGTCCTGGGCGTGCTGAGCCTGCGCCGCCTGGAACGGGCGGCGCGGCGCGAGACGGCGGCGGCGTGGCTGGATTTGCTCGACCAATTATTGACACGCCTCGGCTTTCAGCGCCGGGTCGTTTTGTTGAAGGCGGCGCAACGCCGGATGCCAATGACCTGGGGCGTGCTGTGCCCGAAAGTGCTGCTGCCGGAGGAATCCGGCGGGTGGCCGGAAGAGCGGCGCGGCGCGGTCCTCCTGCACGAACTGGCGCACGCGAAACGGCGGGACTATCTCACACACCTTGTCGCGCGGCTGGTTTGCGCGCTGTATTGGTTCAACCCGCTGGTCTGGCTGGCGGCGCGGCGGATGGTGGCGGAGCGCGAGCGCGCATGCGACGACATTGTTTTGCGGCACGGCGCGGAGCCGGCCGATTACGCGGAGCAGGTGCTGGAGATTTCGGCGGGACTTTCCACGGGCTGGCTGGCCGGGTGCGGCGGCGTCGCCATGGCGCGTCCGTCGAACCTGGAAAGCCGGCTGCTGGCGATACTTGACGCCAAACGCGACCGCGCGGCGCTGACACGCCGGGCGGCGGTTTCGGCCTCGCTCTTGTTGACGGTCATCCTCGTGCCGGTGGCCATGATGAAGGCCGCGCCCGGCCCTCAGCCCGCGAATCCGCAATCCGCAATCAGTGGCGGCGCGGTAGTGCCTGCTGTTGACAGTGCGCCGGCCAGCCCGGCTCCGCAGGAGCGTCGCCCTACCGAGTCCGCGCCTTCCGCAAATCGGCCATCCTCCATCCGCAATCCGCAATTGGTTGACACAAATGTTCCGCCCCTCGAACGCAATGTCTCCCTCGTCGCGCAACAAATGCCCCTCAAAGACGCATTGGCCGCCGTCTGCCGCGCGGCGAACGTCCAGTTGGACTTTGACACCGAAGGCGTGGAAACGGCGGGCGTAAAGGCTGATCTGCCAATCACGCTCACCATCAAGGATGAGACGCTCGACTCCGCCGTGGGGCGGATTTTTGGGGCCTTTCAGACTGAAGTTGCATTCAACGGCATCTACCGTGAAATGCGCGGGGAAAAGCTCCGCGTGACCAGCGCCAACGCTGAACAGGCCCGCACCTTGCAAGTCTTGCCGGATTGGTTAAAGCCGCCTAACAACCGCGGGACGCTTCCCAAAGTGGATGACGACCGCAACGTCATCACAATTTACGCCGGGGCAACAGCGAACGACGAGTTTCTTGCGAAGCTCAGAACGCTTCCAAAGCTCCGTGAGTTGGATATTGAAGCGACCAAGTTCATCACGCCCGCGGGCCTGGCCCACCTCGCGGAACTGCCGGCGCTGGAAAAGTTGAACTTGTACGAGGTCAACACAGACGGCCCAGGATTGGGCAACGACGCCTTGCCGTTTGTTGCGCGAATAAAAACGTTGCGTGACCTCGGCATCGCCCAATGCGGCGTGAAGGATGACGGCGCGCGGGCGCTTGAAGGGATGACTCAACTCACGGCGCTGAATCTCTCAGGGAACCAACTCACAGACGCCGGCATGAAGTCGCTGGCCGGCCTGACGAATCTGCAGAGCCTCAGTGTGAGCGGTCCCGACACCATTCGCTTCCACATGCAAATTACCGATGAGGGCATCAAACAGTTGTCCAACCTGACGGAACTGCGGGATTTCTCGATAAGCGGCCACGCCATCTCCGGGAAAGGCATTTCGTTTCCCCACCTCCAGTCGCTAAACCTCAGCGGCGACCAGGTGACGGATGCCGTGATGGACAGCATCGTCCAGTGCCACGATCTGCGGCGCCTGGGGCTGTCTTACACGGGGGTTACGGATGAAGGGCTGAAAAAGGTCGCCAGTCTGAAGGAATTGCGCCAGTTGAATTTGGACAGCAGGGTGATTACAGACGCGGGAATCGCCCATCTCGCAGATTTGCCGAAGCTGGAATATCTCTGGCTCCGCGCCACGGACATCAGCGATGAGTCGCTCCGCCACCTGTCGAGAATCAAGAGCCTGACACGTCTTGACCTTCACGGCAGCGGCCAGCCCGGCATGTTCTTGGGGAGCCTGTATACTATTCAGGGATTCCAGCAGCTCACCAACCTCCCGCAGCTTCGCGAATTGGATATCATGAATTATTCAGCGCCGACCGGCTACATGGGGCTGCGCGAACTCAAGGGATTGCGCATCCTCAACCTGGATTTTTGCAGCATCAAGGACGCGGAAGTGGAGTTGTTGAAAAGGGCCATGCCTGATACCATCGTGCAGGCCATGAGCGGCGGCCTGGCTTTTGTCCCTGACCATCCGGTTTCCCCGCCCCCGCCCCTTCCAACCAACTCCGTCTTTCTCAGTGGTCGGGCGGTGGACGAAGACACGGGCCAGCCGGTCCCTAGCTGCACACTGCAATTCGGCGCGCCCGATCCCGCCAAGCCGGACCAGATGATCTGGGCGGAAGCGGACAACAGCGAGCCGGGCACGGCGGCTTGGGTACAAGCAGCCCAAATCCCGCCAATCGAAGTCTCCGGCAACGATCCTCGCGACAAAAGTGTCTTCTGGGGCGAGACTTTCCGAACCGGCAAAGTCTGCGCGCGCATCATCGCGCCGGGCTATCAGCCGTTCCTGATGACACCCAATCCCTCCCTCTCGCCCCTGATCGCGCCGCTGCGAATGACCAATCTGGTTCTGCAGATGAGGCACGGCGGCGATTTGCGCGGCATTGTGTTTGATTACCGTGGCAATCCGATGCCTGACTTCCGCGTCTATCTCGACGACGTTCCCTACTTCTCGATCCGGAATGGCAAGGTGGACTCCTATTCCAAGAGCAGTCCCGCCACGACCGACCCCGCCGGGCGCTTCACGCTCGCCGGCGGCGATGGAACCGAACAGAAAGTGGTCTTCGCCTCGCCGGACGGGCGGATGGTCTGGGCTGCGCCCAAAGTTGATCCTGAGCACGAAGCCCGGGTGACGCTCCCGCGACCCGCGACCCTGACAATTCGCTACGACATTCCAGACGACGCCCCAATAGCGCAGCTTTTCCTGAATTTCACGCCGCCAAACCCTGATACAGGGATGTCGAAAGGCATCAGTTTCGGCCTGAGTCCTACCGTGTCCAACAAGGCGGAAATTGTGCTGACCAACCTCACACCCGGCGACTACAGCATTGGGCGGAGAAAGGTGCTCAGTGTTGGCGGCGCGGCAAGAGCTGGAGACGGCGCGAGGCAGGGCAGTCGCTTCATCTTTCTGGATCAACAGACGTTTGTCCTTGAGCCGGGCCGGACGCAGCGCGTGGAGTTGGTTCGCCCCTCGGGCCAGACCGTTCGTGGCGAAGTGGCTGGCATCACCGAAAACGGCACGCTGGGCGCTTACATCTACGCCTATTCGGGCAAAACCAACATCCCCGACGATATGCTCGGATGGGGCTGGCCTTTCGACGCTACGACATGCGGCACGAACGGCCTTTTCCAAACAGCGCGCCTGGCGCCGGGAACCTACACCATCGTGGCCATAGCGTACAAAGAGCCGCGCGCAAATCCCAATCCCAACAGCGGCGCGCCGGACTTCGTCGGCACCGCCAATGTGACAGTGACGACCAACGCCGCGCCTCAGCCGCTGAAAATCAAACTTCTTGACCGGGCAAGCGCGACTACTCAGCCGTCCGTTCAAACCGGCAGGCAATCCAGTGGCGAGCCGTCCGCAAATCCGCAAACCGAAATCAGCGGCAGCGCGGCAGAGCCGCCCTGCCTTGTTGGCGCGGCATCCACAAATTCGCAATCCGCAATCCGCAACTTGCCGCGCCAAAGCGACTTGCCGCGCCAAAGCGAAGCGACGGCGGATACGCAATTGAGTCACGGCTCGACGGAGTCTCGCCCTGCCGCGGAGGACAATCCGCAATCCATCCCGCTATTTTCGGATCGCGAAGCCGAAACGGGGGGACGCGGGCCAATAGACAAACCAGGCCCTGCCCATGACGTCCTTCTGGGGGAAGCCGCCCCAATAGCGCGAATCGAGGCTGTTGACCGTGTTGTCGCCAAAGACGGCGTAGTGTTGGTCCTTGATTTGCAGTTTTTGCGCGCTGTTGCGGAGCACGCTGCGGATGTCCGGCAGCAGGATATGCCCGCTGTAATGGCTGTCGCTCGGTTTTGTATCCGGATTAAATCCATAAATCTTTTCGAAGTGCGGCGCGTTGGTGTCCAAACGGATTCCATTGACCCGGACATGGCGGTCGTCGCCAATGCTGAGGGTTTCGCCCGGCAGGCCGATCAGGCGCTTGATGTAGAACTGGTCCGCGCCGATCTGCGGAATGTCCTTGGTATTGAAAACAATGATCTCTCCGCGAGCCGGGCGGCGGAAGTTATAGGTCAGGCGGTCCACCAGCAGGTGGTCGCCGGTGTATTCGACGCATTGGAGGATGGCTCCGCCTTTGTGGAAAGGGATGGGCCGGTGAAGATCGTCCGCCAGTCCGAGGCGCTGTTCGATGGACTCAAACGGCGTTTCGTCGGGGCCGCACCAGAGGGTGACGGGCAGGACTTCGCCGCCGCGGCGGCGGACCCACAAGTCTTGTTTGTTGACAATGCCGAAAACTTTTTGCAAGGGGCCGGCGTGGTCAAATTCGCCGTCCTCCGGGGCAATGACTTGATGGTAGATGGCGCCATGGAAGGCGAATTCCCAGGCGCGGGCCAGCAACCCCGGCATGACAAAATTCGGATCGTTGCGGCGGTCCTGCACGGTGACGCCGAACAAGGTGGGCTGCATGGAGCCGGTGGGGATTTTGAAGGGTTGCGCGAAGAAGGTGCGGATGCTCATCGCCAGGGCGATGGCCACGAGCAGGACTTCCACATCGTCGCGCCAGACGGGGCGCGGATAGGGCCGCAGGAATTGCTGGGCGGCTTGTTCCAATTCGGCGGCGCGGGCGGCCAGGGTTGGGTCGTCGGCGCCGGCGTCCAGGGCGGCTTTGGTCTCCTGCAAGGCGGTGTCGAGGAGGAGGAGGTCCTGCGGGGCGAGCAGGTCGCATTGGGCGTCGCGCAGTTTGCGCAGGCGCCCCCACTCATCGGAGGTGTGCCGGAACTGGCGGGAGTGGAACCAGGGAAGTTTCATTTCTTTGTCAAGCTTTCAGCACCTCGATGAAGGCTTCCTGGGGGATGTTGACGGAGCCGAAGGATTTCATGCGTTTTTTCCCCTCTTTTTGCTTTTCGAGCAGCTTGCGTTTGCGCGTGATGTCGCCGCCGTAGCATTTGGCGGTGACGTCCTTGCGCAGGGCGCTGACGGATTCGCGGGCGACAATCTTGCCGCCAATGGCCGCCTGGATGGCGACCTGGTATTGCTGGCGGGGGATGACTTCCTTGAGCTTGGCGGCCAGGACGCGCCCCCGGGCCTCGGCCTTGGAGCGATGCACGATGCAGGAAAAGGCGTCCACGGATTCGCCGTTGACGAGCATGTCGAGCTTGACCATGTCGGCCTCCTGGCAGCCGGCGTGCTCGTAATCCATGGAACCGAAGCCGCGGGTGATGCTCTTGATGCGGTCGTGGAAGTCAATAAGAATTTCGCACAGCGGCAGGGTGCTGGTGAGCATGACGCGGCGCGGGTCCAGGGTTTCGGTGTGGTCCACCGAGCCGCGCTTTTCGGCCAGAAGGGCCATCATGTCGCCGATGTATTCGTTGGGGCAGATGACCATGGCCCAGACCATGGGTTCCTCCATTTTATCAATATAGTTGACTTCGGGCATGAAGGCGGGGTTGTCCACCTGCTTGACAGTGCCGTCGGTCATTTTGACGCGGTAGATGACGCTGGGGTAGGTGGCGATGATGTCCATGCCGTATTCGCGGCGGAGCCGTTCCTGGACGATTTCCAGATGGAGCAGGCCGAGGAATCCGCAGCGGAAACCAAAGCCCAGGGCGACGGAGCTTTCGGGCTGATAGACGAAGGCGGAGTCGTTGAGCTGGAGCTTGGCGAGGTTGGCCTTGAGGTGTTCGTAGTCGGCGGTGTTGATGGGGTAAAGGCCGCTGAAGACCATGGGATGGATTTCCTTGAAGCCGGGCAGCACCGGCGAGGGGTTTTTCGCGTCGGTGATGGTGTCGCCCATTTTGACGTCCTTGGGGCTTTTGATGTTGGCGGTCATGTAGCCGGTTTCGCCGGCTTGCAGTTTTTCGCGGACGTAGGGTTTTGGGTTGAAGCTGCCGACCTCCTTGATTTCGACGGTTTTGCCGGAGTGCAGGAGTTTGACCTGCATGCCGGGATGCAATTCGCCGTTGAAGATGCGGACGTGGGTGACGACGCCTTTGTAGGTATCGAAATAGGAATCGAAGCCGAGGGCCTGCACGGAGGGCGCGCCGGTGGATTTGGGCGGCGGAATGCGCGCGACGATGGCTTCCAAAATCTCGTCAATGCCGATGCCCTCTTTCGCGCTGGCCAGGATGGCGGTCTCGGCGGGGATGGCGAGGATGTCTTCCATCTGGATTTTGGTCTGGGGGATGTCGGCGTGGGGCAGGTCAATTTTGTTGATGACGGGGATGATGAGGAGATTTTGCTTGGTGGCCAGATGGACGTTGGCGACGGTCTGGGCCTCGACGCCCTGGGCGGCGTCAATGACGAGCAAGGCCCCTTCGCAGGCGCTGAGGCTGCGGGAGACTTCGTAGGAGAAATCCACATGGCCGGGGGTGTCAATGAGGTTCAACTCGTAAGTCTCGCCGTTCTTGGCCTGATAGAGCATGGTGACGGGATGGGCTTTGATGGTGATGCCGCGCTCGCGCTCCAAGTCCATCGAGTCGAGCAGTTGCTCCTCCATTTCGCGGGTGGAAATGGTCCCGGTGCGATGCAGGAGGCGGTCCGAGAGCGTGGTTTTCCCGTGGTCAATGTGGGCGATAATACTGAAATTTCTAATGTGCGCGGCGTCCATTTGCGGGGAAAGATTAAGGGGAACGGCGGGTTTTGAATAGGGAATTGTGATAGTCAAAGGGGTCACCCGTAGCTTTGGCCATGCCGGAAGTGAGTATTTGCGGCTTTCTTCCGAAAGCCGCTACGCATAGGGGAGGGGCAGGGCGTCACCCGTGCTTTTGCGCGATTGGTTCGTGGCATTCCAATGATGGCGCAAGAATCCCGATGGCAAAGAACCAAAGGACGGGGTCCACCTCACATCAATTCAGGTCCACAAGTGGCGGTCATAAGTTCCCAATGCAAAACTTTCGTTACCTTCTGCCGTTTGCGCTTAAGTAATGGGCGTGAAGAAACTTCTGCGCAGGCTGAAGACAATTCTGCCAGGCGCAGACGCGCACTGCAGCGCAGAGCCGACGACGGGGCTGGCGATGACGATCACGGCGGCCACGGCGGAAGGATCAGCGGTTTCGGAAATAACAACAATTCCAGTGAAAGGATCTATGAAAATGATGAAGAGGTGGAAGGTCAAATTTGCGGCGTGTGCGGGCACGGCGGCATTGCTCGCGGGAGGGGCAGCAACCTGGGCAGGAGCCCAAACCGGCGGCGGAGGAAATCTGGCGGCGCAGGAAATTGCCGGAAAATCACGCGACGCCTACGCTGCACTTTCCAGTTATCGCGATGACGGCACAGTAGTTTCAGAAATGAGCGGCCAAACAAACAGTCTGACTTTCAATACCCGCTTACAGCGACCGAACCTGTATCATATCGAGTGGACGCATGGGGCGGGGCAGATGGTTTATGGGGCTGAGAACGGAGTTGTTTGGTGTGACGGCAGCGGAGATTATCTCCTGACCTCAGCCGCCGGACAGGAGAAAGACGCCCAATCCAAGAAAATGCAAAACATGAAGAGGGCCTTGGTCCAGGCCACGGGACAGTCCTGGTCTGCCGCCTCCACGATAGCCGGAGCGTTCTTTGCTCAAGACCTCGGTGATGTTTTTATTGCGCCGGTCGCATCCGGCCGCTATCCGCTCCAAAAGGAGAAAGACGCGAAAGTTGGCGGCGTTGATTGTTATGTTGTGTCGAGCGTGCTGGACCTTTCCAAGATGCCTGAGACGGGCAAATCCGGAACAGCATCCACAACGCTTTGGATCGGCAAGAGCGATTTTCTCATCCGCCAAACCCGAACGAAGTATGTGGAAAAGGTGGATTCCAGCGCGCAGATGACGGATGAAGCGATTGATGACGCGATAAAAAAGTCGCTGCAATTGCAGAACAAGCCCGCCACACCCGAGGCGATTGCCGCGATGAGACCCCAGATGAAAGAAGTCATGAAACAGGTGCAGAGCACCCTCAAATCAGGCTTTGAAGCAGGCGTTGTCACCATCCAGACACACAACAACATTGTCGTCAATGAGAAGCTGCCGCCTGCTGCTTTCAGCCGCTGAATTGACGCAGATTCGGAAAAATCCATTGAACAGGAGCACACAGAGACAATCCCGATAAATCGGGATTTCCTCCGTTCCCTCCTGTTCCAAAATTCTCCGCCCTCCAATCCCCAATCCCCGTCTTGCTTCGCCGCAACTTTTTTGACAACCCCGAAAGGGTTGCACCCCAACGCCGGATGGAACAGATGCAACTCTTTCAGAGTTGTGATTTTCCTGTCTTCGCACCCAGGGTAGCTTCTTGCCCCGCCTTCGCTGCGCTACGGCGCGACCAGTCGCAACCCTGGGCTGGGTGCTTCAATCCCTTTGGGGAAAAGAGCAGTTGCCGGGGATGCGCAAAGGGGATAAGGTCAAAGTGTTGCCGGCGCGGAGGTTGCGCCGGGAAACGACGATGAGTTTGAAATCGCTCAAATATTTATCAGTTTTGCAGCAGGCGCGCCTGCTCATGGACAGCAAGAGCAAAACCACCAGAACCTTCCAGAAGGAGCAAAAATGACAGTATATAAGCTTTGGTATTCAGTTGACGGGACCCGGAACGCGCCCTATGACAGAGTCCAGAGCCTGTCAATTGATTTTGGCAAGATGGGCATGAAGGATTTGAAAGCGATGGGCTTATACGAGTGGAATTTTAGATTTGCCGGTGTGCCCATTAAAGACTGGTCGCCGCCTTTGATGAGGTCCCTATATCCTTTGAGACCGGAGCCTGATTTCTGGCATGTCAGCACAAACTCGGGGGCGTTTGCCGCAGGACCCAGGGCAATGGAAGTGACGCAAGGCTTTTTGGATCGGGCCGGCCAGCTTCTTCCACTTCCATACAATGGACAGGAATTGATGATCTGCAACATATTGGAGTGTGTAGATTGTATTGACAAGGAGCGCAGCGAGTGGAATCTTCACCCAATAACCAAGGAACGGTTGTCTCCTTCATGGCCCTTTTTTGACGAATTCTACACGCCCGGATCAACTCTTTTTAAGATTCCACAGGATCCAACAGTCATTTATGTGTGGGAATTATGCCATGACCCTGACTCCGAATTCAAAGCCTGTGTCGAGGAAAATAAGTTGACCGGTTTCATTTTTCAGCCTGTCTGGTCATCCGAACAAGGCATAATCAAGCCCAAAAGATGAACGGGATGAGCCGTTGCGTATGAAGACCGGAAGTTCGGAGTCCAACTGGGGAGGAGGCGAGCGGTTTGTGACGACGCACTGGAGCGCGGTCGTGCGCGCCGGATGCGTGGATTCGGTCTCCGCCCGCGAGGCGCTCGCGGAGCTTTGCCAGGCTTATTGGTATCCGCTCTATTGTTTCATTCGCAGGCAGGGACGCTCGCCGCATGAGGCGGAGGATTTGACGCAGGGGTTTTTTGCCCGGCTTTTGGAGAAGAATTTTGTGAGCGGCGCGCGGCAGGAGCGGGGGAAGTTCCGCAGTTTTCTGCTGGCGGCGCTGAAGGGTTTTCTGGCCAATGAGTGGGACCGCCAGCACGCGCAAAAGCGCGGCGGTTTCCAGACGGCGGTTGAAATTGACCGGGCCATGGCGGAGGCGCGCCTGGACGCGGAGTTGAAACAGGAGTTGACGCCGGAAAGGTTGTTTGAACGGCAATGGGCTTTGATGATGCTGGAACGGACGATGGCGCAATTGCGCGAGGAGTATATTGACACCGGTCGCGCCAAGTTGTTTGAGCACTTGAGCGCGTGCCTGGCGCAGGAGGCGTCGGCGGTTTCTTACGCGGAGATTGCGCGGAAATTGCGCTTGACAGAAGCTTCGGTGAAGCAGGCCGCCTACCGCTTGCGCGCCCGCTATCGGGAAATTTTGCGCGGCGAAATCGCCAAGACGGTCTCCGCGCCGCAGGAAATTGACGGGGAATTGAGGTGTTTGTTGAGCTGCTTCGGCAATTAGCCCGGATATTTCACACTTTCAGGTTCGGAGCGCCGATTTTGAATCGGCTTTCAGCGTCATTGCGAGCGCAAAGCCGACTGCAAGTCGGCGCTCCGGATTGCAGGCATTTCGTGCGGGGTATGAAACATGCGGTTGGGGCGTTACTTTTGGGGCGGTTTGCTTAAGGGAGGTTGGGATGATGAAATGGAACCAGCAACCCAGGGGAGCGGCTCCGCGGGAGCGTCGCCCTGCCGGGGGTGGAACAAGAACATGAACCAGAAACAGCCAACGGCACGGTGCTCCAGGTGCGGCGCGGAGCTGCCCCCGCACTTGCCGGGCGGCCTTTGCCCGAAATGCCTGCTCGAAGCGGGCCTGGGCAGCCAGCCGCAAACCGGGCCGGGTGACACGGTCGCGCTGCCGCAGTCGCGCGCGCTCCGGGGCATGCCCCAGCCGGGCGAACAGTTCGGCCATTACCGCCTGGCGCGCCTGCTGGGCCAGGGCGGCATGGGAGTGGTCTTCGAGGCCGAGGACCTCGAAAATGGGCGGCGCGTGGCGCTGAAAATCTTGAGTCAGGCCCTGGATTCGCCGGAGGCGCGCAAACGCTTTTTGCGCGAGGGCCAAATCGCCGCCTCGATCAACCATCCCAACAGCGTCTATGTCTTCGGCACCGAGGAAATCGCGGGCACGCCGGTCATCGCGATGGAATTGGCCGGCGGGGGCACCTTGCGCGACCGCGTGATGGCGTCCGGTCCGCTGCCGGCGACGGAAGCGGCGGATGCGGTTCTGCAAATCATAGCCGGATTGGAGGCGGCGCAGCAGGCGGGCGTTTTGCACCGCGACATCAAGCCGTCGAATTGTTTCGTGGACCCCGATGGCACGATTAAGATCGGCGATTTCGGACTTTCCATCACGACGGCGGTCCGCACGGAGTCGAATTTGACCGGGGCGGGTTCGCTCTTTGGCACGCCGGCGTATTCCTCCGTTGAGCAACTGCGCGGGGAGGAATTGACGGTGCGCTCGGACATTTATTCGGTCGGCGTCACGCTCTATTATCTGCTGACGGGGCGGCTGCCGTTTGAGGCGCCCAACATCGTGCAGTTGCTGGTGACGGTGCTGGAAAAGCGGCCGCAATCGCCGGCGAGTTTGCGGGCGGGAATACCGGGCGGATTGGCGCGGGCGGTGCTGCATTGCCTGAACAAGGACCCGGGGGCGCGATTCCAAAGCTACGCGGCGCTGCGCAAGGCGCTGCTGCCATACGCCTCGTCCAGCCCGTCGCCGGCGACGCTGCCGCTGCGCTTCGCGGCCTGGATTGTTGACTGCGTGGTGATCAGCCTGCCCGGCGCGGCGTTTGTTTTCGGCGTCTTCGGCGGCACCAGCTTTTTGACAAGCCCCGGGCATGCCGGAGAGAAGGCGATTTACGCCGTCGTTTCATTCCTGGGGTTGATCTGCTATTTCGGCTTGTTTGAGGGGCTTCGCGGGGCATCGCCGGGCAAGGCGCTCTGCCGGCTGCGCGTGGTGGGACTGGATGGGAACACGCCGGGAGCGAAGAAGGGTTTTCTGCGGGCGCTGATTTACTGCGCGCCGGTCTCGTTGCCGACGCTGGCGCTGACGTTCCTTGTTACTGGCTCGATGACGCCGCACCCGGATGATCCGGGAAAGTCGCTTTACGTGTTTTTGCCTTCAGCCGTGCAGATGGTGGTTTTTCTTCTGCTCTTTTCCACCTGCCGGCGACGGAATGGTTTTGCCGGCGTGCATGATTTGTGGAGCGGAACGCGGGTTGTGTCGCGTTCCGTGCTGCCGGTCCGCCCCGTCCTGCCGCCGCCTCTGGAAGCGCCGATGGAGACCGGGGAGATGCCGCAAATCGGGCCGTATCATGTCTTGGGGGAACTTGGCCGAAGCGGCGATGCCGCGCTGCTGCTGGGCTACGACGCGCGGTTGCTGCGCAAGGTCTGGCTGCGCAAGGTCGCCCCCGGCACGCCGCCGGTCGCGCCCGCCTTGTGCCATCTGGCCCGGCCGGGACGCTTCCGATGGCTGAACGGCAAACGGGCGGGCGAGGATTGCTGGGATGCTTACGAGGCTTCGGCCGGACAGGCGTTGCTGCACTTGGTTTCAACGAAGCACGATTGGGAAGATGTCCGGTTCTGGCTGCTCGATTTGGCCGGGGAGTTGAAAGCGGGCGAGAAGGACGGCTCCCTGCCCGCCGTCCTGAGCCTGGACCGCGTCTGGATCGGCGCGGATGGGCGGGCGAAGCTGTTGGATTTTCCAGCGCCGGGAAGCGAATCGCCCGGCGGGGTTGAGCCGCCGCGGCCCGCCAGTCCGCGGGAGTTTCTGCGCCAGGCGGGCCTTTCCGCGCTGGAAGGGCGGCCCATGAGTGTCGAGGAAGCCCGCGCGTCCGCGCTGGCGCTGCCGCTGCCGCTTTATGCGCGCGGCTTTTTTCAACGGCTCGGAACCGCGACGGATGGCAGTCAAGTATGGGAACATCTCAAGGCGCTGGCCGGCAAAGTGGCAACGATCACCCGGCGCAGGCGGCTGGCGATGCTGGCCATTGCCCTTAGTTTTCCGGCCTTGACGGCGGCGATGATGGTGTTGGGAAATGCCCTGATGCAGACCAGGGACAATATGGAGATAGTCGCGCTCCAAAGCTGCCTGACCCAGTTCAAGTCGTTGGGGCCGGCCGGCACGAATTCGGCCGGCCAGCCTCAAGCCGTGGACGACAAGCGCAGGCAATTGGAAATTTACCTTGCCGTCCGCTTCCGTCCGCTTGTCACCAACTCGGTGAAATGGGATGGGCTTATGGCAAAATCAATTCTCCCGCCCGACCAAAGAGCCATAGCCGAGCAGATTGTCGCGGCGCATCCGGCGATCAGCCCCGGCGAGTTTGCCGAGGCGGAGACTGCGGTGAAAACTCATTATCCCGTGATTGCGACAATGGCGGAGATGCCCAGTGGATTCGTGGGAATGCCCTGGATTCTGCCTGTAATCCTCTATGGCAGCATGTTGGTCTATGTCATCATTCCTTCTTTGTTGGGGGCGCTGCTGTTCAGGGGAGGATTGGCCATTCATCTGCTTGGGATTGCGGTGGTTGGCCGGGATGGAAGGCCTTCCCGCATGCGGGCCGCGCGGCGCGCACTGATCGCGTGGCTGCCGTTTCTGCTCTCGCCGATGTTGCTGATGGCGTGGTCAATGGCTGTGGGCGCCAACCACGCCTCGACCGCGGTGGTCACTCTCCTGGCGCTGGCAACGTTGATCTCGCTCTCATTGCCGCGCAGTTTGCAGGACATCGTTGCCTGCACCTGGCTGGTGCCAAAGGGGGCTTGGGACGATAACGAGCCGGCGTTGAGCGGCCGGAACCGAAAATGGCGGCTGCCGCTGGCTGTCGCCGGCGCGGCTGTCGTGGTGGTTTTGGTGGTGGCGGTTGGCCGGTTTGTGGCCCGTATGGAGCGCCTTGCCGCGAAGGCCGCAAATGGCACGCCCGCTTCCGTGGCGGGCAGTGAGGTTAAGTCCTGTGTCGTCGTGCTCCCGAATGGAACCGGGACTCCCTCGGCCACCATCTGGCTTGGCACGGGAAAAAGCCCGATGCTCACATCATCCAGGCCGGACGAATACTATCCGATCGGGATGGAGAAGCTTAAGCATCCCAAGACGGGCAACCCCGATATGCCCTTTGACCCCGGCGTGTTCGAGCTGCCTCCCGTCCCGGGCGACATGCCCGTGATCGTGACCGCCCCGGAGGGCCTTCTGGTGACCACGGTTGCAAAAGCCAGGGAATACCCCACCCTGCGGCTCAAGCCTTTCGGTCGCGTCGAAGGCACCTTGATGTCCGAAGGAAAACCCAAACGGGGCGGCAGCGTGACCGCGACACTCTTGACGGAAACGCACGAACTCTATTTGTCCCGCGAGGCGACAGCCGATCAGGACGGCAAATTCGTGATTACCAACCTGCCGCCAGGCGAATACCAGCTCTATCGTGTCTTCTATCCCCGCCGCCAGGGGAACGAATCTTACGCGGTGCAGCCCAGTCACCAACGATTATTGACGATCAAGGACGGCGAGACGGTCCAGATTCAATATGGCGGCGGAGGCCGGACTGTCACCGGCCAGGCGGCGCCGGAGAATCCGGCCATCGCGGTGGATTGGCGCAACGACAGCCAATCGCTGGAATTGGCGCGCCCCACAGCCGGCGGCGGCATGAAGAGTTTTGTCAGGGAGAGCTTCCACCTTGGGGAATCCGCCGCCGATGTACTAAAGGACGAGCGGGAAGCGCGGTCTTATCATCTCGAATTTGAAGAGGACGGCTCGTTTCGCGCCGAGGATGTGCCGCCGGGCAATTACGAGCTGCGGATCAAGGTGACAAGACCGCGCCCGTCCCAGCGCGGGGGTTACCCGCAACCAGGCGAAGTGTTGGGTTCGCTGACACGGAAGGTGACGATTCCGGAAGGCAAGGAGCCGTTCGACCTGGGCCGGCAAGTTGTTGCCGTGAAGGGCGAGCCGTCCGGCGCGCCGGTGCTTCCAATGGACGCGAATTTGACGACAGTTGAGGGCCAATCGCTGCGGCTGGCCGGCCTGCGCGGCAAATTTGTGGTGCTGGTCTTTTGGGCAAGCTGGTCCGAGCCGGGCCGGAAGATGCTGGCCGATCTTCGGGCAGTGCGGGAGGCATACGGGCGCGATTCGAAGGTGGAGTTCATTGCCGCCAGCCTGGATGATGACGTGTTGAGCCTGCGCCAGGCCGCCGCGTCCGGCGACTCTGGTTTCACGCTGGGGAGGGTGACGGTGGGCGAGCGGGCGGCGGTCGCGGAGGCGTTCGACGTGACCACGCTGCCGGCGGCATTCCTGCTGGGACCGGACGGGCGCATCCTGGCGCGGGATATGGACGCGGAACGGTTGAAGACCACCCTCCGGCGCGAATTGACGACAAAATGAAGCGGTTCGTCCAAGTGCAAGTTACGATTATGAGCCGCAATTCAAACGGGGTTGAGCCGATGCTCCCGAAGCGTATTTTTGAAGGAAATTGAAAATTGGTTATTGTAAATTTGTTATTGGCAATTTCGGGCGAAAGCCAAGCGGCCGGCAGGCCGCTTTGGAGTGCGGCGCGACAGCGCCGCTCTCCCTCATGCCACGGCAAAGCGGAACTGTCGTTCCGCACTCCAAAGCGCTTCGCGCATAGGATAACCAATGAGGACATTTTATGAAGACAATTCGATATTCCGCGATGGGCTTCGCCGCCGCACTGGCGGTCGCCGCTGCCGCCGAGCCGGCCAGGCCGGACCTTGGCGGACGGGTCGCCAATCCGGACGGCTCGCCGATAACCAACGCGACCATCCTGGTCTACACCGCCGCGCCGCGGCAGGGGACTTCGAGCCTTTGCCCTTACTGTTACGCCGACTGCAGCAAGCGGGCCGCCACCGGCCCCGATGGAGACTTTGAAATCAAGTCGCTCGACCCGGCGCTGCTCTTTCGGCTGCTCGTCCTTGCGCCGGGACACGAAAGCAAATTTGTTGACAAGGTGAATCCGGCCGGCGGCGCGGTGAAAGCCGTGCTGGAGCCTTTGGACGTGGAGGCGACGCCGCCGGACTTGCGCATCGAGGGATTGGTCATCGCCGAGGATGGCCAGGCGGTGGCGGGCGCGACGATTCAAATCCAAGGCGCCAGCGTCGGCAATGGCAGCCAGTCCTGGGGACAGACGGGCCTGTTCGTCAATCAAATAGTTGTGAGCGACGCGCAGGGCCGTTTTCTGATCCGGTGCAAGTCGGGGGTTGAGCTGGCTTATGCCATGGCGTTTGCGCGCGGCGCGGCGCCGCGGCCCGTTCAGTTGCGGCCGGGGCGCGACTGTCTGATCCGCATGCAAGAGGGGGTGGTCGTGACGGGGCGCGTCGTTGCGGACGGGCGGCCGGTTGCCAGGGCCGTGGTCGGCGTCTGTCCCGCCGCACAAGCCCTTGGAGAAGTCTTCAGTTCAGATCGGATTGCGACTGACAGCGACGGGCGTTTTTCTTTGCTGAACCTTCCGGCGGAAAAGAGTTTGATACTCTCCGGCACGATGGACTCGCTCCGAGGAAAAGGCGCCCTGACGCCCAAGCAATTCATGTCCGGCAAGAACAAGACCACGACCGATTTGGGAGATGTGGCATTGCAGCCGGGCTATCTGGTTGCCGGGCAGATTCTGCTCGCGGATGGGAAACCCGTGCCGGAGCGCACGCGCTTGCTGCTGGCGCGGGAAGGGGTCTCGGACTATTCGGAAGTCGCGCTGGATGCGGACGGGCGCTTCGAGTTCCAGACGGTGCCTGCGGGATCGGTGAGCCTGAGCGCGCGCATCAAGGGCTACAAGTTCTCGCAGCGCAATCCGAGCCTGGATTGGGCAAACGGCTTTATTCTTGGCAAAGTGGACCGCGACATCACGAATCTGACGCTGCTCCTGGAACCGGGCGAGTTCCGTTTCGATCCGAACCCCGCAAACCGGCCGGAAGGCGTGGAGGCGCAGCCGCGCGACAAACCGCTCCGCAGCGCCGCAAAGCCGTAGCCGAAGGAACTGAACCACAGATGGCACGGAGGGCACGCATTTGTTTTATGAGCTTGGCTCAATTGCGGTTTTGGGGTTCGCGGCCCGCCCCGGCCGGGGGTTGCTAAATTTTTAGCAATATTTCCGTTGACAAATCCGCCGGGCTTGCTAGATTATTAGCATATTATGAATACAGAACCGCAACTCTCGCGCCGGGAACGGCAGATTCTCGACATCCTCCACGCCCGCGGCCGGGCCACCGCCGCCGAAGTCCAGGCGCTGCTGGCCGACCCGCCCGGCTACTCCGCTGTGCGCGCCCTGCTCCGCATCCTGGAGCAAAAGGGCCACGCCAAACACCGCCGCGACGGCATCCGCTATGTTTTCCTTCCCACCGCGCCGCGCGCCCGGGCCAGCCGCAGCGCGCTGAGGCGCGTGCTCGCCACTTTCTTCGGCGGATCGGTCGGGCCGGCCGTGGCGGCCCTGCTCGAAGTGTCGGACACCCGGCTGGCGGAATCCGAAATGAACAAACTCCAGGCCATTATCAACAAAGCCAAAAAGGAAGGACGCTAAATTGTGAACTCGCACACCCTGTCCCAAATTCTGTTTGACGCCGCCGGCAAAAGCTTATGGCTCCTTGCCGCCGCGCTGCTCGTCATGCTCGCCGTTCGCCGGGGCGCGCCCGCGTTGCGGCATTTCATCTGGCTGCTGGTCATGGCGGGGCTGCTCCTGCTGCCGCTTGCCAGTGTGGTTGCGCCCTTCCAATCCGCGCCCGCCTGGGCCGGGATGGGAAACTTTGTCGGGGATTGGGTCGCGGACGCGGAGCTGAACCAACCGCCCAATCTTCAACCGCTTGACAGCGGGACCGGCGCGGCCCAGTCGGCGCAGAGCGCCGACGCTGCATTTCCCCGCGGCCTTGAAACGGTTGGCGCCGGGACCGGGGCCGCCGCGCCGCGCGCGCTGGATGCGCGAGTCTTGGTTCTTTGGGCATGGACAGCCGGGCTGGCCGCGACGCTGCTGGCCTTCGCGGTGCGGCTGGGGCTGCTGCGCGGAATCGAGCGCGCTTCCAAAATGATGGACAGTCCGGAGTTTTCCGCGCTGGCCGAAACGGCGCGGCGCGAGTTGAATCTCACCCGCCGCGTCCGCTTTGTCCAATCCGCCCAATCGCTGATGCCGATGACCTGGGGCTGGTGGCGTCCGGTGGTGCTGCTGCCGCCGGACATTTCGGGCTGGGAGCGGGACCGCCTGCAATCGGTGTTGCGCCACGAACTGGGGCATGTCAAGCGATGGGATTGTCTGACCCAGGGCTTCGCCAATTTGGTTTGCGCGCTGTTCTGGTTCAATCCGCTCGTCTGGCTTGCGGCGCGGCAAATGCGGCGGGAGCGGGAGCGGGCTTGCGACGATTTGGTACTGGGCACCGGCTTGCGCCCGTCCGAGTATGCGGGACACCTTCTGGAAATCGCGCGTCATTTTGCGCGCGCGCCGCACGCCGCGGCCATCCCCATCGCCCGGCAGTCGGGACTCGAAAGCCGCCTGCGTTTCATCGTGGATGCCTCGCGCAAACCGGGGCGTTTGCGTCCGGCGGCGGCCTGCGCGGCGGCGCTGGTTGTGGGCGCGGTTTTCTTCGGCGTCGGCGGATGCAAAACCGGAGCGCCGCCCAAAGGCGCGTCCGCGAGCGAAACCACGGCGCTGCGTCAACAACAATTCGAGCGGCTGAAAATATTCTTCGCCGCCAAGGAACAGCAGGCGCGGGCGCTGGCCACAAATGACGGCAAGACGCTCATTCCAGAGGTCGAAACGTATTTCGCAGCGGGGAAGAAGGGAGATTGGAAAACCGTGGACAGTCTCTGGACAAACTACTTCCACAGGCGCGGCTACCAATACGAGCGCACCAATGACACGGTGGACGACGAGCGGCTCAGAACCCCGTATTGGCAAACCATCATCGAAACTTGGGGCGCGTGGGCGTGCATTGACCGGCTCGCCCCGAAATACACCCAGATCATGGCCGACGAGACCATCCGTTCGATTCCCGCCGGAAGCATTTACCTTGGCGGGACGGACGCCGGCCGGTTCCTTATTTCGGCGATGTGCCAGTCGCAAATCAAAGGCGATCCTTTCTTTACGATGACGCAAAATGCGATGGCGGACCCCATGCATCAGACTTACCTGCGCCTCATGTATGGCGAAAAAATCCAATTTCCGCCCCCGGATGCAACGCAAAAAGTGTTCGAGGGTTTTTACGAGGACATCTCCCGACGCCACCAGCACGATCAGGATTTTCCAAATGAGCCGCGCCAAATGAAGCCTGGTGAGAACTATAGCACGGCATCCGGCGCCGTCGCAATAACCGGCACGGTAGTAGTCATGGAGATTAACGCCTCGATCACAAAAGTCTTGTTTGAGAATAACCCGGACCGGGAATTCTACATTGAGGAGGCCTTTCCGCTCGACTGGACTTATCCTCATCTGGAGCCGCACGGCCTGATCATGAAGATCAACCGCCAGCCGCTCGCGGAGTTGAGCGGGCAGACGTTGGACGCCGACGCGAAGTACTGGCGCAATCTGGCAAACGGGATGATCGGCGACTGGCTCACGGGGGAAACGAGCGTGAAAACCGTCGCGGAATTTGTCAACAAGGTTTATGCGCGCAAGGACCTTCGCGGGTTCACGGGCGATCCGGCCTTTGTCCAAAACGAGTATGCGATGCAGACTTTTGGGAAATTGCGCTCCGGCATCGCCGGCCTTTATGCGTGGCGGCTTGGCGCGCTCCAAGAAGTGCCGGCGGTGGAGGCTTACACTGCCAAAAGCCCGGAGGAACGCCGGCGCGTCGCGGCGGCGGCGGATTTCGCTTTTCGGCAGGCTTTCGCGTTTTGCCCGACGACGCCGGAAGTTGTCATGAAATACACCCACTTCCTGATAACCCAAAACCGCACGGAGGATGCAATCCTCGTGGCGCGAACGGCGGCGCAAATGCCGTCCTTGAGGGCGGAGGACGCGGCTTTGTTCGGCAGTGTGGTGACTAACTTGACGAGGGGGCGTTGAGCGGCCTTCGAGGGGGCGGGATGGGAGGAATGGGAAGAAAGGGAAGAATGGGAGGAATGTGGCCAATCGGCCGGATCGGTCGCATAGGGTCCCATTATTCCCATTATTCCCATTGCTCCCATGGGCTTCATGGTGGCTTATTGCTCAAGGCTCCACGTAACGGCGGGTTTGCGGATCGTAGCGCAGGCGGTCCAGGTTTGCGCTCAACCAATCGGCGGCTTTCTCCGGCGGGCCGTCGTAGGCTGTCAAGGCGGCCAGGCGCAAGGCCAGGAGCTGGCGGTCGTCTTTGCCGGACTGCGCCTCCATGAGCATCACGGCGCTGTTCATTGCGCCGGGCAGGCCGGCGGCGGCGGCGGCGGCGGCCAGGCCGTCCTTCGGGATGATGCCCAACTGCGCCCGCTTCCACGCCTCGCGCAGCACGTCGTCGAGATCGAATCCGGGGCATTGGCGCAACTCGGCGATGACCTCCTCCTGGCCGTAGGAAAGCCGGACGAAATGCCACGCCAGCCCGGCATAGTCCGCCGGATTGTGCGCGCGCGCCACGATGCGCAGAGCCGCTGCCGGAAGGGGGAGGCGATGATCGCTTAACAGGCCGGCGAGGATGTCGCGCGCGTCGTCCTCCCAATTCTTCTTGACGAAAATGTCCACCGCGTCCGGATCGCGCCGCAGGGCCTCGCGCAGTTCCGGCAAGTCGCGGCGTCCGGCCAGTTGCCTCACGGCGGGCAGGATGAAAAAGGACTCGACATTGGCATCGGCGGGCAGGCGGCGGATCAATTCCGGCACGCCGTTGGAGCCGATGGCGGTGATCTTGCGCAGGATGATACTGCGCTCCGAATCGCCGCTCCAATCGTCCTGCAAGTGAAGGAAAATGGAGTCGAGATAGGCGGCGACCCGCGCGTCCGTAGGATTGACAGGGAGGGTGAGATTCTGGATGTCCTCCAAGCCCCGGTGGAAGGCCTCCTGGCGGGACCAATCCCAGGCGTTGGACATCGCGTAATGTTCCTGGCGGAAGGGCGCGTGGAAAGTGCCGTTATAGACCGGCGTGAAAACACAGAGCCGCGCCTGGCGCAGCCAGTCTTGCAAGGAGACTCCGGCGAGCCGCTGGCGCAACTGGGGATAGGAAAAGCTGAGGCTGAATTTCTTGTCAAACACGTCGCCCATCACGTCCGCGACCGAGTAACCATTTGGGCCCGGCGCAGTGCAAGCCTCGCCCGATTCGGCATGATAAAGCACGTAGGTGAAAAACGACTGTTGCCGCTTCAGCGCATCCTCTCCGTAAGGCAGCCGGCTGAACATCGGCACGGCCGCGCTTTCCTCCAGGTCAACGCGGATGCCGTTGAAGTCCGGCGCGACGCGGCGGATGCTCACGCTCTGGCCGGGTTGCGGATGGATCGTCGCCGGTCGCAAGGGAATCTCGGCGGCCTTAACCACCTCAAAGAGGTCCATGTCCAGCGTGCCGGTGAGGAGGCCGGGGGTGTTGTAGTCAAGCACTGCCTGGACCATGCCGCCGGCCTGGCCCCGGCGGGCAGGCGAGCCGGTTTGCTTATTGACGCTTTGCTCATTAACAAGCACGGCCGGCATGGACAACGGGCGTGTTGCGCTTCCCGCCGGGATTGGTTTTTCGCCGAACCAGAGTGTCTCCGGTGGAAAAAAGCCGCGGATGATTTGAAAGTATTCCGGCGCCTGGGGGGTATTGGCCGGCAGCCCCCGCACTGTGGGAAATTGCGTGGGCCAATACGGTTGCAAATCCCAGGTCTGAGCGCCCGGTTCGGGCTGGAACCGCGCGGTGATTTCTTCCGCCACCGCGACCTGCCGCGCCGGGATATTGTCAACACTAAATATATTCCACAACCGCCGGCTGCCCGGCGCCGCCGCCCCGCCGCCGGGCGCCGCGAGCACTTGGACGGGAAGCGGCGCGAGGAGTGTTTGGCGCGGCTTGAGAAAATCCGCCCGCCACAAGTTGTCAACGAAAGGCATGCTCAAAGCGCCCAGGGAGAAAATCACCGCTCCCAACGCCCGCCGCCGCGCCAGAGCCTGGCAACCCCAGGCGAAGGCCGAGGCGGCGACAAAGAGCGCGAGGCAGGCCGCCATGGCGCTGTTATCCATGCTGTAACTCCACCAAACGTCAACGATCCGGCGCGCCCATGCCTCCAGTAAAGCCACACAAAGAACGACCGAAACAAAGCCCGCGCCGGCGGCCAAAAAGAAACGCGGCATGTTGGGCGTCAACGCGGAGAGGGCGGCCGCGCCCGCCGTCACGGCCAGGCTGTAGAGCAGCCCTTCGGCGAGGACGGCCAGCCAGAGGTTGACGGAATAACCGCGCGCAAGACAATCCACGCTTTGCACGGCCAGCCGGGGCAGGATCAGACAGAACAAAATGAAACCGAGCTTTGCGCAAAATAAATGTCTTCGCCGGATGGGCCGCGTGAGCCAGCCCGCCGTCGTGCCGGTCACGCCATCGGCCTGGATGAGGCGGTTGACCATGAAAACCCCGATGACGATTTGCAAAATCAGCATCGGTTCATCCAGCCCGTAAGAAGTGTCGGCCAACGGCAGCGCCAATTGGGCGGCGAAACAAAGCCAGGCGGCCGCGACCCAAAGACGGAAGTGACGCCAGTCGGTGATAAATTGATGTGCAGTCAAGTTCATGGCGAAAAGGGGCGGGGCGCGGTGTCCGCCGCCGAATGGAGTTTTTCTTTGAGGACAAACCGTTGCCGGGCCGGATCGAAAACGAAATCGCCGGCGTTGCGCCCGCTTAACGATGCGACGAAGTTTCCTGGCTGGCCGGACGCGGGCGCGGGAACGGACGGCAGTTCGATCACACCGTCAAGAACCGAGTTCGGCGGATTGAGGGCCATGGGAACGCCGGCGTTGATCTCCTCCGCCAGATGGCAGGCCCAGGCCAGCGCTTCCGGCTTTCCCGCGCGCAGTGCCAGTCGCAGCGCCGGGGAGACATCGTTGAACGGCCGCACCACCACAGTTTGATCGCGCCACAGCCGCGTTACCGTGGCGTCCAGCGGCCCTGCGATGCCCGGCAGCGCGCGAAGCGCCTCGTAGAGCGGCTCGTTCGGATTGCTCTCCAGCTCCTCAAGAAGCCGCGGGTAAGTGCGCGGGTCCGCAAACGAGGCAATCGCCTGGAGCGATTCCACCGGCAGCGCGCGTGGGGAGTCAAGCAGTTGATACAGCGCGTCGTGCGCGTCGCCCACCCAGCCGCGCGCGAGCAGCACCGCCGCCAACTCCGGCGCGCGCGGCACGGCGGCAATGACGGCGGCTTTCTGGCTTTCGAGGACGCCTTCCGTAAGGGCGGCAATGACGGCGCGGCGGCAGAGCGGGGACATGGCGGGGAGACCGTCAAGTAAAATATCCAAGTGCTCCGGCGCGAGGGCGGCCAGGCCGCTGATGGCCGGGTCTTGCGGGCGGATGCGCGCCCAAAAGCGCCGGGAGTCCATCAGCCGCAGATATTCCAGCAGATAAAGGGAAACTTCCTGCCGCGACGCGCCCGGCCCGGGCCGGTCCAGCGCGGCGAGCCGCCGGTCCAATTCGCCGCTGGTGAGGGATTCGCCGTTGTTCCCGGCCGCCGTGTTGCCGGGGCTCTGGGTGTCGTTGTATGTGAACGGCGCGGATTGCCAGTCCCGGGTCGCGTTGCCCAGCCAGGTTTTTTGGAAGATCAACAGGCGGCACTGGGCCAATTCCCGCTGCGCCATACCATACAACAGGCCGGAGGCTTGCTGGCGGGAGAAGTTGACTCGAATCCAGAGCTGCGGGAACCGGGTGGTCGCCGCCCGGGTTGCATAGGCATACTGCATCCCATCCGCCACGAACGCCACTTTGCGTTCGGGATGATAGAACACGAGGGCAAATCTGTCGCTCGGCCAGACCGGGCCCGGGGGATTGTTGGCGCGCTGATCGGAGGAAAGCTCGAGGGCGAGTTCCTTGCGTTGCAAAAACAGTCCCACGTAAGGCGGCCAGTTGTCCAGCGACGCAATGGTCCATTGGCCAAAGTCATCCTTCGCGCTCTGCCCGGCCTGGATGGGGAGGTCGGCGACTCTCGTCCATCGGAACGCGCGCCCTTCCAAGCGGGCCTGGACGGCGAGCGGCTCGTTCAAGAGAGCGCCGCCTGGGTCCAGCTTGAACCGCCCCAAATCCGTTGCGCCTTCGGCATAAGACCCAACCATGCCGACCTCAGCCAGAGTGTCCTGTGGCAGGAGCCCCGCCATGGACTGGATTTGCTGCCAGGGCAAGATAGTGGCCGAAAATGTCTTGAAGACCGGCCCGCGCTCCGGCGATCCGCTGGAGGCGAGGGCCTGGCCGGAGGGGCGCAGGAGCTGGGTTCCCGCGTTGACCCATTGCACGAAATCGCCGCTGGCGGACTCATTCAAGGGCGGCGGGAAATCCAGCGAGAGGGCGATTTGGGCGCCATGCCGATCGTCGGAACTCTCGTACATGCGGATACTGCGCGGGGTGAGGCGCAAATCCGCTTTTTCCACAAGCGCGCGGGCGGCGGCGGCATCGGCAGGCGCCAATTCAGCCTGTGTCCAGGGCCAGACCGTGCCCGCGCCACACCAAACGGCGGCAACGATGGCGACGCCGCACCAGCGCCAGCGCGTTTTGCGGCTTTGCCGCGCGTTCCACACCGCGAGCAGCGCCAGCCCCGGCGCCAGCGTCAACAGGGTGACGATCATTGCCTGTAAATCGTCCACGGAATTGATGGGACCCAGCCAGTTCTTCAACCAACTGGCTGCATAGGCTTGCAGAATGAGGCCGCCGAGAAAGATTCCCAGGCTGGCGGCCCATTCGGTGTAACTCTTCCAGAGCGCCGCAAAAGACGCCGCGCAAACGGCAACGGGCAGAATCCAGAGGAGATGTTCCAAGCCGCCTTGCGCCACATACCGGACCGGCACGCCTTCCAGCCAGAGATAAATCACGCTCTGCGCGACCGCCGGCAGCACAATCAGTCCGAAAATGAAAATCAGTTTCGCCATCCACAAAACCCGTTTCGGCATGGGCCGCGTGCCCAGGAAACCTTCCCGCCGCGCCGGGGAGTCGGCCAGCACGACCATGGAGGGAATCAGGAACAGCAGCACCCACACCGCACTCGGCAGCAGCGCGGCCAAAATGTCGGCGGGTCTGTCGCCGCCGCTCATTGTGACCTTTGCCAGCCACCCCAAGTCGGCGCTCAAATCCAGCGCCAGCAAGGCCGCCAGAATAAGAAGAAGCATCCAAAATTGCCGGATGTCCTTCCGCAATTGATGTAAGGTCAGGCTCATAGGTTCTTACGTTAGAAATCTCGTCAAATTATCTGTCGGATTTTCGGGCGGCTCCCGATTCGGAATCGGGACGCCCTGCCGAAAATTTTATATGTCTTTGGCTGGACTTGGGTTTCCTTCCGCCGGTTGATGGGATCCGTTCAAGCGATAAGTCCGCGCCAGGGCCACAAATATGTCGCGCAACGTCATCGGCTGCGCCCGCCATTGTTTGGCCGCCGGAAGGTATTTCTTCACCGCGCCGTCCAGTTCCAGTTCGTCATACCGCGAATCGGTGAAGCGGGCGATGCGGCCGGAAACTTCCAGGCCCAGCCAGTTGCGGGGCGGATTTTCCGGCGGCGGCGCCTCCGTGCCGAGCACGATCTCGACCCAGCGGAACCGCGCGACCAGGCTTTCGGCCGCTTCATCCAATTGCAGCCGCCCGCTGTTAATGATCGCCACGCGGTCGGCCAGCCGTTCCACTTCCGCGATGTCGTGCGAGGAAACAAACACGCTCCAGCCCTCCTTGCCCGTCATTTCCAACATGCCGCGAACAAATTCGTCGCGCACCAGCGGGTCCAGCCCGGAAAACGGTTCGTCCAGCACCACCAATTTGGGACGGTAGGCCAGGCTCGACAACAGCGCCGCCTTCATGCGCATCCCGCGCGACAAAGCCCTGAGCTTGGTTTCCAACGGCAGATCGAACTGCTTCAAAAGCTGGGCCTCGAAAGCCGCGTCCCACGCCGGATACATCGGGCGGCAGTAATTGAGAAACTGGCGCACGGTCATCCAAAGCGGCATCTCCTGGTTCTCCGACACGTAGCCGATTTGGCGGAAGGCGGCGGAATCCAGGCGCGCCGAGTCCGCTCCCAGCACGCGGATTTCCCCGGCGTCCGGCGCGAGGAGGTTTAGCAGGCATTTGATGGTGGTGGTTTTGCCCGCGCCGTTGGGGCCGAGGAAGGCGGTGACCTGGCCTTCGGGCACGTCCATCGTCAACTCGTCCACCGCGACGGTGCGGCCGAACTTCTTGCGCAAATTGCGGATTTCAATGATAGGTTTCATGGGTTCGATTTTTGGGTGGCGGCAGGGCCGAAGGCTAAAGGCTAAAGGCTGAAGGCTGAATGATGGGTTTCATGGGTTCGATTTTGGCGTGACGGCTCCGGCTTCCGTGGCGTGAATTGCAGCGTCGGGCCTCCGGCCCGAACCGCGTTGCTCCGCCGCCTGGCGGAGGGCTTCCACCACATCTTCAACCTCCAGGTGCAAGTCGCCCGCTTCGCGGAGCAACTCGCGGCAAAGCGGCTGCAAATAGTCCAGGCGCTCCGACCGCTCCGGCAGATTGGGCGTCCGGACCACCATCCCGATGCCCGGACGGCTGGCCAGATAGCCGTTCTCCCGCAGCGTGGCGACGACTTTGTGGGCGGTGGTGGGACTGATCCGCAACTCCTGGCTCAACGTCCGCACGGAGGGGAAGATGTCGCCGGCGGACAATTGGCCGGTAAAAATGGCCTTGCGGACGGCGTGTTCGAGCTGGTCGGACACCGGCAACCCATCCGCGATAATAAAGGTGAACGGCAACATAAATTAGAACAGATCTCGTTCCATGTGTAACAGTATTACTATAACACTTGGAATACGTCAAGAGATTTTTTCACTTTTTTTCACTTTTTTTGGCTTCATGGATCGTAATTGACCGAAATTAACCTTAATCGGGCTTAATTTTGGGCATAATTTTGGGCTTATGGAAGACGTTTCAACGCAAAGTCGCCCAGGCGCAGCGCGGCCAACCGCAACCGAAATAAACGAACCACGGATTGGGTGGCACAGGCGACTCGCCTGTGACGGTCGGCGACTCGCCGACCGGACCCCCGAGTGACGGACTATGTTTGTGACGCGGCGCTTGTGGGAGGAGTCGCATGAGCGGTGCCGCCGGGCCAGTGGCCCGGCGGGACGGGTCCCGATGGAATCGGGATGCTACCCAGGAACCATGAAATATCCGGCTTGCCATCCCATTCCCCCCTCTCGCTCCCCGATAGCGCCCAAACCGCCCTTCACTCCGGCCCAATAAATCCCGGAGGCGGCCCCGAAACCGCGCACAAACATGGTTTGACTCCGTGCATGAAGTAATACGGGGTCAGAGGTCAGAGGTCAGATCGAGTTGCGGCTCGAAGTTTGAACAACAGTCTTGCTGCCCGCTTTGCGGGCTGGAGTCTCGCCCTGCCGTTTTGGATTCTTGCCCGGCGGGGCTTGACAAAGATTAGAGTCTATGATTAAATAGTCGGCGTGAGGCACGAAGGCACAGTCAAGGGGCGCGGCCAGGCGGAGGCGCGCGATATTGCGGATTGCGGCTTCCGGCCCGGAGCGGCCTACAGCCCGGAGGGATTGCGGATTGCGGAGTTAACCGCGAAGAACACGGCGCGGCCAGCCGCAATCAAAGCTGGATTGACCGCAAAGATCGCAGAGAAGAAACACCCTAAGTCCTTGTCTCCTGTTCAAGGTCGTTTTCCGTATCTGCGTCAAGGAGCGCGATCTGCGGGCCAGTAGAATTAGACCTGCTTATGAATGCGAACCGCCACTGGGCAAAAATTGCCTATGAAAACAAGCGGATGGTCATGCTCAGTCAAAGCCAGTCAAACCCAATCAAGGTAAATCCAGGTAAAAACGGGGGTTTGACCGAATAACTCGCGCAAATCCCCACCGAATTGGCAGAGACTTAGAAATTATAGAATAATTAGAATAACTCATGCACATATTGTCCTGTGTCCACCCCAATCGGGCGCATCTTGATACTGCCATTGGCAAGATTGTTGGGGGAGCACACGTCCCGATTCCGAATCGGGATGTGCGCTCCCCAAATTCAGACATGAGCCGGAGTGAGCACTGGATTTGGGGGGCGGTTGTATCAAAATGCGCCCATCCCGCACCCGCCTCAATTTGCTCTTTGAACTTCGATTTGCCGCCGCCTATAATCCGCCAATGCTTGATATTAAGTTGATTCGCGAACAACCGGACCTGGTCCGCGCGCGGCTGGCCACGCGCGGTGCGGGCGACGAGACAAAGATTGACCAGGTTCTTCATTTCGACGCGGGACGCCGCGATTTTCTAACGCAAGCCGAGCAATGGAAAGCCTCCCGCAATCGTGTCTCCAAAGAGATCGGCGCGCTTATGGCGCAAAAAAGGGCGGATGAAGCCGAAGCCAAAAAGGCCGACGCCGCCCGGATGGGCAAGAACATTGCAAACCTCGACAAAGCCATTGCGGAAGTCGAACAACACCGCGACGCCTTGCTTCTGCAATTGCCCAATCTGCCCCATGCCAGCGTGAAGATCGGCCGCAACGCGGCGGAGAATGTGGAGGTGCGCGTTTGGGGCGGGAAGGCGGAGTTTGGTTTCAAGCCCAGGACACATGTGGAATTGTGCGAGCGTCTCCGGCTGGTGGATTTCGCGCGCGCGGCCAAGCTGTCGGGGAGTGGATTTCTACTTTACACGAATTGGGGCGCGCGGCTGGAACGGGCGCTGATTCAATTCCTCCTCGAACTGCACACGGGGGAGCACGGCTACACCGAGGTTTCCCCGCCCTTTCTCGTCAACGCCGCCTGCATGACCGGCGTGGGCCAGTTCCCCAAATTTGCCGACCAGTATTACGGCGTGCAGGAGGGCCTGGACGCCGCCACGCTGGGAAAGCTGTTTCTTATCCCCACCGCGGAGACGCCGGTGGCGAACATCCACCGCGACGAGATTTTGCCGGAAAGCCGGCTGCCGGTCTGTTATTGCGCCTACACGCCCTGTTTTCGCGGCGAGGCGGGAGCGGCGGGCGTGGGCACGCGCGGCATGATCCGCGTCCATCAATTTGACAAGGTGGAACTGATCAAGATCACCCGGCCGGAAGACGGTTACGGCGAGTTGGAGAAACTGGTGGCCAACGCCGAGCGGGCGCTGCAACTTCTGGGCCTGCATTACCGCGTGGTCCAGCTTTGCACGGGCGACATGGGTTTCGCCAGCGCGATGACTTATGACATCGAGGTTTGGGCGCCGGGACAGGGGCAGTTCCTGGAAGTTTCCAGTTGCTCCAATTGCGAGGATTTCCAGGCGCGCCGCATGAACCTGCGTTACAAAACCGATGCGGGCGAAAACAAATTCCCGCACATCCTCAACGGCAGCGGTACCGCGCTGGCCCGGCTTTTTGTGGCCCTGGTGGAAACCTGCCAGCAGGCCGACGGCAGCGTGCTCATTCCGTCCGTCTTGCAGCCGTGGATGAAAGCGGACCGGATCGCGCCGCCGGCTTGATTTTCGCCATCGCAAAATGATCACACATCCCGCAAATGCTCCAGCCCGGGTATCTAATATCCGCGGTGGAACATGCAACACCCTGGCAGACCATGTAATGTTGCTTGCCTTTCCGGCGTGGGAAGCGTGTAATCGGTCTGTGGTCAGATATTTCACCTTTGCGAAAACGCTAAAATCGGTTAAACTCTATTATATATATGGGTAATGTCACCATGTCATTTGAACAAGGCAGGAAAGAGTTGCTGGTTAAGATGTCGGCCCGGTCGCGCAAGCAGCCGATTAAAAAAGTGATCCCTTTCCGCAACGACGACGTGCCGAATTATCTTCGCGAACTGGACAAGTTCGAGGAGAAGTCGCGGCAGGCGAATCTTGTGGTGGGCTAATTTGGTCCTGCCGATTGTGGCGGGGCATCGTCTCGTTCGGCCCAAGGGGGGCCACGTTGTGAATCGTTACGCCAGAACTTGTCCGGGTCAATCGCTTGAAGTCATCCCCATCGAGCGGCCGTGTTCGTTTTTTGATCTCAACGAAACGCGCTTTGGCGGTTGTCAGCCATTGAGGCGGATTTTCTCCCAGGTGCGGCTCCATCATGGCCGGACAATGGTGATCGAGAAACTTGGCGATTCAGAGGACTTGCGCGAAGAGAATGAGGATTTGCGAACACGCAATCCCGATTTCAACTCCAGCGCCGCCTATCGCCTGAGTTTCTTCGCGGCTAAATTCACGACGCCGCAACGGCTCGCACGGCTCACGGATGGCGATTTCATCGGTTACGCCGTGATGAAGGAGGACAGCGCGCCCTCGTTCGGGAACAAGAGGCGGGTTTATGAATCCGTCATCCGACCAAGCCGCCTGGTGAACAACTTCGTGCGCGGCGGCCAGGATTGGCCGTGTCAGGTGGGCGGAAAAGCATTCAAAATGAATGGCTACCTTTACGCGCAACAGAACGCCCTCACGAATGTCTGCGCACATGTGGCGTTGCGGACGGCAGCAGCGCGTTTTCATCCCAATGGCGACATGTCTTACCGGGAAATGAACCAATTGTTGGGTATTGACCATGTGAAGGTGAAGATGGGCGGCGGCAACGGGCTGACAACGAAGCAAATGCAGCAGGTGTTGGAGGCAGCAGGCGCAAAGTGCTTCCCCGCCGACTACTCGAATCCGAGCACAAACCCCCCGCCGTTCCAAAAGTACATGTATGGGTGCATCGAGTCCGGCTATCCGGCCATTGTGATTTTCGGCACGACTGATCCGGTAGGCAGCTTGCACGCCGTCCCCATATTCGGTCACACCTTGAATCAGGACACTTGGGTTCCCAATGCGGACTTGTTGTATTTTAAGATCGGAGCGGGGACGATTTATATTCCCAGCGAATCGTGGTTGAGCACGTTCATCGCGCACGATGACAATTGGGGATCAAATTACTGCATCCCGCGCCACTACTTGCGGTCCAAGCTGCATCCAGCAGCGGGGCAGCCGGTGCCAGCGCCCGAAGAAGGTGTCTCCCAGTGTGTCACGCACGTCATTAGCACGATGCCCAAGGAAGTGCAGTTGAATCCGGTTCGCGCTGAAATCATTGGAGCGGATTACTTGTTCACGATTCTGCCACAACTTCCGCCCGATAATAATCCGTGGGCGCAAAGACTGGCGCGTTATGCGAACGAGCACAAGTTGGTGTTACGGCCGTACCTGCTGGACCCGGTAGAATACACCGCGCACCTCGAAAAGGTGAAGGACTGGCAGGGCAAACCCTTGCGCGAAACCCTGATTCGCGCTTTGAGAGCAAACCTCACGAAGGAACGGCTTTGGATGATCGAGTTGTCGGTGCCAGAACTGTTCTCCGCAAACCTGCGCAAAGTCGGCGAAGTGTTGGTTCGCGCCGAGCATTTGCCCCCTGTGGACCGTGACTTGGCCAGTTTCGTCCTGGCGCGACTACCGGGCTACTTTGCACTTCTTGCCGGCGGGACTCCGCCACACCCCCAATATCAGTTCATCCCCTCTGGCGCAGAAGGACATGTGGAGTTGATCGGTTGCGAGGACAGCGAGACGACAACACACTCGGAGCTATGAGCATTTTCAAACTTCACTCCAGCGTCGTTGTCCCGCCGATCATTGATGCGTTCCTCCGAAACCCCACTGCACCCGACCGGGTGGCCGCGCTGGTCGTCTATCCCATGAACGCGATGATGACCTCGCCCAATGCGCCATGAAAATCTTGCTCGCGAGCAGTGAGGTTGAGCCTTATTCGAAATCCGGCGGGCTGGCCGACATGAGCGGCGCGCTGGCCAAATTTCTGGGGCGAGCCGGACATCAGGTGGGGCTGGTCACGCCGCTCTATCGCGGCATTAGCGCCCGTTTCCCAAGTGTGCAGCCGCTGGACTGGCATCTGGATTTGCCGATGGGCGGCGAACGGGTCCAGGCCAAAGTCTGCGCGCGCCCTCTGGCCGGCGGCCAATTCATCTATTTCATTGACTGCCCGGCCTTCTACGATCGCGCGGATTTGTATGGTGAACGGGGTGCCGATTATCCCGACAACGCGGAACGCTTTATCTTCTTCTCCAAATGCGCGGCGAACCTGGCCCGTTATCTGCCCTGGAAGCCGGAGGTGCTCCATGTCCACGATTGGCAGGCCGCCACGGTCGCGGCGTTCGTCGCGGACGAAAAGGCGCGGGGCGGCTGGGTTTCCGCGCCGCCGGTGTGCCTGACGATTCACAACCTGTCCTACCAGGGGAATTTTCCCGCCGCGAAATTCGCGCTCACCAACCTGCCCCCGGAGTTTTTCCAGCCCGACGGGATGGAGTACTACGGCGGGATGAATTGTCTCAAGGCGGGCATCGCTTATGCCGACGTCATCACCACCGTCAGCCCGCGGTACGCCCGCGAAATCACCACCGAGCAGTACGGCTGCGGGCTGGACGGCATATTGCGCCGGAGGCAGGAGGCGCTGGTGGGAATCCTCAACGGAGTGGACTACGACGAGTGGACGACCACGGCCAACCCGTATCTCGGCCACTCCTACACCGCCGGGGATTTGCGGGGCAAGACGGCCAACAAAACGGAATTGCAGCAGGAAGTGGGGCTGCCGGTTCGGGCCGATGTTCCCCTGTTCGGAACCGTCGCGCGCCTGGCGGAGCAAAAGGGGGTGGACATTCAATTGGGCGCGCTGGAGGAGATGCTGGCCGCCGACATGCAGTTCATTTTGCTGGGAAGCGGCGGGCGCGAATTCGAGCGCGGCTACCGGGCGCTGGCCCTTCGCCACCCCGGCAAATGCGCCGTCAAAATCGGTTTCGACACCGCTCTCTCCCACCGCATCGAGTCCGCCTGCGATTTCTTCTTGATGCCCTCGCTCTTTGAGCCGTGCGGATTGAATCAACTATACAGCCTGCGCTATGGAACCATCCCCATCGTCCGCGTCACCGGCGGCCTGGACGATTCGGTGACGGATGCGACCGACGACGCGGCGGGGGCCGACGGCATCAAATTCCGCGACTACTCCGTGCGCGCCCTGGCCAAGGCCATTCGCAAGGCCCTGGTTCTTTACGCGGACCGGGCGTTGCTGGATCAATACCGGCGCAACGGCATGGCCCGGGATTTCTCCTGGAGCCGGACCGCAGCCGCCTACGAACAAGTGTACCGCCAGGCCCTCCAGCCGCGCCCGCCGAAAATGGAGCAAAGGTTGTAGCGTCGAGCCTCGTGCCTGTTTAGCGGACTTTGCCGTTGGAAATTGCGCCGTTTCCGGAAGAATTGGCGGCGGTCATAGACCGCCGCTACAGATGGCAGTTGTTACGGCTTCGCTTTCTCGATGACGGATTCGGAGTTGGTGTCGCTGAGATGGAGGTCCACGGTGTTGGTCTCGCCGAGGAAGATGTCCGCGGAGTTGGTATCGTATAAATGGAGTTCAACGGGCGGATTGGTGGACTGCGAGCCGGCTTGCCTGGCTTTCTTGGCCTCGTCCCGGAGCAGTTCCTTGTTGGCTTTGGCGTTGCGTGCGTCTTCATCCTTGCGAATCTCCAGTTCGGCTTGTTTGACGGCGGCCATTTGATTGCGTTGTTCGGTGGCGAACTGGGCGGCGATTTCGGGGGTCTTGAGCACGGTGGGGCGGATCATTATAACCAGTTCTTCCCTACTATTGTCAGAGGTGGAACCTTTAAACAAATTGCCTAGAACCGGAATGTCCATCAACCACGGGACGCCGTCGTGGCTGAGGGTTCGGGAGGCGTCGATGAAACCGCCGAGGATTATGGTTTGGCCGCTCATGACGGCGACCTTGGCCCCAGCATCGTTCTTGGTGGTTTCGTAGTTGTAGCCGCCGCCCGGGAGCGGGTCTTTGTTCCCCAAACCCTCGATTTCCACGTCAATGTCCATGACGACCAGCCCGTCTGGATTGATGAGGGGCAAGATGCGCAGCCGGATCCCGACCTCCAGTTGCGTGTAGGTGGAGCTGGGGCCGGTAGAATAGCCATAATTCTGCGTGCCTGTGATGTAGGGGATGGTTCTTCCGATGAACAGTTCCGCCTCAACCGCATGCGAAGTTTGAATCTGCGGGCGGGAGAGAACGGTCGCGTGGCTGTCAGTGGCCACCGCTTCCAACGTGGCATTGAAGTCCTGTCCGTAGGAGCCGAAATAACTGAAGTTCTGTCCCAGTTGCGTCAAACTGGGGAGGATGGAATTGCCAAACCCTGAAAGAGCGGAACCCGTCCCATTGGTGCCCGAGCTGCTGCCGCTGGCGCCCGGGAATGAGCTGGATTCGTTATTCACCACGCCTCCCGCTCCTGTGAAGGGGCCGCGAGAGGATGGGTTCTGGCTGTAGCTGATCCCGATGTTCTTGGCCTTGTCCAAGTGGACATCCAGGAACACCGCCTCGATGAGGACCTGGGCTAGAACGACATCCAATTGCCCAATGATCTTCTCGATCATTTTCATGTCCTCGTCGTTGGCGAAGACGAGCAGGGAATTGGTGCGCTCATCGGCGATGATCTTGGTCTGGCCGAAAAGAGAGATATTGCCCGCGCCGCCGCCGGTGGCGCCGTTGACGATGCTGCCCAACCGCTGCCCGAAAGTGCTTCTGGCGCCGCCGGCGCCGGTGCTCAGGCCGGTTTGCGATGCCTGGCCGAGGCCGCCGCCGCCCATCAAGCCGCCCATGCCGGTGGCCGTGCCGGTGCTGGAGGAGCCGGTGGTGCTTTTGAATCCGGCTGCCCCGTTGTCGTGACCGATCGCACCGCCGCCTCCGGCGCCCAACTGGCTGAGGGCTGCCGAAATGTCCCCGGCCAGGGCGTAGCGGATGGGGATGACTTTGGATTTGACGGTCAGGGAGGATTCGACATCCAATTTCTCAACCATTTCGAGCATGCGCTTCACGTTTTCGGTGTAGTCGCGCAGGATGAGGCTCTCGGTGCTGGGGATGTAAATGACGCTGCTGGCGGATTTGGCAAACAAGCCGAGGGCCTTGACCACCTGGTCGGGGTCGGCGTATTTCAATTGCACAACCTCGGTGATGAACTTGCCGAGATCGGGCAAGGCGAGGGAGGCGTTGGAGGTCATCGTGCCGCCGGCCGGGGGCGCGTTGGCTTCGAGAACCACTTTGAAGAACTTGTCGCCCATCGGGACGACGGTGATTCCGTTCATGCCCATTTCCGCTTCCAGCGCCTCAATCGCCTCCGTCCGCGTCAGGTCATGCACCGTCTTGAGCGTGATCAGCGTGTCCTTGGGAACGGTCGGCGCGCGGAGCGGGGTGCGGCCCACCAGCGGCGCGTAAATTTCGTCGAGCATCTCTTCGACGGGCATGGACCAATTGTACTTGATATTCGCCTCTTCGGCGGGCGCGGCGGCGCCGGCGGGGGCGGTGTTGGTTGCGGCGGCGGGAGCGCGATTGGTTGGAGCGGCCGACGGCTGCGGAGGCTGCGTCCCCATTCCCGCGGCATTGACGGAGCGCGCCGCGGGGGTGGAAGCGGGAGCGGCCGGGGCCGGATTGCGTCTGGCCGCCGGGAGGCCAGGCCCGACGGCGGGCGGCATTCTGCCGGGGGATGGGGGCGCGATGGGCGTTGCGCCCGGCGGCGGAGCGGGCTGGATGACATTGGTTTGCGCAGCGGCCATCAGTGGCAGGGCGATGAGCAAGGAGCATGAGAAAACGTTTTTGAGTTTCATATTGTTTTCATGGGTTGAATTTCAAGGACAAGAGGAAAATGCGATTGAGAATTGGCCATTTGCAAATGCGCGAAGCGCCGTGGAGTGCGGAACGAGAGTTCCGCTTTGGCGTTACATGACGCAAAGCGGCGCTATCGCGCCGCACTCCAAAGCGGCCTGCCGGCCGCCTGCCTTTCGCTGGATATGACCGATGACCAATTCTCAATGACCAATTGTCAATCAAACCTTCCGAATTGCGCGGGGATTGGGGAAAAGGTCTCATGGGCAAGGGCTTCTAGGTCTAGTTTCGGGGAAGCCGAGGCGGCACGGGCGGCAGGTTGGACTGGCTCGGCATGGGCGGAGTGCCGGCGCGGCCGGGTGCGGGCGGTGTGCCGGCGCGGCCGGGCGCGGGCGGTGTGCCGGCGCGGCCGGGCGCGGGCGGAGCGGCTGCGCGGCCGGGCGCGGGCGGGGCCGGCGGTTTTCCCGAAGACGCCGGATTGGCGTTGGTGGAAGCGGAGCGCGCGGTGTTTGTCGGGGACGCGTTCGTAGGAGCTTTGGCGGCGGTCTTGACGGCGGCTTCCGTCAGGATGGGGGCCGCTTTTTTGGGGGTGACAGTCCTTTGGTAGTCGGCGGTAAAGGTGATGGCGGCGTTGAGTTTGTAGCGGTTGTTGTCCAATGGGTGGAGTTCCAGTTCGCGAACGCGAATCATGGCGGGGTCATTGCCGACATTGTAGAGGAATTTGACCAGGGGTTCTTCCGCCGCCTGGACGACCATGTGGATGGACTCGGACTCAAAGAACTTGTCGGCCAGGCTTTCCGGCCCGATGTGGGTGGGGGTGACGCCGCCGCTGGTTTGGATAAAGACGCCGGTGGCCTGGTCGGTGATGGTCTTTTGCAACTCAATAGGGGTGGAGGCAATAACGCCGCCCTTGCCATTTTGGAGTTGGGCCAACTGCTCTTTCAAGCCGCCCGGTTTGTTGTCCAATTCGATGACCCTTTTGTCGTTCACGATGGCCTGCCGCGTGCCAATGAGCTGTTTCTGGTAAATCCCGTAATCCTTGAAGTGCGGAAACACCAGGACAAGATTCAGGACCACGAAGACGATGATGGCAATGACGACGATGATCCGCTTTTCCTGCGGGCGCAAATTTAGACTGTCACCGATGTTGTTCATGGCGCTTCGATGCTCTTGATGGAACAGGTGAAACTCCAGGCGGTTTTGCCGGACTGCACCCGGGTGTAGTTGAGGGTGACGTTGGTGAAGAGCGGGTTGGTCCGGGTGGCGTCGGCGGCTTTTCTCAGATCGTTCTGGAAGGTATAGACATCGTCGGGCAGCTCGGTGTTGCCGGTGCCGCTGATGTCAATCTTGGCGCGGTTGAAATAAAAGGTCTCCAACGTCAGGTTCTCCGGGAGATTGGCCGCCACCGCCGACCAGCAATCCAGGGCGGCGTATTTGAGATTTTGGCGTTCGGTGATGAGCCGGATCTGCGTGTCGTCCAGCAAGGCGTTGGTATAAGCGGCGCCCAGGCCGACCAGTTCTTTGTGAGCGTTGTCCATCTCGCTTTTCTTCTCGAAAACCATGGAGAAATAACACAGCACCGCCAGCAAATAAGCGCCCACCACCGCCATCACGCCGCGCATCCAGAGGCGGTCCATCAATTGCCGGTGATAGCGGGCGCCGAATTCGGCGGGCAGCAAACTGGTGGTCGCGCCGTTGGTCCCGGCGCGCTGGGCGCTCTCGCCGGCCAATTCCGCCGGCGCGGCCGGCGCCACCGTTTCGACGCCGTGCTCGGCCCATTCCATGAAGAGCGGCCGCCATGCCTCGGCTTCGGCGGGGCCGGCCACAAGATGAATGCGGGGCGGGGACGTCAGCCAGCCCTCCAACTCGCCCGCCCAGGCGATTTGCTCAATGTGCGCCTTGAGTTGCGAAGCGTGTTCGGGTCCTTCCGGCAGGGGCAGGAGGGTCAAATTTTGAATCGCGCCGCCGTAATGCCAGGCAATCAGCGCCGGTTCTCCCGGTCCGCCGGGAAAGAACCAGAGGCCGTCACCGTTCATTTTGGCCGAGAGCAGTTGGTCCAGGCCGGGACATTCGATGCGGTCGGCCAGGAACCCCTGGCGCTCGAGGTCGCCCAGGAATTCCTCCACATAGCCGCGCGCGGCAATGATGACAATGACGGTCCGCAAGGTGTCCGGCTTGCTTTCGTTCCGGGGCATCAGATAGAGGCTCCAGACAATATGAGTGACAGGGAGCGGGGAGAGTTTTTCCAGTTGCAGTTCCACCATGGCGGCGATTTCCGCCGCGTCGGCGCCGGGCAACTGGACGGCCCGGAAGAAGACCTTGTCCGCCGGCAGCCAGGCGATGTTGAGCCGGGGGCGGACGAGGGACTGCCAGCTCTTGGCGACGGCGGCGGGCGGGGCCGGCTCCTGCAAGGTCAGGGTTTTCTCGCTGTCAAATACGAAACGGCTCCCCCGCGCCGAGAAGCGCCAAAGTCGGCGCCCGCCCGGCAGGGTTTGAAGAACATTGGCGGAATACCAGCGCGACATCAGGTGCCTTTCTTCAATGCCACCGATTTCCCGTCCTCGGATAGCGCCATGAGATGCTCCTCGGTTTGGGTGACGCGGAGGACCTCCTCGATGGTGGTCAGGCCGGCCTTGACTTTTTTCCAGCCGTCCGCGCGCAAGGTGTGCATGCCGCGGGACATGGCCTTTTGGGCGATGGTGGAGGAAGCGGCGCGGCTGATGATGAGCGGGCGGATGGCCTCGTCCATGAAGAGCAATTCATAGATGCCCATGCGCCCCTGGTAGCCGAGCATCCGGCAGGTCTCGCAGCCGGCGCCTTTGCAAAATTGGGTGGTGGCGATGTCCTGCTCGGGAAAGCCCAGGCTCAACAAGTAATCGCGCTCGATGGAAATGATGGCTTTGCACTTGGGGCAGATGGTCCGCACCAGGCGCTGGGCCAGGACGGCCTCGACGGAGGAGGCGACCAGGAACGGCTCGATCCCCATGTCAATCAAACGGGTGAAGGCGCTGGGAGCGTCGTTGGTGTGGAGGGTGCTGAAGACCAGGTGGCCGGTCAGCGCGGCGCGGATGGCGATTTCCGCCGTTTCCAGGTCGCGGATTTCGCCCACCATGATCACGTTGGGGTCCTGGCGCAGGATGTGGCGCAGCCCCATGGCGAACGTCAGCCCGATGTCCCCGCGCACGGCGATCTGGTTGATGCCCTTCAACTCGTACTCCACCGGCTCCTCGATGGTGATGATCCGTTTGGTCACCGAATTGATCGTGCTCAGAAAGGCGTAGAGCGAAGTGGATTTGCCCGAGCCGGTCGGCCCGGTCACCAGGAATATCCCGTGCGGTTTGACGATGATTTCGCGGATGTGGTCTTCCTCCACCCTGTCAAAGCCGAGCTTTTCCAGGCTGAGGAAAATCTTCCCGCGCGTGAGCAGGCGCAGCGAAACGCTCTCGCCATAGACGGTCGGCACGGTGGAAACGCGGATGTCAATTTCCTCCCCCTTGATGCGGACGTTGATGCGGCCGTCCTGGGGCAGGCGTTTTTCGGCGATGTTCATGCCGGACATGACCTTGATGCGGGAGATCAGGGAGGCCTGGTAACGCTTCAACTGCGCGGGCATCGGCGTCTGATGCAGGATGCCGTCAATGCGGTAGCGGATGCGCAATTCGTCCTCCGCCGGCTCGAAATGAATGTCGGTCGCGCGGTCCTTGAAGGCCTCCCAGATGATCTGGTTGACAAATTTGATGACGCTGGCTTCCTGGTCGCTTTCCGTGATTTCCTTGTCCTC